>ENA-OWPF01000474-OWPF01000474.1-human-gut-metagenome-genome-assembly--contig:-NODE-474-length-45808-cov-7.229275_pt1 | contig 45808 bp, 44 predicted proteins | sample MGYA00248261_ERZ651840 | MGnify/ENA primary metagenome ERZ651840 (study PRJEB26924, sample SAMEA4378268) | human gut metagenome | biome: human gut; feature: human-associated habitat; material: faeces... | reverse complement strand
TTGAAAAAAGCAATTTACTTTATTTGGAAAATAATTTTAACTAGCACAACAGATTAAATTAATATATATTTATATAACTGTATTTTCTAACTTATCCTAGCTATTAAAAAGCTATATAATTCCCTTAAAGGTAAAAAATAAAACACCTTATGGAAATTTCCATAAGGTGTTTATAAAATTATTTTCTAGTAACCTTTATGCCAGTCATATGGTCATTTAAATTGTGTTTTTCTAAAGATTCATCATCTACTCTATTTATTTCTAAAGCTAAAGTTTCTGATTTTATATAATCTTTAAAGTTTTCTACAGCTTGAGCTATTTCATCATCACCGCAGAAATCTATATCGATATTATCTAATACATCAAAGTTACTTGCTTTTCTTATTTGTTGTATTTTAGATATAAATTCTCTTGCATATCCTTCTTCTATTAACTCTGTAGTTAATGTAGTATCTAATATAACGAATAAGTTATTTTCCATAGATACATTAAATCCTTCTTTAGCAGATATATTTACTAATACATGATCTTTGTTAAATTCAAAGTTTTCTCCATCTATATCTACAGTTAAAGTTTCTCCTGCTTCAAGCTTTGGAGCAACTTCATTAGAATTTAATTTATTTAAAGCTCCAGCAAAGAATTTCATCTTAGCACCAAGTACAGGTCCTAATACTTTGAAGTTTGGCTTTAAGCTAAAGTTCATATATTCACCTAAATCTTTAGCAAATACAACTTCCTTAACGTTAAGTTCTTCTTTTATAAGATCTACTACATCACTTATAGTATCTTTAAATTTACCATCTACTAATACTTTTTGTATTGGTTGACGTACTTTTATTCTTGTAGCTTCTCTAGATGCTCTACCTAAAGTAACTAAGTTTTTAACTAAATCCATTTTTTCTTCTAATTCTGGATTTATTAATTCTAAGTTAGCTTTTGGATAAGTACTTAAATGTACAGATACTTCACCAGTTAAGTTTCTGTATATTTCTTCTGATATATAAGGAGCAAATGGAGCTATAAGTCGGCAAAGCTCTGTTAATATTTCATAAGTTGTGTTGTAAACTGATTTCTTATCTTCTGTCAATTCAGTAGCCCAGAATCTTCTTCTTGAACGTCTTATATACCAGTTAGATAAGTCTTCATTTATGAAATCTTGTATCATTCTTACCGTTTTATTTAATTCAAATATTTCTAAGTTTTCTTCAACTTCTTTCTTTAAGTTGTTAAACTTAGATAATATCCATCTATCTAATTCCGGTCTATTTTTGTAATCAACGAAGAAATCTTTAGGATTTACTTCATCTGTATTTGCATATAGCGTAAAGAAGTTATATACGTTCTTCATTGTTCCTAAGAACTTACTTTGAACTTCTTTTAATCCATCAACGTCAAATCTTGTTGGAGTCCATGGCGGAGATACGTATAATAAGTACCATCTTAAAGCATCTGCTCCGTATTGATCAAATAACTCAAATGGATTTACAGTATTTCCTCTAGACTTACTCATTTTCTTACCTTCTTTGTCAAGTACAAGGTCATTAACTAAAACTCTCTTATAAGGAGCTTTACCCATAACAAATGTAGATATAGCAAGTAATGAGTAGAACCATCCTCTAGTTTGGTCTATTCCTTCACATATGAAGTCTGCAGGGAATAATTTTTCAAAGTTTTCTTTATTTTCAAATGGGTAGTGGTGTTGTGCAAATGGCATAGATCCACTATCGAACCAACAGTCTATAACTTCTGTTACTCTTGTCATTGGCTTTCCACAGCAATCACATTTTAAATGTATATCATCAACATATGGTCTATGAAGTTCTACAGTTTCTGGATTTACATCTTCTATAGCCTTCTCTGCAAGTTCTGCTCTAGAACCAACTGATTGCTTATGACCACATTCACACTTCCATATATTAAGTGGTGTTCCCCAATATCTACTTCTAGATATAGCCCAGTCATTTAAGTTTTCTAACCAGTTACCAAATCTACCTTCACCAACGAAGTTTGGATACCATTCAACAGTGTTATTGTTAGCTATTAATTGGTCTTTTAATCTAGTCATTTCTATATACCAGCTTGGCTTAGCATAGTATACAAGTGGAGTTTGACATCTCCAACAGTGTGGGTAGTTATGAGCCACTTTTTCTTTAGAGAATAATTTATTTTCATGAGCTAACCATTTTATTATCTCAACGTCTACGCCTTCCTCCATAACAAATTTACCTTCCCATGGAGTTGCTGTAAATTTACCACTTTCATCAACTGGTTGTAAAACTGGTAAGTTATATTTTCTACCTAAGTTATAGTCATCTTCACCAAATGCTGGTGCAGTATGAACTATACCTGTACCATCTTCAGTTGTAACATAATCACCACAAGTTACAAAGAATGCTTTTTCATCAGTTTGTACGAAAGGCATTAATTGTTCATACTCAACATGTTCTAAATCTTTACCTTTCATTTCAGCTAATACTTCATAGTCTTCACCTAATACTTTGTTAGCTAATGCTTTAGCAACATAGTATACTTCATCATTTTGCTTAACTTTTACGTAGTCAACTTCTGGACCTACTGTTAATGCAACGTTTGATGGTAAAGTCCAAGGAGTAGTTGTCCATGCTAAGAAGTACTCATCTGCATCAACTCTCTTGAATTTAGCTATTACTGTATTATTTTTAACTTCCTTATATCCTTGAGCAACTTCGTGTGAAGCTAGTCCTGTCCCACATCTTGGGCAGTATGGAAGTATCTTATGACCTTCATAGATATATCCTTCTTTATTGAACTTATCTAGTATCCACCATACAGATTCTATATAGTTATTATCTAGAGTTATGTATGGATTATCTAAATCTATTTCATAAGCCATTCTTTCAGTCATTTCTCTCCATTGCTTTTCAAAAGAGAATACTGAATCTCTACATTTTTCATTAAACTTATCGATTCCATAAGCTTCTATTTGTTGCTTATCTGATAACCCTAATTCTTTCTCTACTTGTATTTCTACAGGTAAACCATGAGTATCCCATCCAGCTTTTCTTTTTACTTGATACCCGTTCATAGTCTTATATCTACAAACAGAATCCTTTAAAGTTCTAGCTATAACATGGTGTATTCCAGGATTTCCGTTTGCAGTTGGAGGTCCTTCATAAAATACGAAACTTGGATCATTTTTACCTTTTTCTAAAGTTTTCTCAAGTATATTTACTTCATTCCAATACTTAGAAACTTCTGCTTCTGCTTGCTTTACAGAACTGTCTACTAATGACTTAAATTTAGACATAAAATCACCCTTTCTAAAGTTTATATTTATAATTTTTATCTAATCTTAATAAGCTTAAACAAGATGTTTTAATAAATAATACTATTTTGAATATAAAAAAACTCGTCCCCTAAAAAAGGGACGAGTATTAATCGCGTTACCACCCTAATTTAATATATACTAAAATTTAAATTAATATATATTACACTCTATAGTTTAACGGCATTAACCGGCACAGCTTAATAAACAAATGTCTTTCAGCCTGCAGCTTAGGAGTGATATTCAACTTTATAAATTTATTGGCTCTCAGCTTATGCCAACTCTCTGTAAAATTATCTAAAGTCTACTGTCTCCATCATTGCTTTTAAAATAGTATTTTATTTTATAATAAAAAATTTTATAATAATTTTTCTGAATAGTCAATGTTTTTTTGAATAATCTTTTAGTCTAAACTAGAAACTGCAACTTCATTTTGTAAATTGTACATCATAGTGTTTTCGAATCCACTAGGATTTTCATCTACATTATAGAATATTTCATCTATACTTTTTATTTCATCTTCTAGTAACGATTTAAATTTATTTCTAAATACTTTAAATTCCTTAACCATTAAATCGTATTCTTTTCTTATTTCTATAACACTATTATTAGCTTGTTCTATAACTTGTCTCGCTTTTAAATCTGCTTCTTCAACTATAATTCTAGCTTTTTTATTAGCCGCATTGCAAGTATCTTCTGCAGCTCTTTGAGCAGTTATTAAAGTAGCATTCAATGTTTCTTCTATATTCTCATATTTATTAATTTGGTCTTGATATAACCTTACCTTTTCCTTTAACTCTGCATTTTCTCTATATAGTTGTTCATAGTCTTCTTTTACTAAGTCTAAGAATTCATCTACTTCCTCTTCTTTATAACCCCTTAATACTTTTTTAAATTCTTTATTTTCTATTTCTATTGGAGCTATCATCTATTTCCCTCCTATACTATTAACTTCGCTTGAACTTTTATTCTGCCTTTTTTTGTAATCTCTCCTACATTGATGATAATTGACCTACCCTTGCCTCTTACAGATATTAATGAATTATCTTCAACTTCTTTAGACGGCGAAGTTATTTTTTCATAGTTTACATGGACTCTTTCACCATTTATGTACTTTAAGCTATCTTGTCTTGATATATTATAAAGTCCACTTATTATACAATCTAACCTTTGTGATGAAACTGTAAAAGATATATCTTTGTAGTTTGGTGAATTTGGTATAATATCATCTCTAGAAATCTTTTTAACAATAACTTTATTCCTAGATACTTTATTTAAATTTATAGTTAAAAAATCACATATACCACTAGTTACTACAACTTGGCAAAAATTTTCATGTATTATTATATCTCCTATTTTTTCTCTTACTATACCTAAGTTAAGTATCGCACCTAGATAGTCTTTATGAGATATTTCTTTAAATTTAAAGTTTCCCTCTACTTGAACTATCTCTAGAGGACATTCTATATCCTCATATTCCATATAGTATGGATATATAAATATAACTTTTCTTTCTGCATTGTCATACCCTCCATCCACACTATATTTAATATCATTAAATGAATTTAAAATAGCTATTGCATTTTTTATTTCATAGGGATTTAAAAAATCAGTACATTTTACATCATAATGTTTTAAGCAACTATTAGCTTTGTCTATTACTTTAAACATTTTATTTTTTAAATCTATGTCTTTTATATGATTAGTAAGTTTTATTTTATCCATATAATAATTGCCTTAAATAAATACTCTCAATGCCACATTTTTTAATAACATAAGTGCGAGTATAGCTATCATTGGAGAAAAATCCACTGGTCCATTTGTATACTTATACATCACTGATCTTATTGGTGCTTCTATAGGCTCTGTTATTGTTGATAATACATCATAAAATTTTCCACCGCCACTTGGTAACCATGTCATAAAACTTTTAATAACTATAATCCATGATAATATATCAAATAAATAATATAGCGCTATTCCTATTGTGCTCATATTATCACCCCTTTATTTTTATATAGGTATTTTAAAATATAACTTTTAAGTTTTAATTATCTTTTTAATATAGTACTTAATCAAATACTATTTACTTTGCCAAGGGAAAAGTGTTTTACTTTCTAATTCTTTTTTTATACTAGAATCTATATCTACATTATTAGGTGCTAGTATAAAGATTCCCTTAGAAACTTTTTGTATTCCACCATCTAAAACGTATACTGCTCCATTCATAAACTCAAATATTGATTTACGAATCCCTGGATCATTTAAGTTTTCTAAATTAACTATAACTGCCTTTTTTTGTTTTAAATGATCTGCTATAGTAGTAACTTCCTCATATTTTTTAGGTTCTACTATAACAACTTTCATTGGGCTTGCTGTATGCAAGTTAACAATTTTAGCTGTTTTAGTATTTGGTATTGATGTAAATTGTTCTACTTCCTCTTCATCTTCTTGTTCATATTCTTCTTCTACACCATCAAAATCTTCTTCCTCTTCAGTTATCCAATTTTTAAATTTATTGAATATTCCTTCTCCCATTATTAACATCCTCCTACTCATTTATTCTTTAGTTTATTATTTAATTTATTGATTATTATAATTTCTTTCACCAAATATTGATGTTCCTACTCTAACAATAGTGGAACCTTCCTCTACTGCTATTTTATAATCATTACTCATTCCCATTGATAAGTATTTCATAGACACATTAGGTATATTTAATTTATCTATATCTAGTGATAAATTTTTAAGACTTCTAAATACTTCTCTTACTTCATCTTCATTTTCAGTAAATGGTGCCATAGTCATAAGTCCTTTTATTCTAATATTAGTGTACTTATTTGAAATATTTGTGATAAAGTCTATAACATCTTCTTCATATAATCCATGTTTACTATCTTCTTTAGATATGTTTACTTGAACTAGACAATCAATAATTCTATCTATTTTCTCAGCTCTTTTTTGAATTTCTTCACACAGAGATTCTCTATCTAAAGAGTGTATCATGTGCACCTTATCTATTATATACTTAACTTTATTAGTTTGAAGGCTTCCAATTAAATGCCATTTAACTTTATCTCCAATAATATCATATTTTCTTGCTAATTCTTGTGGCTTATTCTCTCCCACATCTGTAACTCCATATTCTATGGCTTCTAATATTTTATCAACATCTACTGTTTTAGTAACTGCTATTAAAGTTATATCTTCACTACTTCTTTTAGCATTATTAGCAGATTCTTTTATATTAAATTTTATTGATTCAAGATTTTCTCTAATTGCACTCACTTTACCACCTACTTATTTTTATATTTTTATTTATACTGTTCGGCTTTAGAATGATTTCATCATGTATGTCAATTGTTTTTATACCTTCTTTTTGATTCTTGTAATAGTCTATAAATATAACTTCATCATCTTCATATTGTATAGTTTTTAATTCAACAAAGTCTACTTTTCTAGTCTCTTGATTTAATACATATACACCCTTTTGATTGTTTACTTCTTCTATAGATTGTTTCGGAACTTTCAAACCGTCTATTTGCTTATATATTATATCAAATTCTTTTACTCTTGTATCATAAATTTCTACATTTTGATTACTTATTTTAAATATAACTACATTATTATCTCCATTTCTGTATATTTCTTCCACATTTCCTTGTACATTATCACTATCAAATACTATTTCAACCTTTTGATTATCTTCAAAAATATCATTTTCAGTAAGTATAGCTATATAGGAATAGTCACTTTGTATTACTCTAGCTATTACTTCTGATTCTTTTATAAATGTATTCTCAATATCTAGTTTTTTATAATTATTTTCTACATCTTCTATATCCTTAGCTATTAAATTTTCTAATTTATCTAATGTATATATATCCTCATATCCATCATACTTAGTGGATACTACACCTGATGTTGGCATACTTAAATAATTTACATTTTTATTATTTTCATAATTAAGAACTGCTCTTTGTTCTTTTTTAGTTTTAATCTTAATATCTATTAACTCTTTACTTAAATTAGATTTACTATTTGAATATTCAGCCTCTAAATCTTCTATTTCTTTATTTAACTGAATTATTTTATTTTTATTTTCTTCTAAGCTTTTACTATTATTATATATAGCTGCTAATGCATCACCTTTTTTTAACTTTTCTCCATCCTTAGCCATATTTTTTACATTTCCACTTTGATTTGATTTTATTAAATATTCATCTCTTATAACTAATCCTTTTGCTCTTACTTTTAGCTCTATAGTTTCGCTTTCTATTACCAAAGTCTCAATATTTTTTCCTATTATATTTATAGTAATTTGAAGTAGTATATAAGCAAATATTATAATAATAAATAATCTAGAGTACTTTACTTTTCTTATTTTTCTCAAGGTTAACTCTCCCCAATCCCTTTCATTAAAACTTTTATACTATTTCTTCAAATAATATTGAATTTCCTTTTAATTAAATTTTCAAAAACACTACATAGTTTAACTATTTTCTACTAATTTAATTTTTGTTTTTCTTTAGTATGTATTAAAATATTTAGTTTTTATATTTATTAATCTAATATTAGATTTTTGTGTAAATAAAAAAACTCACTTTGCTCAAAATATCTATTTAATACTTCTAAAGTTATTAATCCCTCTTCTATTTTTTAATTATTAAGATAAATTTCCATATTATAGTTTACTTCTACGTTAAAAAGGCTAAATAATTATATTTAGCCTTTTTAACGTAGAAGTTTTATAATAATATAGTTATTATATTCATACTTCCTTCATTTATTATTTTTTGTAATGTTTTTTGTATTTTAACTCTTATTTCTTCTGGCATAGTATACAGCTTACTTTGTAATTGCTCTTTAACTAAATCATTTAATGATTTTCCAAACATATTTGATGCCCATAATTCACTAGGATTTTCTTCAAACGTATCTAGTAAATATTTAATCATCTCCTCACCTTGAGTTTGATTTCCAACTATAGGAGATACTTCTGTTGATATATCAGCTTTTATTATATGAAGTGAAGGTGCATTTGCTCTTAATTTTATTCCATATTGTTTACCTTGCTTTATTATTTCTGGCTCTTCTAAGCTAAGTTCATCTAATGAAGGTGCTACAACTCCATATCCCTTAGTTTTAGCATCATATAAAGCGCTTTCTATTTTATCATATTCATTTTTAACTCTTGATAATTTAGTTACAAGGTTTAATAATTGATGATCTCCATCTATTTTAAATCCACTTTTTTCTTCTAATACATTATAGAATAAATCTTGTTTAGCTGTTAAATCAATGCTTATAACACCTTCTCCAAGTTCTACATTTTCTACTTCTGTATCTTCTAAGAATTCTAGCTCTGAGAATCCTTTAACTATACTATCTACATCTCTTAATTTTCCTATTTCTGCTATACTTTGTTTTAATGTAAAGATTATATTATTTTTAATCCAGTGATTTCTCTCTAATCCTTCTACCCATTTAGGTAAGTTGATTCTTATTTCATTTAATGGGAAGTCATAAAGTACAGTTTCCATTACATTTTCTATATCTTCTTCATCCATAGCTAAAACATTTAAAGGAACTATAGGTACATCATATTTTTCCTCTAACTCTGATCTTAATAATTCTGTAGACTCGCTATATGGATCTAATGTGTTTAAAACAACTGCAAATGGCTTATTTAAAGATTTTAACTCATTTATTACTCTTTCTTCAGCTGAAAGATAATTCTTTCTATCTATACCTGTTACAGATCCATCAGTTAAAACTACTATACCTAATGTTGAGTGATCTCTTATAACTTTTTTAGTTCCTATTTCTGCTGCTTTTTCAAAAGTCATTGCTTCTTGTGACCAAGGAGTTGACACTAATCTTTGTTTTCCTTCTTCCTCATGTCCTAAAGCTCCATCTACTATGTACCCTACACAATCAACCATTCTAACCTTTAAAGATACTGTATCTTTTATTTTTATTTCTACTCCATCTGCTGGAACAAACTTCGGTTCCACAGTCATTATAGTCTTACCTGATCCACTTTGTGGTATTTCATCTTGTGTTCTTTCTCTCTTAAATTCATTTTCTATGTTTGGTAACACAAGATTCTCCATAAATTTTCTTATAAAAGTAGATTTACCTGTTCTAACAGGGCCAACTACTCCTATGTATATATCTCCTTGAGTTCTTTTTGCTATATCTTCATATATGTTATTCATCAAGTTCCCCTCCTGCATATAGTTTCTTAATAGATTATATTTTCACAGTGGGACTATTATTCCAAATTTAAATTTCTTTTTAAAAAATTCATTTTAAATTAATAGATAATTTAAAATCCCTAATATATAAATAAAAAATTCGCTTCGCTCATGTCGCCAACGACTTCGTCCGTTACTCAAAATCTTTTTTACGCTCAAAACCAATTTATTGATATTACTTACATTCAGAAGTTATCAACATTTTTTTAAGCATTATAATATTCTTAAGCGTAAAAAAGCTAGGATTAAAATCCTAGCTTTTCACTTACTATTTCTTCCATTTCATGAGTTTTATTTCTCATCATTAAGTCTATTACCACTTCATTAGGGTTTAAATTACTATGCAATATAGAGTATATTGCACTTGTTATAGGCATATCTACATTTAATTTTTTAGAAACCTCATAAGCTACTTCTGTAGCAGTTATTCCTTCTACTACCATTTTCACCTCTTCTAAAGTTTCTTCTAAGCTCTTTCCTTGTCCTATTAGGATACCAGCTCTTCTATTTCTACTATGCATACTAGTACAAGTTACAATTAAGTCACCTATTCCTGATAGCCCAGAAAAAGTAGAAGCATCTGCTCCCATAGCAACCCCTAATCTACTTATCTCTCTAATTCCACGAGTCATAAGAGCTGCTTTTGAATTGTCTCCAAGACCTAATCCATCACATATACCTGCTCCAAAAGCTATTATATTTTTTAATGCTCCTCCAAGTTCTACACCAACTATATCTGGATTTGTATAAACCCTAAACTTAGGTCCCATAAATATCTCTTGAACTTTTTGAGCTACTTCTAAATTAGTAGATGCTACAACTACTGTAGTAGGTATATCTCTCGCAACTTCTTCTGCATGAGATGGTCCTGATAAAGTTACATATGGATTATTCGGAAGTTCTTCTTCTACGACTTCTGATAATCTAAGACCCGTACCTTTTTCTAAACCTTTTGCTACATCAACTATTATCTGTTCATCTTTTATAAATGGCTTTATTTGATTACATACACTTCTTATAGCTTGTGATGGAACTGCTAAAACTATAATTATACTATTTAATACAGCTTCTTCTAAAGAAATTGTAACAGTCATATTATTTGGAAATAATACACCTGGTAAATAATCTATATTTTCTCTAGTTTTATTTATTCTCTTAGCCTGTTCTTCGTTAAGTGTCCACATGCTAACTTCATAGCCTTTTTTAGCCAAAGTTAATCCTAATGCGCTTCCCCAACTTCCAGTTCCTAATACACATACTTTTTCCATATTAAACACCACCTAACAGTATTTAAAATTATTTTTTTTCACCTAATTTTCTTTCTGTTCCACTTAGTAATCTTTTTATATTCTCTCTATGAGTATATATTACTGATACAGTTAAGAATAATGTAGCTATTAACCCTTTACTATTTTTAGTAAATATCATCATTATAGGAGACATAGATATACCAACTATAGCTCCTAAAGATACATATTTAGTAATTGCTACTATAACTAAAAATATTCCAAAACAAGATAATGCTAAAACAGGATTTATAGCTATCATAGAACCTAAAGAAGTTGCTACACCTTTGCCACCTCTAAATCCTAAAAATGCTGGCCAGTTATGTCCACATACAACACCCACTACAGCTAAATATCCTGCTGTAGCTATATCGACCCCTGATATTGTAGCTATTAACTTTGCTATAAGAACTGCTATAACACCTTTTAATAAGTCTCCTATAAAAGTCATTGCACCAGCTTTTTTACCTAAAGTTCTAAGTACATTTGTAGATCCAGCATTTCCAGATCCCTGAGTTCTTATATCTACACCCATCATTTTTTTAGCTATTATATATGAAGTAGATATATTACCTAAAAGATAAGCAATTATGACAATCAATATATAACTAAGCATATTTATTCCCCCTTAGTTAAATTTATTTTTTATTTTTTTCTCTATATTCAAATTGTACTGGTGTACCTTCAAATCCAAAGTTCTCTCTTATTTTATTTTCAAGATATCTTTGATATGAGAAGTGAGTTAAGTTCTTATCATTTATAAATAAAGTAAACTTAGGTGGCTTAACTCCAGTTTGTGATCCATAGTAAATCTTTAATCTCTTACCTTTATCTGATGGTGGTTGGTTTAACATTACTGCTTCACCTATCACATCATTTAATGCAGAAGTCGATACTCTCTTAGCATGTTCACTTGCTACATATTCAACTGTTTCTAATATTTTATTCATTCTTTGATTAGTTTTTGCTGAAACAAATATTACTGGTGCATACATCATGAATGGGAATTTTTCTTTAACTTCTTTAGTATAATTTCCTAAAGTTTTGTTGTCTTTTTCTATTAAGTCCCACTTGTTTATTACAAATACACAAGCTTTACCTTCATCATGAGCTATTCCTGCAACCTTTGTATCTTGTTCTGTTATTCCTTCTTTTGCATCTATTACTATTAATACTACATCTGCTCTATCTACTGCAGCCATAGATCTTATTACACTGTACTTTTCTACTGTTTCATATATTTTACTTTTTCTTCTAAGACCTGCTGTATCTATAAGAAGGAACTTTTGTCCATTTTTTTCTACATAAGTATCTACAGCATCTCTTGTTGTCCCTGCAATAGGACTTACTATAACTCTCTCTTCACCTAATATATTGTTAAGTATAGAACTTTTACCAGCATTAGGTTTACCTGTTATAGCAACTCTTATTATATCTTCGTCATACTCAGTATTTAATCCTTCTGGGAAATTTTGAACAACTTCATCTAATAAGTCTCCAAGCCCCATACTATTAGCACTTGATATTGCAAATGGAACTCCAAGTCCTAATTCATAAAAATCATATACATTGTCAAATTGACTTTGACTATCTATTTTATTTACTACAAGTATAACTGGTTTTTTAGTCTTTCTAAGAATTTGAGCAACCTCTCTATCTGCTGCTGTTAATCCTGATTTTCCATCAACCACGAAAAGTATTATATGAGCCATATCCATAGCAAGCATAGCTTGATTTCTCATATGAGATAATATTATATCTCCATTATCTGGCTCTATACCTCCTGTATCTATTAATGTAAAGTAATGATTTAACCACTCTACCTCTGTAAATATTCTATCTCTAGTTACTCCAGGAGTATCTTCTACTATAGATATTCTTTTTCCTGCTAATTTATTAAATAATGTTGATTTTCCAACATTCGGTCTTCCTACTACCGCAACTACTGGTCTATTATCACTCATAATAATCTCCTTTCTTATTTCAAAATTTTATCTATAAAGTCTTTACCTTCATTTAAACAAGGTACAACTTCAAGTCCCATGATGTCGCTTAAATTTTCTAAAGTTATATTATCTAAAAATATTTCTTCATCAGCTTTTAGCATACTTCTTGGTATATATAAAGTCTCACCTAAATTTTTATCCTTTAGTTGATCTATTATATCTGTTGCTGTTACAAGACCTGAAACAGTTATTGTATCTCCAAAGAAATTATTTATTATTTTATAAACATCTATCTGCACATTAGGGCATTTTTCCATTATACATTTTGCCATTTCACACATAAATTCATATGCTGAATGCCCTGTAGCAATAGATACTTTCTTTATTTTAGATTTATGGTCTTCTGATAAGTTTTCTAAGTAGTCTTTTATTTCTCTTTCAAATTTACTTATCATACCTACTCCATTTTCAAATTGTATAAATCCTTCATATTCATCATAGTCTAATAGCTTTCTATTTGCCATTATATAAAACTCATCTGATAAAAATATAAATCTAGTTCCTAATTCTTTAAGATATTTTTTCTGTAGCTTGTCTACTTGGTCAATAGTTTCGCCTGCTGTTTTTTCATTAAATATCTCTAGATTTGGTAAGTGTTCTCTATGCTTAGTTATTCCAACAGGAACAGCTGCTGCACTATTTACATAAGGATATAATTTAGTTAAATCTGATACCGTTCTTTCTAATTCTTCCTTATCATTGTATCCAGGACATAAAACAATCTGACAATTCATTTGAATTTGTGCTTCTGCTAATCTTTCCATTATACTATATAAGTTACCTGCAAATTTATTCTTTATCATAGTTTTTCTAAGTTCAGGATTTGTTGTATGAACTGATATATTTATAGGACTTATTCTGTATTTTATTATATTATTTATATCCTCTTCGCTCATATTAGTAAGAGTTACAAAGTTCCCTTGTAAAAATGAAAGTCTTGAGTCGTCATCTTTAAAATAAAGAGTTTCTCTCATTCCTTTAGGCAATTGATCTATAAAGCAAAATACACATTTATTTCTACAACTTTTAGCTTTATCTATTATTGGATTAGTAAATTCAATACCTAAATCATCATCATAATCCTTTTCAATCTCATATATGTACACTTCTCTATTTTGCTTTTGTATTTCTACTTCTAAGTATTCATCACTTAATAAGAATCTATATTCTATTATATCATGTATAGGTTCCCCATTTATAGAAATAAGTAAATCACCAACCTCTATTCCTAACTCATCTGCGATACTATCTTTATATACTTTACTTATTACATTATTTGTATTTTTTACATTTACTTCCATATATAATCACCACTTTTCTTTTTATATTAATTTAATTTTCATAACTTAAATAAGTTATAAGCATTATATCCGTTTCTTTAAACATCATATTATAATAACATGTTTTATTAAATCAAGTCAATATTTGTCAGATTATAAAAGGTACCATATGGTACCTTTTAATGCTTAACTATAATTAAAGTTTCCTTAGTAATAGCGTGAACCATTCCACCAACACTTTTTGCCATTAGCATAGCTTTATTTTGCAAATCTTTATTATCATTTGCATAAATTATAGGACACCCTCCAACTGGTTTCATATTTTTGTCAGTTGTAATTATACCCAGAGTATAATCAGTTATACCTATATTCATTCCCATACCTATACACTTCCCTTCTTGTCTATTTTATAATTTTTTAATGATACATTTTTACCCTTTGCACTAGATAAAATAGGACATGATTTAACTGCATCTATCAATTTATTTATATCTTTATCTACTGGAACAACAGCTATCATAAGACTTCCATTATTCAGATTCATTCTCGGTAACGGATAAAAAGCAGGTTCATCTTCTTCTCTTAAAATTCCTATTCTAGAGTATATATTATATATAATAGCTTGACGTTGACCTGGATCATATATAGTTCCTACATTAGCATAACTTTTATCCTTTGGTATTATTTCTATTCCTAACCCCTGAGATAAATATTTTTCCCTATCTACCTCTAACCCTATATTAGTTATACCTTTTAATTCTCCTATTTGCATAATGCATTCATCTACAAAACTAATTTTAGCAGGTACTACATCTGCTATATCACCAATACTCTGTCTTGTAAGTAATTTTTTAAGTATAAATGCTAAAGCTAATCCACATATAGAGCTAATTATAATTGACGTAGTATCTCCTAATTTAAACTCGCTTGATATTATATAATAAATCCCTACCGTAAGAAATGACGTTACTATACAAGTATAATTTCTAACTTCATATGTTCTAGCTATTTCTTCTATAAAAGCATTTCCTCTTTGTATCAATTGTACATCTTCTAAATTTTGTAGGGTATCCCTTCTATTATCTCTCACTTGCCTAAATTGTTGTGCTGCTAAAGATAAGAAAGTAATAGATGTATATGAACGCTCTATAAGCGCTGGTACTAATAGAGAGCCTAAAGCTGATGCAACAAATGCTAAAACTAATTGCGATAGCAAAATATTTGGTTCAGTTGGATATTGCTTTTGATCTAAATGTAACATTATAAGTCTCGATAATATCCCAGTAATAATTCCTATAAAAAATATCTTGTCCATTTTCTCACCCCTCTTATAATTTTTCACCACTATAGGCACTTTGTTTTCCCTTAGATACTTCTAATATAGGTGTACTTTTCACTACTTTTATTAATTCATCAATATCTTTAACAAGAGGTAAATATGGAATAACTACTGTATTTTTATCTAAATTTATTTTCGTTGTAGCTAATAAATCCTTTTCATCTATATCCTTATTTATCCCAAAGTGAATAAATAAGTTATGAAGCACTGCTTGTCTCTGTCCCAAGTCACTAACAACCCCATAAGCCTTCATATTTTTAGGTATAATCTCTATTGCAATACCTTCTTTTAAATATTTACTTCTAGTATCCTCTAAACCTATATTTTCTATAAATACATCATTAACTTTAAGTATTGGACCATCGAAATTAATCTTAGCCTCTACTACATCAGCTATATCTCCTATACTACTTCTTCTTAAATATCTTTTAAAAATAAATCCTACTATAACTCCACCTATTGCAGCTAAAATGGTACATGGTAAAAAGCCAAACTTATAAGCTCTAGCGCAATATATATATACCACTGAAGCAACTAATGATGAAAATAGACTTATATAACTTCTACTTTCATATGTAGATGATATTTCTTCTATATATGCTGCTCCTTTAGGCACTACCTCTCCATTATCTATATTTTCTATTGTAATCCTTTCTTCTTGCGATAAACCTTGAAATTGTTGTATTGCTACAGCAAAAAATGTTAATGCTGAAAATTCTTTATCTATAAGAGCAGGAAATGCTATTGCACCAAGAGATGCTGATAATCCAGATATTATTATCTGCTCTAAGTAGTCTTGAGGTCTAGATGGATACTGTTTATCAGTCACCCGTAATACTAATCCTCTGCACAGTACTCCTATAAGTAAAGCTACTATAAATGCACGCCTAAACAAGTCATCTGCTATAAGACTTTCCTTCATCTGTATCAACTCCTTTTATTTCTACCTTACTAACATAAAACTGTAATTAAAGTTAGTTTGCACAAAAACAAAAAAAAATTTCCTCTATTTAAGGAAATTTTTCTTTGGTATAGTAATAATAAATTCACTACCTTGTCCTAATTCACTTTTTACATTTATAGTTCCATCTAAATTCTTTACTATATGTTTAGTTATAGCAAGACCTAGACCAGTCCCGCCTACCTCTCTGCTTCTAGCTTTATCCACTCTATAAAATCTTTCAAATATTCTTTTTATATCTTCTTTAGGTATACCTATTCCATTATCGCCTACTTTGATTACTAAGTTATTTTTATCATAATAAACTTCTACATATACATCCTTATTTTCTGGTGTATATTTAATGGCATTATCAATTAAATTTAAAAATATTTGTTTTACATAATCTCGATTAGATAATATTGATATATTTTGATCACTAAACTTATAGCTTACATTTATATTCTTAGATTCAGCAAAGTAATGCGTCATTTCGTATACTTCCATAAAAACTTCATATATATTCACTAATTCTATAGATTTAGTTTCTTTCTTTTCTATAAATGATAGTAATAATATATCATCTATAAGTCTTTTTAGCCTATCAGATTCACTTTCAATTATTCCTAAAAACCTATTTCTAGTTTCTATATCTATATTTTCATTTAACTTTAAGGTTTCTACAAATCCGCTTATAGATGTAAGAGGGGTTTTTAGTTCATGACTTACATTAGCAACAAAGTCAGTCCTCATATTTTCTAATTTAACTTTTTCAGTTATATCTTTAATATTTATAATTGAACCAATTATTATATTATCCATATCTTGCAAATATATAGGATCTAGGTTTATACTATACACTATTTCATCATCAGTTGTAAGTTCTATATATTTACTTTCTTTAGATCCTTTAAATAAAGCAATTTCTTTTAGTAGACTTAATTCATTTATTATAAGATTTATATTTTTCCCCTCTATAATCTCATATTTATCGCACTTTAATATTCTTTTAGCTTCCTCATTTATAAGCATTATATTACCATCAATATCAACAGCTAAAATTCCATGAGATATGCTTTTTAGTATAGATGTCATTTGAAGATGATTATATTCTACTTCCTCGATTTTGCTATTCATTATATCTATCATGTCATTAAAGTTTTTGCTTAATTCTCCAAGTTCTCCTCTTGCATCTATATTTAGCCTAGAGTGAAATTCTCTATTACTTATTTGTTTAGATGTTTCTATAAATACTTTTAGATAATTTCTAAGTCTTATATTGTATCTAATACATATTATCGATACTGTAGATGCCATTAGCGTTATAAAAATTAATACAACATTATCCATAAAGGTGTCTCCTAACTTTTAATCTATCTTATACCCTACTCCTCTAATAGTTTGTATATATTTTTCTGATGAATTATCCCCTTCTATTTTTTTTCTTAAATATCTAATATGGACATCTACTGTTCTGGTTTCTCCATAATAATCATATCCCCATATTTTATCTAAAAGATAATTTCTTGAAAGTACCTTACCTTTATTTTCAAGCAATAGCTTTAATAATTCAAATTCTTTAAGAGTTAAATCAATTTTTTCATTTCCTTTAAAAACTTCATGCTTAAGAAGATTTACATTTAAACTTCCTACAGTTAAAACATTCTCAACATTTTCTTTATTTATATTATATCTTCTAAGAACTGAACTAACTCTAGCTAATAGTTCTTTTATGCTAAATGGCTTTGTTATATAATCATCTGCGCCTAATTCTAACCCTTCTATTTTATCACTTTCCATATTTTTAGCAGTTAGCATTATAACTGGTATATCAGATAGTGATTTATCATTTCTTATTTTCTTTAACATATCTATACCACTTATATTAGGTAACATCCAATCTAGAAGTACCAACTGTGGTGCATTTTCTTTTATTTTAAGATATCCATCTAGTCCATCATATGCAATATCTACTTCATATCCTGATGTTTCTAGGTTAAATCTAATAAGTTCTACTATATGAATCTCATCATCTATAATAAGGATCTTAGGCTTCATTATAATATATCCTCCTTTATTTTATCTGTAGTATAGTACCTATTCTTTCTGGTGTTTTGTTATGTTTTCTATAAGAGTGAAATTTATCACTATTACAGCTAGTACATAAATTTAGATTTATTATATTCTCATCTTTAACTCCGCATTCCCTTAGTATATGCTCATTAATCTTCCATAAATCTAGTTTATATTTATCTTCTTCTATTGTATAAAATTTTTCTGTACTATTTGTAAAATTCATGTTAAATTTTTCAACTAAATCTTTAGATACCTCATAACAACAAGGACCAATAGATGGACCTATAATACAGACTAAATCCTTTGGATTTGTATTATAATTATCTGCCATTTTTTCTATAGTTTTTTTAGCTATTGCATCATAAGTTCCTCTCCATCCAGCATGGGCTAGTCCTATAGCTTTATTCTTTTTATCAATTATAGCTATAGGTACACAATCAGCTGTAAATATCAGTAAAGGTGTATTAGGTATATTTGTTATTAATGCATCTCCCTCTTTTTTTTGTCCTATATTACTTTCATCTATTTTATTAACTATATCTGAGTGTATTTGAATATTACTAGTTAAATTTTCTATATTAAAATTTCCATCTTTACAAACTACTTCCATATCTTCTCTAGATTTTGAATTTACATTACTAAGCGTTATAGCTAAGTTAACAAAACCTATCTTTTCATCTATTTGTTGTATTGTTATATAGTTATTCATTTTAGTCTTCTCTCTCCATAAGTATATTTTTTAATTCTGTTACGAAAGTATTTATATCTTTAAATTGTCTATAAACAGATGCAAATCTTACATATGCCACTTCATCTACATCTTTTAATTTATCCATTACCATTTCTCCAATTTTTTCAGTTTCTATTTCTGAAATGTAGTACTTGTTTATTTCATTTTCAATAAATGCTACTATTTCTTCAATTTGTTCAACTGATACAGGTCTCTTTTCGCAAGATTTTAATATACCATATTTTATCTTGTCTCCATCAAAGTACTCTCTTGTATTATCTTTTTTTATTACCATAATAGGTGTTGTTTCTATTTTTTCATAAGTTGTAAATCTTTTCTTACATGCCTCACATTCTCTTCTCCTTCTTATAGATTTTGAATCCGTATGTCTAGAATCTATTACCTTGCATTCTTTATGATTACAATAAGGGCATTGCATCTTTAGTCCTCCTTTGTAGCTATATATTAAATTCGTCTAAATTAAACTCTGATCCTATATTTACTATTATAGTATCACATCCTATTTTTAGTATATCATTCCAAGATATTGCCTCTTCTTCATATCCTCTAGAAAAAAAAGCACGTCCACTATCTCCAGATATAGAAAATGATATTACTTTTCCTTCATTAATATCCATATCTATATCTGTTATAAATCCCATCCTTTTTCCATTTTTTACATTTATTATTTCCTTTTCCATTATATCAGATACTCTTATCATATTATATCTCCTCTCAATAAAAAATATATTTATAAAAATAATTATGAACTTGGGCAAAAAAAAATGACCTATATTGGTCATCTTTTTAAAATTTATCTTTATATTTATCAAGCATATCTATGAATTTTTCAACTAAATCTGGATCAAACTGTGTACCCGCATTATCCCTTAACTCTTTAATTCCTTCTTCCTGAGTTTTTACTTTATTGTAAGGTCTATTAGACGTCATAGCATCAAAGCTATCTGCTATTGTAAGTATCCTCGATAAATAAGGTATCTCTGTTCTTTTTAGACCACTTGGATATCCTTTACCATCATACCTTTCATGATGATGTTTTATTATTGGTTTAAATTCATCAAGTTGCTTTATATCTTTTATCAAATCAACACCTGCTTGAGGATGATTAATAAACATCTGTCTCTCTGATTCCGTTAGTTTTTCTTTTTTGTTTAAAACATCATCTGGTATTTCTAACTTACCTATATCGTGAAGATATGCCGACACTTGTAGCCTAATCTTTTCAGCTTTAGTTAAATCTAGATATTCACCAAAGTACTTAGTATATATAACTACTCTTTCTGTATGTGCATACGTATATCTATCTTTTATATTTATCATACTTATAAAAGCTTTTAAAGATCTTACAGTATCTTTATTTATGTCCATATTTTCAGATAAGTCATCTAATACACTACGATATAGTTCAACTCTATTTCTATTAAATGATTTTGCCCTATATAATGCATCATCAGCAGTATTGATTAATTGATGCTTATTTATAGCTTTTTTTGGATATGATGATACACCTATTGATATAGTTATGTTTTTATCTGGCTGATTTTCTTGTCCTTTAAAATATGTATTTTGTATAGATGATCTAATTCGTTCACCTATTTTTACTGCATTATTTTCTGTAGTATTTGGGAGTATGGCTGCAAATTCTTCTCCCCCATATCTTGCTACAACATCAGAACCTCTAATACAAGATTTCATTATTTGACTAATTTCCTTAAGAAGTAAATCTCCAGCTTGATGCCCATTAATATCATTGAAATTTTTAAAGTAATCTATATCCATAAATAGTAATGAAACTTCTTGATTTTCCTTATCTGCATTATCAATAGATTTTTGTAAAAACTCTTGAAAATATCTATGATTATACAGCCCTGTTAATTCATCTATATTAGCTAGATTTTTTAGTTCTTTACTATGTTCTCTTTCTATATCTACATACATACCTAATATAAATGCGGTTACAAATAATGCACTCAATAAAACTAAATCATTTTCAAAATATTGACTTAAAGTTTGTTTATCTAGTCCAACTGATATAAAATCTATAAGCAATATTATAATTGTAGAAATACTAGCAACACCTAAGCTATAATTTCTACCAAATTGTATAGCACTAATTAATACTATAAAAATTCCAAGTAATTTATACCCACTATCTTGTAATCCTGTAGTTATCATTGAAAGTATAAAAACACTTATCATAATCGTCATTTCTATATAATCAGCTATTCTAGAAGGTTTATCTATTCTATCTCTTATATAAAACACTATCCAATAAAAATAAGCTAATACAAAAACTAATATTATACTAAATACAATAAGCATCCATATAATATCTGTAGTTTCTTTCTTGAATTTGTATGTACTTGATATAGCTATCATACTTAGTGCTATATATATAATTTTTAATATTACAATTATCTCAAATACTTGTTTATTTCTTTTCTGTTCAAAACTACTCATATAACTTCACCTAATTAAATATTACCATTAATCAAAAACCATAAGGTTCTGTATGTCCTTATGGTTTTTCTATTATTTTTCTTTTAATGATTTGGGTATTTCTGGTTCAAAAAATACAAGTGCACAATAAGTTGATGCTCCTTTAGCTACACCTAATATTAATTCTGATAAAGTGTTAAATAAAAAATTCATTTTTAAATCTCCCTATCTTGATAAAATATATTTTTAAATAATTTAATAATTATTCTAAAATCATATCAATACTTTATTTATTAAGAAAAGCAAATACTTTATCCAATAAATTTATAGTTTTTGATCCTATATTTGTCAACGATGACATCTGAAAAAATATCCCTAATATAAAAGATGTTATAATACTTTTTACAATACTTATCTTTAAAATATAATATATAATATATAACATTATAAGCAAAATAGTATATATATTAAGTAAAATAAATGCTTTCTTTTTTAACTTTTTTCTAGTTTTTTCATTCTTCAGTGGTTTATTTTTAGAAGAAACTGGACAATTATAGTATATCATGTAATAAGAAAATGCTATTATTATCATTCCTGCAAAAACAATTTTATTTATATCTATATTAATAACTATAAATCTACATAATATCGATAGTATTAATGATAATATAACTCCAATAATTAAACATATTTCTGGTGTACTTGCATGAACACCACCAGTATATCTTTTAAATAATGCACTAGTAATAGTTATTAGTAAGATTTCAATTAACATTCCAGTTATTAATCCTACTAATAATGTAATAATTATACCTATAAAAGTATGCATAATTATAAATAATCCATAATTTAGAATAGCTTTTTCTTCTTCACCTTTATCAAGTTTATTTCCTAGCCTAGTAGATAAATTTAGTGCTATTTTCTCTATCCCACCCATATTTAACCTCTTACTTTAAACTTTAATATATTATCTTTTGCATATTTTAATAATAACACTATTAAAAACATTATTAATAATGACGGAAGTGTTATAATTGCTCCCTGTAAAGTTGTATTATCAGTTAATCTTTCAACTTTTATATTTAAAAATGATATAGATATTAATATATAAATACATTCACTAAGTGCTAATGATATCCATACAAGACAAGTAGATACCATAGATTTTACTATATCATTGTTATCATATCTAAGCAGTATTATACATAGGGATATCATAGACAATATTGAATGAACTCCAAAAGTTATAGGTAGTAACCTTATAATTCCTATTATCATTCCTAAAATTATTCCATCTTTAAATATCCTTTTCTTATCTATATTTATACCTAACAAAACTACTCCAGATAATACTAAAATTAAACTTTCAGGAAAAGTCCTCGTAATTATATAAACTAAAGATGATTCTAACACAAAATTTCCTCCTATTTAATATATATTTATATTATATCATTTCATGTAAAAATTTCCAATTTATAGCTTCATATTTTTATAACTTATCCATATAAAAAACGTTGGTACATAAATACCAACGATAATAATAAATTCATTATATATATTTTTTCATATTTTTTAGTGCATTTTTTTCTATTCTTGATACTTGTGCTTGTGATATACCTATTTCATCTGCTACCTCAATTTGAGTTCTTCCTTTGTAAAATCTTAAATCCAATACCAATTTTTCTCTACTGTTTAATTTCTTAATAGCTTCTTTTAATGCTATTTCCTGTAACCAATTTTCGTCTGTATCCTTTTTATCTTGTACTTGATCCATTACAAATATTGCATCTCCATTATCTTGGTATACTGGATCAAATAAAGATATTGGATCTTGTATTGCATCTAGAGCCATGACTACATCCTCTACTTCTAGTTCTAGCTCCTTTGCTATTTCCGATACTGTTGGTTCTTTCGCATTATTTCTTACTAATCTTTCTCTAACTTGCAATGCCTTATATGCAATATCTTTTAATGACCTACTTACTCTTATAGGATTATTATCTCTTAAGTACCTTCTTATTTCTCCTATTATCATAGGTACCGCATAAGTTGAAAATCTTACATTTTGACTTAAATCAAAATTATCAATTGCTTTTATAAGTCCTATACAACCTATTTGAAATAAGTCATCTATGTTTTCCCCTCTGTTATTAAATTTTTGTATCACACTTAAAACTAATCTTAAATTACCTCTAACAAACTCTTGCCTAGCTTCTTCATCTCCCTCTTTTATTTTTAAAAGAAGCTCCATCATTTGATTATTTTTAAGAACTGGAAGTTCAGATGTATTTACACCACAGATTTCAACTTTATTTATTTGCATACATTTCAGTCCTCTCTTAAAAGTTTTCTTATATGAAATTATTTACACATCATATATTTTTATACTTTTAAGAGTAAATTATTTATCTATACAAATTTTTTCATTTCTTTTTTTAATCTAGATATTATTTTCTTTTCTAATCTTGATATATAAGACTGAGATATTCCAAGCATTGTAGCAACTTCCTTTTGAGTTCTTTCTCTACCCCTTGTAGTTAACCCAAATCTCAACTCCATTATTTGCTTTTCTCTATCTGATAATCTATCTAGTGCCATAACTAATAAGTCTTTATCTATCTCTTCCTCTATAATTTTGTATATTTCATCATTTTCAGTTCCTAGTACATCAGATAACAATAATTCATTACCATCTACATCTATATTTAACGGTTCATCAAATGAAACTTCAATTTTTTTCTTATTATTTTTTCTAAGGTACATAAGAATTTCATTTTCTATACATCTAGATGCATATGTAGCTAATTTTATATTTTTATTCAATTTAAAAGTATTTACTGCTTTTATAAGTCCTATTGTACCTATAGATATTAGATCTTCTATATCTATACCTGTATTTTCAAATTTTCTAGATATATATACAACTAGTCTTAGATTTCTTTCTATTAAAATTTGCTTTATACTATCATCAGTTTCTAATTGCTGTAGTAATTCCATTTCTTCTTCTGCACTTAATGGTGGAGGTAATATATTTACTCCTCCCATATAAAAAATACTTTTTGGCTTTATAATATTAAGCTTAATTAATATAAATACTATTTTATTTAATACCTTTGATATTAATGACTTCACTTTAATCTCCCCCTTTTTTTATTTAAATCCCCTGTAATATATTTGGATTCAAAATAGCATCATATTCTGAATCATCAAAATTAGATAGCCCAATAACAACATTACTTATTTTATTTTTATCAATTTCAATGTAGTCAGCTTTAATCCCTAAAATTATTGAACCACCATTGCTTCCTGCATGCTTATATGGAATAAGTCTTACCCTTGAGGATAATATTTCATCTGAAGAACTTATAATATTCTGCACTTTGGATACATCCATATTCTCATAGTTATATTCTACTAACTCATCACTTATAATCCCCTTTAGTGCCCTTGATTTAACTATTATAACTTCATTATTACCTAAAGGATCTTTTAGTAAGTTTCCACTATCTACTAACGCCTCACATGTAAAATGTTTACCAAGTAAATTTATATCTATTGTTTTTTTTATGTCCTTAATATATTTAAGATTTTTTATGTCCCGATATATGTATTTAAGCAATTCACAACTTATATAAGTACATACTATTAAGAATGATATTTTAATATGCTCTATACCTGTAAAGTAGATTATAGAGTAGGTACTTCCACATATAAAAACATTTACTAAGTAAAACACTAAAGATATTCTTATAAATTCTTTTTTATCTTTATAGGTAAATGATGTCAATATTATAAAGGTCATAATTATTAACTTAAATGGCAATGTAAATAGTACGCCTAAAGTAGGATATAGATATGCAACTGAGTATATAGTTCCTAAAAAAGTACCTATCCATTTTTTTTTTTCGTTAGTATGCCTTTTTATAAGAATAGAAGTACAACTTATAATAATATAATTTATTAATAGGTTTTCTATAATGTAGTATTCTATATACATTACATTCCCCCCTTTAACCTTTGTAATATATTATAAGTTGAACTATGTTTTATTTTATGTCATTTTTAATAGTCGAAAGAAATTTAATTTATAGTATAAATAAACAAAAAAAGAAAGCATTTTACTATTAAATATTAGTTACTTATATTTCTGTATTGTTTATTTGTTGAATTAATTTAATATAAGTAAAATTTTATCTTATTTTTTTACTAATAAATATGAATATTCTAAATAAAAAATTTACTTCATTCATATCGCTAATGATATAAAACTTGCTACTAATTTAGTAATATCTGTTGTTTGAGCCACTGCATGGGTGAAGTATTTCAAAATATTATTTTTTATAATTCTAAATCTATTGATATTTTTATATTAATATGTTATCTATAAAAAATTTTTATTTCATAGTTTTCTTATACATAAAAAAAGAAGCCTATTGGCTTCTTAATATATTTATCTTCTTCTTCTTAAGAAAGTTGGTATTTCCATATCATCATCTAATATAGAACTTCTTCTTGGCTCTTCTCTAGTAACAGCAACTTCTTCTTTTACTTCTACTTCGCTAGGTTTAGTAGTTATCGGAGCTGTATTTAATGTTGGCTTCGGTGAAGTTTTAACCTTTTCTATTACTTCTGGTTCCATATGCTTTGCTTCATCAAATCCTGTAGCTATTACTGTTATTCTTATTTCTTCAGCTAAATCTTCTCTTATAGAAGCTCCAAATATTATATTAGCTTCTGGATCGCAAGATTCTTGAACTAAAGTTGATGCTTCATTTATTTCAAGAAGACCTAAATTAGCCCCACCTGTTATATTAAGTAATACTCCTTTGGCTCCTCTTATTGAAGTTTCAAGAAGTGGAGATTGTATAGCTTCTCTAGCTGCTTCTATAGCTCTATTTTCCCCTGTTGCATTACCTATACCCATATGAGCTAGACCTTGTTCCTTCATTACAGAAGTAACGTCTGCAAAGTCTAAGTTTATAAGACCTGGTACTGCTATAAGGTCAGATATTGATTGTATACCTTGTTTTAATACATCATCTGCCATAGAGAATGCATCTAGCATAGAAGTGTTCTTTTGAACTATTTGTAATAATCTATCATTAGGTATAGTTATTAATGTATCTACTTTAGATTTTAATTCCGCTATCCCATTTTCAGCATTTTTCATTCTTACTTTACCTTCAAATACGAATGGCTTAGTAACAACTCCTACTGTAAGAATTCCCATTTCCTTTGCAAGCTGAGCTATAACAGGAGCTGCACCAGTACCTGTTCCTCCACCCATACCAGCTGTAACAAATACCATATCAGCACCTTCAAGTACTTTTATAATTTCATCCTTACTTTCTTCTGCTGCTTTCTTTCCTACTTCAGGATTTGCTCCTGCTCCTAGTCCTCTAGTAAGCTTTTCACCTATTTGAATTTTATGTTCAGCTTTTGATGTATGTAGAGCTTGCTTATCTGTGTTAACTGCTATAAACTCTACACCTTGAAGCTGAGCTTCTACCATTCTATTAACTGCGTTATTTCCACCGCCACCTGCACCGATTACTTTAATTTGCGCAAGACCATCTATTTCTACGTCAAAGTTTAGCATATATAGACCTCCTTATTTTATGATTGTAAGTAAATGTATGTATTAATTATATCATTTAATTCTAAATTTTTGTTAATTCTTAAGTAAGTTATTCCACAAAAATATTTATTTTCCTCTTTTTTTATCACTAATTTTTGTAACAATATGTCTCCTTATCACCGATAAATTGTCAAATAATCTCGACCCAAATACTAATATAGCGACATAATAAAGCGGAAGACCTAATCTATCCCCTATATACGTCAATATTATAGCTAATAACGCATTTCCTATAAATCCAGTTGCAAAGATTAAATTATCATATTTACCGTTTAATCCTGACTTTACTGCACCAAATATTGAATCTATAGTGGCAAGTATTGCTACTGACATGTATAAAGAATAATTTGCTGGATATGTAAATGGAATATAAAATCCTACTACTACTCCAAGTGCTAGCCCTGCTAGTATCCATATCATAATGCTCACCTTTTCTATTTTACTTTGAAACTAATATATTTTTCAAGTTTTTTAATACTTTTTATTCATATTTTTTGAAAGAATTTATTATAATATCATTTTTTTCTTCTACTTTTATATAAATACCGTATACTTCCTGTAATATATTAGTATATGATTGTGGAGAAGTCACTGAAGCCTTTAATGTATTTAAGTCTCCTATAGCTTTAATTATAAATGGTTGTCCATAAGTAGTATCATTTACTTTTATAGTTGAACCCGAACACTTTATTTTACTTAATGTAAGTAATCTTTCTCCATTTATAGATATTGCTATAGCTCCTGCTTTTTTTAAATCATTTACAATTCTTAATATATCTATATCATGAACTATAAGTTCATTTGGATTTTGATTTTCTTTTAAATCATTTTCACTATCTTTTATAGTTATTATTATTCCATCCCCTATTACTTTAGATTCTCCTGTAACATCTTTTAAATATGATAATTCATATTCCATTAATTCCTTAACAGATTTTTCATTTAATGATTTTTGCTCGTATGCTTCTAAGTCTTTCTCATATTCAAGTTTAATATTTCTGAGCTTTTCTATTTGTTTATTTTCTATTTCTATTTTATGCTCTAAATTTTTCTTTTCTTCTAATGTTATATAAACCTTCTGTGGGTTTAAAGTCTTAATATATATAGCTATAAGAATACCTAATATAAACGCGCATAGAATAACCATTTTTTGTTTTATATATTTTTTTCTCTTATTCATTTAATTACCAAAATCTATATCTTTTATTTTTTTATCATATCCACTTATACTTATATTATCGTCACTTTTTATATCAACTTTATAGTTATAATATTTCTCTATCTCCCAAGCAATACCATACTTAATTCTAAGTGCAGACTCTAATGTTTCTTTATTTCCTATAACTTTTATAGTTATTGGCTCTTTTATTTTAGTGTTGTTTATGTATAAACTATCATCTTTTAAGTCTAAGTATGTGTCAAACACTATTCTTTCTCCATTTATAGATATAGCACTTGCTTGAGCTGAATTTAATTTATTTACAATCGATAGTATTAAGTCATAATTATAAATTATACTATCTTCTGAACTATTTTTTATCAATTTAACTATTATTCCAGTACCCTTAACATTTGTATATCCTGCTAATTCTTCATAATACTTAATTTCAGATTTTAAAATATCATCTCCCTCATCTTCTTTGTATTTATCTATTTCCCTTTTTATTGTATTTATTTGTTCTTTTAAGCTATTTGATTCTTTTTTTAATGATTTTAACTCTATTAGTAGTTGCTCTCCTTTCTTAGATGTAGTCATTCCTTCATTCTCTAAATTGATAGTCTTAAATTGAAGACTTATTAATACCCCTAAAAATACACTACTAACAACTACACTTTTATAGGGAATTTTTATTTTCATAATATCAACTCCTATTGGACTTAATTTTTAAGGCCTATATAAAGCATACTTTCCAGTAGATAAATCAATTTCTCCTCCTTTTTGTTTCTTATTCTGTAAATCAGCTAAAATCATTGCTAATCTAGATATATTATATTTTAACTCTTCATCACTATTTAGTAGTATATTTATATCCTCCTTAGTGCTCATATTTATAGAATTAGGTTTTGTCATATCTATATTGTCTATCTTTTTATAAATACCTTCTTCTTTTATATACTCTAATAAGTATAGTAACCTTTTTTTATTTTCTTCATTCTTAAATTTTATCTCTTGTGAATCGGTTTTATTATAATCTATATGTACGGTAATTACTTCATTATCTTTATTATTTTCATCAATTTCATCTATAAAATTACCTTCTTTGTCTATATAGCAATATATTTCTTCATTATATAAATTCGCCACTATTTCTTTTTCTATTATACTAACCTTTAAAGTATTTGGTAGTAATCTTTTTATTTCAACTTTATCAATATATTTATTATTTAATAATATTTCTTCCATATCTTTTATATTATATCTAAATATATTTTTGTTATTGTTTACCTCTAAAGCTTTTATAATATACTCAGATTCAACATATTTATTCCCCTCTATTTCAATATTATCACTATTAAATATTCCACTATTTAGTGATGTGTATAAAACTATAACTACAATTAATATAAGACTAAAAATAATAACTACTTTACTAGTGTTTATCCTTTTTTTATTTTTTTTCATCTATGTACCCCTCTTAATCTGTATTTTATATATAAATACAACTTTTGTAGTGCTATCTCCTACATATATCTTAATTTATATTATTTTTTAACTTATAAATTTATTACTTTACTTGATAATCTAAAATTTCTTTATTAAATATAAAAAGGCCTTAAGGCCTTTATTTATCTTTTAATTTAATTATATCTGCACCAAGACTTCTTAATACATTTTCAAAGTTTTCATATCCTCTTTCTATATGATATATATCACTGATTTCACTTTTACCATCGGCTGCTAGTGCTGCTAATACTAAAGATGCTCCTCCCCTTAAATCAGGAGATTTAACTCTTGCACCGTGTAGTTTTTCTACTCCATTTACCATGCATATATTTTCTGTTATATATTTTATATTAGCTCCCATTCTAATAAGTTCTGCACAATGCATAAACCTATTTTCAAAAATAGTCTCATGAAATACACTCACACCATCTGACAATGTCATAAGTGCCATAAGTTGAGATTGCATATCAGTTGGGAATCCTGGATGAGGACAAGTTTTTACTAAGTCTACAGCTTTTATTTTTTTAGGTGCTACTAAAATTAACCCCTTCTCAATATATTTTATATCACATCCAGCTATTCTTAGCTTATCACATATAGGTTCCATATGATCTTGCACTACCTTATCTACTTCTAAAGTGCCACCAGTTATGGCACTTGCAATCATATATGTTCCTATAGCAATTCTATCTGGTATAACTTCATATTCAACTTCATTTAACCTATTAACACCCTCAATCTCTATATAACTAGTTCCTGCTCCATTTATTTTTGCTCCCATAGCATTTAAAAATTTTGCTAAATCTTCTATTTCAGGTTCTCTGGCCGCATTGTATATTTTTGTAATTCCCTTTGCTTTTATTGCGGCTAATATAGCATTTTCTGTTGCTCCTACACTCGGAAATTCTAAATTAATTGTAGCTGATTTTAAATTATCTTTAAAACATTTTATATATCCATTTTTTTCCTCTATTTTTATACCTAATTTCTTAAGTGCTTTTAAATGTAAATCTATAGGTCTTGATCCTATAGCACACCCTCCAGGATAGCTTATTTTTGTATAATTTAATCTTCCTATCATTGCCCCCATAATTATTATTGACGACCTCATTTGCCTAACATATTCTTCATCTATCTCTCCTGAATTTATATTAGAGCTGTCTATAATTAAAGTATCAGGTTCATAATCAACTTTACATCCTATACTTTCTAATATTTTTATCATTATATAAACATCGGATATATTAGGTACATTATGAATTATACTTTTATTTTCATTTAGTATAGTAGCGGCCATTATAGGTAAAATAGAATTTTTAGCTCCTCTTATATTTAGCTTACCTTCTATTTTATTTCCACCACTAACTATATATTTACACACAAATAATCCCCCCTAGTGCTGTTAAAATCATAGTGCCTATAATTTTAAGCTATGTACTAGAGGGGATATATGTTACTTTTTCTTTATTCCTATTACTTTACCTTGACTACTTGTATCTTCTTTTTTATCTAAGTCTACATTAGTATCAGTATTTTCTTCTTTTTTAGATTTTTTGCTTTCTTTTTTATGTAACTTTTCCTTATTATTAGCATTATATATTTTTAAAATTTCATCATATATAAGGTCTATAGCTTCTGGTTTTCCTATTTCTTTACTTTTATTAGCCATTTCTAATAATTCTTCTCTATTTCCTAAAAGTCTAGTTACTGCATCATTTAAACTTACATCAGTTAAGTTCTTTTCAAGTATAGCAACTCCTGCACCTTGTTTTTCTATGCTTTTAGCATTGTATTCTTGATGATTTTCTGCAGTATATGCTTTTGGTATTATTATAGACGGCTTTCCAAGTGCTGTTATTTCAGCTAATGATATTGCGCCTGCACTTCCTATAACTAAATCACTTGCAGCTAGCGCATTTGCCATATCTTCTAAGTATGGAACTACTCTTTGATATGGCTTTAAATTTAAATCTTCTATGCTACTAATAAATTCATCATAATATGATTTTCCAGTTGCAAATATAAAAGCAACATCATCTTTAACCATATTTCTAACTACTAATTTCATAGCATCATTTATTTTTCTAGATCCTCCGCTACCACCATAGCAAAGAACCATTTTTTTATCTTCACTTATACCTAAGTTTCTTCTTGCTATAGATTTTCTAGCTACTAATATTTCTTTTCTAACTGGATTTCCTGTAAGCACTAATTTGTCTCTAGTTCCTTCTGGAAATCTTTGATGTGAATCTTCAAAACTAGTTAATACTGTTGTAACCATTTTAGCAAGTATTTTATTAGTAACGCCTGGGAAAGAGTTTTGTTCATGTACTACAGTTGGAACTTTGCTCATAGCTGCATTAAATAATACAGGCCCACTTACATATCCACCTGTGCCTATTACTATATCAGGCTTAAATTTTTTAACTACTTTTCTAGATTGCTCTAAACCTTTAAATAGTTTAAAAACTCTTTTAACATTATCTAAATCTATCTTTCTTTTAAATCCTTGAACTGTTACTGTTTTTAGTTCATATCCATATTTAGGAACTATTTCAGACTCTATTCCTTTTTCTGTTCCTACAAATAATATCTCTGCATCAGGATTTTCTTCTTTTATTTTATTTGCGATGGCTATAGCTGGATATACATGTCCTCCAGTTCCACCGCCTGATAATAAGACTTTCATTTAATCATCTCCTGTTAGTTCATTTTGACATGTTTTGAAATGTTTAATACTATACCAACAGCACTCATAAATATAATAAGTGAGGTTCCTCCATAGCTTATAAATGGTAGTGCCACTCCGGTAACTGGCATTGATGAAGTTGCTACTGCTATATTTAATGCAGCTTGGATTCCTATTTGGGCACCTATACCTATTACAACCATACATGTAAATATATCAGTGCAATTTAACGCTATTCTTACACACCTATATACTAGTATAACAAATAACATTATTACTACTGCACATCCTATAAGTCCTAATTCTTCACCTATTATTGCAAATATAAAGTCATTTTGTGGCTCAGGTATGTAAAACCATTTTTGTTGACTTTTTCCAAGACCCATTCCAAATAACCCTCCTGAGCCTAATGCATAAAGGCCTTGTATAACCTGGTATCCATTACCTAATGGATCTTGAAATGGATCTAAGAATGATAATATACGTTTTAATCTATACTCAGATGTAAGGGCTAAAAGTAAAAATAAACCAACCCCACTTCCAAACATAGCTATAACAAACTTCATATTAAGACCTGCTACAAATATCATAACAAATGTAACTAATATTATAGTTCCTGCTGTAGACATATTTGGTTGAAGCATTATTAAAGCAAAGAATAACCCAGGAACTATAAGAATAGGCAGAACTCCTTTTGTTAAAGACTTCATGTAATCATATCTTTTTTCTATAAACTTTGCTGTGATTATAATGGTAGCAAACTTTGCAATTTCTGCTGGTTGTATAGTAAATGCTCCAAAGCCTAACCAACGTCTTGCACCATTTGCTTTTATACCTAATGGTGTTAATACCAAAAGTAATAGTATAACTGATACTATTCCTATTGCTTTAGCATTTTTCTTCCAAAATCTATAATCTATATTAGATATTATAATCATAGATATAAATCCTAAAGTAGCATAAATAGCATTTCTTTTTAAGAAGTAATAAGAATCATTGTGTTTAAAAGCAGATTGAACAAAACTTGCACTAAACACCATAATGATACCTATAAATACTAAAGTCATAGTTGTATAAAATATTACACTATCAAATTCTGTTTTAGTACTCTTATCAATTTGTTTTTTTAAAGCTTCTTTGGCCATTATAAAGCTTTCCCTCCATTCCCTAGATAAGAGGTTACTTTAAATTGTTTACATTATCTTTGAAGTCAATACCCCTTACTTCAAAACTTTTATACATATCCCAACTTGCACATGCAGGTGATAATAAAACTACATCACCATCTTTAGCAATTTGGTAAGAAGCATTTACTGCTTCTTTCATATCTTTTACTACAATTATATTATCAAACCCTTTATTTTGAGCACACTCTTTTATCTTTTGTGCTGTTTCACCTAGTAAAACTAATGCATATACATTTTCTTTTGCTGCATCTAAAAATTCATCAAAACTACTTTGTTTATCCATACCACCAGCTATTAATACTATAGGCCTATTATAAGATTGAACAGCTTTTATACTTGAGTCTGGATTTGTAGCTTTTGAATCATTTACAAACATTACTCCATTTAAGTTTCTTACAAACTCTTGTCTATGCTCAACTCCAGCAAAAGTTTTTAATACTTCTCTTATAGTATCTATATCTATATTAGATACATATGCTATTGCTGCTGCAGCCATACAGTTTTCTAGATTATGGTCACCAGGAAGACTAAGTTCATCTCTATTTAAAAGTGTAATTTTTTCATTTATATTCACAATGATATTTTTATCTTCATCTAAATATATTCCACACTCTAAACTTTTTTTCCTAGAAAAGAATATTTTTTTAGCTTTTACATTATCTGATAAAGATCTTACATCTTCATCATCATAATTTAATACACAGAAATCTTTGCTATCTTGATTTTCAAATATTCTAGCCTTTGCTTCCATATAAGCTTCCATAGTATGATGTCTATTTAAATGATCCTCTGTAAAGTTTAGTATTGCACTTACATGAGGCTTAAAAGTAGCTATACTTTCAAGTTGAAAACTACTTAATTCTGTAACTAGTACAGAATTTTCATTAGCAACACCTACTGTATCTATTACAGGATTTCCTATATTTCCAACTATATAAGTATCTCTATTAGCCTTTTTAAATATTTCTCCTACTAAAGATGTTGTAGTTGTTTTTCCGTTAGTTCCTGTTATACCAATAAATATTGGATTTTTAGAAAGTCTATACGCTAATTCTACCTCTCCTATTATCTCTATATTTTTAGATTTTATCTTTAATATAAAAGGTAAATCTAATGGTACTCCTGGAGATACAACTGTCATATCTATATCATCTATATTTTCAGGGTGATGTCCTAATATATATTCTACATTGTTTAAATCAGAAAGTTCATCTAATATATCTTTTAACTTATCTTTATCTTTTATATCATTTACAACCACTTTTGCACCTAATCTATTTAGATGTTTAATTGTAGATACACCAGTTTTTGCTAAACCAACTAATAAAACTTTTTTATTTTTTAGATTCATTGTTTATACCCCCGAACTAAAATATTGCTATTATACCTATCCAAGCAAGCACTATAGTTACTATCCAGAATGTAAATACTACCTTAGTCTCAGGCCATCCACATTGTTCAAAATGGTGATGTATAGGAGCCATTTTAAATATTCTTTTTCCTGTTAATTTAAATGATGCTACTTGAAGTATAACTGATATAGCTTCTGCAAAGTATATACCTCCAACTAATGGTATTAAAAGTACACTGTTTGTAAGTATTGCAAAAGCAACAACTGCTCCACCTAAAGCCATTGAACCTGTGTCACCCATAAATATCCTTGCAGGGTATGCATTAAATCCTAAGAATCCTAAACAAGCACCAATAGTAGCCGCTGCTAATACAGCAACTTCTGTGTTTGCAACACCTGAATAAGATGCAAGTAACATAAAGAATGTAGATACTATTAATGTTATTCCTGATGCTAATCCATCTAAACCATCTGTTAAGTTAACAGCATTAACTGTTCCAACTATTACAAATATCATTATAGGAACATATAATGGCCCTAAATTTATTGCTATATCTGTAAATGGTACCATAAGCTGAGGTGCACTTGCAGATACAGTATATTGATAATTAGCTACATATAAAGCTAATCCAAATTGCATTACGATTTTTTGCCAAGGTTTTAGTCCCAATGATCTTCTCTTTTTTATTATTATGAAGTCATCTATAAAACCTATTAATCCAAATCCAAATATACATATAAGACCTATAACCATATCTGGTCCTACTTTACTTCTAGTAAGTCCTGTTATCAGTATAGCTACGATCATTAATATTCCACCCATTGTAGGTGTTCCATTTTTAGCTAAGTGTGTTTTCGGTCCATCATCTCTTACTGTTTGACCAAATTTAAATTTAGTTAACATAGGTATAAATATTGGACCTAATATAACTACTATTAGAAACGAAATCAACGATGTATAAGTAAGTTCTGTTATTCCTAACATAATATATATCTCCTCTCCCTTGTTGGCTATTTCTTTTATGATTATTTATTAAGATATTCTACTATTTTTTCTAATTCCATACCTCTAGATGCCTTAACTAAAACTACATCATCTTTTTTTACAAGTTCATCTATTTTTTCTATAGCCTCTTCTTTTGTATTAAAATGATGTATGTTATTTTCATTAAATCCTAGAGCTTTAGCTTCTTCACATATAAATTTTGAGTCTTTTCCTATAGCTATTATTACATCTGTATTATCTACGGCAGACTTTCCTACTAGACGATGTCCATATTCAGTATGTTCACCCATTTCAAACATATCTCCAAGTATAGCTACTTTTCTATTTTTGTATCTTCCAAGTATTTTTAAAGCAGCTTCCATAGAGTCAGGGCTTGCATTGTATGCATCATTAATTATTGTCATTTTATCATTTTTTATTATGTCTAATCTCATTTTAGTTGCTTTAAAGTTTCTTAATCCACGTTTTATATCTTCTAAAGATATGTTTAATTCTCTTCCTACTAATATAGCTGCCATTGCATTATAAATGTTATGTTCTCCTACTGTAGGTATGAATATTTCTTCTTTTTTACCATCTATATAACAAACAAAAGTTAAATCTTCCTCACCCATTACATAACTTTCGCAGTATATATCATTATCTTTATTGAATCCAAATGTTTTTAATTTATACTCAAGATTTTTTCCCTTTAAAGTTCCTAAAAATTTATCGTCTCCATTAACAACCAAAGTATTCGATTCATTAAAATTAGTTGCTATTTCCATTTTAGCTTGTAGTATCCCTTCCTGAGACCCTAAGTTTTCAATATGCGATAAACCGATATTAGATATAACACCTATTTTAGGATTTACTATATTGGCTAAATATTCTATTTCTTTAAAGTGCGACATACCCATTTCTATAACTGCACACTCATAAGAGTCATCTAAATTAAATAAAGTTAAAGGAACTCCAAAATGATTATTTAAGTTACCTTGATTCTTTAGTGTATGAAATGTTGAAGAAACTGTAGCGTATATCATATCTCTTGTTGTTGTTTTTCCTACACTTCCTGTTACTCCTATATATGGTATATCAAACTTTTCTTTATAGTATTTAGCAATATCACCTAATGCTATTTGAGTATCTTTTACTTCTATTAAATTTATATCCGAACTATTTAATTTTATGCTACTACTTGCATTTTTTATGAATGTTTTACATCCATTTTCATATGCTGATTGCATAAATTGGTGACCATCTAAGTTTTCTCCTATTACAGCAACAAATACATTATCTTTGTTTGCTTTTCTACTATCTATAACTATGTCATTTATAGTGTCACTTTCATTTCCAATTACTAATTTACCTTTTGTAGAAATTGCTAGTTCTGATATCGTTAGACTATTCATACTCAATCCTCCTTATATTTTAATTTCTAACTATATTTTCTTAATAAAAGGCAATGTATAAATCCATATACATTGCCCCCCCTTATAAATATCAACCTATTAATTATATACTATATTTATATATTTTTGAAGGTATTTCTAACTATATGTTACTTTTAGTTGTTAAAATAGAGCATTATGCTTGAGTTTTCATCTACTTTAACTCCTGGTTTAGGGAACATATCTACTACTTTTGAGCCTTCTGGAATTTCTATATCTGGATCCAAGTTAGCTTTTAGATTACTTTCTTCTAATATTTTAACTGCATCTTCTATAGCTAAATTTCTTATATCTGGCACTACCACTTGATTTTTTTGTAGTTCTTTCTTTTCTTCTTCAGTGTATACTGGTTCTACACCTAAATACGGTAACACCTCACTCATAATTTCCTTAATTATAGGACCTGCTGTTGTACTACCAAATGCACTTACACCAGTTGGTTCATCTACTATTGCAAGAACTACTATTTGTGGATCATCTGTTGGTGCTATTCCCATAAATGAACATATGTATTTACCTTGAGCATATCTACCATCTACAACTTTTTGAGCAGTACCAGTCTTTCCACCTATTCTATATCCTGGTATATATGCTGCATGACCTCCACCTTTACTAACAACTGATTCTGCTATTTTCATCATTCTATCAGCTGTATCTTCTGAAACTACCTGTCTTATCATTTTAGGTTCGATCTCTTCTATTACATTACCCTTATTATCAGTATATCCTTTTACTACTCTTGGCTGCATCATTTTTCCATCATTTGCTATTGTAGAAATTGCTCTTATAAGCTGCATTGGTGTTACTGATATAGATTGACCAAAAGACATTGTTGCAAGTTCAACTGGTCCCACATTTTTTTCATTATAAACTATACCTTTAGCTTCTCCAGGTAAGTCTATACCTGTTTTTTCCATAAAACCAAAAGCCTCTATGTAATCATACATTTTAGCTACACCTAATCGTTCTGCTACAGTCATAAATACAGGGTTACAAGAGTTTTGTACACCTTCTGCAAATGTTTGTTCACCATGTGGTCTGTAGTGTCTCCAACATTTGATTCTTCTTCCACCTATAGTTAAACTTCCTGTACAAGTAAATTTATCACTTTCTTTAACAACACCTTCTTCAATACCTGCTGAAGATGTTATCAACTTGAATGTAGAACCTGGCTCATATGTATCACTTACAGCTGGATTTCTCCACATTTGATAATATCCTTTTATCTTATCTTTTTCATCATATTTATCTAATTCTTCTTGGTAGTATGGATATATCGGAGTTCTAGAATCATTTGGATCATAATCAGGCTTTGATGCCATAGATAATATATCACCTGTTTTAGGATCCATAGCTACAACTGTTACCCTTTTTGCATTATTTAATTCGTATGCCTTCTGAACCGCCTTTTCAGTATAGTGCTGTATAACCTCATCAATAGTTAATATTAAACCATTTCCTTGTACTGGCTCATAATATTTTTCTAAACCTTGTGGAATCTCTCTACCTGATGCATCAGTACTTACAATAAGTTTTCCCGCTGTTCCTTTTAAATGCTTATCATATTGCATCTCAACTCCAGCTATACCTTGTGAATCTGCTGATGTATGACCTAAAACATACGCTGCAAAGTTTCCATATGGATAATATCTCTGATTATCTTCAGCTACCCATATTCCAGATATTTTAGCCTCTCTTATTTTACTTGCTTTTTCATCATCTATCCATCTCTGTACTTTTACTAATGCCATGTTCTTTTTTGATATTGATTTGTATACGTCGTCATATTCTTTCCCTAATATTTCAGCTACTTGCTTTGCTGCAGCTTCTTTATCTTTTACTTCTACTGGTTTACACCATACTGTATATTTTGTAATACTTACAGCTATTTCTTTCATATTTCTATCATATATAGTTCCTCTCTTAGGTTCTATAGGTATTTCCCTTGTTTGTTGATCAATAGCCTTAGTACTTAACCAATCCCCTTTTATAATTTGAAGATATCCAGTTCTAAACGTAAGTGCAAAAAATAAACCACATGCTAGTATAAGAACAAGCACTAATCTTTTCTTACTCATTCGTTTTATCTTTTTCAAGTTTCCCCCTCCTTTTTTAATTCTCTACTTCGATATATCTAATTTGGTTTTTCTTAAGATAATCCATATTAAGCTCTTCTTTCGCTTTTTCTTCTATTTCTCTTATAGAACTATTTGTATCTACTTTCGCTTTTAACTCATCTAACCTTATTTCCTCCTGTCTTAGCTCTTTTTTTAAGTAATATATATCATATTTAAGATTACCCACAACTGAGTATCCACATATATTAATAATAATTATTAAAAAACAAGCTATGATTAATCCAAATCTTAATATTACTTTTTTTATCTTTCTATTTTTTCTCTTTTTATATTTATTCTTCTTTTCTTTTTTATATTCATTTATGTTTTTAACTTTATCAGTTTTAATCTTCTTTTTCATTTATCCACCTCTGTATACTCTAATTAGTTATATATTTGTGATAAATGCTAGATGTCCCTTTTAAAAGTTTTAGAAAAATTAACACAGAATATCTTATCAATATCTAAAAATTTTAAACTATATATTAATTCATGTTATATATTAGATTTTAGTGTAATATTTACATAACCTTAAGCGACATATAAGTTAAACATTTTATAAAACATACGATATGCTTCGGACACATCCATTGCTTAAAGTCGGCTTCACCAAAATCAAAGTGTATAAAAAGTGCTTAATTCCTTAAATGATATATTTTTATATATTAAAAGAGGTTATATAAAATAATTCAATTACTTTACATAACCCTCTTTAATATATCACTATATTTTAATTATATTCTCTCTGCTACTCTTAATTTAGCACTTCTTGATCTTGGATTTTCCTCTATTTCTTCTTTACTTGGAAGTATAGGCTTTCTAGTTATAACCTTCACTAGTGATTCTTTATCACATTGACATATAGGTAAATGTGATGGACATACACAGTCTAATGCTAAGTCTCTAAATTCGTTTTTTACTATTCTATCTTCTAATGAATGGAAAGTTATTATACAAACTCTTCCTCCTTCATTCATTATAGAAACAGCATCATCTATCATCTTTGTTATGACTCCAAGCTCATTGTTAACCTCTATTCTTATAGCTTGGAAAGTTCTTTTTGCAGGATGTGGACCATCTATCCTTGCTTTTTTAGGTATTGCCTTTTTTATAACTTCTACAAGTTCTCCTGTAGTTTCTATTGGTTTTTCTTGTCTTTCATCTACTATGAATTTGGCTATACGTTTAGCCCAGTTATCTTCTCCATAATCTTTTATTATTTTAGCTAACTCTTCTTCACTGTAGGTATTAACAACATCGTATGCAGAAAAGTCACATCTTACATCCATTCTCATATCAAGTGGAGCATCTTGCATATATGAAAATCCTCTATCAGCTTCATCTAATTGATGAGATGATACACCTAAGTCAGCAAGTACTCCATCTATTTTATAAACTCCTATTTTTGCTAGTTCTTCCTTTATATTTTCAAAATTACTGTGAACAAATCTAACTCTATCGCTATACTCACTTAATCTTTCTTTTGCAGTAGCTATAGCATTTTTATCTTGGTCAAATCCTATAAATAATCCCTTATCAGATAGTCTTTTAACTATCTCCTTAGAGTGTCCTGCTCCTCCCATAGTACAGTCTACATATACTCCGTCAGGCTTTATATTTAAGTTTTCTATGCACTCATTTAAGAGTACGGACACGTGATGAAATTCCATTTTAATTCTCTCCTTGTTTTTATTCTTTTGTTTTATTATTTTCTTTTTTAGATAAATATATATGTGCAATTATAGCACCAATAATACCAACTAAACTTATAACTTGTGCCATTCTTAATGGTCCTATCATTAAACTATCAGTTCTAAGTCCTTCTATAAAAAATCTTCCTAAAGAATAAAGACCTATATAGTATACTATAATTTGACCTTCATATTTCTTTTTCTTTCTAAACATCCATAAGAATACAAATATTAATGCATCCCATATTGATTCATATAAAAATGTTGGATGCACTTTTACTCCATCTACCATAATTCCCCATGGTAAATTAGTTGGCCCTCCATGAGCTTCTTGGTTTATAAAGTTTCCCCATCTTCCTATAGCTTGCGCAAGAGGCATACCTATCATAACAGTATCTGCCATTTTTAAGAAGTTAATTTTCTTAATTTTAGTAAATATATATCCTGTAAGTAGTCCAGCAATTATTGCTCCATGTATTGCCATTCCTCCACCTCTAAAATTAAGTATCTGAGATGGATTTTGAGAATAATATCCCCAATTAAATAAAACATAATATAATCTTGCACCAAGAAGTCCCATAGGTATAGCTATTATTGCTAAATCAAGTACACTATCTTCATTAATACCAACTCTCTTAGCTTCTTTTAAAGCTATAATTGTTCCTAGTATCATTCCTGATGCCATAAGTATTCCATACCACATAACATCTATACCAAATATACTAAATGCAACTCTGTCCATTTATACACCTCTATTTTTTAAATAATTTTTTAAAAAATCCTTTAGATTTTTCATATTTTCTAGGAGATTCTATAGATATTTCTTTATCTTCTATAACTTTATATGGATTTTGTATAAATAACATTTCCGCTTTTTGCTCTCCATACTTTCTAACTATATAATCATAAGTTTCTCTTATTATAGGTCTACGTCTTGTACTTGAATGTGCATCTGTAGCTATAAAATGTATCATATTATTATTGAGTAATATTTCACTTACTCTTTCTGCTTCTTTTCCATTTTTACCAATTATACTTGATGAATTAACTTGAATTAAAGCTCCTTCTTTTATACAATCATAAATTATATTTACATTTTCCTGCACTTCTTTATATCTTTCAACATGAGCTAATATCGGTACATACCCTCTTATTTTTATTTCATATATTATATCTACTATATTTTTAGGAAATCTAATCGGTGGAAATTCTATTAGTAAATATTTACTATTATTTAGTGTATAAAACTCTTTTTGCTCTATAATTTCTATTATATCTTCACTATAATAAAGTTCATTTCCTATAAGTACTTCTATATCTAAATTATTTAATTTAAGTATATTATTAAACTCTTTTACACTTTCAAAAAGTTCTTTTCCTTTTTTATATTCAAAATTTGGATGATAATGAGATGTATTAACTATTTTTCTTATTCCTTCATCGTATGCAATTTTAGCCATTTCTAAAGCATCATCTAAACTTTTTGCTCCATCATCAATATTTGGAACAATATGACAATGAATATCTATCATATAAAATACCTCCATTCTTAAGATATAATTCTTATTGTAATATTATAACAAAATAAAAAGTAGAATTGTAATAATTCTACTTTTTATTTTTAATTTATAATATTTCTATCATTAACTTTTGATATATTTTCTGTAATTTTACCAAAACCTTAATACACTACAACAAATAATGCCATATTTCCCGGGCTATAAAAAGTATTATAACTCTTATTTTTTACTAAATTTGCATAAGTATTATTTTTGTATAAAGTGTATCAACCAAAGTATTTATTTTATCCGGTGGATCTATATAATAAAATCTAGTATCACCCATATCTAGTTCTTCAAGTATACTATTGACTAAATGTCTAGTGTACATAGTATCTATAGTAGATGTTGGTGCAACAACATATAAAGTGCTTATTCCATATTCTAAAAGTTCTTCACCTGATTTAATTATATCTTTTTTATTATTTTCTAAAAGAGGCAATTTTATTTGGATATCTATATCTTTTTCAGCATCTTCTATGTATTTTTTTATTCTTTCTCTAAATAATATGTCTTGCTCTAAATTATTTTTATTATGGAGCCCAATTAATAATACTCCACTGTCCTCTTCTGATTTTCTTATATTTTTTAAAATTTCATCTTTATAAAGCTGTGCTAAGTTATTAGCATTATAAAATGGTTCTAACACTTCAACTCCTGCTATGTTTCTAGATGCAAGATTTAATTCTTCATATCTTTCCATGAAAACATCGTAATCAGTTCCTTCTGTCATAAATAAAGGACATATTATTATTTTTGTGTATCCTTGTTCAATAATTGATTCTACTGAGTATTCAAAATAAGGCTTTGAATACATATATGAATTAACAACTCTATATCCATTTCCTAAACTATGCCTTAATTTTTCTGCTATTTCTTCTGCTTTATGCTTAAATTCACTAAACCCTAATTTACTATAATAGCTTTTATAATTATATAAATTGCTTATACCAGTAATCATAGCTTTATAACCTTCTTCATAGTAAATTTGAGTCGAACGCTCTCTTATATTATAATTTTTATCCTCACCTTCTGATACTAACAAAACTAAAGTCTCTTCTTTTTCTTTTGTAGGTTGCGTATTTTTAATTACTATATAGTCTTTAAATATAAAAGATATAACCAAGTTTATCCCAATAAACGAAATCAATGCTCCATAAATTAAATTTTTATAATTTTTATTAACTATTACTTGCTTATAAAATGCCATTGTTGCTAAAACTATAAATATGTTTTCATAACTTCCTTTTAGTATAAAGCTCAACGCTAACGATGAAAATAAGATTATAGAAAATAACATAAAATCAACCTCACCACAAAAATTAATTTTTAAATAAGTTTTTATTATTTGTATTAACTTAATTGTATAGTTTACATCTATTATATATATGTTGTATAATTAGAATGTATGTCTACACAAATACTAAATAAACTTGATAAGTTAGCTTATTAAGCCTACTTCATAACTTAATAGGTTGTTTAAATTTATAAATAAAATTGACAAAAGAGAGGACGATATATATGAAATTAGGTATAGTTGGTTTACCAAACGTAGGTAAAAGTACACTATTTAATGCAATAACACAAGCAGGTGCTGAGTCTGCTAACTATCCTTTCTGTACGATAGAGCCAAACGTTGGTGTTGTTTCTGTTCCAGATGAAAGATTAGAAAAATTAAGAGAGTTATATGACTCTAAAAAAATAGTTCCTACTGCTATAGAATTCTGTGATATAGCAGGACTTGTTAGAGGAGCTTCTAAAGGTGAAGGTTTAGGAAATAAATTCTTATCTCATATAAGAGAAGTTGACGCTATAGTTCACGTGGTTAGATGTTTCGAAGATGGAAATGTTGTTCACGTTGATGGTTCTGTTGATCCTTTAAGAGATATAGAAACTATAAACTTAGAATTAATATTCTCTGATATAGAAATATTAGATAGAAGAATACAAAAATCAACTAAAGCTGCTAAAGCTGATAAATCTGTAGCTGCTGAAGTTGAATTCTTAAAAGAAATAATGGCTGTTTTAGAAGATGGTAAATGTGTTAGAACTATGGACTTTAGTGAAGATCAAAAAGCTTTCGTTGATTCATTAAACTTACTTACATCAAAGCCTGTAATATATGCTACAAATGTAAGTGAAGATGATTTAGCTGATGAAGGTGAAAATAATGCATACGTTGCTAAAGTAAGAGAATTTGCTGCTACTGAAAATGCAGAAGTTGTTGTTGTTTGTGCTCAAATAGAAGCAGAAATAGCTGAACTTGATACTGAAGAAGAAAAGAAAGAATTCTTAGAAACTTTAGGACTTGAACAATCTGGTCTTGATAAGCTAATAAAATCTTCTTATGCATTACTTGGACTTATATCTTACTTAACTGCTGGACCTCAAGAAGTTAGAGCTTGGACTATAAAAGTTGGAACTAAAGCTCCAGCTGCTGGTGGTAAGATACACTCTGATATAGAGAGAGGTTTCATAAGAGCAGAGACTATAGCATTTAATGATTTAGTACAAGTTGGTACTATGACTGCTGCTAAGGAAAAAGGATTAGTTAGACTTGAAGGTAAAGAATATGTAGTTAAAGATGGAGATGTTATATTATTCAGATTTAACGTATAATATATAATGGATAGGTATATTACCTATCCATTTTTAATTAATATATAAATCTATATTTATTAAGTTAATGACTATATTTTTTCTATTGTGATACTAATATAATTTCAAAGTTTTTATATAGTACTTTAAATAAAAAATTCGCTTCGCTCATGTCGCCAACGACTTCGTCCGT
>ENA-OWPF01000472-OWPF01000472.1-human-gut-metagenome-genome-assembly--contig:-NODE-472-length-45904-cov-6.390521_pt1 | contig 45904 bp, 47 predicted proteins | sample MGYA00248261_ERZ651840 | MGnify/ENA primary metagenome ERZ651840 (study PRJEB26924, sample SAMEA4378268) | human gut metagenome | biome: human gut; feature: human-associated habitat; material: faeces... | reverse complement strand
ATTTTCTCTACCTTGTTCAAGGGCAGAATAAAAGCCACAATCAAAATAATTAATTGTGGCTGATATTCTGAACGTGAAACTGAAAATAATTATTTTTGCATACCCATATGGGTGTGTTTCTTGATTTTATTATAACAGTTATATTTTTCTTTGTCAAACTCACATAAATATTAAAAAAGTATATTTTTTTAAAATTTTATAATATAATATATAAAAAAGAAGAAAGTTGGAATAAAAAATGGATAATAAAAAAACTTATATAAAAGGTGTCATAGATATTGGGACAAATTCATGCAGACTTTTTTTAGCAGAAATTGAAAAAAATGAAGCAGAAATTTCTATTAAAAAAAAGCTGTATAAGGAAACACAGATAACAAGGCTTGGAAAATATATAAATCCTGACAGCAGTATACAGCTTGAGGGAATGGAAATTGTAACTGAAATTATAAAAAAATATGTGAAAACTGCAAAAGAATACAAGACAGATGAGATAATAGGATTTGCAACTTCTGCAACGAGGGAAGCTCTTAACAGAGATATTTTTCTGAAAAAGATTTTTGATGAAACAGGAGTTTCTGTAAAATGTATTTCTGGAGAAGAAGAAGCTCATATAACTTTTGCAGGAGCTGTGACAGAATTTCAAGATGACATTGTACTTTTTGATATCGGCGGAGGAAGTACAGAAATTATCTTAGGAAATAAAAATAAAATAGAATATTTAAAAAGTTTTAAGGCAGGAGCTGTAAGAGAATCTCAAACATTTTTTAAAAATGACAACTATTCAAGAAAAGATGAATGTATGGAAAATTTAAAAGAGAGAATGAAAGAGATTTCCAAATTAAAAGATAAAAACTTTATTCTTGTTGGGGTTGCAGGGACTATCACAACAAATGTAAGTGTAAAAGAAAAAATGGTTCACTACGACAGCAGCAAAGTCCACGGGTACAAACTTACAAAAGAGGATTTGGAAAATAATCTGAATAAATTTCTAAGTGTAAATCTTGAAGAGAGAAAAAAGATAACAGGACTTCAGCCTCAAAGAGCAGAAACTGCCATAAGCGGAACAATTATAATTCTCGCTATTATGGAATTACTTAATAAAGAAGAAGTAATTGTATCTGAATGTGATAATCTTGAGGGAGCAATGGTAAATTTTTAATGAGGAGGAAATTTATGAAAACTTTTCATTATATTGTAAAAGGAATGGTTCAGCATGTGGGATACAGATTTTATGTGGGAATGAGAGCAAGAAAACTTGGTGTCTGTGGAAAAGTTAGAAACCTTTCTGACGGAGATGTGGAAGTTTTTGTTCAAAGTGATGATTTTAAAAAAATTGACGAAATGGAAAAAATTATTTACAAAGGGTCGCCTTTCGGTCATGTTGATGAAGTGATAAGAGATATAAAAGATATGGAAGAAATGAACGACTTCCAGATGATTTACTAACTTCCTTTTATTTTATGAATAAAAGTGATATTATATATAAGTATAATTTTGTAAATGAGGAGGGATATTGTGAAATTTAAATTAGACAGATGTTCAGTTGGTGGCTGAGCAGGAAAGATAGGGCCGGAGGTTCTTTCAAAAATACTTACAGGTATCCCGACTAAAGAAGATAAAAATCTTATTGTGGGATATGAAAAATCTGATGATGCAGCAGTTTACAAACTGACAGACGACATTGCAATAATTCAGACACTGGATTTCTTTACACCAATGGTTGAAGACCCGTATATTTTCGGGCAGATAGCAGCGGCAAATTCACTAAGTGATGTGTATGCCATGGGAGGAGTTCCAAAAACTGCTATGAATATTGTGTGTTATCCTGAAAGAGAAGATATAGAGGGGCTTGGTGAAATTTTAAGAGGGGGAGCTGAAAAAGTTATTGAAGCGGGAGCTGTTTTAAGCGGCGGACATTCTATCCACGACCCTGAAACAAAATACGGGCTTTCTGTAACAGGTATTGTAAATCCAGATAAAATTTTAAAAAATTACGGTTCAAAGACAGGTGATGTATTAGTGCTTACAAAACCTCTTGGAACAGGAATTATTACAACTGCTGCAAAAGTAAATGAAGCAGAAGAAAAACATATAGAAGAAGCCATAAAAAATATGACTGCTCTAAATAAATATGCAGGGGAAATAATGGTAAAATATCCTGTAACAGCCTGCACTGATATTACAGGATTTGGATTTTTAGGTCATCTTTATGAAATGGCATCAGCCTCAGAAAAAACTTTTGTAATAGAAAGCGAGCTTGTACCTTATATAAGCGGAGCAAAAGAATATGCAAAAGAATTTTTTACAACAGGGGGAGGACAGAAAAACAGAAAATATCTTGAAGGAAAAGTTGAATTCCAAGATATTCCTTTCTGGCTTGAGGAAATTTTATTTGACCCTCAGACATCAGGAGGACTTTTATTTTCTATCCCATCACAATATGTAAATGATTTGATGAAAGAGCTTTCAACTCTTGAAATTAAATCTGCTGTTGTAGGAACTGTTGAAGACCTGAAAGAAAAAAATATTATTGTGAGGTAACTTCAATGAAAAAAGAGCTGCTTAGAAGTCTTCCAAAAACAGATGAACTTTTAAGAAATAAAAATCTTGAAGAATATGGAAAAAATTTAGATTATTATACTTTTTCAAATTCTGTAAAAAAGGGGATAACTTTTTTCCGTGAGGAAATTTTAAACGGCTCTCGTGTATCTTTTACAGAAAACGATATTATAGAAAAAATAAAAGAGATAATTAAAAAAGAAAATTCATACAGCTTAAAAAAAGTTATAAACGGAACAGGAGTTATTATCCACACAAATCTTGGAAGAAGTATTTTTCCAAAATCAACGGGAAAACATATTCTTGACATAACTTCTTCATATAATAATCTGGAATATGATATCGAAAACGGAAGAAGAGGGGAAAGATATGTCCACCTTGAAAAACTTATCTGTGAAGTAACAGGGGCAGAGGGAGCTTTAGCTGTAAATAATAATGCTGCTGCTGTGATCTTATGCTTAAATGAATTTGCCAGAGAAAAAGAAGTTATAGTTTCACGGGGAGAGCTTGTGGAAATCGGAGGTTCTTTCAGAATTCCTGAGATTATGAAATTTGCAGGGGCGGAGCTTAGAGAAATCGGCACAACCAACAGAACATATAAAGAAGATTATGAAAAAGCTGTAAATGAAAATACTTCTGCTCTTATGAAAATTCATAAATCAAATTATAAAATTCTGGGATTTTCTCACGACACAGAGAGAAAAGATTTAAAAGAGCTTGCAGAAGAAAAAAATATTCTTTATATTGAGGATTTGGGAAGCGGCGTCCTCGTTGATTTTTCAAAATACGGAATAAAAAAAGAAATAACTGTGCAGGAAGTTTTAAAAACCGGTGCAGATATTGTAACTTTCAGCGGAGATAAACTTCTTGGAGGGTGTCAGGCGGGAATAATTTTAGGTAAAAAACATCTTATAGAAAGGCTTAAGAAAAATCAGTTTTTAAGGGCTTTAAGAATTGATAAAATAACAACAGCTGTTCTTGAAGATATTTTTAGAATTTACCGTGATGAAAAAAATGCCCTTAAAAATATCCCCACTTTAAAATATATCACTGAGGATATTTCTCTGGTGAAAGAAAGAGCCGAAAAACTTTCTCATATTTTAAATGAAAAAAATATTTTGAATAAAATAATTGAAACAGAAGCTGATATTGGGGGAGGCTCTATGCCTGAAGAAAAAATAAAAAGTTTCGGCTTGGAATTTCTTCTTAACATCTCACCAAACGAAATTGAAAAAAAATTAAGGCTCGGTGATACAGCTGTAATCGGAAGAATTGAAAAAGACAGATTTATTCTGGATATGAAAACAATAGATGAAGAAGATATAATACTTACTGCTGATGTGATTGAAAAAAGCCTGAAAGAAAATTAAAAGGGGAGAGAAAATGAAAGATATTGTTATAGGAACAGCGGGGCATATAGACCACGGAAAAACAACTCTCGTAAAATATCTTACAGGAAAAGATACAGACACTCTCCCTGAAGAAAAAAAAAGAGGAATTACCATTGATTTGGGATTTTCTTTTCTGGAACTTTCTGAAAACAGAAAAATAGGAATTGTTGATGTTCCCGGACATGAAAAATTTATAAAGAACATGACAGCGGGAGTTTCAGGAATAGATTATATCATTCTTACTGTGGCAGCTGATGACGGTGTTATGCCCCAGACTGAAGAACATTTTAATATAATAAAACTTCTGGGAGTGAAACACGGGGTTATTGTTCTTACAAAATGTGATTTGGCATCTCCTGAGCAAAAAGAAAAAGCAAAAGAAAATATAAAAAATCTTGTAGAAAATTCGTTTCTTGAAAATTCAGAAATCTTGGAAGTCTCAATAAAAAATCTGGTTTCATATGAAAATTTAAAAAATTATATTATAAAAGATATTGAAAAAATACAAAAATCAGAAAATTTTTCTAAAAATTATAATAAAAAAGATTTTAAAATATATGTTGACAGAAGTTTTTCTGTAAAAGGGTTTGGGACTGTTGTAACAGGAACTGTTCTTTCTGGAGAAGTTTCTATAAACGATTTTCTCTATATTTATCCAAAAAATATTAAAACAAAAGTCAAGGGAATTGAAAATCACAGTGTAAAAGTGGAAAAAATAAAAGCTGGAAACAGATGTGCCTTAAATATTTCAGGAATAGAAAAAGACGAAATAAAAAGAGGGGATATAATTTCATCTTATAATAATCTTCCCTCTTCAAAAATAGTCCATGTGATGTTTGAACCTTTAAAAAACTTTGCTGTAAAAAACAGTGAAAAAGTAAAAATATATATTGGCACAAAAGAAATAAAAGGAAAAATAAGAATTTTAGAAAAAAATTCTGATAATTTTTCTTTAAAATATATCTCTGAACTTCTTCTTGATGGAGAAATAACAGCGGAATTTGGAGAGCTTGGTATAATAAGAAGTTTAAATCCTCCACAAACTATCGGCGGATTTAAAGTTCTTTCTCTTTCACAAAAAAAAGCTGATAAAAAAGACAGGGAATATATTAAAAATCTCATATCCCTTGACAAAAATATAAAAATTCAGGAAAATATTAACGGCAGATTAATTGAAATTATCTGTAATTTTCATAAAAACTTTCCTCTTAAAAGGGGAATTTTATCTGCTCAGTTAAAAAACCGGTATTTCACCGATTTAAAAAACAGAGAATTTAGAAATTTAATAGATGAAAATATAAAAAATGAGAGTTTAAAATGTGAAAAAATTTTTGAAAAAGAATATATTTCAATTAAGGATTTCAAAATAAAACTTAATAAAGATGAAAAAAATTTAAAAGAAAAAATTTTTAAAATATACAAGGGAAATGCGTTTAATCCGCAGAAAAAAAGTGAGATAAAAAAAATTTTCCCAGATAAAAATTTTGATGAAATACATAATCATCTTGCAGAAGAGGGAATGATAATTTTTCTCGGTGAAGATTTCTATATTTTAAAAGGTTTCCTTAAGGAAGCTGAAAAAAAAATAAAAGAATTTATTCTTGAAAATGAAAAAATAACAATCTCTCAGGCAAGAGAAATTTTAAATGTAAAAAGGGCTGCGGCTCTTATGATTTTAGAAAAACTTGATGAGTTAAAAATTACAAAAAGAATTAACGATTATAGAATTTTAGAAAAGGAGAGCAAGTTATGATTAAAGTAAATGCTATTGGGGAAGTCTGCCCAAAACCTGTTATAATGACAAAAAAAGCTTTAAAAGAAATAGAAAGTGGAGTTGTTGAAGTTAGTGTTGATAACCAAACTTCAAAAGAAAATGTTGAAAAAATGGCAAAAGAAATGGGACACACTTTTGAAACAAAAGAAGAGGGAAATGTTTTTGTAATAACAATTACAAAAGCAGGAGAAAAACAGGAAAAATCTTCTGAAGAAGAAAATATTGTTATCTCAATCGGTTCTGACAAAATGGGAGAGGGAGAAGATGAGCTTGGAAAAATTCTTATAAAAGGATTTATCTATGCTCTTACAGAAGCTGAAACTCTTCCAAAAACAGTTCTTCTTTACAACAAAGGAGTTCTTCTTGCATCTACATTTGAAGACACTGTAAAAGATTTAAAAGTTCTTGAAGAAAGAGGTGTTGAAATTCTTTCCTGCGGAACTTGTGCAAACTTCTATCATGTACAAGACCAGATAAAAGTTGGAACTTTAACAAATATGTATACAATTCTTGAAAGACAAATGAAAGCGGCAAAGGTAATAAAACCATGATAAAAGATGAAAAATTTTTAATACTTTCAGCTGAATCAACTCACCTTATAATCCAGCTTGAAAAAAATCTTCTGGGAAAAAATATTCCCTGCAGGGTAATTCCTCTGCCTACAGAAATTTCTGCAAACTGCGGGCTGGCTGTAAGAGTTGAAACAGAATATACTGATAAAATAAAAAAAATAGTTGAAGATGAAAAAATAAAAGTTACAATTTCACTTGTTGAAAAACATGGATTAAAAAAACAGATAGAAACGATACACAAAGAAGGTCAGGGGGAATAAGTTGAAGTTACAGAGAAAAATATTAGCGGGTATTACAGCTTTTACAATTTTTACAGGAGTTTCTTTTGGAGCTGCACCCAAAAAAAGCGAGCCGAAAAAAACAGAAATAAAAGTTGTAAAATTATATGACAACAAAATACCTGAAAATATAAAAACAGATATAAGATATAAGGGGGACGACCTGCCGGAGCTTTTAGATTATGTTTTCATAAAAACGAAATATGGAAATGTAAGAAAATTTCCTACAGGTTCTTCACCAATTATTTATCAGCTGTCTTTCAATCACAAACTTCAAGTGCTTGAAAAAAGAAGCCAGAAAGGGTCAACTGAATCTTTCTGGTATAAAGTGCAGACTCCAAATGGTGTAGGATATATTTCCTCAGTTTATTGTGAGGACAGAAGTTTCAGATTTGAAAAAATGCTTGAAAGAATAAATGATGTTGAAAAATTTATTGAGGATAACAACACAGCAGGAATAAAACTTGCATCAACAAATTCATATATTCCAAATCCATATAATAAAGATATGCTGAGAATAAAAGATAAATACGGAACTTCTCTGGACCAAAATATAATCGGAGAATATAACGGAGAAAAAATCTATATTCCTGACAGATCTGTTCTTTCTGTTTTATCTGAAGGGAAAAAAGAAGCTGAAGTAAAGGTTGAGGGAATAAAAGAATTTCCTCTTAAGATAGAAAAAAAATATCTTACTGAAAGGCCAAAAATATCTGAAGGATTTAAAAAAGCAATCGTTGCAGATATAGACAACCAAAATCTTGCAGCATTTGAAAAAGTCGGTAATGACTGGGTTTTAATTTCATATATTTATGGAAAAACAGGAATAGAAAGTATTTTGGGATTTGAAACTCCAAGAGGTTCTTTTATTGTACCGATGATAAAATATGAAATGGGATACAGAGGAAATTTCGGAGAAGATTTAGGAATTGCAAGATATGCTATAAGATTCAGCGGAGGAGGATATCTTCACGGAACTCCTGTTGATTATCCGGAAGAACCAAACAAAGAATTTTTCCTTGCACAAAAAGAAACAGGACTTGGAACTTTTAAAGGTACAAGAAAATGTATCAGAAATACAGTGAGCCATGCAAAATTTCTTTTTGAGTGGATCTTGGAAGATAACGGAAATATTAAAAGCAATGAACAGCGTCCAAAAGAAAATGTGATGTTCATTATATTCTAGGTGAATTTATGAATATTTTAATAACGGGAGCGACAAAAGGGATAGGTTTCTGCACTGCTCTTGAATTTATAAAAAGAGGGCATAAAGTTTTTGGTGTGGGGAGAAATTGGAAAAACTTTTCTGAAGAAAAATTTAAGGGAATGTTTGTGCCGATAAAAGCTGACATCACAGAAAAAAATGAACGGGAAAAAATATTTTCATATCTTAATGAACAGAATATAAATATTGATGTTATTGTTAATAATGCAGGAATAGGAAGCATAGGAGATTTTAAAAATATTTCCTATGAAGAAAGCCAAAAATTAATTGACCTCAATATCACAGCCCTTACCCATATGACAAAACTTTTTCTTGATAATTTAAAAAAAGAAAATATTCTAAAAGAAACGGGAATAATAAATATATCTTCAACAGCAGCCTTTCAAGAGGGAGGTCCTTATGCAGCTGTTTATTATGCAGGAAAATCATATGTGAAATCTTTTACTCTGGCTCTTTCTGAAGAGCTGAAAAAAGACGGGATAAGAGTTATGTGCCTTTGTCCCGGCCCTGTGAAAACTAATTTCAAGGGAATGAAAAATATTAAAAAAAGTTTTTACATTATGACACCTGAAAAAACAGCTGAAATCTGTGTGAAAGATTATTTTAACGGAAAAAATATTTCTGTTTCAGGAAATTTAAATAAATTTTTTGTTTTTCTTTCAAAATTTATTCCAAGAAAAACAGAACTTAAAATAATAGGAAAAATTCAAAAAAATAAAATTTAATTTTTAAGGAGGATTTGATTATGTTAGAAGTTGGACAAAAAGCACCTGAATTTTCTTTACCAGACCAAAACGGAGTGATACATAAATTAAGCGACTATCTTGGAAAAAAAGTTATTCTGTACTTTTATCCAAAGGATAATACACCGGGGTGTACAAAACAGGCCTGTGGTTATTCTGAAAGATATCCTCACTTTGCAGAAAAAAATGCAGTTGTAATCGGAATAAGCAAAGACAGTGTTGCATCTCACAAAAAATTTGAAGAGAAACAAAATCTTAAATTTACAATACTTTCTGACACTGATTTGGAAGTTATAAAATTATATGATGCTTGGAAAGAGAAAAAAATCTACGGGAAAACTGCTCTTGGGGTAATCCGTACAACTTATCTTATCGACGAAAACGGAATTATTATAAAAGCCAATGATAAAGTTAAAGCTGCTGACGATCCTGAAAAAATGCTTGGAGAAATATAATGAAAATTATTTTATCTCCTGCTAAAACTATGACTCAGGAAAAAAATTCTTTCAGCTGTATAAGTATTCCTGTTTTCTTAGAAAATTCAAAAACAATTTTATCTGTTTTAAGAGAAAAAAATCTTTCTGAGCTGAAAGAGATTTGGAAATGCAATGATAAAATTGCAGAAGAAAATTTTGAACGTATAGAAAATATGGATTTAAATAAAAATCTGACTTCTGCTGTTTTAACTTATGACGGGATTGTTTTTAAACATATTGCACCTGCTCTCTCAGAAAATAAAAATGCAGAGTATCTTCAGGAAAATTTAAGAATTTTATCAGGGCTTTACGGAGTTTTAAAACCATTTGACAGAATTACACCGTATCGCCTTGAAATGCAGTCTAAAATAAAAATCAAAGATTTTAAAAATCTGTATGATTTCTGGGGAGATAAACTTTATAACGAAGTGAAAGATGAAAGCAGTGTTATAATTAATCTTGCATCAAAAGAATATTCAAAATGTATAGAAAAATATCTGCAGAAAGATGATATTTTTATTACCTGCTCTTTCGTTGAAAAATCTAATGGAAAACTTGTTGTTAAAGGGACATACTCAAAAACTGCAAGAGGTGAAATGGTAAGATTTATGGCTGAAAATAATATTCAAAATTATGAAGATTTGAAAAAATTTAATTATTTTGGATATGTTTTTAGAGATGAGCTGTCTTCTGAGAAAGAATATGTTTTTGAGAGAATAGAATAAAAAATAAATCTATGATACAATTAAAGTAATCACAAAAGGACAATGTAAGAGTTTAACAGACAAAAAAGATAAGGTTTCTGTAGTGAACCCCTTTTCTTAGACATATATTTTAATTATTGATTGGATTTGTCAATATTTTTTAGACACTAAGTTAAGTGAAAATTATGAATTTTGTTTTTCATATTGAAGTGGAGATAAAAAGTTTAAAGAAGAATGCATTCTTTTGACATTATAATAAAGTTCAATATATTTAAAGATTTCTTTTTGAGCTTGTTCAGGAGTTTCAAATTTTGAACCTTGAATAAGCTCTCTTTTTAATGTCCTATAGAAAGATTCCATCAAAGCATTATCATAAGGATTACCTTTTCTACTTTGGCTGTGAATAGCTTTTTTAGACTTTAAAAGCATTCTAAAATTTTTACTAGTAAATTGACTTCCTTGATCTGTATGAACAACTAAACCAGAATTAGGATGTTCCTTACCATAAGCTTGAGTAAATGCAGAAATAACTAAATGTTCTTTCATTTTAGTATCCATTGCCCAACCTACTACTTTTCTAGAAAAAATATCAATAAAAACTGCTAAATATAGTGTTCTCTTCTTAGTTGGAATATATGTTATATCTCCTACCCAAATTTTATTTTTGGCATCAGCTTTAAATATCTGATTTAATAAATTTGGACATTCTTCTTTTGAATATTTTTTAGAATAATTTTTGTATCTGTAACGAGTTCCATAAGGAATTAAAGCCATCAAACGCATCAAGCGAGTTACTCTTTTTCTATTTACTTTAATTCCTTTTAATTCTAAAGTTTTAACTATTCTTAAAGAACCATATCTTCCTTTATGTTCCAAAAATATTTTTTTAATTTCTTCGCTTAATATTTTATTTTCTATTTCTCTTGCAGAAGGTTTTCTTTTTAGATATTTATAGTATCCTGAACGAGATACATTTAAAGTTTTACAAGCCTTCTTGATATTTAAAGAATGAGCATTTTCTTTTATGTATTTGAATCTTATATATTCTTTTTCTTCAAGAAGGCACGGAATTTTTTTAATAATTCCAATTCCTTTTTCAACTCTAAGTTTTCTTTTTTTAGTTTTTTAATTTCAAATTGATATGAATAAAGTGCAGTTCCTCGTCCAGGAAATGCACTTTCTCCATGTTCTTCATATTCATTAACCCAACGATACAAAGTATTTTGATGTATTTCTAATTCTTTTGCTACAACAGAAACAGGAACTTCTTCTTCTAATATTAACTTAACTGCTGCCATCTTAAACTGTTTATCATAAGACTTTCTTTTCATAAAGTACCACCTTTCATTAAATTCTCTTAACTTAGTGTCTACTTTATTATACCATTTCCAAATTATTATATAAAAAGAGAACAGCTTGCACCATTCTCTTTTTTGGACTATTATTACATTGTTTGTTTCTTAATTTAATAATACCATATTTATTTTAAAAAATCAAATTTACTATCTTTTTTTCTTTTTATTATTTTTTCCTGTAACAACCTTATAAAGTTTCCATCTGTCGTGAAGCCACATCCACTGTTCAGGATAACAGGTAATGATATCTTCCATTGTGTAAATAAGTTTTTGTGTTGTAAGATGAACATTTTCTTTAAAAGAATTTTTTTCATCATTAACTACATCAATCTTTTTAAAATGGACACTTGTTGTGTTATCCCTGTTAAAAGTGCAGTATCCTAAAATAAGAGGACGGTTATATCTAAGAGCAAGTGTTGCAGCACCTGTGGGAGACACTGTTTCCATTCCAAAAAAATCTACTGTTGTCCCCTTATCTCTGTGGTCAGAAAAAAGTGCAATATTTTTTCCCTCTTCTGCATATTCAAAAAGTTCTCTGCTTGTTTTTTTACTTTTTTCAAGAAGAGTTATGTTAAGATGTTTTCTATTTTCAGAAATATATCTGTTTAAATATGGATTTCTCTGTTTTTTTGCAACTGTTACAAATGGAAATTTTTCAGAAAATTTTAACATTGATTCCATATTTCCAAAATGCATTGTAGCAAAAACAACAGGACCTTTACTGCAGTGTCTTTCAACTATTTCCATTCCGTGAATATGAAAATTATCATCATTTTTCATATACTCTTCCAGCCATATTGTTCCCAAAAATGCTTTCCCCATAGTTTTATATGAATTCACTGCAATTTTTTTTATCTCTTTTTCTGATTTTTCCGGAAAAGCATGGGAAAGATTTGCAAGAGTTGTAATTCTTCTGGATTTTATAAGGTGATAGCCGAGAACTGCAACTTTTTCTCCAGCAGAAAAACGTGCTTTTTCAGGAAGCATAAGAAGAAAACCCCTGAACATTCTAAAAATTCCATACTGAATTTTATATATTAAATTTTTCATCTATCCTCCAATATTTTGTTAAAATATCTTTTAAACATTTTAAATTATACCATAAAAATTATAAAAAATACAAAATAAAGTGAGTGCTTTCTAAAAATATGGTATAATCATTTTAAAAGTACTCATTGACAAATTAAATAATATAATCTATAATCTTGGTATGATAAAGACTCTATCGCACGAGCAATTTTATTGCAGTGGACCAGGATAGAGTCGTTTTTTTATTTTAGGAGTTAGTTTTATGGATGTAAACAATAGAAAAAAATTGTTAGAGATGAAAAGCAGAGAACTAAAAAGACCTACTAGTATAGAAGAACAAATAGAAATTTTAAAATCTCGTAATGTAAAGATTGAAAATGAAGAATATGCAAAAAATTTTTTAAAAATATTTAATTATTACTTTGTAACAGGATATCTGCATCCTTATAAACTTAGTAATGATAAATATAATTTTCCATCTTTTAATAATATAGTTTATCAAATTAAATTTGATATGAGATTAAGAGAAATTTGTATGTACTGCATTGATATAATTGAAAAAGGATTGAAAACAATTATTGCATATCATTTTTCTCATAATTATGAGTGTGGAAATATTGCCTATTCAGACAGTTTATTTTTTCCGGGGTATGAGGAAAAACATAAAAGATTAATGTTTCACTATAACAGTTTAGTTTATAATAATAAAGACCTGCCTTTTGTAAAACATAATAAAGAAAAATATGATATTTTACCAACATGGGTTGCTATAGAATTATTTACAATGGGGAACATAGAAAATTTCTTTAAAATTTTAAATTCAAATGCTGTCAAGAAAATTGAAAAAACCATAGGCTTTCCTAAAAACAAAATATCAAACTGGATAGAAAATATAAGAATTTTTAGAAATATGGTAGCTCATAATCAGAGATTATATAACTTTCCTATAATGTCCACTCCAATAAAAGCAAAAGAGTACAAAGGACAGACAGGACGTATTTTCGACTATGTAGTTGTTATGAAATATTTATTTTTAGATAAAGAAGACTGGAATGAATATGTAATTCCAAGATTTGAATATATTTTTGATGATTTTAAAAATGAGATTGATTTAAAATGTATCGGCTTTCCTGAAAACTGGAAAGAAATACTAAAAAAATAATAATTAAATTAAAATATAAAAAATAACCGGGAGGAAAATATAAATATGAGAATTGGAATAATTGGAGCAATGTCAGAAGAGGTACAGGGATTTAAAAAACTTCTTGAAAATATTGACGAAGAAAAAATAGGAAACCTTACTTTCTACACAGGAGTTATGCACGGGAAAGATATTGTTCTTCTTGAAACAGGAATTGGAAAAGTTAATGCTGCAATAGGAGCAACTCTTATGATAGAAGCATTTGATGTTGAGGCTGTAATTTTTACAGGGGTAGCAGGAGGAATAAACGACGAACTTGATTTAGGAGACGTTGTAATATCAAAAGATTTAATTCAGCACGACGTTGATGTAACAGCTTTCGGAGAAAAACTTGGTGTAATTCCAAGAATGGAAAAATCTGTTTTTGAAGCTGATGCAGGTCTTATAGATTTAGCTGTAAAAGCTGGTAAAAAACTTAAAGGAAAAGTTATTGTAGGAAGAATTTTAAGCGGAGACCAGTTTATCGCTTCTCCTGAAAAAATAGCTTTCCTTAAAAAAGAATTTAACGGAGACTGTGCAGAGATGGAGGGAGCAGCTGTAGGTCATGTATGCCAGATTTTTGACATTCCTTTCGTAGTTGTAAGAACTATGTCTGACAAAGCAAACTCAGATGCTCATACAGATTATGCAACATTTATGAAAATTGCTGCAGAAAACTCAATTACATTAGTAAATGAAATGTTATTAAATTTAAAATAGGAGATGGGATTTTAGAATGAAAATAAATGAACTTCTTGATGAACTTTATTCATATTCCCTTTTTGGAATTAAACTTGGTCTTGATAATATACAAAAGATATGCGACGAGCTGGGAAATCCTGAAAAAAAATATAAAATTATTCATATTACAGGAACAAACGGAAAGGGTTCTACTTCAACTATAATTGAAACTGTTCTTCTTGAAGCAGGTTACAGTGTGGGAAAATATACATCTCCACATATTTTAAAATTTAATGAAAGAATAAGAGCAAATGGAAAAGATATTTCTGATGAAGAAATTGCTCTTACCTATGAAAAAGTAAAAAATGCCATAAAAAATATAGGGATAACTCCTACATTTTTTGAAGTTACAACAGCTATGATGTTTTTATATTTTGCTGAAAAAAAAGTTGAGTATGCAGTTCTTGAAGTGGGAATGGGAGGAAGATTTGATGCAACAAATGTTGCTGATGGAGATATAGCAATAATAACAAATGTTTCTCTTGACCACACAGAATATCTTGGAAAAACAATCTATGATATAGCTCTTGAGAAAGCAGGAATAATAAAAGAAAAAAGTTTTGTTGTTGTGGGAGACAGTGATAAAGAATTTTTAAAAGCAGTTTCTGAAAAAAAGAAAACTTTTATAAACACTGAAGAAAAATATAAAGATGTAAGATATAATCTTAATTTTAAAAATTTTATGACAGAAATTTATATCAATGAAAAGAAATTTAATCTTTCACTTTTCGGAGACTATCAGGTGAAAAACTTTTTATGTGCTTATGAGGCTCTGAAACATCTTGGAATAAGTGATGAAATTATAGAAAAAGCTGTTTCAAAAGTTGTATGGCAGTGCAGATTTGAAAGATTTTCACAAAATCCCCTTACTATTTTAGAGGGAGCTCACAATATTGACGGAATTTTAAATCTTAAAAAAATTCTTACACATGAATATAAATCGGATGAAATTGTTATGATTGTTTCTATTTTAAAAGATAAAAAAGTAAAAGAGATGCTTGAAGTGTGTGAAAGTTTCTCTGACAAAATAATTTTAACTTCTCTTTCAGACAATCCAAGAGGGCTTTCCGGAGAAAAACTTTTAGAATACACAGATAAATCTTCTGTTTTCTCTGTTGAAGACGACATTAAAAAAGCCTATGAAACAGCAGAAAAATCTAATAGAAGAATTATTGCTGTCTGTGGTTCTTTCTATACCTGTGAAAGATTTAAAAAGGAAATATAAATGAAAAAAATATTAAAAATTTTTTATTTTTTAGCGGTTATTGGAATTTTATCCGCTCTTTTATACAAAGAAAAAGAGCTTATACAGGAATGTTTAATTTTAAAAAGTGAAAAAGAAAAAAGAGAAAAGGTAATTGTTCAAGGTATCAATGAAAATTATCACCCAAGAAAAAATGACTTTTACAAAAAGTAAAACAGGGGGTTATAAATGGAATGTGAAAAAACAATAACTCTTAAAGAAATTATAGAACACTTTAATCTTGAAGTTTTAGCTGATGGAAATCTGGAACAGGCTCTTCATAAAAATGAAATTTACAGGTCAGGCTACGAGCTTACAGGATTTTTTTCTAAAGATGCTGTTGAACTTAAAAGTGCTATTCATATAATGGGAGCAAGAGAAAGCAGATATCTTTCAAGAATATGCCAAAAGAAAAAAAGAGAAATTCTTGAAGAATATTTTTCTTATCCATTTCCAGCTATGGTTTTAAGTTCTCAGGTGGCAGACCATAAACTTCTTATTGAAGTTGCCAAAGAAAAAAATAAAGTTATATTAAAATGCAATATGAGGGCAACAAAATTTATAAAGGAACTTAATTTCTATCTAAAAAATGCTCTTGGAAGAGAAGCTATGCTCGATAAACATATTCTTCTTGAAGTTTACGGGATAGGAATTCTTTTAAGAGGGCCTGAAGAATTAAAAATCGGGGCTACTGTTGAACTTCTTGAAAGAGGGCATAAATTTATAACTGATGCCAGACTTAATCTGAAAGAAACTGAAAACGGTCTTTTCGGAATGAACAGCAAAGCTGAAATTATCCCTGGGAAAGATTATTTCCTTGAAATGCAAGGAGAAGAAAATATAAATATCACAAACTATTTTGGAGTTAAATCTACAAGACCTGTAAAAAAAGTTGATATGATTATAGAGCTTGAAGTGTGGCAGGAAAAGAAATTTTATGACAGGCTGGGAATAGATGAAGTCCGTGAAGAAATTTTAGGATATAAACTTCCAAAAATAACACTTCCTGCAAGAAAAGGAAGAAACCTTGCTGTTATAATAGAAACAGCCGCCATAAATTTCAGACTTAAGGCAATGGGATTTAATTCAGCCAAATATTTTATGGAAGAATCAAAAAAACTTATTAAGAAAAATCGTGAAAGAAGGGAGCGTGGAGAAGCAGTGGGAGAAGATAATCTTTCTGTAAAAATGTTTGCAGAAGAAAATAAACTTGAAATTTTAATAGGGGAAAGCACAGCTGAAGAAATTTTTATAAAAGACACAAGTATTCACAGACCTGCTCTTGCCCTTTCAGGATATTTTGATTTAGACGAAGAATCCTACGAAAACAACGGGCTTCAGATTTTTACAATAGTAGAGTTAAAATATCTTAACAGTCTTGATGAAAAAACAAGAATGAAAAATCTTGAGAAATTTTTCAGCTATAAATTTCCTGCAATAGTTGTCTGCGGAAAAGTTGAAATACCAGATTATATAAAAAGACTTACAGAAAAAACAGGAAAAGTTCTGCTTAAATCAGAAGAGGAAATTTCATCTCTTATAATTGCAAAATTAAATACATATCTTGAACAGCATTTCGCTCCGTCAGTAGCTATGCACGGTGTATTTTTAGAGATGTATGGGTTTGGAGTTCTCCTTACAGGAAAAAGTGGAATCGGAAAAAGTGAAACTGCCCTTGAACTTATCCACAGAGGTCACAGACTTATTGCAGACGATATGGTAAAATTTAAAAAACGTCCAAACGGAGATATTATCGGACGGGCTGCAGACCTTCCTTATTTTATGGAAATCAGAGGTCTTGGAATAATTGACATAAAAACACTTTACGGATTAAGTGCTGTAAGAATTAAAAAAAGACTTGATGCAGTTATAGAAATAAAAGAGCAGACAACAGAAAATTATCTGACATCTATAAACTATATGAGCAGTAAAGCTGTAATACTTGATGAGGAAATTTATAAATCTGAGCTTTATATGTCTTCTGGTAGAAATGCTGCCGCCATGGTTGAAATTGTTGTAATGAACCTTATGGCAAAAAGACTTGGACACAATGCAGAACACAATTACAACGAAGGACTGTCAAGAATGACAGAGGAAGAAAAAAGAGAAATATTTTATGATGATTTTTAGAAAGAGGTACTTATGCTTTTAAAAAAAATAGAAGAAAGTAAAAATATTATTATCTCATCTCACGTTAATCCAGACGGAGATGCAGTTGGAAGCGGGCTGTCACTTTTTTTAGCTCTTAGAAATAAATACAGCAATAAAAATATAAGATTTATTTTAGAAGATGACATTCCAGATAATATGAAATTTCTTGAAGGTTCTGAACTTATTGAAAAATTTTCTGAGGGAATGGAAAATCTTCCTGTTGATCTTTTTATCACAGTAGATTCTGCCACATTTGAAAGAATAGGAAAGACAAAAGCAATAAAAAAAGATGCTTTTCTTGTAAATATCGACCATCACCATTTAAGCAACCCAATGTATGGAGATATAAATATTGTGAAAGAATCTTCTTCTACAAGCGAGATTATATTTTTTGTTTTAAAAGATATGCTTAATATCCCGATAGACAAAAAAACTGCTGAAGCAATTTATACTGGAGTTATAACAGATACAGGAAACTTTAAATATGAAAGCACTACAAAAGAAACTTTCTATGTAGGGGGAGAACTTCTTCAAATGGGAATTGACAGAGGAAGAATTTCTGACGAGGTTTATAAAAATAAATCTCTTGGAGCAATGAAAGCTCTTGGAAAGGCTCTTACAGAAATGAAAATTATTCCAGAAAAAAAACTTGTATATTTTCTTCTAAAAAAAGATTTTATTGAAAAAGAAAATATAAAAAAAGGAGAGACTGACGGAATAGTTGAAAATCTTCTTGAGTATAGAGACTGCGAAGTTTCTGTATTTTTAAGAGAGATTGAAAATGGAAAAATAAAAGGAAGCATGAGAAGTAAAAATTCTATAGATGTAAATGAAATTGCTTCTGTTTTCGGCGGTGGAGGACATAAAAGAGCTGCCGGTTTTACAACTGATTTAACTGAAGAAGAAATTATAAAAAATATATGTGAAAAATTATAATAATAATTTTCTTGAAAAAAACATAAAATAATATTAAAATTTAATAAGAATATTTCAAGGAGGGCGTTTTATGGATTACGATATAGTTTTTTTTAAACCCACAAGATTTGAAGATTGTATGAAATGTATAGAGTATATAAAAAAAGATAAAATTGTTCATGTAAATCTTTTTGGACTGGAATCTGATGTTCAGCAGAGAATACTTGACTTTTTAAGCGGAGCTATTTTTATTCAAGAGGGTAAAATAATTAATCCCGGTGAAAAAGTATTCTGTACAATTCCAAAAACAAAAGAGTATTACATGGACTATGTAGATAAATCAAAAGTAAGCCAGAGATATGACGAGGAAGAAGAAATAATTCCTATATATAAATAGTAAATAAAAACCCTGCATTAATTACAAACTATTTTTCAATGCGGGGTTTTTTTATTTTTTCGCTTTACTCTTGTATATTTTTATAAAAATCTTTTACAAAAATATTTTTTTCATTCACATTACTATGGAATACTTCAAAAATTTTACACAGCTGCTGTAACAACTATTTCTACAAGCAGATCTCTCTCAGCAAGTGCAGCTTCAACACAGGCTCTTGCAGGATAACGCCCCTCTGCTATCCATGAATCCCATACTTCATTCATCTCATCATAATAGCTTATATCTTTCAAATAAATTGTAGCCATAAGAACTTTTGATTTGTCAGAACCGATTTCTGCAAGAACTCTGTCTATATTTTCAAGAGTTTCTTTTGTCTGCACCTTAACGTCTTTTTTCCCCTCATTTCCCTCATGACAGCACTGTCCGCAAAGATAAGCCACTCCATTATAAATTACAGCCTCGCTATATCTTGTTCCAAGATTATGTCTTTTTATCATATCTGTTTCCTCCTGATTAAAAATGCTTTACTTATAAGATAACAATTTTTTTATAAAAACACAAGATTATTTTATACAAGGGAAATGTGAAAAATTTTAAATATTTTTTTCGTTTTGTGGTATAATCTTCATAGTTAAATTTTTATAATTTTGGGAGGAAAAAATGAAAGTAGATATAATCTTTACAGCTGATGAAGTTTCACAAGAAAAAACAAAGGGAAAAATCTGCGTTGTCATTGATGTCTTACGTGCTACTTCTGTTATGATTACAGCTCTTCATAACGGGGCAGAAAGAATTTTTCCTTTTAAAGATATAAAAACTATACAAGAGAGATGTAAAAATTTAAAAAATATTATTAAATGCGGAGAAAGAAATGCCCTTAAAATAGACGGCTTTGATTTGGGAAATTCTCCTCTTGAATTTACAAAAGAAAAAGTTCTTGGAAAAGATATTTATATGAGTACAACAAACGGCACAAAAGCTGTGGAAAATTCTCTTTCTGCTGAAAAAATAATTATCTGCTCTTTTTTAAATATTAAAAGTGTTTCTGAAAAACTTTTAGAATACAAAAAAGATGTTGTGATTGTCTGTGCAGGAACAAACGGAAAATTTTCCCTTGACGACACCTTATGTGCAGGGCTTATTATAAAAGAAATGCAAAAACACACAGAAATTCAAATGAATGATGTGCTTCTTGCTGCTGTAAGAATTTCTGAATCTCACGAAAATATAAAAGATATTTTAAAGGGAACCACACACTACGAACGTCTTTTATCTCTGGGATTTGAAAAAGATATGGAACATATTTTTTCACTTAACAAATATTCTATTGTTCCAGAATACAAAAACGGATACATTTCCATAAAATAATTTTTATTTTTTCTCATTACTCTTGTATATTTATTTTTAATTTCACGGAGGATTTATTATGATAAAAAAAACAAATGCCGTAAGAGAACTTGACCAGCACAAAATCCCTTACAAAACAAAAGAATATGAAGTTGATGAAAGTGATTTAAGTGCAATCCATGTTGCACTTGTTACTAATACAGACCTTGAAAGAATTTTTAAAACTCTTTCTCTTTTAAATGAAAAAAACGAACTTATAATTGCCTGCATTCCCGGAGGAGATAATATCGACCTTAAAAAACTTGCAAAAACTGCAGGCTGTAAAAGAGTTGAAATGCTTCCATTAAAAGAACTTACAAAATATACAGGTTATGTGAGAGGGGGCTGCTCTCCTGTCGGAATAAGAAAAAAACATGAAAGTTTTATCCACGAATCTGCATTTAAATTTGATTCTATTCTTATAAGCGGAGGAATGAGAGGACTTCAGATTGAAATAAATCCAAAAGACCTTGCAGATTATTTAAAAATGAAATCTGGAGACATTGTAGTTTAATTTTTTATTCTCATTACCCTTGTATAAAAAATAAAAATTATACAATGGTAATGGGAATTTTTTATAAATATTTTACTGAAAAAGGAGGCCTGCTTATGATAAAAAAAATACCGTCAGAAAGAATGTGGAATTCAAATCTTCACTGGCTGAAAGGAAAGTTTCATTTTTCTTTTGGGGAATATTACAATGAAAAAAATATTAATTTTGGAGTTTTAAAAGTTGTAAATGATGAAATCCTTATACCAAAAACAGGATTTAAAACACACCCTCACAGGGATATGGAGATAATCTCCTATGTGGTAAAAGGGAAACTCTCCCATGAAGACAGCATAGGAAAAAAAGCTGTTGTAGAAAAAGGAGAAGTGCAGTATATGAGTGCAGGGACAGGAATTTTCCACTCTGAACATAATAATCACAGTGAAAATTTAAGATTTATACAATTATGGATACTCCCGGACAAGACTGACAGCGAACCTTTTTACAAAAATTTTAAATTTGACTGGAATAAAAGGTGTGATAAGTTTTTCCACATTGTATCAAATAAAAATGGAAATGCTCCTGTTAAAATAAATCAGGATATAAATATTTTGGTTACAGAATTATCACAGGAAAAAACTTTGTATTTAGAAATAAAAGAAAAAAGACAGGGATATGTAGTGCAGATTGAGGGAAAATCAATTATAAACGGAGTTGAACTTTCTGAAAGAGATGCCCTTAAAACAATAGGTTCTTCTCTAAAAATAACTTCTGTAAAAAAATCACATATAATGATTATTGAAATGAAAGAAAGACAAGACTTAAAATAGTAATTTGTATTTTTATCTGAAGGACAGGCTTTTGACAAAAATATAAAAATTTAAAATCAAAAAGTTTCTGAATAAATTTTTTCAGCTTCTTTTTGATTTTTTTATTTTATAATTTATTTATATATTTATTTTTATATCAAATTATAAAAAATTTATAATTATTTACTAAAAAAATAAATAAAATTGTTTGACAAACAAAATATTTTATGATATTATTTAGTCAAGATTAATTTCTTATTCAAGATTCATGGTGATAAAATCTTGAATTGATTCCTACCCTAAACTTTAAAATAACAGAAAAAGCCGACTTGCAGTTAAGCAAAGGACGGCTTTTTCTGTTTATATATTATTTTAATCTATAAGTTTTTATTCCCTTATAATTTATCACATTTATTTTTTCGTCATTTTCAAGTTTTTCAAAAATTTCTTTTACATTTTTTATCTCTCTGGAATTTATAAAACTTTCAACTTCAAACTGATTCATTGGGTGGCGTCTCACAATACTTAAAACAGCTTCATAGTTATCTTCTATTTCACTGAAAAAACTTCCAGAGCTTAATATATCTATTGAAATCCCCTTAAGCTCAGAAACAGCATATTCCATAGTTTCTCTGTCAACTGTTTTCACATAGCTTTCAGCAGGAGGTCTTACTGGAGTATTAAGATAAACTCTGTCGTATTTTATTTTTTTCAAAATTTCTTTAAAAGATTCTATTGATTTTTTATCGCTGTTTATTCCGTCAATAAGCATTATTTCTAAAAAGAGCTGTCCCTTATACTCGTTTGAAAAATCTATAAGCCCTTGAAGCTCCTCTTCAAATTTTATAGTGCCAAGAGGTCTGTCTATTTTTTTAGAAGTTTCTTCATTAAAGCCGTCTATTGAGGGAAGAACAATATCTGCTTCACATAACTCTTGTCTCACTTTTTTATCATGTAATAAAGCCCCGTTTGTTATTACTGCAATGGGTTTATCCGTTAATTTTTTTAGTTCTTTTATTAAATCTCCCAGCCTTGAATATAAAGTGGGCTCTCCCTCGCCCACTATTGTAATTACATCTACTCTGTCCAAATCTTTTTTATATTCTTTAAATTCATTTAAAATGTCTTCTAATTTGAAAAATTCTTTTCTTTCACCTGTCATCTTATCTGTTCTTCCAAGCTGGCAGTAAATACATGAATAGTTGCACACTTTTCTCGGTATAGGACTTATCCCTAAAGAACTTCCCATTCTTCTTGAAGGGACAGGCCCAAAAACATATTTCATATTTTCCATTTTATCCTCCAAAAATTTTTACAAATATATACAAGGTTAATGTGAATTATTTCTTCACAATTTTTATTGTACTTTCTTTATCCTTAACATATTCTATTTTTATGTAGTATCCTCCTACTGTAGCTTCAAAGTGTTTTGAAATACCTACAATTCTTACAATCTTGTCCTGTGTTTCCTGTTCAATTGTTTTAAGGCTTTCAAGAGCATCAAGAAGTTCCATCTGGAAAAGAGAAATTTCATTATAAACTTTTTTCATATCATATATAATATCTGATTTCTTTATTTTTTTATCAGAATTTTCCTCTTCAATCTCATCTACAAAAGTAATATCTTCAATCTGCATATCTTTATAGATGTCCTCTACATTTTTTTCCTCTATAACATCTTTATTTTTAGTAAAATCATCGCCAAAAATAAGAGTTCCCATATGAATTTCTTTCATATCTTTCTTATCTTTTTCTAAATTTTTAGGAGCTTCTTTTATTTCTTCCGCATCTCTCTTGTATAAATATTCTTTTATCAGAGTTTCTTTTGCTCTCTGGAATGCCATTTTCTGAACCGGATTTGCCACAACCTGCCCTGACATTTTTATATAATCATCAAAAACTTCTTTTGTGATTTTTTCCTGTTCTTCTTCAGAAAGCGACTGATATTCATTATATAATTTATTTTTTCTATCTTTTACTTCTTGAGAATTATCAATATTTAAAATATTATTATCACTTTTCTGCATTTCTATTGTATTTAATGTAAGCTGTTCTTTTTTCTTTTTAGACTTATCTTTTTCAATTGCCATAAACTGTTCTGCCCAGCCTTTTTCAAGTGCCTGTATAAAATAACTTCTTATTTTTGTTACCTTATTTTTACTTAAATATTCAGCTGTATATTTTACATATTCAAAGCCGTACTGACGTATAGCATCTTTTATTGTTCCAGGCATAGTTTTAAGTTCTTTTGCCCTAGGAGGAAGTATTTCAAAAATTTCACTGATTTTATTTTCAGTAGGAGTGACATTTTCTCTTTCTTTTTGAAGTTCTATTAAAGTTTCTTCACTCTCTGTAATAATTTCTCCCTCTTCACCTTTATCTGTGTAAGTTATAAGAAGATTATCAAAATGGTTTTTATCATCATAAAAGAAACTCTGCTTAATTGCATTATGCTTTTCTTCAAAGAAAAATTCTATCTCTGTCTGAACAAGTTTTCCTTGTTTTATTACGTTAAAATCTGAAATTAAATCCATCTCTTTAAGCTGTCTGCAGCTTTTTTCCAAAGATTTTATGCTTCTTCCCAAAGATTTTGCATCATCACTCAGAGGTATCTTTTTTATAAGGCTCAGTGCTAAAACTCTCAAATGAAATTTATTAAATCTAAGTTTATTTACAAGCATATAAAGGGCTCTTGTTATGGGGCTGTCCATATTTAAAAGAAGCTGTGAGTCATAAACAAGATAACCTTTTCTTATTATGTTGTCATAAAAATAATTTGAAATAGAAATTTTAATTACTTCTTTTGTCCTCTTATCCTGAAAATATTCCATCTCATCTTTTTCAGCCTGATTAAGAGTAATTATTCTTATATTCATTATATTTGTATTTATTTTATCATCAATTATCCCTTTCATCTTATTTGAATAAAGGGAATTTTTAAAAGTATAGCTTGTCTGTGAAAGTCTCTGCAGAGCAAGAGTTATTTTTTTATAAAAACTTTTATAAGAAGTCTGAGGTATTCCCATATTATATAAAATTTCAGAGGGTCTTGTATAAAATTCATTATTATATTTTTTATCCCTCATAATTTTTAAAATGGCAATAAAAACCCTCTCTTCAAATTCTCCGGGAATAAAATCTCCAGAAGTAGGGTTTACCTGAATATAAGCCTCTTTATCTCTGTTAAAAAAATATCTTATAATCTGATTTTTTTTTCTTCTTGGGTTTTTGGTAAATAAAGGGTATTCAATGACGTTTATATCAATTCTTACCAGACTGTGCTGTTTTTCATTTTCAACTTCAGATACATCCAAGAATTTTTCAACTATTTCACTAGGTCCTGTATCTATGATTTCATTTTTAGGAATATTTGATATTTCCTGTTTTTTATTCATTTATCCTCCCAAAAATCTTATCTGTCTTGTATAAAAAATCTTTATATTTTTTTAATTTAATATTATAATAAATTAACGAGATTTTTTTATTACATTTTATACAATAGATGAGTTAATTTTCTAATATGATTTTATCTTATAATCACAAAAAATACAAGAGAGATTATAAATAAAAAAAACATACAAAAAACAAAAAAGATATAGTTAGTATGTTATTTATTTGTTTTAATATGTTTTATATTGTTTAGGGGATGCAGAAACTTTAAATTTTTTGATTTTAATATTTTTAATTTAAATAGATTAAAGATAATTTTACTGAGATTTTCTGTTCACATTTATATAGTATATCAATACTCATTTACATAGTATTTGTGTAAACATTTCTCTTGTACAAAATTCTAATTACTAGAGTATTTATAGTCTCATTAGAGGAGTACATTTTTAAGCATTAGTCTTGTATAAAAATGTATACAGGTTTAATGTTAATTTTTTAACATATTATACTATATAAATGTGAAATTTTTATAAAAAGGAGTCTTTATGAAATTCTTAATAAGAGATAATTTCTTTAAATCTGTTCCAAAAGAAAAATTTGAAACAGTAGTGAATAATTTAAAATATTTTTATAATGAAATAGAGAAAAACTGTGAAAATATAAAAAATATTCCAAAGGGGTTCTGGATAAAAAAGCTTGCTGGAAGCGGGAATAGATTTGAATTTAGGGTAAATAACGGAGACAGAATTTTTTTCTCTTTAAATAAAAGAGGAGATGAAGAAGAAAAAATCACATTTATCTTGTATTCTTCCCACGACCACGGAGTGAGAAACACCAAAAGAGTTGAAATACAATTTGTAAAAGATTTTGAAATTCTTAAAGAAAATTTTGAGCCGTCGAGGGAAGATGAACTTGATAAAAGAATTTTTCTTGATTACAACAATGTTATAACTTATGAAGTGAAAGATGATTCATTTTTTAAACTTAACAGGGACAGCAGATATTTCTATTATTATTTAAATGACGAGCAGTATGAAACAATAATATCACAGCCTCCTGTTTTTGTAGTGGGAAGTGCAGGGAGCGGGAAAAGCACCATAACTCTTAGAAAAATTTTAAATATAGAGGAGCATAATTCTGTTTATAATTTTGAAAAAATAGGGTACTTTACAGGAAACAGCTATTTAAAAGATAATCTTTTAGAGCAGTATAATTTTTTCAGAGATAAATCAAAACCTGAAATTTCAGAATTTTACACTTTAAAGGAATTTTACAGAAAAGAATTTGGAATTGATACGAGAAAAATAATAGGCTTTAAAAAATTTATGGAGTTTTTAAGTTTTTCATATCCAAACAGAAAGAAATTTAAAGTTGAAGATTATAATATATATTTTGAAATAATAGGGATTATAAAAGGTCTTATGATACAGAACGGGGCTGACAACTGGGAGAAAGATTTAAATATTTCCCTTATATCTTTGGAAGAATATAAAAAACTGAGCAAAAAATACAGTGTTCTTGATGAAAATTTAAAAACAGAAATATATAAGATAGCTTTAAAATATGAAGAATGGAAAGAAAAAAACGATCTTTATGATGTAAATGACCTTGCTGTTATTGGAATAAAAAGCAAAAGAAAATTTGATTTTGTTCTTGTTGATGAAGTGCAGGATTTAACAGAAACAGAGATATTTTTCCTTACAACACTTGTAAAAAATCCCGAAAATATTGTTTTTGCTGGTGATATACACCAGATGGTAAATTTTAACTCCTTTAGTTTTGACAGGCTTAAAAATCTTTATTACAAAAATAAAATAAATTATTCTTTTTCAATTTTAACGAAAAATTACAGAAGTTCTGAAGAAATTGTAAAGCTTGCAAATTACCTTACTGATTTACGGAAAAAATATATAGGAAATCTTGGAATGGACGACTATAAAGAGGGGGCTGTTTCAGAAGAGGGAAATATTGAACTTTCTTCAGTAAACAGCAGTATTATGGAAAAATATCAGAAAGATGTAAATTCTGCAATAGTTGTTTCTGATGATGAAGAGAGAAACAGAATTTTTGATACATACGGAATAAAGCATAGAATTTTTACTGTTGAAGAGATAAAAGGGCTGGAGTATAAAAATATTATCTGCTGTAATCTTATAACTAAAAATCTATGGGCATGGAAAAAAATTCTTTCAGGAAATGTAAAACAGGATCAGAGATACAGAAAATATTTTAATCTTTTTTATGTGGGAATAACAAGAGCCAGAAAAAATCTTATAATAATGGAAGATTGTCTTGAAGACAATATACTTTTAAAAAATATAAAATCTTTCATAAATATTGAAAGCAGTGAAAAGCAGAGTATTAAAGAAAAGACAGGAGAACTAGAGAATATCTCTTTTTCTTCAAAAGAAGAGTGGCTTTCTGAGGGAATAAAACTTTATAAACTGGAAAAATTTGACGAGGCACAGTATGCTTTTGAACAGGGAGATTATCCGACATGGATAGCAGAAAGAGAAACAGAAATTGATATTGAAAACGGTGACTATAAAACAGCGATAGAGAAAATAGAGAAAGGGAATTTTAAAAAGCCTGATATTTATTTCCAGAAACTTATTATAGACAACATAATGGAAAATGAAAATTATGTAAAAGCCTTAAGGTATCTTGAAACTTTTAATATTCCTTACAGATATTTTGAAATAAAAAAGAAAGTTTCAGAGGGAATAGAAAAAAATATTTACAGTACAAAAGATATAAACAGAATAATAACTTTATTTTTAAACAGGAAAGAATTTCTTCTTGTGGGAGAATGTTATTTTTCAGTAAAAAAATATGACCTTGCTGTAAATTTCTATAAAAAAGCCTCAAATATAGAAGGAGTGATAAAAGCAAGAAGAGAGATTTTAAAAGAAAAATTTAAAGATATGGAAGAAAGAGATGAAAAGATAGAAAAGGCAGAACAGCTTATAGGGAAAAAAGATCCGTGGGCAGCAGATAGAACAGGGTTTACACCTCTTATGAAAGCTATGAATGAGGGATATTCTTTAGATATAGGAAAAATTCTTTTAAGTCTGGGAGTTGATATAAATGCAAAAATTCATCTTGGAAACGAAACAGGAAATTATATCCACTTTTCACAGTTCATTGATGAAAAATATCAGACAGAGTGGCTTAAATTTTTTATTAAACACGGAGCAGATATAAATTCAGAAACAAATTTGAAAAGAACACCGATTTTTTTAGCCTCTGTTTTTGAAAATAATTTATCGATAGATTTTCTTCTTGAAAAAAATTGTGATTTAAATCATGTGGACATGAACGGGGAAACTGTGGATTTTTACGAAGCGAGAAAAAGAAGAGTAAAATATTATAAAATTTTTATTCAAAAAATGGCACAGCCGGATAAAAAAAATAAACATGGTCAAAACATTTTAGATATTCTTAACAAAATAGAAGAGCTCTTTATTTCCAATGAAAAAGAGAAAAGAAAAATAACTCTTATGAAAAAAATATATGAAAGAGAAGTTAAGAAAAAATAAAACAGAACTGAAAAAGAACACAAAATTATAAAATACAACAATATTTTTAAAAAAAGCTATTGATTTTAAAAAAAAAAAGGAGTATTATTATGTAAGTGGATTTTAATGATTATTTTAAATTTTTTTTAGGAGGTAGTTTTTATGGCAAAATTGAAAGATTCCCTAATATTAAAATTAATATTAGGAGTAATAGTTGGTCTTGTAGTCGGATTATACAGTAACGAAACTGTAATCGGACTAGTTAACACTATTAAATTCTTATTGGGACAAGTAATTTCATTTACAATCCCATTAATCATTCTTGGATTTATTGCACCAGCAATAACTTCTATGAAATCTAATGCAAGTAAAATGCTTGGAGTTATGATTGGATTGGCATATTTTTCGTCTGTGGGGGCAGCGCTTATGTCAATGGTAGCAGGATACTCTTTAATTCCTATGCTTAACATAGTTTCAGCAGCTGATAGTGCAAAAAAAGTAATTCCTGCACTTATATTCAAAGTAGAAATTCCGCCAGCAATGTCAGTTATGACAGCTCTTGTTCTTGCAATATTTGTAGGACTTGCAGTTGTATGGACTAATTCTAAAAACTTTGAAAATGTTTTAGTTGAATTTGGAAATATCATGCTTGCAATAGTTACAAGAGTAGTAATTCCTATATTACCATTATTCGTTGCGACTACATTTGCAACTTTATCTTATGAAGGTGTAATTTTAAAACAATTCCCTGTATTCTTAAAAGTTATTGTAATTGTTTTAATAGGTCACTATATCTGGCTTGCACTTCTTTATACAATCGGTGGTATTGTAAATAAATGTAATCCAATGGATGTTTTAAAATATTATGGACCTGCTTACTTAACAGCAGTTGGAACAATGTCATCTGCAGCAACTCTTCCAATAGCTCTTTCTTGTGCAAGAAAATCTCCTGTACTTAAAGAAGAGATTGTAAACTTTGGAGTTCCATTAGGAGCAACAGTTCACCTTTGTGGATCAGTTCTTACAGAAGTATTCTTCGTAATGACAGTTTCTAAAATATTATATGGACAACTTCCAAGTGTTGGAACAATGGTATTATTTATAATTCTTCTTGGAGTATTTGCTGTTGGAGCACCTGGAGTTCCTGGTGGAACAGTTATGGCATCTCTTGGAATTATTATTTCTGTACTTGGATTTGATGAAGCAGGTGTAGGACTTATGCTTACAATATTTGCACTTCAAGACAGTTTCGGTACTGCATGTAACGTAGCTGGTGACGGAGCTTTAACAATGATTCTAAACGGATTATTTAAAGACGAAGTTGGAACTGCAAAATAATAAAAAATAAATAAAGGTTTTTCAGGGCTGCAGTAAAATGCAGCTCTTTTTTTATGGAAAATTTTAGGAAAATAAAAAAGTTACTGTAAAAAATTTTTACAATAACTTTTAAAAATTTATAAGATATTTTTTAATAAAACATCCTCTAAAGACGGCATAGCTGGAATTGCTCCTCTTTTTTCAACACATATGCCTGCTGCAATATTTGCAAATTCAAGGTATTCTGCTCCTTCTTTTTCTGTTAATTGGAGTACATCATTTTTTCTTGTAGATAATTTATAAAGTATTGCTCCCCAAAAAGCATCTCCTGCTCCGGTTGTATCAACCACATTGCATTTTTTACTTTTTACTCTGATTTGAAAATCTTTTGTTTTTAAAAAAGAACCTTCAGAACCTAAAGTTATAAATACTAGAGAAATTCCCTGTTCTATAAGTTTTAAAGCTGCTTTCTCCGGCTCCTTGTACCCTGTTAAAAGTTCTGTTTTTTCATCAGAAATTTTTATTATATCAGCATATTTTACAACATCTCTCATCTCTTTTACGGCAATATCTCTGTTTTCCCATAAAAGCGGTCTGTAATTTGGATCATAAGAAATAATTTTTTTCATCTCTTTTGCTTTTTCTAAAGCATAAAGAAGAGCCTCTTTTGATGGATTATTAGTTAAAGACAGAGAACCAAAATGAAATATTTTACTTTTTTTTATAAGTTCTAAATTGACTTCTTCTTTCGTTAAACAAGTATCTGCTCCTGGTTTTCTGGCAAAAGAAAAAGTCCTTTCCCCTTTTTCATTAAGAGAAACAAAGGCAAGAGTAGTGAAAACTTTTTCGTCCATTATAAGACCTTTGGTTTCTATATTATATTTTTCAAGAGTTTCTTTTAAAAATTCTCCATGCATATCTTTTCCAACTTTTCCAATAAAAGCTGTTTTTGCTCCAAAATTTCCTGCAGCCACAAGAACATTGGCAGGAGCTCCGCCGGGATTTTGTTCAAAAATTTTCATACCTGCTTCAGATATTTCACAAGGTGTAAAATCAATTAAAAGTTCTCCAAGAGCTGTTATATCGTACATTATTTTTCCTCCTGCTTAAAAAATATTCTGCTTGACATCATTCTTTCTCCATCATTGATACAAATTTCTATAAAACTGTTATCCATATATATTTTCAAATGAACTCTATCTGTTTTTTCTATAGAACAGCTTCTTGTTAAACCGTATTCTGTATCAAATTTTTGTGCTAATCCATTTCTGTCAAGAGTAATTTTACTTTCCTTAAAATCAATTATAAGTTTTAAGTTATCATCTTTTGCACCAAATTGTAAAATAACAGGTTTTTCTTGTTTTTCTATTATTTCATCAATTAAATAATATTTATTTTTAATTTTGTGATTTAAAACTTCCAAAAGATTTTCTTTTTTATATTTTTCATCAATTTCTTTAATTGGATTTGTGTATAATTTTCCATTTTTAATATGAAGCTCTCTTGCCATAGTAAGCCCATGTCTCCACATTTCCTTATCTGTGGGCAGAACTTGCTCACCACATCCAAACCATCCGAACATAAGAGGTTTTTTATTTTTTCCGTAAAATACTTGCGGAGCATAAAAATCAAAACCGCAGTCTATTTCATCCATAAATTCCACATTAAATTTTTTATTTTCAATATCAAGTTTTCCTATCATATATAATGATGAAAATTGATTGTGATAATGATCACCTTGTGGTTTAAGACCCATTGGAGAAAAAATTAAAACATCTTTTCCGTCTACTTCTATATAACCGGGACATTCATACATATATCCTATATTTTCAATCCCTGTATCAAGAGTTCCAAAATAACTCCATTCTAAAAGATTTTCACTTTTATAGATTAATAATTTTCCCTCATCTTTTAAAGTTTTTCCTCCAAGGAGCATATAATATTTTCTGTTTTTTTCAAAAACAAAAGGGTCTCTTACATCTCCTGTAAATCCTTCAGGTGCTCCGTCAATAACAGGATTTTTTTCATATTTTTTTATGCTGCCGTCCTTTTCCATAATGGCAAGAGCCTGCTTTGGAATTCTTCCGTTATTTTCAATTTTATAATTTGCAGTATAAAAAAGATAAAGTTTTCCATCTTTTTCAATTGCATTCCCTGAATAACAGCCGTTTTTTTCATATTCTTTATCTGGAATAAGAGCGGGACCTTGCCATTCCCACTCTATTAAATTTTTTGAACTGACTCTTGCCCAATGTTTCATTCCATGACTTGCTTCAAAAGGAAACCATTGATAAAAAATTTGATATTTTCCATTAAAATAAGCAAGCCCATTTGGGTCATTCATAAGCCCTGTTTGAGGATAAATATGAAATTTTGGAAGATATTTTGAAGTTTGAACATAATCAGCTAAGTTTTTTAAATAATCTTTATGTTTTTCTTCTAAATATGTATATTTTTCAAAATTTAAAAATTTCATTGTGTCTCCTTAATTTTACAATCTTAAAATTTATTTTATTTTTTTCATTTTATTGGTTACTAATATAAATATAATTGGTAGTGAAAATGCTAATAAATTTCCTATTATATAATGAGGTAAAGCTGGTGGATTTACTATTGTTAATCCTGGAAGTCCAGTAAGGGCAAATCCTATTGCTTTAACATCAAATATTTTCATATATGCTCCCGCAAGTCCTGCTCCTAATATAGAACATAGGAAAGGAATTGATGAATCTTTTAAGTTTACAGCAAATATAGCTGGTTCAGAAATTCCAAATAGTGTAGGAATAAATGAAGATACTGCTATTTCTCTATCTTTAGAATGTTTTTTGGCAAGAAGATACATTCCAATAGCACCTCCACCTTGTGCTATAATTGAAACTGACCATAAAGGCTGAATGTAGTTAAATCCTGTTTGTGCAACAAGGCTTGCTTCAATTCCTTGAATTGCATGCTGAGTTCCTGTTACAACTAATGGCTGTAATGCTCCTGCAAATACAAAAGCTCCAAATGGTCCACAAGACATATATAAGAAATCTATTATAGCTCCCAATCCCTGCCCAAGCATATTTCCTATTGGTCCAAAGACTAAAAATAGTGCTAATCCTGAAGAAATAAGAGTTAAAGCTGGAACAAGAATAAATGTTACCACTTGAGGAACTATTTTATAGAAGAATTTTTCTGCTTTGGCTAAAAACCATGAAGTTAAAATTGCTGGAAATACTCCGCCTTGAAATCCTACTGCCGGAACAGAAAATCCTAATAAGTTCCAATATTCTGGAGTTTCTTTTCCAAGAGCAAACACATTTGCGTCCATAAGAGTTGGGAAAAGCATTGTACAACCAAGAACTATACCAAAAACCGGATTTCCTCCAAATCTTTTTACAGCAGAGTAAGTTACAAGCAGCGGTAAAAATGCAAAAGTTGAAGCAACTACATTTAAAAATGCTGCAAATCCGGCTGCTATTTCAAACTGGTCTGCAAGAGAGTTTTCCATTCCAAATAATCCTGCAGTAGTAAGTATAGATTTTATTCCAAGAATAAGAGCTGCTCCTACGAAAGCCGGCACAATGGGAATAAATATATCAGAAAATACTTTAAATCCCTGTTTAAAAATATTTTCTTTTTTCATTCCGGCAGATTTTACATCATTCAGAGAAACTTCTTTAATTCCTGCTTCTTGTGAAAATGCTGCAAAAACTTTTTCAACTGTTCCTGTTCCAAAGATAATCTGTAACTGTCCGTTGTTTAGAAAAACCCCTTTTGTTCCTTCAATTTTTGAAAGAGCTTCTTTATCAAACTTTGTTGTATCTTTTAGCACCAGACGAAGTCTTGTAACACAATGAGCTGCATTTTCAATATTTTCTTTTCCACCTATATTAGCTAAAATTTCTTGAGATATTTTTTTATAATCCATTTTTCCTCCTAAAATTTTATTTTTTTTATTTGTCGACATATAATTTTTAAAACTTGGAACGTTCCAAGTTTTTCTGTATTATAAAACAGGCATGAAAATTTGTCAATACCTGTTTTTATTTTTTTAATATTTTTTGTTCTAAAATAAATTTAATTGATTTTTATTTATGCACAGTTGTTTCTCCTTGAATGAAAGAAACAGGAAGTGTAATCTGCTTTTCAACATCTTTTGAATTTATTACAGCATCAAGATTTTTTACAGCTTCTTCAGCCATTTTTTCAACAGGCTGTCTGATTGTTGTTATTTTAATATTTTCATTTTTATAACTTTTCGCTCCGTCAAATCCTATGATTTGAACATCTTCTGGGATCCTTAAACCATATTTTTTTAATTTATCAATTATTATTTGTGCATATCTGTCAGTTACTGTAAAAATTCCATCAAAATTTTTTCCTTCAGTAAAATTATTTTTAACATATTCATCTATCCATATAGAAAAATCTTTTTTCATATCTTCATCTTTTTCATTAAAGAAAATATCAAAAGAAATATTATTTTTTTCACAATAATTTTTAAATCCCTCAGCTCTTTTTCTAACAGCTTTATTTCTCAGAGAGGCACGTCCTATACAAAGAATTTTTTTACATCCTAATTCATAAAGCTTTTGTGCAGCAAGTTCTCCTCCCCCAAAGTTATCACAAGTTATATAGGGTGCTGTTTCTCCAAAATTTCTTTCAATAGTGACAAAAGGAATATTTGAAAGGAGATATTCTTCTATGCTGCTGTATGTTATTGATATTATTCCGTCAACTTTATTTTCTTTTGCCATTGTTATATATGTCATTTCAATTTTATAATCATCATTTGAGTTGCATAAAAGAAGTTTATAACCTCTCTTTCTTGCTTCTTTTTCAATATGAAATGTAAGTTCAGAGAAAAAAGGATTCCATATTGTAGGAAGAATAAGAGCTATTGTGTTTGTTTTATTGGTTTTTAATGTTCTTGCATACTGGTTTGGCACATACCCTAATTCTTCTATTGCTTTTTTTACAGCAAGATATGATTTTTCACGAACTTTTATATTATTTATTACATTTGAAACTGTTCCTCTTGATACACCTGCTAATTTTGCCACATCATTTATTGTTGCCATTTTAACTCCTTACCTCATCACTTACTTTTTTATATTTTATATCTTTATTGTACCATATGAAAAATAAAATTCATAATTTTCACTTAATTTAGTGCCTAAAAAATATTGACAAATCCAGTGTATTTTTAAAAATTACATAGAGAAAAAGGAGCTGTTGCAAATTTATGATTTTAATCGTTAATTTGTAACAGCTCCTTTTTTTGAGGTTTTGAAAATTTATGTGTTTGTTATTGCGTGTATTTTTATTTTAAATTCCTGTGATGGATTTTAAATCGTTGCAGATAAATTGTGCTTTTGAACCGAATATTGCCTGAACACCGTTAGCTCCCACTTTAAGAACTCCAGAAGCTCCAAGTTTTTTAAGTTCGTTGTCATCAACTTTTCCAGTATCTTTTACTTCAACTCTAAGTCTTGTTATGCAGGCATCAAGTGAAACAAGATTTTCTTTTCCTCCAAGAGCATTTAAAACAAAAACTGCAAGTTCATCTCCATCAATTTTGATTTCAGATTTTTTCTCCTTTGCCTCTTCTCTTCCAGGTGTCATAAGATTAAATTTTCTTATGGCAAATCTAAATCCGAAATAATATATAACAGAGAAAACAAGACCTATTATTATTACCATATACCAATGATTTTCAAATCCGCTTGTTCCAGGAAGAACTCCGAAAACTATATAGTCAATAAGCCCGCCAGAAAAAGTCATTCCAATTCTTACAGCAAACATATTCATAAGCATGAATGAAAGTCCTGCAAAAATACAGTGAATTCCGTAAAGCACAGGTGCAACGAAAAGGAATGAAAATTCAAGAGGCTCAGTTATTCCAGTAAGGAAAGATGTAAGAGCTGCAGAAAACAAAATTCCTCCCACAACTTTTTTATTTTCTGTTTTAGCTTCGTGATACATTGCAAGAGCTGCAGCAGGAAGACCGAACATCATAAATGGATATTTTCCTGTAAGGAATTTTCCAGCTCCTTGATAAGTTGCAGATGTAAAGTTTGTTACTCCGTCTTTAAGCATAGCAAACCAGATAGCTTGGTCTCCATTTACAATCTGTCCCGCAGAATTTGTATATTCTCCAAATTGATACCAGAATGGAGAATAGAAAATGTGGTGAAGTCCAAATGGAATTAATGCTCTTTCAATTACTCCAAAAATAAAAGTTGAAATATTTGTATTTGTTTCATTTGCAAGGAAACTTAATTTTGCAAGACCTATTTGGAAAGGAACCCATATAACAGGCATTACAAGTCCCACAAGAAATGCAAGAACAGCAGTTGTTATTGGAACAAGTCTTTTTCCTGCAAAAAATCCTAAAAAAGCAGGAAGTTCTGTTTTGTAGAATTTTTTATAACATACAGCAGCTATAATTCCTGCAATAAGTCCTCCGAAAACTCCAGTTTGTAATGTAGGAATTCCCATAACCATTCCATAAGCACTGTCCCCTGCTGCTATTCCCGCAGCTGCATCAGACATAATCCCCATAGTTGTATTCATAATTAAAATTGCAACAACAGCAGAAAGAGCTGCAACTCCATCTCCTCCAACAAGACCTATTGCCGCTCCCACAGCAAACAGAAGTGGAAGGTTGCTGAATATAATTTGTCCTGCCTGCTCCATTAAAGGTATACCAAGTTTGTTACCAAATGCCAGGAAAAGTCCCGCAGCCGGAAGAATAGCAACCGGAGTCATAAGAGCTTTTCCAATTTTTTGAATTTCTGCAAATGCTTTCATCTCTCCTCCTCAAAATTAATTTTTTGTTAATGGTGTTTAAATTTTTTTTTATTTGCAAGAAAATAATACTCGTTTTTTGAAAAAATGTCAAGAAAATTTATCAAATAAAATGAGCCATTTTTAAGAAAAGAAATTTTTAAAAATATATAAATTGATTTTTAAAAATATTTATAGTAAACTAAAAATAGCAAAAAGTATAGGTTTTTAGGAGAGGATAGCCTGTGGAAATTGAAAAAGAAACTCAATTAAAAAAATTCAAAATAATTGAGCCATTTTTAAGAAAAGAAAAAAAACTTAAAGATATTGAAAAAGAATCGGGAATTTCTTATGCCACTTTAAAAAGATGGATAAAATCCTACAAAGAAAAAGGTGTTTTAGGGCTTGATAAAAAAGAAAGACAGGATAAAAATTCTTTCAGGTCAGTTGATGAGAAGGGAATGGAAATAATAAAAAAAGTGTGCAGAGAAAGTTCTGAGGCAAATATATCTCAGCTTTATGATAAATGTAGAAAATTTTTGGAAGAAAAAGAATATAATGTAAGTTATCCTACATTTTACAGAATAGTAAATAATCTTGACGGCTTTTTTAAAAAGACAAGCAGAATACATTTGAAAAAAATAAAAAAAGAGCATGAAGTGTATGCTGCAGCAGAAATTCCTCTTTATATTCTTGCAAAAACAGGCGAGGGAAAGAACAGAGTTCCTAAAATATTAATTATTTTTGACACAGCTTCTCTTGAAATTATAAATTATATAGTTTTTTATGAAGAATGTACTCCTTATGGAATTTTAGGATTTTTAAGAGAGACAATTTTAAAAGCCTCTTCAGTAAATCAAAACTTTATAAAACCTAAAGAAATTCTTTTGGACTGTAAAACTTTTTTTACAAGAGAGATGATAAAAAATATTTATGATGCAACAGGAATAAAAATTTTAGAATATAAAAGTGAAGAAAAAAAGATTGATGAATTTATAGAATATCTCAAAGAGGATATTTATAAATTTTATATTTCAAAAGAAAAAAATCTTGAAAAAAATGAAGTTGAGGAATTTATAAATTCATATATATATCTTGATTCAGGAAGATACAGCCAAAACTGTGATACAACTTTTTTGGAAAAGAATAAAATGTTCAGGGAACTGGATATTTTTCTGCAGAGTGCAAAAAGAAAAATAAATTTTTCATCTTTGAGATTTAGAAATGAAATTTATAAAGATGAAATTTTAAAAGATGTAAACGGCTGTGAAATTGAAATAAAATTTAATCCTCTGCACAGTGAAAAACTTTATATATTTAAAGAAGATGAGTTCTATGGAATTATTTCAAAATAAAAAAAGGGATAATGCAGATTACAATTTTTTGCAATAATCCCTTTTATTTTATAATTTATTTAACAAGTCCGGCTTTTTTGTATTTTATAAAATTATCTTCATTAACTAAAAGCTGGACATAGTCATCATCACTTTCAACATCAATATAAAACTTGTCATCTTGAAGATCTATTCTGTCAATGTAGCCGTAGACTCCGTCCATTTCCAAAAGAACAGTGATTTCAGCAACTTTTTCTTTTTCTTTAAGTTCTTTTGCTTTTTTTATAAGAGCAGGGAGGTCTCTGTCTCTGTCATAATCATTTGTTGTGTATGTATATACAGGGAAACCATTAAAACCATCTTTTCTGTCTACAAATTTCATTTTAAACTCAGCATAGGAAATAAGAGATAAAATCGAAAATAAAAACAGAATATTTTTTTTCATAGCAAGTACCTCCTTATGAGACTCTGTTAATATTAGTATATACTAAAAAAATTTAAAGTCAATATTGTAGAAGAAAAATTTGCTAAAAACAAAGATTTTCTTTATAATAAAATAAAAGTCGAAAAAGGGGGCAGCGGGGGGAAATTATGTATTTGACAGATTTGGAAATAGAAAAATATTTAAAAGAAAGTCCTTATAATTATCTTGAAAACAGCACACTTGATTCATGTGAAAGAAAAATAACTTCAGGAAAACTTGTTAAAACAGATCTTTACAGTGTGCAGAAATTTATATATAAATTGGCAAAAAAACTTTTTAAAAGCGGTTTTAACCCTAATATGACATCAGAAAGAGAATTTATTATGCTTTTAGAAACTCTTATTCAGGAAAAATTTAAAAACATAACAGATGAAGAGGAACTTGCAGAAGAAATAGAAAAAGAGCTGAAAATAAAATTTTCAATATAATTTGACACAGGGGCTTAAAAATGCTAAAATTAGTCGTAATATAAATTTAGAAAATTTTTGCTTGGTTTATTTTAAAGTATCTTTTGTCTATAAAATACTTTTAAAGGTTTAACTGAAACAAATTTCTTATTTATGTAACAAATAGTATTTTATGGAGGTAACACAATGAACAAAGGTACAGTAAAATGGTTTAACGCTGAAAAAGGATTCGGATTCATCACTTCTGAAGAAGGAAAAGATTTATTCGTACACTTCTCTGAAATCCAAAAAGAAGGATTCAAAACTTTAGAAGAGGGAGAACAAGTAACTTTCGACGTTAAAGAAGGACAAAAAGGACCTCAAGCTGCTAACGTTGTAGTAGTAAAATAGTTCTTATAAAAAAGTGTGAAAGGGCTGTAATTAAATGCAGCTCTTTTTTTTTGCCCTGCATTAAAAAATAATTTGTGATTAATGCAGGGACATAAAATTTTATTTTTTTGTAAGCTCTTTAAAACATACAGCACATACACCGTTAAAATGATTTCCAATGGAAATTCCATCTTTATCGGCTTCCATTTCTCCAATCATCACATTCATAGTTGCTTTTCTTTTTCCACAGTGTCCGCATACAGTTTTGATTTCATTAAGAGTTGTTATATACGGAAGCATATATGCAACAGTCGGGAAAAGTTCTCCTCTGAAGTTGCTCATAAGACCGTAAAGGAAAATATTTATATCAGAGTCAATCATAAGCTGAACAAGCTGGTCGCAGTGATTTTTTGATAAAAATTGAAACTCATCTACAAGGATAAGGTCAAATTTATTTTCCATGCAGTATTTATAAAAATCAAAATCATCTTTTACTACAACAGCAGGAAGAGTGTACTCCATAGCTCTGCTTGACACAACATTTCCGTCTCTGTTATTTTTATAAGGCTGAAAAACTTCAACTTTTTTTCCTACACTTTTATTTCTGTGGGCAGTTAAAAGAAGTTCTGAAGATTTTCTTGAACCAACCACTCCATAATAAAAATTTATTTTACCAGACATAATTCCTCCTAAATTTTTTTAATTAAAATATTATTGCAGCAGCTCTCACAGGACAGCCGTCAAATTCCCCCTTAAGAGGGAGACACGAAAAATAAAAATCTTTTCCAAGAACAGTTTCCAGAGAGCATAAATTTTCTATTATAACTTTATTGTTTCCTAAAAGTTTTTTGTGTTTTTCCATATTTTGAGAATTATAAGAATCAGGTGAAATACAGTCTATCCCGATTCCTTTTAAATTTGAATCAGCTATTTTTGAAATAATTTCATCTGGAATAACAGGATAATTTTTGAAATAATTTTCTTCATTCCAAAACTTGTCCCACCCTGTATATATAAGGAGAAAATCAATATTTTTTATTTCATTTTTTATAAAATCAATGTTCTGCAGTTCATTAAATGAAATACATTTTCCCTTTCCAAAAAAGGATTCAAGAGGAAAATCACAGATACTTTTTCCATTCTCTATCATATGAAGAGGAACGTCAATATGTGTTCCTAAATGTGAAGAAAGACCAAGTGAGGTAACATTAAAGCTGTCTTTTTTTATTGTAAAAAGATTTTTTATATCAGGTTTTTCTTCCAGAGAATATGCAGTCATATTATTTTCTGTTTTGTGGGTTAAATCATATATTTTCATAATAAAACCTCTTTTTTAGAATTTATTTTATTGTTGGAAGCCACCCTTTATAGTACCAGTGTCTCCCTTTTTTTACAAAATAGCTTCTTTCGTGGTGAACAACTTCTTTGTTTTCAGCTGTATCAAAATATTTTGCTTTAAATTCCACAATGCCATCTGTATCAAAGGCTTCTCCTTTTACAACGTCAAGAATTTCAAGCCCCAGCCATTTTGAATTTTTAGACCATTCTTCAGCTTCTTTCCAGTTTATTCCTTTAGCAGTTTTAGGGTCGTGTGTTTTTTTTATAAAATCAATATCTCCATCTACATAAGCATTGTATCTTGCTTTCATAAGTTCAAGAGCAGTTTTTGGATTTGTCATACGAGTTCCTCCCAGATTAAATTTTCAGATTTAATTATATCATTTTTTTTATAAAAAATAAAAAATTTAAACAAAATCATAGAAAAAAGTATCTAAATCTATATAGGAAAATGTATAAAATAAATTTAAATTTTGTCACGAAATATAAAATGTAATTATTACAAAAATGTATTTATTAATTGACAGCAAAAAATATGTGTGTTAAAATTTATTTATCTGATACATTATTATTCTAAGAATATAGGAGGCATATTTATGGAATTAAAAGGAACAAAAACAGAAAAAAATCTTTGGACAGCATTTGCAGGAGAATCTCAAGCATTTACAAAGTATAATTATTATGCATCTAAAGCAAAAAAAGATGGATATGTACAAATAGGAGAACTTTTTGAAGCAACTGCTAACAATGAAAAAGAGCATGCTAAAATCTGGTTCAAACTTTTACATGATGGAATGCCTTCAACTGTTGAAAACTTAAAAGATGCAGCAGCTGGGGAAAACTACGAATGGACAGATATGTATCTAAATTTTGCAAAAGAAGCAAGAGAAGAGGGATTTGAAAAAATAGCTGTTTTAATGGAAGGTGTAGCAGCTATTGAAAAAGAACATGAAGAAAGATATAGAAAGTTACTTGAAAATGTGGAAACACAGACTGCATTTAAAAAACTTGATATAGTTGTATGGGAATGTGGAAACTGTGGACACTTACATATTGGAACAGAAGCTCCAAAAGTTTGTCCAGTGTGTGATCACCCACAATCTTATTTCAGAGTGAGAGCTGTAAATTATTAATTTAAATTTTAAGAAAAATAAAAAATATTTTTGTAGCAGGGAAAATTTTTTTGTTTCCCTGCTTTTTTTAACAGAAGGGAGATTTTTATGTTTGAAGCTGCAGCATTAAGAGCTTTGGTTCTTTCATTTTTTGCAGGGATGTCAACTCTTTTGGGAGCTCTTATTATTTTTGTAACAAATAAAAAAAGTGAAAAACTTGTGACAATATCTTTGGGATTTGCAGGAGGAGTAATGATAAGTGTATCTTTTACAGATCTTCTTCCAAATGCAAATGCTCTTCTTACTCAACATGGAGGATATAGGTTTGGAATTTTGGCAGAGGTATTTTTTCTTCTTACAGGTGTAGTTGTGGCAGGGCTTTTAGACAGGTTTATTCCACATGAGCCGGAAAAAGATGGAGATGGGAAAGTTCATGAAAATCTTTTTCGTGTGGGATTTGTTTCTACAATGGCAATAGGTCTTCATAATTTTCCAGAAGGAATTGCAACTTTTATGGCAGGATATGAAAATATGGCACTGGGGATAAGTATTGCTGCTGCAATAGCTATGCATAATATTCCAGAGGGAATTTCAGTTGCAATGCCTATATATTTTGCTACAGGAAATAAAATGAAAGCACTGAAATATACATTTTTATCTGGAATAGCTGAGCCTTTGGGAGCACTTCTTGCTTTTTTTGTGCTTAAGCCTTTTATAAATGATTTGACTTTGGGAATAATATTTGCCCTTATTTCCGGGGTAATGCTTTATATTGCAATAGAGGAGCTTATTCCTTCGAGCAGGCAGTACGGCTATTCAAAGGAAGCTCTCTTTGCAACTTTTATGGGGATTGCCCTTATGCCTTTAAGCGGACTGTTTGGTGCAGTTTAAAATTTTTCAAAAAAATTAATAAATTCTTTCATATCTTTTGTGATTTTTGATTTTTTATTTCTCATAAGAATGACAGGAATTTTTATTTCAGGGACAAGTTTAATAATTTTTAAATTTTCATTTTTAAAAATTTTAAAACTGCTGTATGGAAGAAGTGCTGTGCCGTTTTCAAAAGACAGGCAGTTTATAATTGTCTCTGCCCTTGCTGTTTTAGTGATCTTAGGAGAGATTTTTTCTTTATTAAAGAGTTTTGTTATCAGCTGATAAACAGTTGTATATTTATTCATAAGGAAAAGATTTTCATCTTTTAAATCTCTAAGAGCAAGGGATTTTTTTTCAGCCAGAATATGATTTTCAGGGACAGCTGCTATTAAAATATCACCGGCTACAAGAGCTTCTTTCACAATAATTTTATCAGATAAATCCCTTGCAATTATAAAATCAAATTTTCCGTTTAAAATTCCATCTTTAAGGCTTTCCTCTTCTCCCTCTTCAAAATTAATTTTTATATGAGGATAACTTTCTTTAAAATTTTTAAAAACAGAGTTGAGATTATACTGATTAAATACAGGAAGAACACCGACTTTTATCTCTTCACTCTCTTTATATTTTTCAAGGTTATAAATAATTTTTTCTTTCTGTTTTAAAATTTTTACCGCTTCTTTGTAAAAATATTTTCCAGCTTCTGTTATTACAGCTTTTCTTGAATTTCTGTCAAAGAGAGAAACATTAAGCTCTTTTTCTAATTTTTGAATATGTTTTGTAAGGGAAGACTGAGAAATGTGCAGAGTTTCTGCTGCATTTAAAAAATTATCTTCATCAACGAGAACAACAAAATAATAAAGCTCTTCAAAAGTCATAAAAAAACTCCTTTATATTCCATTATGGAATATATTATATCACAATAAGAATTGATTTCACAAAAAAATTAATTTAAAATTAATATAAAAATAAAAACAGAATGAGGTGATTTTGTGTCAGAAAAAATAAAAGTAAATGATTTAAGAAGTGCGATAAAATTATTAAGAAATATTTCAGAACAAATTATAGAAACAGATGTGGAAGTTGACCCTCACGGAGAGCTTTCAGGTGTGTATCGTCACATAGGAGCGGGAGGAACTGTTGCAAGACCAACAAAGGAAGGACCTGCCATGATTTTTAAAAATGTGAAAGGACACCCTGATGCAGAAGTTTTAATCGGGCTTCTTGCCAGCAGAAAAAGAGTTGGCTATCTTCTTGACTGTCCTCCTGAAGAACTTGGAAAGAAAATTTATCATTCAGTTGAAAATCCAATTCCTCCTGTTGTAACAGAAAAATCTGCACCTTGTCAGGAAATTATTCACAGAGCTTCAGATGAAGATTTTGATTTATATAAACTTATTCCTGCTCCAACAAATACTTTACATGATGCAGGGCCATATATAACTCTTGGAATGTGTTATGCAACTCACCCAGATACAGGAAAGAGCGACGTTACAATTCACAGATTATGTATTCAGGGAAAAGATGAGCTTTCAATATTTTTTACTCCTGGAGCAAGACATATTGGAGCAATGGCAGAGAGAGCGGAAGAGCTTAATGAAAAACTTCCGATTTCAATAAGTATTGGCGTAGATCCTGCAATAGAAATAGGATCATGTTTTGAGCCGCCTACAACTCCCCTTGGTTATGATGAACTTGCAGTTGCTGGAGCTTTAAGAGGTGAGCCTGTTGAACTTTGCAGATGTCTTACTGTAAATGAAAGAGCCATTGCAAATGCAGAATATGTTATAGAGGGAGAAGTTATTCCTCATGTGAGAGTCAAGGAGGATAAAAACAGCGGAACAGGTTTTGCAATGCCTGAATTTCCTGGATATACAGGACCGGCAAGCAGTGACTGCTGGCTTATAAAAGTAAAAGCTGTGACACACAGAAAAAATCCTATTATGCAGACCTGCATAGGACCAAGTGAAGAACACGTTTCAATGGCAGGAATTCCTACAGAGGCAAGTATTTATAGAATGATTGAAAAAGCTATGCCGGGAAAATTAAAAAATGTTTACTGTTCTTCAGCAGGGGGAGGAAAATATATGGCTGTTCTCCAGTTCTGTAAAAAAACTGCAAGTGATGAGGGAAGACAGAGACAGGCAGCACTTCTTGCATTTTCTGCTTTTAGTGAGCTGAAACATATTTTTATCGTTGATGAAGACGTGGACTGTTTTGATATGAATGATGTTTTATGGGCAATGAATACAAGGTTTCAAGGAGATATGGATATAGTTACAATTCAAGGGGTAAGATGTCACCCACTTGATCCGTCAAATGATCCTCTTTATTCTTCAAGCATAAAAGATCATGGAATAGCTTGCAAAACAATTTTTGACTGTACAGTTCCTTTTCATCTGAAAGATAGATTTAAGAGAGCTGATTTTATGGAAGTAGATTATAAAAAGTGGTTAAAGTAGAGGAAAATTTTATGAAAAAAAGGATAATAATAGGTGCAACAGGGGCAAGCGGAATGCCCCTTTTAAAAAGATGTCTTGAAATTATAAAAGCTGACGGAAATTTTGAAGCGTATCTTATTTTAAGTAAGAGTGCAGAGATTACAATAGAACACGAAATGAAAATAAAAATTGATGAGATAAAAAAACTTGCAGATTATGTACTCGAACAGGAAAATATCGGGGCAGGTCCTGCAAGCGGTTCGTTTAAAAATGAGGGGATGTTAATTGTTCCGTGCAGTATGAAAACTGTTGCTGGAATTAACAGCGGATACACAGACAATCTTATTTTACGTTCAGCTGATGTAGCGATAAAAGAGCAGAGAAAATTAGTTCTTGCTGTGAGGGAATCTCCATTAAGCCAGATACATTTAAGAAACCTTTACGAGCTTTCAAAAATTCCAAATGTGAGAATAATTCCTCCTATGCTTACTTTTTATCATATGCCTGAAAATATTGATGATATGGTAAATCATATTGCAGCAAAACTTCTTGAACCTTTTGGAATAGAAATGGAGGGGTACAGACGTTGGAAAGGATTGAATATAAAATAAAACTTTCATTTGCAGAATATATTATTTTTGTGATGAAAATAGGAAAAGATTTTAATATTGTTTTTTCAGGGGGAGAAAGAGAACATATAGGTTGTACAGTTTTATCTGTTCCAAGACAATCGCTCTCAGATGAAAAAAAATTAAGTGCCACGTCATCAGTTATAAATATTACAGGACATAAAGATGAATACATCTGCCGTTATATTGGAGAAAGTTTTGCAAAAAAATATAATGGAAGAGTTGTATGTAGTGGGGGATTTCATGTGGACAACATCTCAAAAAATCAGATAGAAGAATTAAAAAATTCTGTAAGAGAATTAATAGAAAAGATATAAAAGCGAACTACTTCCACTAAACCTAAAGGTTTTGAAGGAGCTTCGCAATTACTCAATAGAGTAATTCTAAAGAAGTCTGACAGCTTAAGCTATCCTTATTCTTTCAGGTGTGTCCACTGCACCTCTAGTGTATAGGACTTCTAAGTCCACTACATTACTTTTTCTTAGAATATTTAATGCTCC
>ENA-OWPF01000469-OWPF01000469.1-human-gut-metagenome-genome-assembly--contig:-NODE-469-length-45993-cov-7.053028_pt1 | contig 45993 bp, 40 predicted proteins | sample MGYA00248261_ERZ651840 | MGnify/ENA primary metagenome ERZ651840 (study PRJEB26924, sample SAMEA4378268) | human gut metagenome | biome: human gut; feature: human-associated habitat; material: faeces... | reverse complement strand
AAGATTTTGAGCAACGGACGAAGTCGTTGGCGACATGAGCGAAGCGAATTTTTTAATTAGAAACTAATACAGTACTCTTAACTATATCAATAATTTCACTTGGATGGTCAATTACATACTTAGGGTTAAAACTTTCAAGTTCTTTACGATCTCTAAAACCCCAAGTAACACCAACAACGTCCATACAAGCACTAATGCCAGTTTTCATATCAGTGTTAGTATCACCAATGTATAAGCATTCACAAGGGCTTACATCTAGCTTATTAGCTATAATAATAGCACCCTCAGGATCTGGCTTTCTCTTAACATTAGGCTTTTCACCAGATATATTATCAAAATATCCATTTCCAAAAATACTATCTATATTTTCAACTGTTTGAGCATGAGGCTTATTAGATAATACTGCTATTTTAATATTATTTTTCTTTAAAAAATCTAACATATCATGTATACCATCATAAGCCTTAACTTCATGCATACAATTAATTTTAAAATACTCCATATAGGTAACTAGAGCATCTTCGTAATTTTCTAAATTATTATCACCACAATGAATTAAAGCTCTTTCAATTAATTTTTTATATCCATCACCGACAAGTATTTTATAAGTGTCTTCATCAATAGTACCTAAATTATACTTTTTTAAAGTTAAGTTACAGCTATAAGCGATAGCTTTTATTGAATTTATTAAAGTACCATCTAAATCAAAAATACAACATTTATACATCTTTATACCCCCTTATTTAACTTTTGTTACTATTTTATTATACATTATAAAATACTTGTAAATATAAAAAATAAGTATTTTATAAGTTAAATTTAAAATTATGAATCATAAACTATAAGATAGATAAATTGTAAAATCATATAATATAAAAAATTTAGGAGGTGATATTGATGAAAAAATACAAAGTATTTGAAATGCTAAAAAGAAGTCAAAATCTAAAATACCGTTTAGCAATAAACTCTTTAATAGTAGGTATATTGGTTGGATTAACTATTGTAGCACACAGAATAATTATAAGTAAATTGTCACCTATATTTTTAAATATTTATAAAAATGGTAGACATAATTTTATAATTGTACCATTAATATTTTTAACACTTATAGCATTAGGATATATAGTAGGAAAGTGTTTAAAAAAGCAACCTATGATAAGCGGAAGTGGTATACCACAGGTAGAAGGTATATTAACTAGAAATTTAAAAATGAATTGGTTTAGTGTATTATTTTATAAGTTTGTAGGAGGACTTATTTGTTTATGTGCAGGACTATCTGTGGGGAGAGAAGGACCTTCAGTGCAAATGGGAGCTTGTATAGGAGAAGGGGTATCAAAAAACTTAAAAAATTTAGATAATGAAGAAAAATATTTAATAACTAGTGGAGCAAGTGCAGGATTATCAGCAGCATTTAACGCACCGCTATCAGGGGTTATGTTTGCTTTAGAAGAAGCACATAAAAACTTTTCACCTTTAGTTTTAACATCAGCTATGATAGCATCTATAAGTGCTGATTTTGTATCAAAACAATTCTTTGGATTAATACCATCTTTGGATTTTAGTGAAGTTAAATCTCTGCCACTTAAAAACTATTGGACACTTATAATTTTAGGAATAATAATAGGGATAAGTGGTGTTATTTTTAATAAGGGAATTTTAAAAACTCAAAGTTTATTTAAAAAGTCAAAATTAAGTATTGAAATAAAATGCATAATACCATTTGTAATTACAGGAGTAGTTGCTCTTATTTATCCTATATTATTAGGAGGAGGACATGATCTTATTATGGCACTTAAAGAGCAAAACTTTACAGTAACTGTATTATTTACTTTTATAATAGCTAAGTTTCTTTTTACATTTATTTGCTTTGGATCAGGTGTTCCAGGAGGAATATTTTTCCCTCTTTTAGTTTTAGGTGCATTAGTAGGGAATTTAATAGGACTTTTATTTACAACTTATTTTGGAATAGATAATACATATATTATAAATTTTATAATCTTAGCTATGGCAGGACATTTTGCATCTATAGTAAAAGCTCCAATAACAGCTATAATACTAATATCTGAAATGACAGGATCATTAAATCATTTATTAGCTTTGGGGATTGTTGTTATTATATCTCTTTTAACTTCTGATATACTTAAATCAAGTCCAATTTATGAAAGTTTACTTGAACGAATATTAGAAAGATATGCTATAAAGGATAATCTAACAGAAGGAAAAAAATTATTATTAGAGATAGCAGTTAGTATGGATAGTATAATGGTTGGAAAATGTATAAAAGATATTAAATGGCCAAAAAATTGTTTAGTTGTATCTATATTAAGAGGAGATAATGAGTTAATACCTAATGGAGATACTGAAATAATATGTGGTGATTATCTAACTATAATGACAGATGAGGAAATATACCAAGAACTATTAGATAGTATATAAAAAGATCTACATAATAGTATAAAAAATAGGTGACTTAATATAAGTTCACCTATTTTTATAATAATTACAATTATAAATTTTATAAAGCTTGTATTTCTTGATAAGTATCTATAGGATCGTCTTCCTTTGGTGACTTCTTAGATAATAATACAAAGAATGATACACATAATATAATCTGAACCAAAGTAGATGCTGGAGTTGCTAATCCAACTTTAAATAAAGATACTGGCTCTATCTTACTCATAAGATAAGATACAGGTATTCTTACGCAAAATGCCCCAATAACACCTTGAATCATAACAAAAGTTGTTTTTCCACAGCCATTGAAATACCCAACCATACAAAACATTATTGCAGTAAATAAACAATCAATTCCATAAGATTTCATATAGTCCCAAGATGCTAAGATAACAGCTTCATCCTTAGTAAATATTTGAGAAAGTAAGTTTCCGTGGAAAAATGTAATATAAAACATTACAATTCCACACGCTAGGGAAGTTGCTACAGAATATAGAAGAACTTTTTTAGCTCTATTATATTTTTTCGCACCATAGTTTTGAGCAACAAATGCAGATACAGCTTGAGAGAATGATAATGGTATTAGCATTATAAATCCAACAAGTTTTTGAGCTACACCCATGCCTGCTGATGCAACTACTCCCATTGAGTTACCTATCATCATAATAACTAAGAAAGATAAGTTTACAAGTACACCTTGAATAGATATTGGTGCACCATATTTAATTATTTGTGAAGTTAAAGTTTTATGGAATTTTATACTTTTTCTAGAAAACTCAAAAGGAACACCATTTCTTTTTATTAATATTAAAGATAAAATAACACTAATTGCTTGAGCTAATACAGTAGCATAAGCAGCACCTGTTGCAGCCATTTTAAATACACCTACAAATATTAAATCACCGATTATATTTACAACACATGCTATAAAAACTGTAATAAGTGGTGTTTTAGAATCCCCAAGTCCTCTAAATACTCCGCCTATAACATTATAAGCAACTATAAAAATAGAACCCATACCACATATTTTTAAATATGAAACAGTACTATTAAAGGCTTCTTCTGGTGCTTGCATTAAAGCTGTAATATAAGATGAAAAAATAACCACAACTATAGTTGTAATTATAGCTATAATAGTGAATATAGAAATACCACTTCCTACAACATTTCCTGCATCTTTTTTATTTCCCTCACCAAGTTTTTGACCTATTAATATAGTAATTCCCATAGTAAGTCCATTAATCATTGCCGTTATAGAAGACATTATTTGACTTCCTGTTGAAACAGCAGAGACATCAGCTGCACTACCAAACTGTCCAACTATAAGTAAATCCACAGCTCCATACATTGTTTGTAAAAATAATGCCATTAGTATTGGTATTGTAAATTTTACTAAAGGTGAGAATATTTTACCTTCTGTAAAATTAGACACTTTTGTCATAAATAAACCTCCTTTAAAATATTAAGTTTTGTACAAAACTATATATTTAAAATAACCATTAAATTTAAAAATGGTTATTCTAGATTATTTCTTATTTTATCAAGTACTCTGTAAAAGACATTTATTTCTTCTAAGGTTATATTCTCAGACAGTTTATTTTCAACTGAGTTAATAGCTATGGATATATTTTCATTAAGTATCATAGCTTTTTCTGTTAAAATAATTTTTTTTAAACGTGCATCTTCTGCAACAGGAACTCTTTGAATTAAGTCGCTTTTTTCCATATTATTTAACAGAAGACTAACAGATGAACGTTTTAAATCAAATTCTTTTTCTAAATCCTTTTGGAAGATATCTTTTTCTTTACCTTCCATATAAATAAAATCAATTACATAGGCTTGAGAAACAGTTAAATTATCATCAATAGAACTAATTACAGTAGCATCCATTTTCCTTGAAATTATATGATGTATTCTATTAATATCAAGTCCTAGCTTAAGTTTATTTTCAGATATCATAGGAATACCTCCTAAAAATATGTTTTGTACAAAACTATAATAACTATTATATATATTTATGTCAATGGTATCAGTTAATGTTTGATGATTATAGAAAATATATTTAGACATTTAAGTATGATTTTGATTGTATCTTTAATAAATATAAAAGTATTTCGACAATTTTCAACTAAAAATGTTTAAATTTGTCGGAATATGTGATATAATTCTACATAATTAAATCAAAGATAAATTACAGATTAAAAAACTTAATTATTAAGTTTAAAGGGATTAAGATTAACCATAATCACAACCAGTTTACAAAATAGTAAAGCCTCTTTTGTAAACTCCCAAAATATAGGTCGATTAAAAACACCTTCTTTTATATATAAAGGTATTATATTGGGTAATGAATTGTAATTTATATAGCAATAAACAGGAGGATATATATGAAACGAAAGATTTCTAGTACACTAGCAGTAACGTTAATTGCTAGTAATATGCAATCTTTATCATTTGCAGAGGGCAATGAAAATTTAAAAGAACTGCCGAAAAATGAAGTTAATATTGTAAATGAAAATATAGTAAAATCAGAAGAACAAAATTCAGATGAAATAAAAACTGAAGAAATAGAATCTAAAGACGAAAAGTCTGAAGATTTAGTAGATAAAGATGTAACAGTTGATGAAAACGCTGATTCAAAAGAAAAAGCATTAGAAAAAGAAAGCACTAAACCTGAAGTATATGAAGCTAAAGGAAAATTAGAACTAGACTTAAACTTTTCTTTACCAATAAAATATACAACTGTTAATCAAACAAATATAACAGTAAATCTTAAAAAAGGTGATGAATCAGTTGGAAGTATAAAACTTGGTAATGACAACTTAAATGGGAATATAGGTTCTGATATAAGCTATAAATTAGAAGCAAAAGATTCTAAGAGAAACAACTTAGATGCAAATGCTAAAGAATTAGCGTTCTACCATTTAACTTTTGAAAATCTTCCACTAGGTCAATATTCATTAGAAATAGTAGGTGATGGATATGAAACTGCATTAATAGAAAATATAGATGTTACAAAGTCTTCTAAGCGTGTATTAGCAGGAACTAGTGAAAATAAAGTAATAGTTGATGGTAAGGAAGAAGTTTATCCAGCAGTATTCTTAGCTGGTAATGTTGACTCTGATAACATAGTAAGTATGTCAGATTATAACGCTTTAAAAGAACAAATAAAAAACAATACTAAGGAACGTAAAATTGACTTAAATAGAGATGGAAAGACTGATATAACTGATTTAACATATATACATCAAAATATGAATAAAACTCAATCACAAGCTGTTATAGTTGATACTGATGTAATAATAAATCCTGAAAATGCTTCTATAGATATAGATAGTAACAAAGTAGAAGTTCAAGGTGATATTAAAAACATATTAAAAAGTGAAAATAGTTCAGTAGTATTACAAACTAAGATAGCAGATGATGGTACAGAAGTTGAAATATCAGAAACTAATCCTGTATCTATACCAATAAGTTTAGATAATACAACTAGAAGTGTTAATAAAACTGAGCAAATAGTAATAAAAGCACCATCAGCAAATGCACCATCAGCTGGTAATATAAAAATACCAAATGCTGGAGAGAATGGAGAAGATTTAATAGTAGATTTCAACAAAGCAAGTAAATCTACTAGAAATGGTGTAGATGAAATAGTAATAGACTTAGGAAAGCAAGTAGCAGTAAGTCAAGTAACTATAAACATAACTGGAAGTAGAAATAGTAAAAATCTAGTAGAAATATCTAAGGTTGAGTTTGTAAACAATGTTTACAAAGAAATTCCTAAACCAAAGATGAATATACCCGTTATTAATAATTTTACAAGTGGAACTGCAGTTGGAAATGAACACTTTGTTATAGGATGGGACCATGAACCAAATGTAACTGGATATGAAATAAAAATAGAAGAATTAAATGATAATGGAACAGTATCGAGAATAGATACTTATAGAACCAGTGAAAATACATTAAGGGTAGAAGGAGTAAATGGATACCAAATATATAGAATGAGTATTCAATCTTTAAGTGGAGATGACTGGAAGAGTGGATATAAAGATGAACAAGAAGGGTATGACAAAACAGCATCTGGAGATACAAACTTATTAAATAACTCAAATGATAAGGATGGAATACCAGACAATGTAGATGCAGACTATAACACACAAGGATGGAATTCAGCTAGTGGTGTATTAGTTAAGGATAATAAAATTTACGGAGCTGATTCTATAGTTGAATTACAAGTTATACCAGAAACAAGACCAGAAGGACCAGAAGGTATAACTGTAAAAGGTGTTTATAAGGGATTAGCTGTAAGTTGGAAATCTCATAAAAAGGCTAAAGATTATGACCTATATTATAGAAAAGTAGGAACAGGTGCATGGACTAAAGCTAATGACCCGAATGAGCCTAAATACGAAGATAGTAATCCTACAAATGATATACCAGATAATGTAACAGAATTAACTCCAGAACAAAAAACTGATAAAGATGAGTTAATAAGAGGCACTAGTTATAATATAAATAACCTTGAAGAGGGCGCAACATATGAAATAAAAATGACAGCTACAAATCATCATGGTACAGGTGGATTATCTAAGACTTATTTAGGAACTACAACTAAGCTTATAAATCCAATTGTTCCTAATTATAAACTTATAAATACACCTAATGATAAAACTAACCATATAGTAAGTGCTAAAGTAAAGCATTATAGAAAAGAAGAGTATCCAGAAGGAACAACACCAGAAGAAATAGGTATGATGACTGTTGATAATGATTACTCAACTTACTGGATGAACGATTCATGGGATGGTGGATATAACTGGGGAGCCCTAGGAATAACACCACACATTACATTAGATAAAGAATATACAATAGATACGATTAGATTTACAACTAGAAGAGATTCAGGTTATGAAAATCAAGGATTCTCAGATATAAAAATAGGTATTCCGGTAAAAGATGGTGAAACAGGTGGAACAATAAAAAATGGATATAGATATATTTATCCATCAGTTAAAGCAGAATTAGATAAAAATAAAAATAAATACTATACATTAGTATTAAATGAGCCTGTGACTACAAGTGAAATAATAATTGCACCAAGTACGTGGCCTGGAGATTCGCCTACGATATCTGAAATAAAATTATACCATTATGATAGCTTAAAGTCTGATGTAGCAAGCTTATTTAAAGATGATTTAATGCTAGAGTTAAGTGAAGGTGTTACACAAGAAAAAATAGATGAACTTATAAATAGAGCAAAAACTATAGATCCAGAATCTATGGAATATCATCCAGATCAAGATCAACTACTTAAAGACTTACAAAGAGCACAAGATTTATTAAATGATATTAACTTAAGTGATAATATAAAAATATTAGATTCAGGAATAAGAAATCAAGGACAAACAATAGGACAATCTAATAATTATCAAGCGTTAGGTGTAGCTGTAAAACCTGGTGATAAAGTAAATATATATATAGGTTCAAGTAGAAAAGATACTAAATTTAACTTAGCTATAACACAACATAATGGAGAAAGTAGTACAGGTTACCAAGTTTATAACCAAAAATTAAGTGTAGGTAAAAATGAAATAGTAATACCAGAATCTAAGTTTAATATGGATTATGAAAAAGGTGGAAACTTATACTTAAGCTTTGACTCTAATTATGATGAAGTACAAAATGTACAAGTAAGAGTTAGTGGTGGAACAGAAATACCACACTTAAATGTAAATAATCTTATAGATGACGCTGCAAATGAACAAAAAGTAAAAGAATTAATAAGAGAATATATTAAAAACTTAAAATCTTATGTAGCTACGTTACCAAGTAGATATCCATCACAAGTATCTGCTGAAGATAAGATAAACAATATTTATAGATATGATGCTGAAACTTCAATATTAAATACTACAGATATTGAAGGAGAAAGAATAACTTTATCATTACCAGCAGACCAAGTATTAAAAGGAATACAAGGTGGTTTATCTAGTGAAGAAGAACAAGTTCAAAGAGTATATGATACATTACTTGCTTGGGAACAAATAATGAAAATATCTTATGCACAACAAGGATTATTAGAAAACCCAGTTGACTTTGATGGCGATGGAAAAATAACTAATAATAAATTAGAAAAACTTGGTGGAAAGAGTGAAAATGAATACTTTAATGCCAATAGAGCTCCTAGAAACCGTATAAACATCAAATATCAAAGAATGTTTACAGGAGCATTTATGTATGCTTCAAGTCACCATGTTGGTATAGGTTATGGTTCTAGTGCAGGTATGATGACTGGTGTGCCATTTAAATTAGATGAAAATGGAAAGCTAATAAATTCTGAAGATGGACAATTATTCGGATGGGGAATAAGTCATGAAATAGGGCATGTTCATGATAGACCAGGTTTAACATATGCAGAGGTTACAAATAATGTTTTAGCACTTATGACTCAAACATATAACGATGAAAACTCATCTAGAATAGAAGATGGAAATGGATATGAAGATGTATATGATAGAGTAACTTCACAAAGTGTAGGTGTACCAAAGGGTAGAACAGGACTTGCAATGTTCTGGCAATTACACTTAGCATATGATGATACTTATACTTATAATATGATAAAAACAAATAGTGATGGTGATTTAGATAACGATACATTCTACTCTAAATTATATAGAATAACTAGGGAAAAAGGTATAGCTCCTAGTGAAACAGGATATGACCAAACTGCTCAAACATATATAATGAGAGCTTCAGATGCGGTTAAAAAAGATTTAAGGCCATTCTTTAAGGCTTGGGGATTAGTAGCTAGTCCAAAAACTGATGAATACTTAAATAAAATGGATTATCCAGTTGAAACTAGAGATATACAATATATAAATGATGAAGCTAGAAGAAAGAAATTAGATGCTATTAGTAAAAATGATATGAGCTCAATTACTATGGCTGATGATGTAGCGGTAAGTGCTAGCTTCGGAACGGATGACAAAGGTAACCAAGTAACAGAAAAGACTTATTTAAATCAAAAGAGTGTACCACTTAATATAAGTGTAAACAAAGATAATGATAAGATTTTAGGTTATGAAATAATAAGAAAAGAAGCAGCTGCAACTGGATTTAAAGAAGTTCCTGTTGGATTTGTTGAAAGAAATAAAGAAAGTAACATAACTGAGTACAAAGATGTTATAGATTCAGTAAACAATAGAACATTCACATATAAAGTAAAAGCTTACGACTATAGCTTAAATAAAAGTAGTGAATTTGAATTAGGTACTGTAAAAGTTACTCATGATGGAAGCCTAGCTAAGAAGGATTGGACATTTGATACTAATACAATAAGCCCAGATGATACAGTTCACGAAAATACAGGACATGGACACAATGAAGATGGTTCAATAAATAATATTAAAGATAACGATGCATCAACAGTTTATAACGGTGCTATTGGAACTGATAACACTGGACAAACTTTAAGTGGAGATCCATATGTAACTATAAATATGGGAACTAGCAAACAAGTAGTAGGATTAAAATATACTCCAGGAAATACTACTGCTAAGAAATTCTCATTTAAAAGGTTATTTACTAAAAATAAAGAAGTAACATATGACTCAATAAGTGATTATGAAGTATTAGTAAGTAGTGATAATAAAAAATGGACTAAAGTTCACTCAGGAAAATTTGATACTACAAAAGAAAACACAATTTACTTTAATGAAAGCGGAAATGATTCAAATAAACAATTATGGTCAACTAATGCTCAATATGTGAAGTTAGTAGCAAAAGGTGCAAAAACTATATCTATAGGTGAACTTGAGTTATTAGGACAACCTGGAGATAATATAGAAATAGGAAGCTACAACAATGGTAAGTATACAAATGGTATTGGTAGATTAAAATCAGATTACACATATGCTAAGGATAAGGTAATACCTCAAGGTTCTATATTAATAACAGGTGAATATAGAGGTGATCCTGCATTTAACGTACCATTAGTATTAAATGAAAAAGATGGAAACTATGCATTACAATCACAAGTTATACTTCTTGCAGAATTACCAGAAGATGCACAGTTAGGTGAAGTAGCACAAGGTAGTTGGATATACTGGATAACACCAGAACAAGAAAAGGCAATAATAAATGGAGAACAAAACATAAAAGGTAGTCAAGTTAAGGCTGAGTTATATAGATATAACAAGCTAGACTCTACAGGAGCTCCTGTTGGACAAAGATTAGTAAGTGATACATTCTTATATGATTTACCAAGTGATTTAAGTAAGTTACCAACAATAGATTTAGCTACTTCAAAGGCGAGATCATCAGCTGCTAAAGTAATGGAAATAGATCAAAATACTGTAAAAAAGGCATTTGAGAATAGATAGACATTTTTAAGAAGGAGAGACATATGAGGAAATTAAAATCGTCAGTTAAAACTGCTGTTGTATCTACATTAGCTTTAACTTCTACAGCTGCAATTATTTATGCAGTCCCGAATATGAAGGCAAATGATGTTAAATCAACTGATATTGGGAACAAGTTAAAATTAGATGTAGAAAAAATAGATAGAGATACTGTAAAAGTATCTATAGATAACGTACAAGATATACCAAAGTCAATACAATTTAGTGTAAAACTAGATGGAAATGTAAAACTTGCTAATGGTGAGTCGAGTATAAAAGACTTAATAAAACCACAAGTTCAAGCTAGATTAGCAAGTAATGAATATCAAGATAGCAGTAATGATATACTAGCTGATTACACATATAACCAAGACTCAAACACTATAGATGTTCTTATAACATCAGAAAACTCTTTACCTAAGTTAGGAAATAAAATAGAAGTATTTGAGTTAGATTTAAAAGCAAGTGATAAAACTACAAAACAAGGAGGAACTACTTATAAAGTAGTTCCAAATGATAAAGATGAGTATAAATACTTATCTGTAACAAATAAGGAATATAGTGATTTAGGAGTAGTATCAGATGATGAAACTCTTAGCTTAAATACAGCACCAACTATAACAACTTCTAAAGACTTTATAAAAATAGTAGAAGGTGAAAAATTAGAATTAACACCTCAAAACCTAGGAATAACTATGGAAGATGCTGATAAGGATGCTGTTACATTAGAGGTTAAAGATTTATCTCAAAGTAATAAGCCTGTAATAACAACATTTAGTAAACAAACACCAGGATTATATAGCTTAGAATGTAGAGCTATAGATAGCTATAATGAAAAATCTGAACCTATAGAAATACAAGTATATGTAGATTATGCAAATGTAAAAGATCTTCCTACTATAACTAGAGACGGGCAAGCACTACAAACAAATATAACAATAAGCGGTGGAGATATATTTAAACCATTAGAAAATGTTAAAGCAGTAGATGCAAAGGGAAGAGAATTAGAAGTAAAAGTATCTACAGATAAGGCTCTTGAATTAGATCCAGAGAATGACACTACTTATGTATTAACATATACTGCAGTAGATACTTATGGAAATGAAGCTAAAATACAAGTTAATTTAAATGTAATAGCTAATAAAGCGCCTGTAATCTCAGGAGTTAAAAACCATACATTAAAAGTAGGAGATAGCTTTGACCCAAGAGCTGGTGTTCATGTAACTGATGAAGATGATGATATACAATTAGTTGTAGATAGTAATGTAAATACTAATCTTGCAGGAGAATATAGAGTATTATACAGTGCAACTGATAGCAAAGGTAAAACTACAAGAGTACAAAGTATTGTAAAAGTAAATCCTAAAATGTCTTCAATAAATCATGTACCTGTAATATATGCAAATGATACAACTATAAAATTAGGTGATGCGTTTAATCCTTTAAGTATAGTTACTGCATACGATGAAGAAGATAAAGACTTAACACAAAGTGTAGAAGTAGTAAATAATAATGTAGATACTAAAAAAGAAGGTAACTACACTGTAACTTATAGAGTAAAAGATAAAAATGGAGCAACAGCAACTAAGACAATAACAGTAACAGTAGTTAAAGGCGTTACACTTGCTAGTGAAATAAAGATAAGCAATAAGTTTAATAATTTATACTTAGGAGCTTCTAAAGAAATAAATGCAGCTGTTAACAAAGAAGCAGATATAAAAGATATAAAGTGGTCTGTAAGTGATACTAATATATTAAATCTTGAAGCAAAAGGAAATACTGCTAAAGTAACTGCAAAAGGTGAAGGTAAGGTAGTTATTACAGCTACTACAACTGATGGAAGTAATCTAAGTGATAGCTTTGAAGTAACTGTACAAGACTTTAAAAAGGATGATGTAATTCCAGATGTTATAGCTAATATTATAGACACTAACATAGTAACACCAGTATCTGGACAAGGAGATTTAAATTCACCTGTAGAATTAGAAGTTAAAGACGTTAGATCAGAAGATTTTACAAACTTTGTCAAAGATTTAAAGAAAGGGAACTCTAAAATAGTTGATACTATAGAAACTAAAGAGTTTACAGTATACAAAATAAAATTAACTAAGTATAGATTATTTGCAAGAAATACTGAATACTATGTAGAACTTAAGATAGATAATAGCTTAGCAAATGCTTCTAAATACAAAGAAATAGTAGTTAATACATTAAAGGTTGAAGAAGATAATAATAACTCGAATGGTGGAAATACATCAGGAGGAAATGGATCGACTAACAACGGTGGAAATACATCAGGAGGAAGTGGATCAACTAACAATGGTGGAAATACATCAGGAGGAAATGGATCAACTAACAACAGTGGAAACACTTCAAATGAAAGCACAACTACTAATGAAGTTGAAAATGAAACTATAAATGACCAACTTGATGAAATTGCTACTTCAGATGAGATTACTAATGAAACTACTGAAGAAAGTAAAGATAATTTAGAAGAAACAACAACTACTGATTCACAAGTTGAAGCTGAAGAATCAAAGAATGGAAATAATATAATAGCTTATATAGGTGTTGGTATAGCAGCAATAGCTGGAGTATTATTTGCAAAAGGTAAAAAAGATGAATAATTAATTTAAATAACGACACCTTAAAAGTAAAATAACAAAATAAAGTCCCTAAGGCTATTATAGCTTTAGGGGCTTTTAATTTATTTTTATTAATTCAACAATTATAGAACATAGATAAAAATAACTATGTCATAAAAATTTGCATTATAATTATTTTTTATGGTATATTTTGTAAATTAAATTAATCGATTTAAAAGATAAGGTAGATTAGAATAGTGAGAATTTATGATTTAATACAACTTGCAAGACAGTATATGCTATTAGGAGTTATTGTTGTAATTTTACTTCTAACAGGATACTTCTTACTTTATAAAAAACTAATGAAAGGTACTGATAAATTAAACAAATTTAAATTTGGATTGTGGAGTATATTTGTAATTTATATAGTTGTAGTACTTGGAGCAACAATTGGACATAGAACTTCAGCGTATGGTAATATAAATCTACACTTGTTTAGCTCTTATAAAAATGCATACAATAGCTTTTCTATAAGAGAGTGGAGAAATATAATTCTTAATATATTAATGTTTGTTCCACTTGGATTTATGATACCATTACTTTTTAAAAAATGTAAAAGATGGTATATAACTTATTTAATAGGATTTGGGGCAACACTATTTATAGAAATACTTAAACTTATAAGTAAACGAGGGATATTTGAACTCGATGACATTATAAATAATACTCTAGGATGCATTATAGGGTATGGTATAGTAATATTTTTTATATCAATATATGAAAAAAGATATAAAGTTTTAACTAATATAATTTACCAAATACCTTTAATAATAACTGTTATTTCCTTTAGTATAATATTTATTACTTATTCTAAAAAAGAGTTAGGAAATCTATCTATTACTAATAGCTATAATATAGATATGTCAACTATAGATGTAAGTAGTAATATTGACTTTAATGATAAATCGAATAAAGCGTATGTATATAAAGCATCTGTAGGAGATAAAGAAGAAGCTACAAAGATAGCTAGTGAAATCTTTTCTAAGGTAAATACAAAAATAGATGAATCTCAAAATGATGAATATGATGACACTATAGTATTTAAATCACAAGATGGAAATTATAGCTTATGGGTAAATTATACAGGTAATACAACGTGGTTTATTTATTATAAAGAATTTAAAGGTAAAGAAAATTTAAGCTATAAAGATGTACAAGCTTTATTAAGTAAATTTGATATAGATTTACCTAAAGAAGCTAGCTTTGAAGATTATTACGGAAGACAAAGGATAAACGAAATAAAAAATTCTTCTAATGTAGTTGTAGCTGGTAAAGAGTTTATTCCAGAAATAGGAGATATCCATGCATTAGTAAATGAATACTATAAAAAAGCCTGAGGTGCTTTATAAGAAGCTAGCTAAAGTGTTTGAAATGGATAAGAATAAGTTAAAAAAATTAGAAGAAGAAAATAAAGAGTTGAAGAAAGAAAAAGACGATTTGCAAAAAGCTTTAAAATCATTTGAGCGTGAATTTGGAAGTATATTTTGTAATAGTCGCTTAGCTGATAAATCATTAGTAGATGTTATATCTATGAATAAATCAAAAGATTCTGTGGTTTATGATAGTTTAAAGAATATGTTTAATGATGACAAGATAGATGAATTGAGAAAAACTAATAATCTTAATAATTTAGAACCAAATAATGTTGTAACCTTGAAAGGTGAGCAATGCAAAAAAAAGAGGTCTGATTTATTCTAAAAATAATAATAAAAATATTGTATATAAGGCACAAGATAATTCTTGTGCTATTTTGATTAATAAAAAATAAAAAAAATTTGCACATTTTCGATTTTAGAATTGTTATATATTATGAGGAGGTGATGATGTGCCTACAAACCCTATTGGAAAGATTAAGAATGGGGACGCAGATATCGGTGAACAAATTGTTACTGAAAATTATGATGCTATTTATAAGTACTGTTACTGGAAATTAGGAAATAGTGAAGATGCACAAGATATCACACAAGATGTTTTCTTGAATTTCATACGAAATATAAATACATATTCTGATAGGGGAAAGCCAAGAGCATTTCTTTACACCATAGCTAAAAACCTATGCATTAATTGTAATAAAAAGCGTAAACCAGATTACTTAGAAGCAACAAAAGAAATTATAGATATTACTGCAACCGAAAAAATTAATAATATTACAGATAAAATAATACTTGAACAGATTGTTAATCGACTTCCACAAGAGCAACAGGAAGTTATAGTTTTAAGATATGTTCATGATTTAAAAGTAAATGAAATTGCAGTTATCACAGGGAAATCACGATTCTCAGTTCGTTATAGGATAAATTCTGCATTATCAACAATTAAAAATAAATTAAATGGGAGTGATTATATTGAAAAAACAATTAGAAAATGATTTAAAGAAAATATACACAGATGTACCCATGCCAAATCCTATTAACATTCAAGAAACTATTATACAGGTACGTCGAGAAGTGAATCAAGCTCAAAATAAGGGATTAACATTTTGGGAGTTTTACTTCCAACAATTTGGATTTATTCGTAAAAATGTATGGGCTATCCAATTTATAATACTATTATTTTGTGGATTGAAACTGTATTATTATACTATATCTGCACAAGTTATAGGCTTAATTTCATCAATAGCACCACTGATTTTTCTATCGGGAATTACAGAACTATCAAGAACTTACACACATGGAACTATTGAAATTGAAATGTCGACACAATATACACTAAGTCAAGTAATGATGTCTCGTGTAAGTATCTTAGGACTTATGGATATTTTAAGTATAACAATTTTATGTATTATTGTGGGAGTAAATACAACACTTCATCCATATGCTACATTTTTGTATATTTGTGTACCATTTATGGTAACTTGCTTTGGATGCTTATGGTTACTAAATAAATTTAAAAACAAAGAATGTAATTATTATTGTTTTGCTTTAGGTATTTTTATAATGGTTATAGTATCGATGTCAACAACATTCTTGCCTAGGTTATACGTAGTATCTTCATTGTGGATATGGACAGTTATGCTTGCGATAGCAATAGTTGGTTCATGCGTCCAAATCTATAGGTTATTAAATAGCTGTAACAAAAAATATGATTACATAAATTTAACACATATTTAGGAGGTTTAAAATGGAATTAAAATTTGATAGATTAACAAAACAGTTTGGAAATAAAATAGCAGTTGACCGAATGGATGTTATCTTACAGCCAGGAGTGTATGGGTTACTTGGAGCGAATGGAGCAGGTAAAACAACTCTTATGAGAATGGTATGTGGTGTCCTTAATCCGACATCTGGGGACATATTGCTAGATGGATATGATATAGATACATTGGGTGAAAATTATAGAAAGCTTATTGGATATCTTCCTCAAGATTTTGGGTATTATCCAGACTTTACGGCTAAGGAATTTATGCACTATGTTTCAGCATTAAAAGGAATAGATAAGAAGAGTGCAAAGTTAAAAACAAAAGAACTATTAGATTTAGTAGGCTTGTCAGAGGTTGCAAATAAAAAAATAAGAAATTTTTCAGGTGGTATGAAACAAAGATTAGGAATTGCTCAAGCAGTATTAAATGACCCAAAGATTTTAGTATTAGATGAACCAACAGCAGGGTTAGACCCCAAAGAGCGTATACGTTTTAGAAATTTAATTTCTAGCTTTTCAAAGGATAAGATAGTTATTCTTTCAACTCATATTGTTTCTGATATTGAATATATAGCAGATACAATACTAATGATGAAGGGTGGTCAAATAATTATTAATAGTCCAAGTGAAGGCGTGACTAAGGAAATAGATAAAAAAGTATGGAGATGTAGAGTACCACAGAATAAAGTAGATATAGTTAGTAGTAAGTATCGTGTTGTAAACTTACAGCATGAAGGTAATAATGAGGTTTCGCTTCGTATTGTAAGTGATACAAAACCTGATGAAAATGCAATTAATGTAGACCCAACACTTGAAGATTTATTTTTATACCATTTTGATGACATGGTATCACTATAGGAGGAATAATATGAAAGATTTATTAATATTTGAGCTTAAAAAAATTGTAAGAAAAAAATTAAATATAATTGTAGTTTTAGCTAGTTTCGCCTTAACAGCATTACTATTTATATCTCCAGTTATTCAATTCATATCATTTGATAAGGACGGTAATCAAGAAAGAGGATTTACTGCTATTGAATTAGAAAAATCTAACCAGAAAGAACTTGCAGGAGTATTAACAGAAGACAGAATTAAAGATGATATTTTAAAATATCAACAGTTATTTGATAATCCAGATAACATAGTTATTAATGATGGGAAAAAGGAGTTAAGTGATTCAGCTTTTAATAAATACTTAGTAGATAAGATGTATTATTTAGGTCTTCTTAATAATAATTATACAATTCCAAATCTATATGACTATTCATTTGCAGAGCTTAAAAAATTACAAATAGAAGAGGACGCTAAATTTTATAGTCAAAGAGATAATAAAATATATAAGCTTTTAAATGCTAGCTATGAAGATTGGAATTATTCAGAGCAAGAAAAAGAATTTTGGATTGAAAAAAACAAAGAAGTCTCAACACCTTTTGAATATGGATATCACGAGGGATGGAAGACTGTATTTAACTGTATTGAGCTAATGGCACTTCCTATAATAGCAATTTGTATTTGTATTGCTCCTGTTTTTGCGGGTGAGTATCAATCTGGTGCTGATAATATAATACTATCTTCTAGGTATGGAAAATCCAAATTAATACTGTCAAAGGTATTAGCGTCATTTGTTTTTGCAATTACAGTATATACATTAAATATTGTAGTAGGTATAGGGATTATATTATTATCATTCGGAATAGATGGGTGGAATTTGCCAATACAAATTATAAATTCAATAACACCATATTCTTTAACATTTTTATCGGCAACAGTTATTTGTATTGTAACACTATATTTAGTGATGCTTTCAATGGTATCAATTACATTATTATTATCTGCAAAAATGAAGACACCATTTTCAGTGTTAATTGTTATGATATGTATAATAATGGCTCCGTTATTCTTTAAGCTTAGTGAGACTAACGGTGTTTGGAATCATATTTATATGCTACTTCCTTCTATATCATGTCAGCCAGTATTTATGATGGATATTACAAATTATATGTCTTATCCTTTACCTGGGATAACAATGGATATACTTACAATGAGAATAGCAATTTACATAATAATAGTGGTTGTTTGTATACCTTTTGCTTATTGTACTTTCAAAAAACACCAAGTGGTATAAATTAAATATAAATGGGAGGGAAATAATGATGAATAGCATATTTAAAAATATATTTCCGAAGACACCAAGTAACTTTAAAAAAGTTATAAGAGAGACGTTGAATATTTTACCAGAAAAGTGTGATAATAAAAAAGTTAAAGTTAAGAAATAATTAAGAAGAGAGTCTATCTGGCTCTCTTTTTAGATTGATAATATTTTATATATGGAATTGTTTTTGTATAATATCTATTTTTAATTAGCATAATACAAAATAATAGAGCAATCTAAGTTATATTAGAAATTTTGAAATCAGGTATAAAAAATACAGATAATTTACTTATCTGTATTTTTAGTATATTCATTTAATAATTAATTACTTGGTTTGTTGTATTTTCACTATCGGGAGTATTCAATGTATCTTTATTATTTGAAACATTTGTACTATTTAAGTTTTCAGATGAATTTTCAACTGGGGCATCTGGATTTATTGAAGAATCAGGTTGAACATTTTCATCAACAGTAGAATTTTGTTCTAATGAGTCAACAGAGCTATCTCCAGTAGAATCACTATTAGATTCTTCATTTGATGGAGGTGTCGCATTGTTATCGTCTACTTTATTAGAATCATTTCCATCAAATAATCCTGTGAACCAATTCCATATCTTAGCAAAGAAACCTTCAACTTGCTCACTAGATGGAAGGTTTATAGTTGATTTATCAGTAGCATCTATTTTAGCATTTTCTCCAAGTAAACTATCGTTAGTATTGTTAAGTATACTTGAATTATCATTATTATTACCACCGAATAATCCTTTAAACCAATCAACTATTCCTTCAAAGAAGCTCTTTATTTTATCAAAGAATCCTGTATTTACATTTTCACCTATAGCAGATAAGTTTTCATTAACAACATCAGATACACTTTCTAGTGCATTTTTCATTTCACTATAGTTATAATCTTGTTTAGATATTTTTTCCATTAAGCTTTCAAGCTTTGCCATTTGTTCATCAGATAAAGTTACATTATAGTTGTTTACTACATTGTTTATAGTTTCAGCTATTTGAACAGTATCTTTAGTATTATTTTTTATTATCTCAGTCTTTACATCATTAACGATTCCTGTAGCTTTGTCTTGACCGATATCATCACCTAAATCTCCAGTAGTTATTAATTCCTCTGAAGCTAGTTCTTTTTTATCTTCCTCTAGAGGCTTTCCAGTAGCATCTTCAAATGCTTTCATTATACCTGTTAATGCTCCAGTTCCAGAAACTGGGAAGTTAGCAGCAATTACAACGTCAGCATCAGTAAGACCTGCAGTAGATAATGTAGTTGCAACCATAGCTGGAGTTGCCCAAGTTATATTAGCAGTTTTAACATTTATACCACTACCTGATTTTGTTGGTTCAACATAAGCACAAGAATAAGTTTTCTTTCCAAGTTGAGCTTCAGTCGCTACTCCTTGTAAGTATTTTCTTTCTTCTTGGTTGTTAACCTCAAGTATTACAACTTCATCTTTATTAACACCGAAATATTTTAACATAGTATCTTTTTGTTCTTGTGTTAAGTTTGCACCAAGAGTTACAACTCTAGCACCATCTGCAAATACAAGTCCTAAGCTAGATAAACTTAAAACTGCAGTAAGACCTAAAGTTACAAATCTCTTTTTAAAATTATTTAATTTTTTGTTCATAAATTTCATTCCTTTCAACTTACAAAAAAGTTAAACCATAATATATCCCTATTACATTATACTATAAATGATTAATTTAAAAAAGCAAATTACAAGTTTGTAATAAATACTTAAGAATTTATTTTAATAGTTTGTATCTTTTAAAGATATATATTTTCAATATAAATAATATATAAGAAAGTTAAAGTTTTACTATTCTTATTAAATATAGTATTTATAGTAAAAATGAATTTATCGATAAAAAATATATATAAACAAAGAAAAAAGTATAAATGCAGACATTTAAATATCTACATTTATACTTTTTTATCTATAATCTAAATTACTTACCTATGAACATTTGAGTCCAATAAGTTGTTCCTTTAGAGTCTTTTGCAATACCAACACCTAAATTAGTAAAATTAGGGTTTAGTATATTTTTTCTATGACCTTCAGAATTCATCCAAGCAGTTACAACCTCTTGTGGAGTTTTTTGACCTTTTGCTATATTCTCACCAGCAGTTCTATAAGATATTCCAAATTGCTTCATCATATCAAATGGAGAACCGTAAGTTGGAGATGTATGGTCGAAGTAGTTTTTATTTACCATATCTTGAGATTTCTTTGTTGCGACACTTGATAAGTTAGAATCAAGTGTTAAAGCTGATATTCCTCTTTTAGTTCTTTCTGCATTTACTAAATCAAGCACTTGTTGTTGATAAGAAGAAAAGTCTGTACTAGGCTTTTGCTCAGGAGTAGTGCTTGGTTTACTAGGAGTACTCTCAGGTTTTTGCTGTGGAGTAGTACTTGGAGTACTAGGAGTACTCTCAGGCTTTTGCTGTGGAGTAGTACTTGGAGTACTAGGAGTACTTTCAGGTTTTTGCTCAGGAGTAGTACTTGGATTATTAGGAGTACTCTCAGGTTTTGAAGGTACATTTGGACAACTTGGAGTTAACGGTAATTTGTATTTAACACCATTTACATATATATATACAGATTTCGTAGTCATAACTTTCTTGTAACAAGTTTTTGATAGAGCGTTTACTGGTAGCATGCTAGATGCTGTTAGCATAGTTATTGCCCCTAATGATAATATATTTCTAAATTTCTTATTCATATAAACACCTCTTTTGATTTTATTTGCGATTCATATTGTTACTAAATTGTAACTTGCAATTTAAGGGGTTGTCCCTTTCGCATATTTATACTAACATAAATACTACAACTTTGTAACTGTAAAGTACTGTAATAAAGTGTAGAAAAATGTAAAAAAGTAATATAATAGGCAAGTGAAAATTGATATATTATGTATAATTTAAGTAAAATATATTGGAAAATAGCTATTTTTCTGTTGTTATATATAAATTGATATGAATTTCTCAGAGGATTTATAAAATAAAAATATATACCATAATTGCTTTTTACTATAAGTTACAAAGTAATGTATTTAATCAAATTTCAAATATGTAATTAAATATGTAAAAAAAGGGTATAATTAAGTTATGATTTTGTATTCAAATATTGAAAAAATAAGAAATATATTATAATATGAAAATAGGAAAAATATAGATATTTATATCTATAAGTTAGAAAGGATAAGTACTATGTCAAAACAATTAGTAAAAGAAAGAGTTATAAAGTATTTAATGGAGGACTTATTAGTACCACATGATATGATAGACACTGATGTACCATTATCAGAGTTTGAAGAAGGTGCAGAGGGTATAATAGATATAATAGTAAGTGTTAAAGATAAAGAAGACTACTTAGTTCCAGTTATGTTAGTTAGCTGTTTAGACGAAGATGTAGAATTAGAAGGTGAAGTAGTACAAAAGCAAATAGATTTCTTAGAAGATGTTGATAATATAACTACTGCAGGTAGAATAATATTAACTAATGGAAATCAAATGATGTATGCTGACTGGACTGGAGAAGAATATGATACAGAAGCAGCTCTTCCAACATATGAACAAATGGAAAAAGAATTATTTGAAATGGAAAAATTAGCTGCTGAGCATGAACACTCTCATCATGGATGTGGATGTGGTGGACATCATCACGAAGAAGAACATGAATGCTGTGGAGGACACGGACATCATGAAGATGGTCACGAGTGTTGTGGAGGACACAATCACGGAGATGATCACAACTGTGGTTGTAAACACTAATAAATAAATATATACGAACTTGACGATACTTTTTAATAATGTTATTATAAATATGTTAAAAATTCTATATAAAAACCGTAAATGTTGGGGCAAAAGACAAAGGATTTATTAATATAGGGATTTATAGCGTCGTTCGATTAAAAAAGACTACTTTTATTGTGGTCTTTTTTTATGCTTAAAAACCTAAATATATATTTATATACTTAAAATAAGTGAAATTTTATAAAAAATATAAATAAAAAAAGGAAATTTGATAGCAAAGGTAGAATAATATAAAAATAAACTTATTGACATTTAATTTAATTGGATGGAATGTTTTTGAAGCAGCTATCATATTATAAATGTAGATGAAGCTAGAGAAAAGATAACATCTCAATTAATAAACTATATATAAAAGGGGTTATATTATGGAGGCTAAAAAAGAACAAAATTATGAAAGCTATATTTATTCTGATTCATCAAATACATCTAATGCTATGAAAATGTATTTAAAAGAAATAGAAGAATACCCAATGTTATCTGCTAAAGAGGAAGTAGAACTAGCTAAAGCTATAATTGACTCTTCAGAGGAAGCAAAAGAGAAATTTATAAATGCAAATTATAGATTGGTTGTAAGTATCGCTAAAAGATATAGAAAAGAAAGTGTAGATATGCTTGACTTAATTCAAGCAGGAAACATTGGACTTATAAAAGCAGTTGAAAAGTACGATTATAAAAAGGGATTTAAATTTAGTACTTATGCGACTTGGTGGATAAAACAAAGTATAACAAGATACATAGATGACTGTGAAAATACTATTAGAATACCTGTTCATCTTCATCAAAGAATAAATTTTGTAAAAAGAAAAAAACAAGAGCTTGCTAATGTACTTCAAAGAGAACCTAGTATGGAAGAGCTTGCTGAAGTTTGCGAACTTGAAGTTGATAAGGTTTTAGATATATTAAAAAGGGATAAAAACATAGTATCTCTTGATACTCCTATTAAAGAAGATGAAGATAGTAGTTTAGTTGAGTTTATACCATCTGATGCACACTTTGGGGACGTGGTAATTCATGAGGTTGAACAAAATAACTTAAGAGAAAAAATAGACGAAGTATTAACAGATCTTAGTGATCAAGAGCAACAAGTACTTAGAATGAGATTTGGACTTGATGATGACACACCTAAGACTTTAGAAGAAATCGGTAAAGTATTTGGAGTAACAAGAGAGAGAATAAGACAAATAGAAGCTAAGGCTATTAGAAAATTAAGACATCCAAGTAGACTTAAATTACTTAAAAACTTTTATTAATTAGTTTATACAAAAGTGAGAGTAGTTTTCTGCTTTTTATATCTCTTGTAAAAATATGATTTGACTTCTTTAAGTAAATAGTAGCACATATTAATTTGTATCGCATCTAAAATTTAATTAAATTTTATAAAAATATTTACATTAAAAAGGAATATACATAATTTGTATAGATAAGTTAAAAAGTAGATTTATAAAAAGAGCTATTTCAAAATGATTAAATAATGATTTTGAAATAGCTCTTTTTATAGATACATGTTTACATTTTTTATTATTTTATATACAATACTATTATGGTTAGTTACTTGAGTAATTAACTGATTGATTAACGGATATAAGGAGTGATTTATGAAGCTTATATTAAATGAAGACGAACCGATATTTATTCAAATATCAAAAGCTATAGAGGATGAAATACTAACAGATAGCATAAAAGAAGATGAACAAGTGCCTTCAACAACAGAATTATCAAGGTTATATAATATAAATCCAGCTACAGTATTAAAGGGGATGAATATACTAGTAGATAAGAATATCTTATATAAAAAAAGAGGTTTAGGTATGTTTGTAAATAGGGGAGCAAAAAACACTATAAAACTTTTAAGAAAAGAAAGCTTTAAAAATAAGTTTATAAAGAACTTAATTGAAGAAGCAAATAAGTTAGATATAGATAAAGATGAATTACTTGAGATGATTAAACAATACAAAGGGGGAAACTAAATGAGTGTAGCTATAAAAGTAAAAAATGTTAGTAAGTCTTTTAATGATAGTGTAATACTTGATGATATATCTATAGATTTTTATGAAAATAAAATATATGGTTTACTTGGGAAAAATGGAGTAGGAAAAACTACCTTACTAAATATAATTACAAAGCAATTAATTAGTAAAAGCGGTACTATAGAAATATTTGGACAAAATATAAATGAAAGTGACGATGTATTAGATAAGTTATGTATAGTAAGAGAAAGAGAGTTTCCTGAAAATGATATTTTAATAAAAGAATTATTTAATACTTACTCATACTTTTATAAAGATTATGATAAAAATCTACAAGAAAAATTGTGTGCTTATTTTGAGCTAGATTCTAAGAAGTCATATAGAAAATTATCAAGAGGTATGAAAAGTATAGTATCGAACATTATAGGAATATGCTCAAATGCTTCTATAACTATATTTGACGAACCTACAATAGGTCTTGATGCAGATAATAGAAATGAGTTTTATAAAATATTATTAGATAGCTATATAAAAAATCCTAGAACTATAATATTATCAACTCACCTTATAAATGAAGTAGAAAACTTAATTGAAAATGTAGTTATAATACATAAAGGAAAAGTAATAGTTGATGATAGTATAGATAATATAAGTCAAAAATCATTTTACATAAGTGGAGATAAGTCTGATTTGGAAAAATTAAAATGTTTAAAAAATACAACACCTGATAAAAGTTTTGGATCTAAACAAGTGTATAAATATTATGGGGATATAAATGAAGATGATTTAAAGTTTATAGAAAGTTTAAACATAAATTTAGAAACTATGAATCTTCAAGATATGTTTGTACATCTTACTAAAAGGGGGAATACAAATGAATAAGTTAATGCCGTATTTTAGATTAATGAAAAAGTCTATAATATTAATGATAGTAATAACACTTTCAATAGCAATAACACATGATGGTAAAGAAATACTAACTGGATTTAAACATTCAGTATTTGAAAATGGATATTTAATATTTAAAAGTGAAATATATTCTACAACAGCATTACTTATATTTATATATGGTATATATCTTTCATATATAAAGTTTAATGTTGCAATAAATATAAAAGCAGATAGAAAAAGCTATATAAAAGCATCTATAATTACAATGATAGGTATTGGGATAGTATTTTCAATATTTACAGTTTTATGGTCATTGATTTTAAAGTTTGTAGTAGAGTATGTTTCTGGTAAAAATGCTTTAGTACTTGGAGATTCTGCATACTTTGTAAATACTTTTACTGATATTATAAATAGTTCTTTAGAAATGGTAACAACAGTATTATATGCTTTTTCTGATTTAAGTATAAGACGATTTATCATGGATATATTAGGGCAGCTTTTAACTTTATTTGCATTTTCATCTATAGGATTTTTACTTGGAAGTATTTTATATAGGCTTAAAAAGAGAACGTCAATAATAATATTTTTAGTTATACCAACAATAGTTATAACAATAGGAGTAGCATTTTATATATTTAACACAGATTTAATTATGAATTATATAGTTATTAACTTAGTTGATATTTTAAGGTTTATTATAAATGTAAATATACGTTTAATTATAAAACTTTTAACTATAGTAATATCTTTAACTTGTTCAGTATTACTTTTAAAAAATGCACCAATAAAAGAATATGCACATGACTTAATATAAGGCTGATTATACAGCCTTTTTTTAGTTTATGATATGTTAGCTCCCTTTGTAATAAATATTGCATAAAAAGAGCCACACCTTAGACTTTTTAATAAATTGAATTTGAAGTAAAGTTCCTTATTTTAGGTTAACTCAAAGAATCTATTTCTAATAGTTTATCTAGTTACATATAGATATAAGTTCTTTAAGATAATTAAAATTCATACAATATAACAAATTTAAATTTAGAATATTTTATGGATAAGGTATTGAAGAGAAAAAAGGATGATAGTATGTATGATAGCAGATATATTGAATTAGAGAAATTAATGAACATAATAAATAAATTAAATAAAGAAATACAATTAGTAAAAAAAGATATAAACAATATAGAAAGTAAATCAAAAGAACTAGTTTCATATATAGAACAAAAAATAAAAGAAAATACTAAAAGTATAAAAGAGCTAGAAAATCCATTTTTACTATTTATAATGGGTTCTGGTAATTATGGAAAATCAACTCTTATAAATGCCCTTTTACAAGAAAAAGTAATAGAAACTAGTGATATACCAAATACATGGAAACTAGATTTATTTATTAAATCAGATAATGAAAAAGTAGAAATAACCTATAATGATGAAAGAGAAATTATAAAAAGTTTAAGTAAAGGTAAAAAAATATTAAAAGAAGAAGAGGATAAATTTAAAATATCAAAAAAAGAAATATCTAAAAAAATATTAAGCTACAAGAATAAACTTAGCAAAGATAAATTAAAAGAATTTAAAATTGAACAAGAAAGATTACATTTATATAAATCAGATATAAATCAAATAAAATACTATTTAAAAAATAAAAAAATACTTAATGACTTTATAATAGTAGATACACCAGGACTTAATCAAACCTTACTAAAAAATACAGTAAAGCGTATGAATAAATACTATCAAAAATCAGATGGCGTAATATGGCTAATAGATGCTCAAAATATAGTATCTAAAGAAACTAATAAATTAATTGAGGAAATAAATAAAATAGATAATTTACATGAAAAGAAAATAATAGGTGTAGTTAATAAAATAGATATAATAAAAAATGATAACGATTTAGAAAGACTTAAAGAAAAAGTAAATGAAATATATAATAATAAATTTAATGATATTGTTTATATATCAGCTCGTGATGCTTTAGATGGAATTGTAAACAAAGATAAATATTTAATAGATAAAAGCAACATAAATAATTTATATAAATCTATAGAGAGTAATTTCAAACAAGTATGTGAAAAAAAACAAATAGATTCTAAATATAAAAATTTATCTATAATGAAAAATAAAATACTAGATAAAATATATTCATATAAGAGAAGTTTGTATAAAGATATATCTGATTATAATGAAATTGAATTTGAATTAAATAAAAGTTGTAATGAAATATATTTATATACATTAAATCATATAAATAAATTTAAGAAGAAAAAAATATATACTAAAGAGGATTTATATTCATTAAAAAAAGCAATAGAAAATTTAGAAGTACAATGTAGTAAGGAAATAGAAAAAAATTATAATACATTAATCAAAAAAGCAGATTTTAGCAATATTACAAAGAATACTATCAACACAAAAGTCTATTTTTCTAAAAGCAAATATTTGATTATAAATTATAATAACTTTAAAACTGTAAAAAGAAATAACAAACTATCAAGTTTTATAAATCAACTCACAAAAGCAAACTCTGAAAAAGTTGTAAATGATGAAGTTGCATTAAGTAACCATATCCAAAAAAATATTACATACTTAGAAGACGAGATAATAACAACCCTAAAAGATAAATTAGATGAGATAAAAGATAATATAAATGAAGTCAAATATAATACATTTAAAAATAAATATTTAGATTACAATTTAATAAAAGAGCATATTAGTTATTTAGACAATATAGAAAATATATTAATAAATTTGAGGTGATATTTTGGAAAATATAAGTCAATATATCTATGAAATTAAAGAAACTTTACTTAATTCTCCAATAAGACAAAGATTATCACAAAAAGAAATAGTACCCTTTAAGGATATTGTATCTGAAAATCTAAATGAACAGATAGAAAATATCAAAGCATTAGAATCAAGTCAGTATAAGCCATTAAATATAGCTATAGTAGGAGAAGTTAAATCAGGAAAATCAAGTCTTTTAAATGCACTTTTAGGAAAAGAAATAAGTAAGGTAGATGTATTAGAAGCTACTTCATCAGTAATAGAAGTTGTTTATAGTGAAAATACTGATGTGAGCAAATTTGCAGATTTGACAAGAATAAGTTTAGACATAGATTATTTGAAAAAAATAAATATAGTAGATACACCAGGACTAAAAAGTATAACTCAAAGTAATGAGAAGAAAACCATAGATTATATTAAGTACGCAGATTTAATTTTATTTGTTATAGATGCAACTCATCTAGGTCAAGAAGATACAATAGAAGCATTAGACTTAATAAGTGAATATAATAAACCTATTATTGGAGTAGTAAATAAATGTGATTTATTAACAGAAAATAGGAGTGAAATTTTAGATTATATAACAAGTGAGTATGGCATTTATATAGATAGATTTTTTATGATATCATCATCTCTTGAATATCAACATAAAATGAGTCAACAAACAATAGCTAAAAGTACAGACCTAATAGTATCAAACTATACAGAACTTAGGGAAAACTTTAGAAAATTAACTGATTATATAGAGTGTATATATGAAAATTCCAATGAGACAAAATACAAAAGTATAAAAACTTCAATAGAAGGAATAATTCAAAAAGATATAATAGTACATAACGATTATAATAAAAGCGTTGATGTATTATTAGGTGAATTAAGAAAATATGAAAAACTACTACAAAATAAAAAAGATTATATAAAAGCAAAAATGGAGTTTGAAATAAATGACTGGATTGATAGAATTTTCTTAAGTGATGAGGTAAAAAGAATTGAGAGTGATATAAAATCTGCAAATATATATATAAATGAATCTTATTTAACTGATTTGATAAATTCAAAAAAGAATGAATTAGATGATTTGTATTTTAAAGAATGGAGTACTTGTTTAAAAGAAGTAAGTGATGAAATGGATGATGATATAAAAAGATATGTAAATGATATAACTTATAAAAATGAATTATTAGATACACCCACATTTAAGTTAGATGGAGAAAAAACAGATATGAATGCAATACTTGCAACTATAGGTACAGGAGCAATCCTTGGTGCTACATCAGGAGGGGTTATTTCAATTTATAGTGCAACCTTAGGAAATTATGCAGCATCACTTACACTTGGAGCAGCTATTATGACTTACCTACCACCACTTTTAATAGCTGGAACTATAAGTGGAGCAGTTGGAAAAGTTATATATGATAAGGTTTTAGATGATAGAAAAAGCAAAGAAATACTTGAAAATATAGAAGGCTTTATAAAGAATTTAAAAGATAATATAAAAGAAAGACTAAATAAAGACTATGAAAAGCTTAGTCAAGAAATAGTAGTAACTACTACTGAGATATTAAAAAATATAAAAGGTGTATATATAAATAAATATGAAATAGAAGATTTTATGGAATCAATAGAAAAATATATAACATATTTAACACAATATGTAGAAATATCATACAATAAAGCATAAATGCAAATCCAATAAGGAGTAGAGACATGATAACCCTAAGCTTATGTATGATAATAAAAGATGAAGAATTAGTTTTAGATAGATGTTTAAAAAGTATTTATGATGCAGTCGATGAGATAATAATAGTTGATACAGGGTCAACTGATAATAGCAAAAATATATGCAAAAACTATACAGAAAATATATATGATTATATATGGAATGATGACTTTTCAGCTGCTAGAAATTTTTCTTTTGAAAAAGCTACTAAAGATTATATACTATGGCTAGATGCTGATGAAATAATAGATGAAGAAAATAAAGAAAAACTTTTAAATTTAAAACAAGTTTTATCATTAGATATAGACGTAGTAACTATGCATACATGTATGAACATAGATGAATGTAATAATCCTCAAATAACTATGGTAAGAAATAGAATAGTGAAAAGAGAAGATAATTTTAAATGGATTGGATTTGTTCATGAATATATAGAAGCTAGTGGAAATGTCTATGATAGTGATATTTGTATAATACATGATAAAATTAAACCTGTAAGTGATAGAAACTTAAAAATATACAAAAAGAAAGTAGAAGAAAAACAAGCATTTAGTGAGAGAGATTTATATTACTATGGAAAAGAATTATATTGTAATAAATACTATAATGAAGCGATAAAAGTTTTAGAAGAGTTTGTATCTAAGGGAACTTGGGAAGATGAAATAATTGATGCTCTTTGTAAAATTGGAGAATGCTATTTATGTAAAGATGATAAAGAAATAGCTAGAAAATATTTTTATAAAACCTTTGAATATGGTCCTCCACAAGGCGAAATACTTTATAAGATAGCGTATTCTTTTCAAGATGAAGAAAAATATGACAGAGCAATAATTTGGTATGAGATAATATTAAGTTTACCTATACCTGATGATTGTTGTCAGTGTAGACATATATGCTGCTTAAGGTTTAAGCCACATCTTAATTTATGTTATTGTTATTTTAAAGTTGGAGACCTAAATCAGGCTTATTATCATCATAAAAATTGTATGAAAATAAATCCAAATGATCCATGTGTTAAATACAATGAAAGTTGTTTTAAATTAATAATGAAAAATAATAAAGTCTAGACTAATGTCTAGACTTTATTATTCTATCGAAAAAAAGACCAACTTTATATAAATTCATGGCAAATGTTTTTACTAAGTAATTTATATATCCTAAAAATCCTTCATCACATTCGTCTGAATATAACTTTGTGACATCCATTCCAAATTGTAAGTTAATATTATTTATATAATTAAATTGAATACAAACCATATATAAAAAATAGATTATTGCCACCATAAACAATAAAAGTAAAATTAAACCTATTATCATAGATAAATCCCCTCCAATAAATAATCCCTTATAATAAATTTTACTATAATTAGAACAAGATATCACCACACAAATACATATAAAATATTTGTTTAAACGACATTAACATACATGTAAGTGTAATATTTATACAAAAAATTATTATCTAAAATAATAATTAAATCAGTGTAAAAATATAAAAACTTAATAGTTTTAGTAATATACTTGAGAAAGAATTAATAATTTTTTTAATATTTTTATATATTAGGAAACGGTAATATGAAACTTTTTAGGGGATAATATTTGAATATAAGAAAAATTGTCATTTAAAAATGCTTAACTGATAAGTAGTTCAATTTAAGGGAATTTTTTATGTGTTTAATAATAATAGAATAGTTATACTTATATCTTTAAATATATAGTATAGAGATATAAATGTAAATTATATAAATTATGATAAATTAAATATTATAATAAGGTTTACAAATAATTAGATTAAAGGTTAGTATAGAGTTAATAAGAACTAAGAGGTGTAATATGAATAGATACAAAGATATTTTAACTACTAGAAAAGATCACTTAGAGGAAGAAAAAAACATAAGTGTAGATGAGAGAGTAGATAATTTAATAAAGTTAAAGACCATAAGAAAAAAACATGAAAATATTTTAAATATACAAAAAAAGTACTTAGAGGATAAAAAAACTATAAGCGTAGATGAAAGAATAAAAAACTTAAAAAAGCTAAAGAGTACAATAAAGAAATATGAAAATGATATAATACATGCATTAGAGTTAGATTTAGGAAAACATATCTTTGAATCATATTCTAATGAAGTCGGATTTGTATATAGCAGCATTGACTACACTATAAAAAATATAAAAAAATGGGCAAAAGTTAAAAGAGTTAAAAATGATTTAGCTCAACTTCCAGGGAAATCATATATTTATAAATGTCATTATGGAAGTGTTTTAATTATTGGTCCATACAATTATCCATTTCAACTACTTATAGAGCCTTTAGTAGGAGCTATAGCAGGTGGAAATACAGTTGTTCTGAAACCATCAGAATATACTGTAAATCTTGAAAAAGTAATAATTAAAATGATAAAAGATGCATTTAATGAAGAATACATAGCTGTAGTTAGTGGAGATTATCAGGTAAATAGCGCATTACTAGATTTAGAATTTGATTATATATTTTTTACAGGAAGTGTAAATGTAGGGAAAATAGTAATGGAAAAAGCAAGTAAAAACTTAATACCAATAACCCTAGAATTAGGTGGTAAATCACCTGTAATAGTTGACAATAGTGCTAACTTAAAAATAAGTGCAAAAAGAATTATTTGGGGAAAACTTATAAATGCAGGGCAAACTTGTGTAGCTCCAGACTATGTACTTGCACATGAAGATATATATGATGATTTAGTTAAAGAATTTATAAAAGTAATAAAAGAATTTTACGGTGAAGATATAAAAAATAATAAGGAATTTGGACGTATAGTAAATGATAAACATATGAATAGGCTAAAAAATATTCTTGAACATGATAAAAATAAGATAGTATATGGAGGGGAAATTGATTTTAAAAATAGATTTATATCTCCAACAATACTTAAAGATGTAGACTTAAATGACAAAGTTATGAGTGAAGAATTATTTGGCCCAATACTTCCTGTTATAAAATATAAGAATATAGAAGATATAAAGTACTATATATCTAAACATAAAAATCCACTAGCTTTATATGTTTTCTCTGAAAATAAAGCTTTTAGCGAAGATGTAATAACTAGATTTTCATTTGGTGGAGGATGTGTAAATGATACTATAAGTCATGTTGCATCTAATTACTTACCTTTTGGTGGAATAGGTTCATCTGGTATGGGTAGTTATCATGGAAAGAGTAGTTTTGATACATTTACTCATAGTAAAAGTATTGTTAAAAAGAGCACTAAATTAGATATTAAACTAGTATTCCCACCATATAAAAATAGAATAAATATTATAAAGAAAGTTATGAAATAAAGTAAAAGTGCCTAAGTTAGCAATTAGGCACTTTTATTTTTGGATATGTTAGCTTATTTTATGATAAATAATTAAATTTGTGATATTATTATATAATGTGAAATATAAAAGGGGGGATTAGATGAATTTTTCTAAATTTAGAAAATTAGATTATATATTATTCTATTTAATTATTTCAGTCTTATTTATAGTTCAATTATCAGAATTATTATTAACACCTGTAGTAGGTATATTAATTGGAGCTACAATACCAGCTTTAACTTTAGGCACTATAACTAATCTGATATTTAAAAAGAAATAAATGATTTTAATAAATTATAGTATAGATATTAACTAATAATATAGATAAAAATATACTTAAATTTATTGTAAAAATTATATATACCTATTTAGCAGACTTGAAATATAGTCTGCTTTTTTAAACAAGAAATAAAAAATAATTTTTAATTTTTTATGAACTTTTTTTAATTTTAGGTGTCTTAATAGTGTATAGTAAAATAGTAAGTTAGAAAATGGGACGAGGTGTTAAGCAGTTTTGGAGGAGAAAGAGCTTTTAGATAAAGCCAGGCAGGGAAATAAACATTGTTTAAATTTATTACTGCAAAATAATTATCAAATGCTCTATGGATTTTTAATAAAGTTGACAGGAGATAAAGATTTAGCAGAAGATTTAGTACAAGATACCTTGTTAAAAGCGTCTTTAAATATAACTAAGTTTAGAGGGGAGAGTAAATTTTCCAGTTATTTAATTAAAATTGGTATAAATACTCATAAGAATTATCTTAGGAAAAATAAAATAAGAACAGAACATGATGATTTTGAATTTAAAACTAGTTATGATATGGAAGATGATTTAATAAATCATATTAGGTTCAAAGAAGCTTTAAATCATTTGAATAACATGTCTTATGAAAAAAGAATCTCTTTTATTTTGAAACATTATTATGGTTACTCAATTGAAGAAATATCAGAAATACTTAAGGTATCCGAGGGTACTACAAAATCTAGAATACATAATACTATTAAAAAGTTAAGAGAATTATTAAGCTAAAAGGAGGTCGTAAATTGGATTATTTAAATGACGATAAATTAGAAGAAATGGGATATATAAAAGAAATAGATACTTTAGCTATAGTTGAAAAAGCATCTAAAATAACCGAAAAAAAAAGAAATAAACTACTAGTCATTAGTTTTACTTTAATGATAATTACTTCAGTTTTAGGTCAAGGTTTATTCGTGATTTTATTTGGAGGAAATAATTTAGTCAAACTGGGAATAAAAATATATATTTTCATATTACTAGTAGTTTCATTAATTTTAATAGATAAGAGAGAGGAGAGTTTATGTTAATAGGTAGTAAGCAGATTATAATGATATTTATTGTATTTTTCTTAATATTTTCTTTTGCAATTGGGCAAGTTGTGTGGATATATTTAGATAGTAAAAAAAGAGAAGATAAGTGGGGAATACTATGGTCTATATTGGCTATAACACCAATTTTTTTACCGATATTACTACCTTTACCGTTGATAGTTTATTTGTTAGTAACGAGAGCATTTTCAACAAAATGTCCTAATTGTAAAGTGAAAATATCTAGCAAATTTTCTTCTTGTCCAAGCTGTGGATGTAAGTTAAAAGAAAAGTGCAAATCTTGTGGAAGTCCATTGAAAGATGAGTGGAAATACTGTCCATATTGTAATGACAAAATAGAGGGAGAATAATTATGAAAATAATAAAAAACAATAAGAATGTTTTTGTAGGAGTGACTATAGTAGCAGCTTTAATTGCAATTATACCAACTACATTAATGTATATGTTTTCTAAAATGTCTATAGGTATTGAAGAAGGAGACAGTATTGAAGTAGTAGAAGAGAAGATTAATTCTTATTTTGATGATGGTGGGTTTGAAAAAGATATAGAAAAGGCCCTTAGAAAAAAGCCAAGTGGTGACTTTAATATATATACATATACTTCTGGAAGTGATGAGTCTATGGAGATAGAAGAAAAGATGAATATAATTTGTCCACAGTTAATTGAAGTAAGTAGATTGGAATTAGGTAAAGAATATAACATAAAATTGTATTCAGACTTCTATGAAGGGGATAAAAAAGTAAGCACTGAAGAATTACTGTCAAAAGATATTTTTGGAACACCTAAGTTACAAATAATTTATAGTGATACTTTCATGGAAGGTAAAAGTAAAAGAGATATGACAATACACTTTATTCAAAATAATAAAATACTTGAAAGTGTAAAATATTACTGCCCTACAAATTATAATGAAGCTGCATATACTCAAGATGCAGATTTAAATGTAAATGAAGATATTCCAATTATGGGATTTACAAGGGGAATAAAAGTAAATGGAAAATATAAAACTTACTCTGCTGACTTTCATAAAAATAAAGATAAAATAGAAAAATCTATTCAAAATAATTTAAGTAAAAATGAAAAAATGGTTATTTTAAGATTAGAAATATCTGATAGAGCTAAATCTATTTAAAATAAATAACACATATTTAAATTTGGAAAGTTGAATTAGTGAATAATAGTTATATAATAAGAACTAAAATAAAGGGGGAAAAGGGAATGAATCAAACAAAAATAAAAATTGCTATTAAATATATACCTATAGGTATATTTGCTATAATTATTGCTTTTATATCATCAAGATTATTTGTTGGGTATATCAATGAATTATTAAGGTCTAATTGGCAATATCAGTTATTTGAAAGTGAAAGTTCATATATAGTATTTTCTAATTGTATTATGTTTTCGAATATATTATTAGAAATATTTTTAATATATATTTGTGTAAAAATTAGAAAAAGAAGGAGGAAGATATCATGAGTAAAAATACTAAATTATTATATTGCATTTTAGGAAGTATAATCTTAACGTTAACAAGTATTCCTACATATTATAATGCAGTCAGCTATATTCCAGTAGTTGGGGTTTATTTAAATTATTTGATTTCTTTAATTTCAGTTATAGGATTAATACTAACTATATATTTTGCTATACGATTAATAAAAGAAAATTGGAATTTTAAGTAGGTAATTTTAATATAATGCGAACAATTTATATAAAATAGAAAAACAACCATACAAAATAATTTAAAACACTTTGGCATGGTTGTTTATCTATTTTTATTATCACAAATTAAGCTAACACAGTCTTATTTTATATACTTTATAATCTCATTTTTACATGAGGAATACCAACTTCATCATAAACATCTGATATTTCTTTAAACCCTAAAGATTTATATAAATCTTTTATGTAATATTGAGCTGATAAAGTTATATGTTCTTCATTAAGGTTATTAGTTATAAACTCAATAGAGTTCATCATTAATTTTTTAGCTAACCCATTTCTTCTATAATTTTTATTTACAAGTACTCTTCCAATAGAAGTATCTTCATAGCTACTATATTCTTTAGGTATTATCCTTGCGTATGATGTAATGATATTATTATCTAAAGAAAAGATATGATAACATTTTTTATCAATATCATCAAAATCATTTTCCTGGGTAATTTTTTGTTCACATGCAAAAACTTCATATCTAGCTTTAGCTATTTCAAAAAACTCATCTACACTCAAATCTTTAAAGTGCTTTACTATAAACATTTATTATCCTCCTTTTATACTTTTTATAAATTTTATTATAGCATTTTAAAATAAGAATATTAATATATTAAAAAGCAGATATACAAAATATAGTATAATTTAAAGTAGTTATAAAGATAATGAAGGGATAAAGTAGTTTAGATAGAATTTATACTTTTATATAAGACATACTATACATCAAATTAAACTACATGTAGCTAAATAAAATGAAAAAGCAGTAATGCTTTATGACAAAATAGACTTAAAGCTATAAAAGTAGAGAAGATTATATAATTCTAGTTTTTTATCAAAGCTATTTAATAGTTAGATTTCTAATTAGATTTTATTATAAAGAAATGATATAATTAATATTTATAAGTATTAATTAATAAGATTTGGAGATGTTTAACTTGAATGATACTAAAAAAATGACAGAAGCTGCACTTATGTCTGCTTTATTTGTTGTAGGAACGATATTCTTTGTATCCACTGGACTTGGGTATACATTTTATTTAGATTTTATAGTACCAATATTTTTTGTTGTAATATGCTTAAAATGTGATTTTAAATATAGCGTATTATCAGGGGTAACTTCACTTGTAATAGTAGGTTTAGTATTAGGTAATATTGGGACAGCTATTTGGGCAAGTCAAAGTGTTATTCTAGGAATAATATGTGGTGTTCTTTTGCAAAATAATACAACTATAATGGATGACTTAGTATATGGATCTATACTATCTGTACTTTTAATGGTATTTATAGATATATATGCTTCAAAGTTAATTGGTTATAGCTTTATGCAGGAATTTAAGGGGTATATAAAATTAGTAAATAATAAAGAAGTTGCAAATACAATTTATTACTTACTAATTGCAATGTTTCCATTTGGAATGATGTTTAGTGTATATTATTTAGGATTAATATTTAGTAATAAATTAAAAATATTAAAATCTAACGCTAAAAGAAAGTATAATATTATTAGAAATTTTAGAACATATTCTAGGTTTATATCTTGTTCAAAAAAAGTATTTTATGGATGTTCATTATATTTATTAAGTTATGAAATATTTAGATTTACGAATATAGAAATAAATAATACATACTTAATAACTATATTTACATGTGTTAGCTATTTATGTGTTTATTTTATAATTAGAGATGGATATACTGTAATTCAAAACTATATACTATCGAAATATCAAAAAGTATCTTATGCAAGATATATGTCATTAGTAACAATATTAATATTAGTATTAGCACTAAAAATAGCTATTTTATTTATAATATTATTTAATATTGTATTAGATAAAAGAATAGATATAAGAGTAAGGCAAAATTATATATTAGATAATTTAATGAATTAACCTTATAGGGGGGAATGGAATGTGAAAAGTTCTAAGATAATAATTATATTATCAATTGCTTTAGCACTTTTATTTGCAATAGTAGTTTTTTATAATTTTGCAACAGCAGGGGAAGCAATTAGCGAAGATAAAATATCTTGGATAAAAGAAACTCCTATAGCACATAGAGGGTTACATACTAAAGATATTCCAGAAAATTCATTAAGTGCGTTTGAAAATGCTTTAAAAAATAACTATGCTATAGAACTTGATGTTCAATTTACAAAAGATAAAGAAGTTGTAGTATTTCATGATGAAAATTTAAAGAGAATGACTAATGACACTAGAAATATAGAAGATGTAAATTATGATGAATTAAAAAACTTAAGATTAGGTAATACTAATGAAATAATACCAACTTTAGAAGAAGTATTAGAATTAGTAGATAGTAAAGTTGCTATATTAATAGAAATAAAAGATTGTAAAGATTATATAGAACTATCAGAAAAAACTTATGAAATATTAAAAGGATATGAAGGTAATTATGCAATACAATCATTTAATCCATTTATATTAGAGTGGTATAAAAACAATGCAAGTGAGGTTGTAAGAGGTCAATTATCAGGTACCTTTACAGAAGGTAGTGAAAGTTTAAACTCATTTGAGAAATTTGCTTTAAAAAATATGTTATTAAACTTTAAAAGTAAACCTAATTATATAGGGTATGATTTAGAAGGTATTCCAAAGTCAAAGTTAGAAAGTTTGAGAAAAAAAGGAGTTCCTATAATTGTATGGACTGTAAAAAATAAAGAAGATATGGAAAAAGCATATAAATATAGTGATAATATAACATTTGAAAATTTTTTACCAAAATAAATTATATTATAGGTTGACAAAATTATTACGTATTAATATAATGAAGTAAATATAATAATTATTTACAAATGCTATGAAAAGAATAAGTAAGATTAATGTAGTCTTTCAGAGAGTTTCCGGTTGGTGAAAGGAAATAGATAAGTTAATTTGAATACATCTTAGAGCAGTAATCCCGAAAGATAACGACTAGTAGGGATTAACGTATTGGCACACGTTATAGTGCTAAAGTATAACCAAGTTTTGGCGTACTTATTAAGGTCAATATTGTGAGATATTGATGAACTAAGGTGGTAACACGTAAGCAATGCTTTCGTCCTTTATATAGGGACGAGAGCTTTTTTTATATTAAAAATAATTATAAGGAGTGAATATCAATGACTATGACGGTATACGATGAATTAGTTGCTAGAGGACTAGTTGCTCAAGTAACTGATGAAGATGAATTAAAAGAACTTATAAATGCAGGTAAAGCAAAATTTTATATAGGATTTGATGCTACTGCAGATAGTTTACACGTTGGTCACTTCATGACTTTATGTTTAATGAAGAGATTACAAATGGCAGGAAATAAGCCTATAGCACTTGTTGGTGGAGGAACAACTATGATAGGTGACCCATCAGGAAGAACAGATATGAGACAAATGATGACTCCAGAGCAAATAAATCATAACTGTGAATGTTTCAAAAAGCAAATGAGTAAATTTATAGATTTTGGAGAAGATAAAGCTTTATTAGTTAACAATGCTGATTGGTTATTAGACTTAAACTATGTTGACTTATTAAGAGAAGTAGGAGCTCAATTTAGTGTTAACAGAATGCTTACTGCTGAATGTTATAAAAACAGAATGGAAAGAGGACTTAGCTTCTTAGAATTCAACTACATGATAATGCAAGCTTACGACTTCTATCATTTATATGAAAAATATGGATGCCAAATGCAATTAGGTGGAAATGACCAATGGAGTAACATGCTTGCTGGTACTGATTTAATAAGACGTAAATTAGGTGAAAATGCATATGCAATGACTATAACTTTACTTCTTAACTCAGAAGGAAATAAAATGGGTAAAACTGCAAATGGTGCAGTATGGTTAGATCCTAACAAAACATCTCCATTTGAATTCTACCAATACTGGAGAAATGTTGCTGATGCTGACGTATTCAAATGTATGCGTATGTTAACATTCTTATCACTTGAAGAAATAGAAGAAATAGAAAAGTGGGAAGGAAACAGAATAAACGAAGCTAAAGAAGTATTAGCATTTGAATTAACTAAACTTGTTCATAGTGAAGAAGAAGCTATAAAAGCACAAGAAAGTTCAAGAGCTTTATTCTCAGGAGCAGCTCATGCTGATATGCCTACAACTGAAATAGAAGAAGCAGACTTAAATGATGGAGTTATAGATTTAATATCTTTATTAGTTAAAGCAGAACTTGCACCAACTAGATCTGAAGCTAGAAGAAACATAGAACAAGGTGGAGTAACTGTAGAAGGAGAAAAGGTATCTGATGTAAAAGCTACATTTACTAAAGATGCTTTAGCTGGTGACGGTATGGTTATAAAACGTGGAAAGAAAAAATTCAAGAAAGTAGTTTTAAAATAATCTTATTTTATATAATCCCTAGAGATAAAACTCTAGGGATTTTTACGTATAATAGAATTAAAATATAAAAGCTATGTGATATATAAATAATAATCATATCAATATTTAAACATTAAATGAATCATCAGCTCTTAACCTAAGTTCTTTAGGTGTAACTTTATACTTTTCCTTAAAACTTCTTATAAAATAAGATACATTTGAAAATCCTACATCAAAAGAAATTTGAGTAACAGGCAAATCTGTATTTTTAAGTAAATTATATGCTTTTTCTAGTCTATAATTTTTTATAAATTGAATACATGTTTTACCTGTGTATTTCTTAAAAAATCTCATAAAATGATATTCATTATAGTGACAAATATTAGCTAATGTAGTTATATTTATATCATTTCTATAGTTATTTTCTATATATTTTATAACATCTTTTATTTTAAAAACTTTACTGTCATCTGATAATATAGAATCTTTTTTTATTACTAAGTTTTCTCTAAATATATTAGCAAAAAAACTAAATAATAAAGCTTTAATTTCTAGTTCAAAACCATAATATTTATGACTATAAACTTGGATAATTTTTAGAAATATTTCCTTTAAATTTTTATAAATATTAGAATTTTCATTTATTATTGTTGGAAGTTTAAATTTTTTATTTATAATAGGTGTTATAAAGTTAACTGATGAGCTATCAAGTATAGAGCTATTTAGTTGAGAAATATCAAATACTAAGCTTGTAAATTCACTATATACACTTTCTTTAGCAATTAAGTAATGAAGTTCCTCACAATTTATAATAACTATATCACCACATTTACAAGTATAAAAATCAGAATTAATTTGTAAATTAAATTCACCTGTGTTTACTAGTATTATTTCGATTTCTTTATGCCAATGGGCAGATATTGAATATTCTTTATCCCCTAAATCAACATCATAAATGCCAAGAGGTAATAAAAAATTACCATGTTTTCTTTTCTCCTCAAGTTTATCATTTACCATAATAATCCCCTTAAAGTCAGTTTTGTGTTATTAATTATCAATATATTTATAGAATTTAATGCTTTTACTTTATTATAATAGCATTATAGATATATTACAATTAAATAAAAATTAGGGGGAAAATATGTTAGAGAAAAAATGGTGGCATAGTTCAGTAGTTTATCAAATTTATCCAAGAAGTTTTTGTGATAGTAACAATGATGGTATAGGGGATTTAAAAGGAATAATATCTAAACTTGACTATTTAAAAGAACTAGGAATAGATGTAATATGGTTATCGCCAGTATATAAATCTCCAAATGATGACAATGGATATGATATAAGTGACTATAGAGATATAATGGATGAGTTTGGTACTATGGAAGATATGGATAATTTATTAAAAGAAGCTAATGATAGAGGAATAACGATATTAATGGACTTAGTATTAAATCATACTTCAGATGAACATAAGTGGTTTATAGAAGCTAAGAACAATCCAAATAGTAAATACAGAGACTATTATGTATTTAGAAAGCCAGTAAATGGCAAAGAACCAAATGAAATGAAATCAACATTTAGTGGAAGTGCATGGGAATTAGATAAAGATAGTAATGAATACTATTTACATTTATTTTCTAAAAAACAACCAGATTTAAATTGGGAAAACAAAGAAGTTAGAAATGAGCTATACGATATGATAAACTTCTGGATAGACAAAGGAGTAGGTGGATTTAGATTAGACGTTATAGACTTAGTAGGAAAAGAACCTGATAAGTTAATAACTGCTAATGGACCAAAGCTTCATGAATACATAAATGAAATGAATCTAAATACTTTTGGAAAAAGAGATTTATTAACAGTAGGAGAAACTTGGGGGGCTACTCCAGAAATAGCTAAATTATATAGCAACCCAATAAGAAATGGACTTAGTATGGTATTCCAATTTGAACACATATCTTTAGATGAAATACCAGGTAAAACTAAGTGGGATTTAGCTCCTCTTAATTTTATAAAATTAAAAGAAGTATTTAATAAGTGGCAAACTGAATTAGATAATGAAGGATGGAATAGTTTATTTTGGAATAATCATGACCTGCCAAGAATAGTTTCAAGATGGGGAAATGACAGCAAAGAATACAGAGAGTTAAGTGCTAAAATGTTAGCAACAGTATTACATATGCAAAAGGGAACTCCTTATATATATCAAGGTGAAGAAATAGGAATGACTAATGTAGTATTTGATAGTATTGATGAATACAATGATATAGAACTTTTAAACATGTACAAAGAGCGTATAAGTGAAGGTTATAAAGAAGAAGATATAATGAAATCTATATATGCTAAAGGAAGAGATAACGCAAGAACACCTATGCAATGGGACGATAGCTTAAATGGTGGATTTAGTAAAGTAAAACCATGGTTAAAAGTTAATCCAAATTATGTAGATATAAATGTTAAGAATAATTTAGAAGATGAAAACTCAATATTTAATCATTATAAGAAACTTATAAAAATAAGAAAGAATGAAGATGTAGTTGTATATGGTGATTTTAAATTATTCTATAAAGATCATAACTCAATATTTTCATATATAAGAGAATTAAATGATGAAAAAATATTAGTAGTAGCTAACTTCTATGACAAAAATGAAGAATTCGTATTAGATAAGTCTATAAAGTATGAAAGTTGTGAAATTTTATTAAGTAACTATAAGGATTCAAGCGAAAATATAGAGAAAATAAACTTAAGACCTTATGAAGCTATAATATATAAATTAAAATAGATATAATAAGGGGAATAAATATCATGACAGAAAAAGAAAAAATGATAATGGGTGAATTATATTTAGCTTTTGGTGAAGAATTAACTAATGAAAGACAGCATGCTAAGGAAGTTTTATATGAGTATAATATGCTTAAGCCAAATGAAATAGAAAAAAGAGATAACTTATTAAGAGGTTTATTTGGATCAGTTGGAGAAAAATTTTATATAGAGCCACCTTTTAGATGCGATTATGGATATAACATACACTGGGGTGAAAATTCTTATGCAAACTATAATTTAACAGTACTTGATTGTGCTAAGGTAGTTATAGGTGATGATGTATTAATAGGTCCTAATGTAAATATATTTACAGCAGCTCACCCTATATCACCATCTCAAAGAAAGTTAGGTCTTGAATTTGCTAAAGATATAGAAATAGGAGATGGTTCTTGGATAGGTGGGGCAACTACAATAAATCCTGGTGTTAAAATAGGTAAAAATGTTGTTATAGGTTCAGGCAGTGTTGTAACTAAGGATATACCTGATAATACTATTGCGGTTGGAAATCCATGTAGGGTTATAAAAACTATAGATAAAGAGTAAAATAAATCAAATTGATAAAAGTATAGAATATTATTTTAATATAGATAACTTAGTAGTAGTGGATATATAATTAGATAAAGTAAAAAAGATGGTTATTAATAACCATCTTTTTTAGTAAGTATTTAGTGATATGTATACCACTAAAGTTAATTAAATTATTATAGCCAACTTTTTAATAAGAAACTTGCAATATTTTCATAAGGAATAGTTTCAGATTTTAGAAGACCTTGAACAACAAGACCATCCACTACAGATACTAATAAAAATGAAAGTGCTTCAGCATCCTTATTATCTTTAACAGTCTTAGAAATTTCTTGTTTTAAAGTATTTCTCCATTCAAAATACTTAACTTTAATTGACTCCTTTAGAGTATCATTTTCCGTTATAGCTTCACATAAAAGGTACATATGTATTCTTCCTCTACCTTCTATAGAAGATATTTTTTCCATTATTAAATTTACCATATTAACAGAAGAATCATCAGTGCCTATGCCATGAACACAATCTAGTACTGCCTTTGTTATAACTTCTAAATGCATGTCTGCAATAGCGCATATTAAATCATTTTTTGAAGAATAGTGATAATATAATGTACCTTTACTTATATTTGATGCTTTAGCTATATCAGCTAAAGAAGTGTTCTTTACCCCTTGTTTTATTATCAAATCTGTAGCTGCTGATAAAATTGTTTCTTTCATATTATTTTGTTTCATACAAATACCATCCTAGAATTTCGCATTTTACTAAATAAATTATAAATATAGTAAATATTATTGTCAATTAATTATATATATTATAGTTAATGTAATAAAAAGGCTATTTTCACATTAAAAATCTACTAAAAGTAAATAAACTATACATAGAATTAATACAATCAATTTAATTATTGACTTTAGCGTAAATTGAGTATACAATAAAAATAAATAACAGTCAACTGACCGACTGAAAAAAGATATGATTATATTAAATGGAGTGGGATATATGAAAAAGATTAGAATAGTAACAGATAGCTCTTGTGATTTAAATAAAGATATAGTTGAAAAATATAATATAGAAATAGTACCTCTTAATGTAGCTTTTGGAGATGATATATATACAGATGGGGAGATAGAAAAAGATGAATTTTACAAAATGATGGCTAATTCACCAGTTCTTCCAAAAACGTCTTGTCCTTCTCCAGAAAGATTTATGAGAAGTTATGAAGGGGAAGAAGATGAGATATTAGTAATAACTTTAGCTTCAAAGTTATCAGGAACATATTCAACAGCAGTTCTTGCTAAAAATATGTTTGAGGAAGAATATCCAAACAAAAAAGTTACAGTTATAGATACTGAAACAGGTTCTATAGGTCAAGGACTTTTAATAGTTAAAGCAGCACAATTAGCAGAAGAAGGAAAAAGTTTAGATGAGATAGTAAATATTATAGAATCTATAAAGAAAGATGTAGTATTTTATGGTTCATTAGAAACTTTAGAAAATGCTATAAAAGGTGGAAGAATAAATGCTTTAGCTGGTAAGCTTATAAATGCTTTAAACTTTAAAGTTATAGTGAAAATAGGAAATGGTGAAGTTAAGCCTTGTGATAAGGCTAGAGGAGATAACAATTCAATGAAAAAAGTAGTTGAAAGTGTATGTGATTCAATAAAAGAAGGAGAAGCTAAGTCATTAGCTATAGCACATGCAAATTGTTTAGATAAAGCTCTTAAAGTAAAAGAAATGATGCTTAAAAATCATGACTTTGAAAGTATTATGATATCAGAGGTAGGATCAGTTATGGGTACATATACATCAAAAGGAGCAGTATTAATAAGTGTATTATAAAAAAGGTTAGCAAATGCTAACCTTTTTTATAATACTATTAGCTTTACTAGAGGTTTATAAACATAAACTTCGTATCTAAGAAACTT
>ENA-OWPF01000464-OWPF01000464.1-human-gut-metagenome-genome-assembly--contig:-NODE-464-length-46575-cov-53.923409_pt1 | contig 46575 bp, 39 predicted proteins | sample MGYA00248261_ERZ651840 | MGnify/ENA primary metagenome ERZ651840 (study PRJEB26924, sample SAMEA4378268) | human gut metagenome | biome: human gut; feature: human-associated habitat; material: faeces... | reverse complement strand
CTGTAGAACTAACGATATATTAGAAAACCTAGCTTAGCTAGATAAATTATAGTTTGAAAAATAATAACTTCTTTGAAAGAAAATTAGTCTAATAGAAAAATAGGATATTTTTTATATGCTTAAGAAAGAAATTCTACAATTAAGAAAAAAATTGTGTTATAATAATATAAAAGCAAATCTTTTGCAAGGAGGATGATCATAAGTTGTTAGGAGCAGAATTATTAAAGACAGAAATATTTAGAGATTATAGCAACAAAGATCTTATTAAAGAAGAGGAAAGTTTAAGATTTTCACTTTTAGAAAATCCTCAAGATATAGAGAAATTAAGAGAATTAGCAATAGTATTATACAATAAAAAAGATTATGATGGAGCTATCAATTTATATGAAAAGTTAGCAAAGATTAAGCCAGAAAGTTCTGAGATTTTTGCTTTTTTAGGATACCTTTATTATGAAAAAGAGAATTATGCTAAATCAATAGAAAATTATGAAATAGCACTAGAAATTGATCCAGGAAGATCTTTTGTCTATTTTTTATTAGGAAACTCTTACTCAAGAGCAGGTTTAATTAAAGATGCTATCAATAGTTATGATTTTGCTATATTCTTAGATTTAGACATCTATACTGCACATCTAGATTTTGCAAGAAAATATGAGGCTATAGGACAGAAAGAAAAAGCTTTAAAAGAGTATGTTATAGCCTATGAGATAGATCCAAGAGATAAAAAGATAGCTGAAGATATAGCTAGATTAAAATCTGAGCTTGGAAGAAATTAAAGATTATTAATAGAAGGAAAAGGGTAACTTTTCTTTCTATTTTTGATTTTTAATTTAAAAATAAGGAGAAAATAATGCAGAGTATTTCATTAGGTTTTATATTGATTATATTCCTATTTATAGGAATGACATTTGGGTTTAATAGGGCATTAGCCTCAATCCCATTTTTGTTTTTTATATTTGTATTAGTATGGTTTTTTGGTTGGTTTGTAATGGCATTTTGGCCGCTTATATTGATAATAGTACTTATAAACTATCTGTCAAATAAGAATAATCCTAAAACGACAAAGAGAAGAACATATTATTATAAATTTGATAGAACAGAGGACTTTGATGAGTTTTTCCGTAAGGCTGGGCAACAAAGTGGAGGGTACTCATATGGAGGTTCAACTGGAGGAAATCCTTTTGGTTATGCAGAGGATAAAACAAAATATTATAAAGTGTTAGGTGTTAATCCTAATGCAACAAAAGAGGAGATTAAAAAAGCTTATAGGGAGTTGGTAAAACAACACCACCCAGATAAATTTACAAATGCTCCTGAGGAAGAAAGAGCATATCATGAGAAAAGAATAAAAGAGATAAATGAGGCTTATGATAAATTATCAAAAGATTTTTCTTAACTTGAAATACATAGGAAGCTATGGTATAATGAAACTGTGTGCTTAACATTAAGGAAAATTAAGTCAGCCTTAACATCAAAGGAGAAATTATGAAACTAAAAACATTGATTTTAGCTGCGGGAAAAGGAACTAGAATGAAATCAGAACTTCCAAAAGTTATTCATAAAGTAAATGGAGTTCCAATGATTTCAAAAATAATAAGTGTTCTTAATGGATTGGAGCCAGAAGAAAATATATTAATACTTGGACATAAAAAAGAAGAGGTATTAAAAGTAGTTGGAGAAGAGGCAGATTATGTTGTTCAAACTGAACAATTAGGAACTGGACATGCTGTAATACAAGCAAAGGAAAAACTTGCTGATTATGATGGAGATGTAATGGTTCTTTGTGGAGATACACCACTATTAAGAGAGGAAACTTTAAGAGATTTATATAATTTCCATAAAGAGAGTGGAGCTGTAACAACAATACTAACATCTATATATGAAAATCCATTTGGATATGGAAGAATAGTTAAAGAAGATGGATTAGTAAAGGCTATTGTTGAAGAAAAAGAGGCAACTTCAGAAATTAAAAAGATAAAAGAGGTAAATGCAGGAGTTTACTGCTTCAATAGTAAAGAGCTGTTTAATGCTTTAGCTAGAATAAATAATAACAATGAAAAAGGTGAATACTACCTAACTGATGTTATTGGAATACAAGTAGGAGAAGGAAAAAAAGTTCAAAGCTTTGTATTAGAAGATAATATGGAGATATTAGGAGTTAATTCAAAAGTTGAATTAGCACAAGCTTCAGAAGTTTTAAGAGGAAGAAAAAATCTTGAACTTATGGAAAATGGAGCTATATTAATAGATCCAAAAGCTACTTATGTAGAGGAAAGTGTAAAAGTTGGAAAAGACACTGTAATCTATCCTGGAGCTGTACTTCAAGGAGATACAGTAATTGGAGAAAATTGTGAGATTTTAGGAACTACTAGAATTATAGATAGTGTTCTTGGAAATAATATAAGAATAGAGAGTTCAGTAATTGAAGAGAGTCAAATAGATGACTATGTAACAATGGGACCTTTTGCTCATTTGAGACCAAAAACTCATTTGAAAGAAAAAGTTCACATTGGAAACTTTGTAGAAGTTAAAAAATCTACTCTTGAAAAAGGGGTAAAAGCTGGGCATTTAACATATTTAGGAGATGCTCAAGTTGGTGAAGATACTAACATAGGAGCAGGTACAATAACTTGTAACTATGATGGTAAAAACAAATTTAAAACAGTTATAGGTAAAAATTCATTTATAGGAAGTGATTCAATGTTAGTTGCTCCTGTAAATATTGGGGAAAATTCTTTAGTAGGAGCTGGATCTGTTATAACTAAAGACGTTCCTGAAAATTCATTAGCTGTATCAAGAAGTAAGCAAATCATTAAAAATGACTGGAGGAAATAAAAAATGTTAAAATCTGAAAATGTTAAGATTTTTGCTGGAACATCAAACGTAGAATTAGCTAAGAGAATAGCAGATTGCTATGGACTACCACTAGGAGAGGCTGAAGTAGTTAGATTTAAGGATGGAGAAGTATTCGTTAAAATTGACGAAACAGTAAGAGGAAGAGATGTATTTGTTGTTCAACCTACATCTGAACCAGTAAACGAAAACTTAATGGAATTACTTGTATTTATCGATGCATTAAAAAGAGCATCTGCAAAAAGTATCAATGTAATTATCCCTTACTATGGTTATGCTAGACAAGATAGAAAATCAAGCCCTAGAGAACCAATTACTTCTAAATTAGTAGCAAACTTATTAACAACAGCAGGAGCAAGCAGAATAGTTACTATGGACTTACATGCTGACCAAATTCAAGGATTCTTTGATATCCCAGTTGATCACATGCAAGCACTACCATTAATGGTAAAATACTTTATGAAAAAAGGACTTTATGGAGATGACGTAGTTGTTGTTTCTCCAGATATCGGAGGAGTAAAAAGAGCAAGAAAACTTGCTGAATGGCTAGATTGTAAAATAGCTATCATCGACAAAAGAAGACCAAAACCAAATATGTCAGAAGTAATGAACCTAATCGGAGAAGTTCAAGGAAAAACAGCTATATTTATAGATGACATGATTGATACTGCAGGAACAATAACAAATGGAGCTTCTGCAATTATAGAAAGAGGAGCTAAAGAAGCTTATGCTTGTTGTACACATGCTGTATTCTCTGATCCAGCTATTGAAAGATTAGCAGCTTCACCTTTAAAAGAAATTATAGTTACTGACTCTATAGCTTTACCAGAAAGAAAGAAACTTGATAAAATAACAGTTCTTTCAGTAGATGAAATCTTCTCTGAAGCAATTAGCAGAATTGTTAACAACCAATCAGTTTCTGAATTATTTGAAAAAGTTGAAGGAAAAAGAACAAACAAATAATTGAGAGAATAAAATAATTTTATTAAAAAGCTAGTAGTTTTACTAGCTTTTTATTTATATATATGATAAAATTATTAATATTTTAAAAAATAAATTTTATCAGATAAGGTGCTAATCATGGATAAAAAAGAATATAATGCTTTAAATATTAATTATGAAGAGATTGAAAGATATTTGAGAGCAGGAAAATTAATAATCTATCCTACAGATACAGTGTATGGTGTAGGGGGCATTATAGAATCAGAAGAAACTATAGAAAATATATATAAAGCTAAAGAGAGAAATTTTAAATCTCCATTGATAGTATTGGTAAGTGATGTGGAGAAAATAGAGAAAATAGCTTATATAAATGAAAAAAATAGAGAAAAAATAGAAAAGTTAATAAAAAGATTTTGGCCAGGTGGACTTACAATAATTTTAAAAAGAAAAGATAATGTACCTGATATAATGGTTTCAGGAGGGGCAACAGTTGGAGTTAGAATGCCAGAACATGAGATTGCTCTAAATATAATATCAAGAGCTGGAGGAATGTTACCAACAACAAGTGCCAACATTTCAGGAGAGGCTACTCCTAAAAGTTATTTAGAACTTTCTGAAGAGTTTAAAAGTCGGATAGATATAATAGTTGATGGTGGAGAGTGTCCAATTGGAAGTGCCTCTACTATAATAGATATGAGTGATGAGCCAAAAATATTGAGGCTAGGTGCTATATCAGTTGAAGAGATAGAAAAAGTGATTGGAAAAATTAACGGGGAGGAAAAAAATTAATGAAACCACAAAGAGTAAATCCAAATATGATGAATCCTATGGAGATGAACAACATGTCTGCTATGATGGGTATGATGAACAATCTTCAAAGAATAGGAAAAGGAAAAAGAAAATATAAAGTAACTTTAGATAAAAATAGTAAAAAGTTTTTAGCTAAATTTATGGAAGAGGTTAAAAAACAATTTGCAACAAGTCCATTAGGAGCTCAAGGGCAAAATGTTTCTGATTTCTTTAGCTATGTAAAAGAATTAGCAGATTCTAAAGATCAAACAGAGCTTATGTTAAGCTTTGAAGAGTATGAATTCCTAAAAAGAATGCTTATTGATTCAATAAGAGGAATGGAAGGAATGGAATTCAAATGGTACCAATTTGTAAAAAAAGGTATGATAAAATTAATGACAAAACAATATAGAGAGATATTGAAACAATTTAAATAGTTTGAGAGAGGGAATTATAAATCCCTCTTTTTTCATATTAATAGAAATAAAAATACAATTTGTTTTTTTATTAGGATATGTGATATTATTGAATTAGGGTTAATACAATAATAACTAGGGGTGGTTTTTTATGAAATCTTTAATGAAAAACATATTAGTATTAAATCAGAAAACTCTTTTAATCACTTTTAAAGAGATTGAAAAATCAACAGTGGAAGATTTAGCTTATCTAGTTTCAAATCTAAAAAATTTAGATGAGTTAAATGAAAATATTTTAAAAGAAAATAAAATTGAAGTGGAAGAGCTAAAATTAGAGGTTTTAAAAGTAAAAGAAGTTCTTAGAATAGTTGAGGATTATAGAGATAAAAAAATAGAAAAACCTCAATTATTAAAGGAATTAGAAAATATAAAAAATAAAAAAGTTGAGATAAAAAAAGTTGAAAAAGCTAGAAAAGAAGATTTAGAAGAGATATTTAAAATGTTAAGAAGAGATCTTGTAACAGATAGAGTTCATATAGATATGAATGAATTAGCTGAATTTGAAGAAACTGAAGATGCTTTGATGTTCTGTAATAAAATCCTAGATCCATACTTAGATAGATATTTTAAAGGTGGAAACTATTCTAATGAAGAGAGAGATGAGATGAAAGATAGGATATTTGATATAGTAAGAGGATAGAAAAATCCCCAGATAGCAGGAAAGTTATCTGGGGTTATTTTTTTATCTATAAGCATTACCAATAAGTCCAACAGCCTCTTTAGCTCTCATTACCTTTTCTCTAGCAATAGCTCTAGCTTTTTTAGCTCCTTCATGAAGTACTTCTTCAACATAAGCTCTGTTCTCTACAAGTTTTTCTCTTTTTTCTCTAGCTTCTCCAAAGTATTCTAAGATAGCATTAAGAAGCTCAGTCTTAGCATGTCCATAACCGAAGTTTCCAGCTAGGAATTTTTCCTTTAGTTCATTTTGTTTCTCAATAGAAGCAAAAAGTGCATAGATTTTAGCTATATTGTTATCTGGATTTTTAGGCTCTTCTAGTGGAGTAGAATCTGTAACAATACTCATAACCTGTTTTTTAAGCTCTTTTTTAGAAGCAAACATATTGATAGTATTACCATAAGATTTACTCATTTTTTGTCCGTCAGTTCCAGGAATAACAGCTACTGAATCAAGAATTAGTGGTTCTGGAAGTTTAAATAGATCAACTCCATATTGTTGGTTAAACTTCATTGCAATATCTCTAGTCATCTCAAGATGTTGTTTTTGATCTTTTCCTACTGGAACAACATCTGTATCATAGATTAGAATATCAGATGCCATAAGAATAGGATAAGTCATAAGTCCAGCATTTGGTGAGAATCCTTTAGCAATTTTATCCTTATATGAATGTCCTCTTTCAAGTAATCCTACTGGAGTTACATTTGAAAGAAGCCAAGATAATTCAACATGTTCAGGGATATCTGATTGTAAGAATATTGTAGATTTTTGAGGATCTAAACCTAGTGCAAGATAATCTAAAACAATATTATATGAATTTTCTTTTAAAGCTTTTGGATCAGTTAGAGAAGTTAAAGAATGATAGTCAGCTATGAAATAAAATCCTTCATAATTCCCACTGTTTTGATTTTTAACAAACTGGCTAATAGCACCAAAGTAGTTTCCTAAATGTAGAATACCACTGGGCTGAATACCAGATAAACTTCTTTTCATAGAAAGCCTCCTAAAATATAAATATATCTAACATAGTACCATATCTAAAAAAAAAATTCAATAATACTGATTTTTTAAAAAGTGTAGTATAATTAGTTATACAGTTCAATAAAAATTATGGAGGGATACAAAATGAATTATTATGCTGGAGTAGATCTAGGAGGAACAAATACTAAAATAGGAATTTTAAATAGAGAGGGGGATATTTTAAAAAGTAGAATAATAAAGACTTTATCAGCAGAGGGAGTAGATAATACTTTAGAGAGAATTTGGAAAACAATACAGGAGTTAGCTCAAGAACTTGATATAAATATAAAAAATATTAAGGGAATTGGGCTTGGAATACCTGGACCAGTGTTAGAACAAAGTATAGTAGCATTTTTTGCTAATTTCCCTTGGGAAAGAAATATCAATATAAAAGAGAAATTAGAAAAACTTACAGGAATTGAAACAAAACTTGATAATGATGCTAATATTATAGCTTTAGGAGAAGCTAAATATGGAGCTGCTAAAGGAAGCAAAAGCAGTGTAACAGTGGCACTAGGAACAGGAATAGGTGGAGGAATCTATATAGATGGTAAATTAGTTTCTGGGGCTAAAGGTGCAGGTGGAGAAGTAGGGCACATGAAAATAGTAAAAGATGGAAAACTATGTGGATGTGGACAAAGAGGATGTTTTGAAGCATATGTTTCTGCTACTGGTTTAATAAGAGAAGCTGTTTCAAGATTGACAGTAAATAAACAAAATCTTCTTTATAAGATGATAGATGGAGATTTGATGAAATTAGAAGCTAAAGATATTTTTGATGCAGCTAGAGAGGGAGATGCTTTTTCATTAGAATTAGTAGATTATGAAGCAGAGTATTTAGCTTTAGGAATAGCTAATATTTTAAATATAATAAATCCTGAGGTTGTAGTTTTAGGTGGAGGAGTAGCTTTAGCTGGAGATATTCTATTAAATCCTATGAGAGAAAAAATGGTAAAATACGCTTTACCAGTAACTTTAGAAGAATTGCAAATAGTTCAAGGTGTATTAGGAAATGAAGCTGGAATTAAAGGAGCAGTTGGATTATTTAACTAATTAATTGAAAAGAAAAGAGAAAATCAAGAAAAAAATGGTAAAAATTAAAAACTAAATATCTTTAGTTTAAAAAGTTTTTATAAAAACAAAATAACGGTATTGACAAAGTTGAGATAAAAGATTATATTTATAGTGATAGTATAAAAATAAAATTTTAACTTCGTAAACAAATTATAAAGTTCTAATTTTAAACAGTGAACACTATATAAAATCTCAGGAGGTATTTTGGTATGAAGAAAACAAGTTTAATACTAGGAGCATTATTATTAGCAGCAGGACTAACTGGTTGTGGAGATAAAAAAGAAGCTGCTCCAGCAGAAAAAGCAGCAGAAGCACCAAAAGCTGAAAAAAAATTAAACATAGGATTTACAGCTTATAAATATGATGACAACTTTATCGCTCTATACAGAAAAGTTGTATTAGCAGAAGCTGACAAAGTAAAAGATAAAGTTGAATTATCAATGGTTGACTCTCAAAATGCTCAACAAACTCAAAATGACCAAATAGATGTAATGCTTTCTAAAGGAACAGATGCATTAGCTATTAACTTAGTTGACCCAGCAGCAGGACAAACAGTTATGGAAAAAATTAAAGCTGAAAATGTTCCAGTTGTATTCTACAATAAAAAACCTGCAAAAGAAGTTTTAGATGCTTATGATAAAGCTTACTATGTAGGAATTGACCCTAACGCTCAAGGAATAGCTCAAGGGGAACTTATTATGAAAGCTTGGAAAGCTAACCCTGAATTAGATTTAAATAAAGATGGAAAAATTCAATATGTTATGATTAAAGGGGAACCTGGACATCCAGATGCTGAAGCAAGAACTATCTACTCAGTAAAAACTCTTAATGATAACGGAATTGAAACTGAAGAACTTCATCTAGACGCTGCTATGTGGGATACTGCAATGGCAAAAGATAAAATGGATGCATGGTTATCAGGACCTAACGGAGATAAAATTGAAGTTGTAATTTGTAACAATGATGGAATGGCTCTAGGAGCTATTGAATCAATGAAAGCTATGGGTAAAAACCTTCCAGTATTTGGAGTTGACGCATTACCAGAAGCTCTAGTTAAAATTGAAGCTGGAGAAATGGCTGGAACAGTTCTTAACGATGCTAATGGACAAGGAAAAGCAACTTGGGATATGGTTGTAAACTTAGCAGGTGGAAAAGCTCCTACTGAAGGAACTGAATGGAAACTTGATGGAAAAGAAATCTTAATTCCTAGTATCGGAATTGACAAAGAAAATGTAGCACAATTCAAATAAGATGAAATTATAAAACATTAAATTAGAGGGGAGATTGTTTTGTAACATCTCCCCTTTAAATAAAGAACGACAGAGTAACAAAAGGAGACACGATGAAAAATTTAGAATATATTCTTGAGATGAACAATATTTCTAAAGAGTTTCCGGGGGTAAAAGCGTTGGATGGGGCTAACTTAAAAGTAAGACCACATTCTGTTCATGCATTAATGGGTGAAAATGGAGCTGGAAAATCTACTTTAATGAAATGTTTGTTTGGAATTTATGAAAAAGATGGTGGAAATATATTATTCGATGGAAAAGAAATAAACTTCCACTCTGCAAAAGAGGCACTTGATAATGGTGTTTCAATGGTTCACCAAGAACTTAACCAAGTTTTACAAAGAAATGTGTTAGATAATATCTGGTTGGGAAGATATCCTAAAAAAGGTTTCTTTATAGATGAGAAAAAGATGTATGAGGATACTAAAAAAATATTTGAAGATCTAGAGATAGATGTAGATCCTCGTGCAAAAGTAGCTGACTTAGCAGTTTCTGAAAGACAAATGATAGAGATTGCAAAGGCAGTATCATATAATTCGAAAATAATCGTGATGGACGAGCCTACTTCTTCACTTACTGAAAAAGAGGTTGCACATCTGTTTAAAATTATAAATAAATTGAGAGATAAAGGTTGTGGAATTGTATATATTTCACATAAGATGGAAGAGATAAAAGCTATATCAGATGATATCACTATTCTTAGAGATGGAAAATGGATAGCTACAGAATCAGTTGCTAATTTAACAACTGAACAAATTATTAATATGATGGTAGGAAGAGATCTGACAGATCGTTTCCCACCTAAAGATAACCAAGTAAAAGAGTGTATTTTAAAAGTAGAAGGACTTACAGCAGTACAACAACCATCTATCCAAGATGTTAGTTTTGAACTACACAAAGGTGAGATCTTAGGAATAGCAGGACTTGTTGGAGCTAAAAGAACTGATATAGTTGAAACAATATTTGGTATAAGAGAAAAAGCTGAAGGAAAAATTACTCTTAATGGAAAAGATGTAAGAAATAAAACTCCTAATGAAGCTATAGAAAATGGATTTGCTCTTGTAACAGAGGAACGTAGAGCTACTGGAATTTATAGTATGCTAGATATACTTTTTAACTCTGCAATTTCAAATCTAGATAGTTATAAAAATAATTTTAAACTACTAGATAATAAGAAGATGGCTGAAGATACTCAATGGGTAATTGATAGTATGAGAGTAAAAACACCATCACAAAGCACAAGTATAGGATCACTTTCTGGAGGAAACCAACAAAAAGTTATTATAGGAAGATGGCTTCTAACTGAGCCAGATGTACTTATGCTAGATGAGCCTACAAGAGGAATAGACGTTTTAGCAAAATATGAAATTTATCAATTAATGATAGAACTAGCTAAAAAAGATAAGGGAATTATAATGATCTCTTCTGAAATGCCTGAGCTTTTAGGTGTTACAGATAGAATACTTGTTATGAGTAATGGTAGAGTTGCTGGAATAGTAAAAACATCAGAGACAACTCAAGAAGAGATTATGACTTTATCAGCTAAATATCTATAGGAAGAGGGAGAGTAAAAAATGAATATTCGTAAAAAAGATGGAAGTATAGATTTTAAAAAATTACTAATTCAAAGTGGATTGTATCTTGTATTGTTTTTAATGTTGGTGCTAATTGTAGCAAAAGAACCTTCATTTTTAAGCATAAGAAACTTTAAAAATATTATTACACAATCATCAGTTAGAGCAATTATAGCTCTTGGAGTTGCAGGACTTATCGTTACTCAAGGTACAGACCTTTCAGCAGGAAGACAAGTTGGACTTGCAGCAGTTATTTCAGCAACACTTCTTCAAGCTAGTACAAATGTAAACAAAGTTCTGGATATTGGAGAATTACCAGTAATAGTTGCTATTTTAGTTGTAACAGTAGTTGGAATGATCATAGGATCTATCAACGGATTAATAGTTGCAAAATTAAATGTTCACCCATTTATTGCTACTTTAGGTATGATGACAATTGTTTATGGAATGAACTCACTATACTATGACTCAGTTGGTAAAGCATCACCAATATCTGGATTTAGTAAAGCATATAGTAATTTTGCTCAAGGAACTATCGGTTCAGGAAGCTTCTCAATATCTTACTTAATTATATATGCAGCAATAGCTACAGCAATTATGTGGGTATTATGGAATAAAACAAAATTTGGTAAAAACGTATTTGCTGTTGGAGGAAACCCAGAAGCAGCTAAAGTATCAGGGGTAAACGTTACAAGAACATTAGTTGGTATTTATGCTTTATCAGGAATCTACTATGCATTTGGAGGATTACTAGAAGCAGGACGTATCGGATCAGCAACTAACAACTTAGGAAATATGTATGAAATGGACGCAATTGCAGCTTGTGTAATTGGAGGAGTTTCATTCTATGGAGGAGTTGGAAAAATTTCTGGTATTATTACAGGAGTTATCATTCTGCAAGTTATCAACTATGGATTAACTTATGTAGGAGTAAGCCCTTACTGGCAATATATCATTAAAGGGATTATAATAGTTGCAGCAGTTGCATTTGACTCTATTAAATATGCTAAGAAAAAGTAATTAGGATTAAAAAATAGAATAAAATAAAAAAGTCTGGCTAAATAGTCAGACTTTTTTAATAACGACGATGAAAAATTTATGTTTAAAGTATATAAAAAAATTGTATAATATTCAACAAGAATTGAGACAAAAAAATATAATAAAAACGACATGGAGAATGAAAAATGCAGAATTGTGAGATAAAGACAAATGAAAATAATGAGGAATTAGTACAACATGGGGATTATGAGTTTCCATGTGCTCTATATTTCTCAGATATAGATGTATATACAGCTAGTGAGATAGCGTGGCACTGGCATAAGGAGATAGAGATAGTTGTAGTACATGAAGGAAGTGTAGCTTTAGAAACTGAAAAAGAGAGCATTGTTTTACAAAAGGGAGATGGAGTATTTATAAACTCAGAGGAGTTACACTACTTTAAAAAATTAGGAGATGAAAAGTGCCTACTTGTATCATATGTTTTTGATAAAAGTTTTGTAGGTGGAGATAAGGGAAGTATTATAGAGAGAAAATATATAGAGCCTTTAGTACAAAATAAAACATTGTCTCTTTCTAAATTTTCAAAAGATTTAAGTGAACAGTTGGTAAAAGCTTTTTTTCAATATGAGGAGAAAAAGTTTGGAAGTGAAGTAATTATAAGAAATGTTTTAAGCTTAGTTCTACTTGAGATAATAATTGAGAATAAAGAGAAATTAATAGAAACAAAGACATATAAAAACTTAGATAGTCAGAGGATAAAAGGGATGTTAGATTTTATTCAAAAAAATTATTCTAATGAACTTACTTTGAAGGAGATAGGGGAGTCAGTATTTATAGGAGAAAGGGAGACATTGAGATGTTTTGCTAGAACAATAGGAATCTCACCAATAGAGTATTTGAAAAAGTATAGGGTAACTGTGGCAGCTAATCTTCTTACAACGACAGAATTGCCTGTTACAGAGATTTGTATACAGTGTGGCTTCAATAGTCCTAGCTACTTTTCAAAATCCTTTCAAAAGGTATTTGGTGTGACTCCAAGAGTGTATAGAAAGGATAGATATTAAAATTTATTAAAAAAAATGATATAATTAGATAAAAAATAGAAAAGGTGAGAAAAATGATAACTGGAGAGATTAAAAATAAAGTAGATAAGATGTGGGAATATTTTTGGACAGGAGGTTTAACAAATCCTGTTGATGTAATTGAACAATTGACATATCTTATTTTTATGAAAAGATTAGATCAAGAGGAGATAAAAAAAGAGAGAGAAGAGAGGGAATTAAGTGCTCTTTTTGGAAATATGGATATTAAATATATTTTTGACAAAGAACACCAAGATATTAGATGGAGTAGGCTTATTCAACTGGGATCACCAAAAGAGTTATTTGAAAAGGTAAGAACAGAAGCTTTTGAATTTATAAAAGAGCTAGATGATAATAAAGAAAGTATTTTTTCACAATATATGAAAAATGCTATTTTTAAAGTACCAACACCAGCAGTTTTACAAAATACAATGGATACAATAGAGGAGATATTTAATATGCCTCAAATGACAGAGGATAAAGATACAAAGGGAGATTTATATGAGTATCTTCTTTCTAAACTTTCAACATCAGGAACAAATGGACAGTTTAGAACTCCTAAACATATAATAAATATGATGGTTGAGCTGATGAAGCCAACAACAGAGGATACAATAATTGACCCAGCATGTGGGACATCGGGATTTTTGGTAAGTTCGATAGAGTATATTAAGAGAAACTATAAAGAGGAATTAGCAACAGATGATAAAATATATGAGCATTTTACAAATGATATGATACATGGAAATGATACAGATGCTACAATGCTTGGAATCTCTGCAATGAACTTGATGTTACATGATATAACATCACCTAAATTAACAAGAATTGACTCTCTATCAACAGAGTATACAGAAGAGGAGAAATACTCTTTAATTTTAGCCAATCCTCCATTTAAAGGAAGTGTTGATGCTGAATTGTTATCAAATACTCTTACACGTGTGGTAAAAACTAAAAAAACAGAACTTCTTTTTATCGCTCTATTTTTAAGAATGTTAAAAATAGGAGGACGTGGGGCAGTAATTGTTCCTGATGGGGTACTGTTTGGTTCATCAAATGCACATAAAAATCTAAGAAAAGAGTTAATAGAAAACAACCAATTAGAAGCAGTTATCTCAATGCCAAGTGGAGTATTTAAACCTTATGCAGGGGTTTCAACAGGGATACTTATTTTTACAAAAACAGTTAATGGAGGAACTGATAAAGTATGGTTCTATGATATGACAGCCGATGGTTACTCATTAGATGATAAAAGAAACCCTGTGGAGGAGAATGATATTCCAGATATTATTGAGAGATTTGGTAATTTAGACAGGGAGAAAGATAGAAAGAGAACTGAAAAATCTTTCTTTGTTCCTAAAGAGGAGATTGTAAATAATGATTATGATCTTTCAATTAATAAATATAAAGAGATTGTATATGAGAAAGTTGAGTATGATCCACCAGAAGTTATTATTGCTCGTATAGAGGAGCTATCAAAATCAATAGCTAAAAATATGGAAGAATTAAAAGTGATGTTAAATGAAGATATATAGTGAAGAGAAATGGAAGAAAGTTAGGCTAGAAGAGTGTGCAGTTATAACTATGGGACAATCTCCAGCATCAACAACATATAATTATGAAAAGGAGGGAATTCCTTTTTATCAAGGAAATGCTGATTTTGGAGATATTTATCCTAAAATAAAATGTTATTGTACTAAACCAATAAAAATAGCAAATAAAGAAGAAATATTACTTTCAGTAAGAGCACCTGTAGGAAAAATTAATATAGCAAATACACGTTGTTGCATAGGAAGAGGATTATGTTCTATAAAAGTAAAAGAAAATAAATGTGAAATGAAATTTTTATATTATCTATTAAAGAGTAAAGAAAAAAATCTTAATGAAAGAGCAAATGGGAGTACATTTAAAGCGATAAATAAAAATCAAATATCTGAAATTGATTTTTATTTACCAAATATAGAAATACAGAAGAAAATAGTTTTGATTTTAGATAAGTTAGTAGAAATTTTAAGAGATAAGAAAGAAATATTACTACAGCTTGAAGAATTAAGCAAATCAATATTTGAAGAGGAACTAGGAGACTTAAGAACTAATGAAAAAAATTGGAAATTTATAACATTGCAAAATATATGTGATGTAAGAGATGGAACACATGATTCACCAAAATATGTAGCAGAAGGATACCCGTTAATAACATCAAAAAATATTTTAGAGGATAAAATAGATTTTTTTAATGTAAATTACATATCTAAATTAGATTTAGAAAAAATTAATAAAAGATCAAAGGTTGATAGAGGAGATATTTTAATGCCTATGATAGGAACGATAGGAAATCCTCTAATAGTTGATATTGAAAAAGAGTTTGCAATTAAAAATGTAGCTTTATTAAAATTTGATAAATTAAAACAAGATAATATTTTTATAAAAGAAATACTATCCTCTAATTATTTTCTTTCAATAATAAAGGAAAAAAATAGAGGAGGAACACAAAAATTTTTATCTCTTAATGATATTAGAAATATTTCTATTCCAATAGTACCAGAAGAGATAAAAGCAAAGATTATATTTACAAGTAATCTAGTGCAGAAATCGAAAATTGAAATACAGAAGTCTATAGAAGAGACACAAAAACTTTTTGATAGTCTTATGGAAAAATATTTTGGATAGCCCCCCTTAAATCGAAAGTTAGATTTTTTAGGGGTGTTGCTTAATGTCAAGTTACAAAAAAATACCATTAGGAGAAGTTGCAAGTTATATAAATGGATATGCTTTTAAACCTATAGATTGGGGAAAAAGTGGACTACCAATAATAAGAATACAAAATTTAACAGATGAAAATAAAGAATTTAATTATTATGAAGGAAATTTTGATAAAAAATATTTAATAAAAAGAGGAGATATTTTAATATCTTGGTCTGCTAGTTTAGGAATATATGAATGGAATAAAAGCGATGCAATATTAAACCAACATATTTTTAAAGTAATTTTTGATAAAATTCAAGTTGATAAAAAATATTATTTCTTTGTTTTGAAAAAAATATTGAGAGAGGCAATTAAAAATACGCATGGCTCTACTATGAAACATATAACTAGACCACAGTTTGAAAAAATATTATTTCCATTTTATGAGTTAGAAAAACAAAAGAAAATTGCAAAAATATTAGAAAATATATCTAATATCATAGAAAAAAAGAAACAAAAATTACAAGAATATGATGAGTTAAGCAAATCAATATTTATAGAGATGTTTGGGGATTTATCAATTAATAACAAAAACTTTGAAATGAAAAAAATAAAAGAAATAGCAGAAATTTTTATAGGAGTAACTTATCAACCTCAAGATGTTGTTGATTTAGAAGAAAAAGGAATTGTAGTTTTAAGATCAGGAAATATTCAAAACTTTATGTTGGATTTTAAAGATAGATTAAAGATAAAAAAAGACATAAGAGAAAAGTTTTTTGTAAGGAGTAAAGATATTTTAATGTGTAGCAGAAATGGAAGCTCTAATCTTGTAGGAAAAGTTGCTATAATTGATAATCTTACAGAAAAGATGACATTTGGAGCATTTATGACAATTATCCGTTCTGAATATTATACTTATTTATATAATTATTTTAAAAGTAGTTATTTTAAAAAAAGTAAAATTTTTAGAAAAACAACTACAATAAATCAAATAACAAAGATAGAGTTGAAAAATTTGATAATACCAATTCCTAATATTGAATTACAAAATCAATTTGCTGAAAGAATAAAAATAATAGAAAAATCGAAATTTTTACTTTTAAATTTTTTAAAAGTATAGGATTTGAGAATATTTAAACTTGAATTATAAAAAATAAGATGTTAGAATCAGTGTAACTAATTAAATATATGGAGGTTCAGTATGGTAGATACACTGATTTTAGAAATTAAACAGGATATGGCTTCAATTTTAACTAATGGACAGTTGGAAAAATTAAATAGTGTCCTTGTTCATTATCTTTATAATCTTGAAATTGCAAGAAAAGATGGAGTAGAAGAGGATAAAATAGAGAGAAATGAGGAGCTATTAAGTAGTTTTTTATCAGCTAAGCATGTGGAAGGTTGCTCAAAAAAATCTTTAGTATATTACAATGCAACTATAAAAAATATGTTGAAAAAATTGAATAAATCAATAAAACATATAACAACTAACGATTTGAGAGAGTATTTAGATAACTATCAAAGAGAGGGAAAAACTGGAAAGGTAACTATTGATAATATTAGAAGAATACTATCAAGTTTCTTCTCATGGTTAGAAGAGGAAGATTATATTTTAAAAAGTCCAGTTAGAAGAATTCATAAGGTAAAAACAGGTACAGTTGTCAAAGAAACATATAGTGATGAAGCTATGGAGATAATGAGGGATAGTTGTAAATCTTTAAGGGATTTAGCTATTATTGATATGCTCTCATCAACTGGAATGAGAGTTGGAGAATTAGTAAAATTAAATAGAGAAGATATTGACTTTGAAGGGAGAGAGTGTGTAGTTTTTGGAAAGGGAGATAAGGAGAGAAGGGTATATTTTGATGCAAGAACTAAGATACATCTATTAAATTATCTTAGAAGTAGAGAAGATAATGAATCGGCTCTTTTTGTATCCCTTTTAAAACCTCATAGAAGATTGCAAATAAGTGGTGTGGAGATAATGTTGAGACAGCTAGGGAAAAGATTGAATATTACAAAGGTACACCCACACAAATTTAGAAGAACTTTAGCTACTAAAGCTATTGATAAAGGTATGCCTATAGAGCAAGTTCAACAACTTTTAGGACATCAAAAGATAGATACTACTTTGCAATATGCTATGGTTAATCAAAATAATGTGAAGATATCTCATAGAAAATATATTGGATAATCTTTCTTTCAAAGAAATATCTTTGAAGTTAAAAATGGAGGTTTTATTTATGGGGAACTTTGATTTTTTAAAAAATAACTTTAAAGGTTTATATGAAGAGTGTAGAGAGGCAGAGGAAAATTGTTATACAAAACCTAGGACAAGTGTTTTTTACTCAAGAAGGGCACTTGAATTTTGTGTTGTCTTGATTTTTAAATTTGAGAAGATAGTAAAACCATATGGAGATCAGTTAAAAGATCTATTAAATAATTTTAAATTCAGAGAAATATTTGAAGATCCTAAACAGATAGATACATTGCACTTTATAAGAAAAATAGGAAATATGGCTGTACATGAAAACAGGATAATAGATTATGATATAGCACTTCAATGTGTAAAAATATTGTATGATTTAGCAGTATGGATAGATTATTGTTATGGTTCTCTTGAAGATGATAAGATTAAGTTTAATGAGGAGCTTATACCTAAAGGGAAGATTTTTAATGAGGAAAAAGTTGTTCTTTCTTATGAGAATAATTCTGTAGAAAATAGTGTTGAAAAAATTAAAGAGGTTCCAACTAAAAAACATACTATTCCAGTAACTCAAAAAACTACTTCTGAAAAAGAAACAAGAATAAAGTATATTGATGTTATGTTGAAAAAAGCTGGTTGGAAATTAGAGGATAAAAATGTAAGAGAGTATCCAGTAGAAGGAATTAGTAGCAAAACAGGAGCAGGAAAAGTTGATTATGTTTTGTGGGGAGATGATGGAACTCCTTTAGCAGTGATAGAGGTTAAGAAAACTGCTCGTGATCCTAGAGAAGGAAGAGAGCAAGTACAACAGTATGCTGAAGCTATAGAGAAAAAATTTAATTTTTATCCAGTGAGATTTTGTACAAATGGTTTTGAAACATATATTTACGATGATAAAGAAGCAGTAGAAAGAAAAATATATGGGTTCTATAGAAAAGAAGAGTTAATTAGAATTATAAGCAGAAGAAAGAACAAGATAGATGAAAAGGTATTATTAGAAGCAATAGATAATAATATAGCTGGTAGACCTTATCAAAGAAGAGCAATAACTAAGGTTTTGGAAAATTATAATAATGGAAATAGAAAATCACTATTAGTTATGGCTACAGGATCTGGAAAAACTAGAGTATCAGCATCAATAGTAAGTACATTATCTAATCTAAACCTAATAAATAGAACACTATTTTTAGCTGATAGAGTGGCATTGGTTAAACAAGCTATGAATAGTTTTAAAATTTATCTTCCAGATTTTACTCTATGTAATTTAGTTGAAGAGAAAAATAGAGATAATGTTAAGGTATTATTTTCTACTTATCAAACTATGGCAGCAGAGGCTGAGAAATTAAGAGAGGATGGAACAAATAAATATGGTATAGGAGCTTTTGACCTTATAATTGTTGATGAAGCTCATAGAAGTGTTTATCAAAAGTATGGAGATCTTTTTGAATATTTTGATAGTTTATTGTTAGGGTTGACAGCAACTCCAAAAGAGGAGATTGATAGAAACACTTTTAGTGTATTTGGTATGAATTCAAAGGAGCCTACAGATTCATATGATCTTTTTGAAGCAGCTGAGCAAGGGCATTTAGTATTACCTAAAGTAAAAGAGATAAAATTAAATTATCCAGAAAATGGGATAGTATATAATAATCTTTCAGAAGAAGATAAAGAAAAATATGAGAGCCTTTTTGATGAAGATGAGATTATGTTAGATGCTATAGATGGAGAGAGTATAAATAAGTGGTTTTTTAATGAGGGAACTACAAGAGAAGTTATTAGAAAACTGATGGAAGAGGGGTATAAGATAGATGGTGGAGATAAGTTAGGAAAAACTATAATCTTTGCTAGAAATGATAGACATGCAGATCATATAGTAAAAGTTTTTAATGAGATGTATAGAAAAAATGGGGATTTTTGTCAGAAAATAACTACAAAGGTAGAGTATGCTCAAGATCTTATAGAGAGATTTAGTGATCCTAAACGTATGCCACAAATAGCTGTATCTGTTGATATGTTAGATACAGGAATAGATATACCAGAGATTTTAAATCTTGTATTTTATAAAAAGGTGAGATCAAAGGCTAAATTTTGGCAGATGATAGGTAGAGGAACAAGAAAATGTGAAAATATTTTTGGAGCAGGAGAGGACAAGGAAGATTTTTTAATTTTTGACTTTTGTAATAACTTCTCTTATTTTGAGATGCAAGATAATTTTGAAGAGGTAAAGGGAAAATTAACTGAAAATTTAACAAGTAAAATATTTTCTAAAAAAGTTAAATTGATATATAAATTGCAGGATTTAGAGTATCAAGCAGATGAAAAATATGTGCAATTAAGAGAGAAATTAATTGATTCTGTCTATGAAAATATAGAGTCACTAAATGAGGAAAATATATCTGTAAAAATAAAAATTGGATATGTAAAAATGTATAAGGATAAAAATAAATTATATAATTTAAGTGAAAAAGATGTAGAGGATATAGTTGATAATCTTAAAAATTTACCTTTTGAAATAGTAAATGGTGGAGAAAAGGAAAAGAGATTTGAAAATCTTATACTAGAGACTCAATTGAAGTTAACAGAAGAAAAAAATATAGCAGGAGAAAAAGAAAAAATACAAGAGGTAGCCAAAGAGTTAAAGAGTAAGGGAACAATAAAACATATTCAAAATAATAGTCAAGAGATTTTAAAAATAGTTAAAGATAAAAACTATATGGAAAATCTTGATATTTTAGAACTAGAGGAGATAAAAGAAAAGATAAAACCTCTTACTGTATATCTTGACCAAGAACAAGTAAAAAAAATAAAAGAAATTGACTTTGATGATAGTGTAATTAGTATAGAAGAAAAAGAGATTAATTTTATTATGCAGGGAACATATGATTTAAAAAGAAAATTTCAAGAGTATTTAGAAGAAAATAAAGATATGTTAGCAATAAAAAAATTGAGATTCAATCAACCTCTAGATACAGAAGATATTAAACAGCTTCAACAACTTCTTTACGGAAATGAGGAGATAGATTTTTTAGAGATAAAAAAAGAGTATGCTGATAAACTAGAAGAGATAAAGGAAAAATATAAGATAGAAAATCCTTTAGGAATATTTTTAAGATCAATAGTTGGATTGGATCAAGAAGCATTAAATAAGGAGTTTGCTAATTTTTTAGATAGAGAAAAATTTAATGGAAATCAGATTGAATTGATAGAGCTGATAATAAAGAACTTTATGAAAAATGGTTTCTATGATAAAAATGAACTTCCAAAAATTTCAGATAGAATATTTGGAAAGACTTTAACAAAAATTTTCCCTAAATTTGATGATTTAATTAAAATATCCACTATAATAGATAAAATTAATAGTACAGGTATTTTAAATAAAAAGATGTAAAGATTAAAAATGTCAAAATAAATGTAAAAGAAACTAAAAATCCCAAATTTATAAACTTTTGGGATTTTTTAGTAGTATAACTTTTTTAATAATTGAAATTAAAGGTACATTTTTTAAATTTTATTCGAAAAAAATTAGATTATGTGTTAAAATAAAGGGAAGTCTAAAAATAACAGGTGATAAATTATGTTTTTACCTACAACGATGGAAGAGGTAAAGAAATTAGGGTGGAACTACTTAGATATTATCTTAATATCAGGGGATACATATATAGATTCTTCATATAATGGAACAGCATTAATAGGAAAATGGTTGTATAAACATGGTTTTAAAGTTGGAGTTATAGCTCAACCAGATATTAATAGTGATGTTGATATAAAAAGATTGGGAGAGCCAAAACTTTATTGGGCTGTATCTGCTGGTTGTGTAGATTCTATGGTGGCAAACTATACAGCAACTAAGAAGAAGAGAAGAAGTGACGATTTTACTCCAGGTGGAGAGAACACAAAGAGACCAGATAGAGCCTCAATAGCTTATACAAATCTTATTAAAAGATATTTCAAAAATAGTGAAGTGCCAATAGTTTTAGGTGGGATTGAAGCTAGTCTTAGAAGAATAACTCACTATGATTATTGGAGTAATAATCTGAGACGTCCTCTTATTTTTGATGCTAAAGCAGATATTTTATCCTATGGAATGGGTGAAAAATCTATGCTAGAATTAGCTAGAGCAATTAGAGATAAAAAGGATTGGAGAGATATAAGAGGTTTAAGTTATATATCTAAAGAGGCTAAAGAAGGGTATTTAGAACTTCCTTCATATGAAAATTGTGTAAAAGATAAGAAAGAGTTTATAAAAGCTTTTGAAACTTTCTATCATAATTGTGATTCAATTTTAGCTAAAGGATTGTATCAAAAGTGTGGAGATAGATATCTTATTCAAAATCCACCTAGTGAAAATTTTTCAAGTAGAGAGTTAGATGCTATCTATTCAATGGATTTTGAAAGAGATGTGCACCCATATTACAAGAAAATGGGAGAAGTAAGAGCTTTAGATACAATAAAAACATCTGTAACAACTCATAGAGGTTGTTATGGAGAGTGTAACTTCTGTGCAATAGCTATTCATCAAGGAAGAACAGTGATTTCAAGAACAGAGGATTCAATAGTAGATGAAGTTAAAGAGATTACTAAGATGAAGAAGTTTAAAGGGAATATAGCTGATGTAGGTGGACCTACAGCTAATATGTATCAAGTTGAATGTAAGAAAAAGTTAAAATTTGGAGCTTGTCAAGATAGAAGATGTCTTTATCCACAAAAGTGTCCAGCTTTAAAAATAGATCATAGTAAGCAGATAGATCTTTTAAAAAGATTGAAAGGAATAGATAAAATAAAAAAAATATTTATTGCATCTGGAATAAGATATGATATGATTTTAGATGATAAAAAATGTGGTCAGATGTATATGGAGGAGATTATAAAAGATCATGTGTCAGGACAGATGAAAATTGCTCCAGAACATACTGAGGATAAAGTGCTTTCACTTATGGGAAAACAGGGGAAAGCACCATTAAAAGAGTTTAAAGAGAAATTCTATCAAATAAATAAAAAGCTTGGAAAAAAACAGTTTTTAACTTATTATTTAATAGCTGCACATCCTGGATGTAATGAAAAGGATATGCTTGATCTGAAAAGATTTGCATCAGCAGAGTTGAGAGTTAACCCAGAGCAGGTACAAATATTTACACCTACTCCTTCAACATACTCTACTTTGATGTATTATACAGAGATGGATCCTTTTACAGGTAAGAAACTTTTTGTAGAAAAGGATAATGGAAAGAAACAAAAACAAAAGGATATCTTAATTCCGAGAGAAAATAATAAGAGAAGATAAATTTTAATAGGGAGGTAAAAAATGAAGCCTATTGTTGCAATAGTTGGAAGACCAAATGTTGGAAAATCAACACTTTTTAACAATCTAGTAGGGGACAGAGTTGCTATCGTTGACGATATGCCAGGTGTTACTAGAGACAGACTTTATAGAGAAACAGAATGGAATGGAACAGAATTTGTAATTGTTGATACAGGTGGACTTGAGCCAAGAAACAACGATTTTATGATGACTAAAATAAAAGAACAAGCTGAAGTTGCTATGAATGAAGCAGATGTTATTCTTTTTGTAGTTGATGGAAAAGCAGGGGTAAACCCATTAGATGAAGAGATTGCATACATTCTTAGAAAGAAACAAAAACCTATCATTCTTTGTGTAAACAAGATTGATAACTTTGTTGAACAACAAGATGATGTATATGATTTCTGGGGACTTGGATTTGAAAATCTAGTTCCTATTTCAGGGGGACACAAGGTAAACCTTGGAGACTTACTTGATTTAGTAACAGAGATGATAGAAAAAATTGAACTTCCAGAAGAGGAAGAGGATACATTAAAACTTGCTATTATAGGAAAACCTAATGCGGGAAAATCATCTCTTGTAAATAGATTATCAGGAGAAGAAAGAACAATAGTAAGTGATATAGCTGGAACAACAAGAGATGCTATAGATACAGTTGTTCAATACAATGATAAAAAATATATGATAATAGATACTGCTGGTATCAGAAGAAAATCAAAGGTTGAGGAAAGCCTAGAGTACTATTCAGTATTGAGAGCTATAAAAACAATCAAAAGAGCAGATGTATGTATACTTATGCTTGATGGTAAAGAGGGACTTACAGAGCAAGATAAGAGAATTGCAGGAATTGCAGCTGAAGAGTTAAAACCGATAGTAGTTGTAGTAAACAAATGGGACTTAGTAGACAAAAATAAGGTTACTATGAAAAGTATGAGAGAGGAGCTATATGCTGAATTACCATTCCTTTCATATGCACCTATTGAGTTTGTATCAGCATTAACTGGACAAAGAACTACAAAAATTCTTGAAATCTCTGATACAATCTATGAAGAGTATACTAAGAGAATTTCAACTGGATTATTAAATACAGTATTAAAAGAAGCTGTATTGATGAATAACCCACCTACAAGAAAAGGTAGAGTAGTAAAAATCAACTATGCTACACAAGTATCAGTTGCTCCACCTAGATTTGTGTTATTCTGTAACTATCCAGAATTAATTCATTTCTCATATGCTAGATATATTGAAAATAAGTTTAGAGAATCATTTGGATTTGAAGGTTCGCCAATTCTTATTAGCTTTGAGAAGAAAAACGCAGAGAAAGAGTAAAAAAGAGAAAAGCTATTGTAAATTAATGGGTTATGTATTAATTTACATAGCTTTTTTTATGATTTTTTCTTGTAAAAAGTATAATTAAAATTTTATAATAAAAATACAATTTAAATACTATATATTTTTAAATGGGGGAGAAATGGAGAAAAGAAAAAAGAAATCTATATCAATGACAGAGGGAAATATAGTAAAAAGTCTTTTACTGTTTTCAATTCCATTGATATTAGGAAATCTTCTACAACAAACATATAATACAGTGGATTCAATAATAGTAGGAAACTATGTTGGAAGCAGTGCTTTAGCAGCTGTTGGATCAAGTACAGCGTTGATAAATCTATTGATAGGATTTAGCCAAGGGATATCTGTTGGAGCAGGGGTAATTGTATCTCATTCCATAGGAGCTAAGGACAATAAAAAGATTGAGCTTTCAGTTCATACAGCTATGATGTTGTCAATTTTATTTGGGACTTTTCTTTCAATAGTTGGTTTTATATTTACACCTCAACTTCTTGAATGGATGAAAACTCCAATTGAAGTTATGCCAGAATCAATAACTTATTTGAGATTATTTTTTTTAGGAACAGTATTTAATATTGTTTATAATATGGAAGCTGGAATTTTAAATGCAGTGGGAAACTCAAAACGTTCTCTTTTGTATTTAGGAGTTGCCTCAGTAACAAATATTATTTTAGATATAATTTTTGTTAAAATTTTAGGAATGGGAGTAAGTGGGGTAGCTATTGCAACAAATATTAGCCAATTTATCTCTTGTATATTAGCACTTAGATTTTTAGTAAAAGTATCTGATAATTATAGAGTATACTTGAATAAAATAAAAGTTCATAAGGAAACAGCTATAAAAATTGTAAAAATAGGATTTCCAACAGGGATTCAAAGTATGGTAGTATCTCTTTCAAATGTTCTTATTCAATCAAGTGTAAATACTTTTGGTGCCAGTGTAATGGCAGGTTTTGGAGCTTATTTAAAGGTGGATGGATTTAATATATTACCTGTTTTAAGTTTGGGAATGGCTAGTACAACTTTTACAGGACAAAATTATGGGGCAGGAAAGAAAGATAGAGTTAAGAAAGGACTTTGGATAACTATAGCTATGGGAGTAATTTATACAACTATAATAGGAATACTGTTATTTATTTTCTCTCAATCCATTATGCAATTATTTACACAAGATGAAAAGATAATAGATGCAGGTATTAAAGCAATGAAATATTTCTGTCCTTTCTATGCACTGTTAGCTATACTTCATTCATTGGTAGGAGCAGTAAGAGGAACAGGAAAAACAATGCCACCTATGATAATTCTCCTTTTCTCAATGTGTATATTTAGAATTATTTGGCTTCACTTTATCTTACCAATGAATAATACAATAGATAATATCTATGTTCTTTACCCTATCTCTTGGGGAATTGGTGTTATACTAATGGGAATTTATCTTTGGAAAGCTAAATGGTTATAATAGAAAAATATTAAGAGATTATTACTGGGATTTGAATCTCAGTGATATACTCTTGAATATTATCAGTAATATGTATCTCAATGTGATAGATCTCAATAATATCCCCGATAACAGTAAGATTATTGTTAGTGATAAAATTTTTTAAATTTTTATAGTGATCTATCACATTTTCATAGCTTCCTTTAAAAGTAAAAGTTAGATAAGTTCCTCTAGGGATAATATGATCTGTTTTATCTGTTGTAATAATAAAAGTGCTGTTGTAATCAAAATAATTTTCATTTTTCCAATTTTCAAGTTTTATTGTGGCTCCTATTTCGCTCTCAGTAAAAATAAAATCATTATCTTCAAAATTTAATCTCTTCAATTTTTTAAGCTCAAAATCTATCTCCTCTTCCTCTTTAAAATGCCCTTCTTTGAATAGAACATACCTGTTGTCAATCTCTTTTATTATAGGAGTTTCAAAGTGAGAAAAATTTTCAAAATACTCTATATTTTTCTTTTTCTCTTCAAGTTCCTCTTTTAAAGAGAGAAGTTTTTTTAATTGTTCATTAATTTTAGTAAGTTGAAAATTAATTACAGTTTTAGTTTTTTCCATACTTCTATCGTTTAAAAAGTTAGTTATCATCTCTAAAGAGACTCCAAGATTTCTTAAATTTCTAATATTATTTAATTTCCATAGCTGTTTTTGAGAATAATATCTATAACCATTTTCCCCTCTCATATCAGGAGATATTAACCCTATTTTCTCATAATATCTCAAAATATCACTGCTTATATTATATAATTTGCTGATCTCACCAATTTTATAAAATTTTTTCATAAAATCACCTGTTTTTTCCAACATTATAGCATATTTTACTTGACATTAGAACAGTTCCAAGGTTTATCATATAAGTATAAAAGTAAGGGGTGATTTAAATGAAAGGAAACAGAGGACTATTAAAGACCATTTTGAGGTATAGTGTACCTTCAGTTGTTTCAATGTGGATGTTTACTATTTATAGTATGGTAGATGGAATTTTTATTGGTAAATATGTAGGACCATTGGGATTAGCAGGGGTAAATATCACTATGCCACTTATTAACTTTACATTTGCTATTGGAATAATGATAGCTGTTGGAAGTTCTACACTAATAGCTATACACTATGGTGCTGGTGACTGAACAGCAGGGAATAAAATATTTACAATGGCAACTATATCTTTAGCAGTTTTTGGAGTACTGTTATCAATATTGATTACTATTTTTATTGAGCCAGTTATCCATTTTTTAGGTGGTGAGGGAGTTCTTTTCTTATATGTTAAAGATTATATGAGCATTATTATTTTATTCTGTGTATGCTATATGGTAGGTTATGCCTTAGAAATATATATTAAAGTAGATGGGAATCCAGTATATCCAGCTATTTGTGTTTTAATGGGTGGAATTATGAATATTGTATTAGATTATCTTCTTGTAGCAGTTTTTCCATATGGAATAAAGGGAGCAGCTTTTGCAACAGGGATATCTCAATTAACGTCTACATCAATGCTACTTTATTATATTTTATTTAAAACTAAAAAAGTAAAATTTACAAAGATAAAGTATTCATTTTTAGAGCTTATAAAAATTTCAAAGGTAGGTTTTGCAGAATTTTTAGCAGAAGTTTCAACAGGTATTGCTATTTTTGTGTTTAACCTTGTAATATTAAAATCTCTAGGAGAAAAGGGAGTATCAGCATTTGGGGTTATAGGTTATATCTCTTCGTTTGTAGTAATGACAATGATAGGATTTAGCCAAGGAATACAGCCAATAGTGAGCTTTAACTTAGGAGCTAAAAAATATGATAATGTAATAAAAACATTGAAGATAAGTTTGATAATGATAATTATTACAGGAGTAATATTCTATGGTGGAATAAATCTTTTTGCTGATAAGATAATACATACTTTCTTAAATGATCCTGATACTTTCTCATTGACAAAGTATGCTTTAGTAATATATAGTTTTGCCTATATTATCAATGGTTTAAATATAGTTACGGCTGGATATTTTACAGCAATAAAAAAAGTTGATATTTCTACATTGATAACAGTTTTAAGAGGGGTAATATTAATAATAGCATTTTTATATATTCTGCCTAAATACTTAGGTAATGATGGAATTTGGTGGACAGTGCCTATTGCAGAGTTGTTGACACTTATGTTATCAACTTATTATATAAGAAAATATAGTTTACAATATAGTAAAGCTTAGAGAATGACTAACTCAAATTGATAATTTCAGTTTGGGTTAGTTTTTTTATAATGATTTTCTTATAAAAAGAAATATGATAAAATATAAAGAAATCTGTATAGAATTAATTAAATAAAATAAGGGGGAAAAGTATGGATAAAAACATCAAAAAAATAACGGGGGGGGGTACGTATAATACCTTTAATTCTAATAAAATAAAAAGAGAAAATAATATGGATTTACTAAAAATAATATCTTGTATTTTAGTTATAATGACTCATGTTTCAGCATCATATGTAATAAAATATTTAGAAATAGGTACATATAAATTTTCAGTAGGTAATTTTTATGATTCTCTTTCAAGAATAGCTGTACCAATATTTGTAATGATAGCTGGAAAATATGCTCTTTCTGATGATAAAAATAAAAATTTTAAAGAGTATTATAAGAAAATTTTTAAAAGAATTTATATTCCAACAATAATTTGGAGCATTTTATATGTTAGTTATAGTATGATATTAAAAATTTTAGCAGAATTGATTAAAGGAAAGGAAGTTAATTATTTAGGTCCTGTAAAAGAATTTATTTTAGGGAAACCATTTTATCATTTGTGGTATCTTTATATGATGATAGGGTTATATTTATTAGTTCCATTTTTAATAAAAATTAAAGAAAAATATGGAGAAAATAAATTTTTTAAATTAGGAGTAATCTTTATTTTTATTGGATTGGGATTAATTATTTTTCAAGAATTTTTATTTAAAATTAATTTTTATGAAAGAGATGATATCTTTAAATATTTAAAATATTATTGGTATTTTAGTCAGTTTCAATTTTTAAATTTTATAGGATATTTTATTTTAGGATATTCATTAAAGAATAAAATAATTAATATAAAAAAATCGACATTAACTTATTTACTTTCTCTTTTTTTTCTATGGTTAATAGTTGAAAAAACTAAAAAATTATTTTTTTATGACAATAATTTTATATTTGTAGTTATTGGAGCAATTAGTTTTTATCTGATTTTTAATAATTTAAAAATAAATTATAATTTTTCAAAATTAGAAAAGCATACTTTTAATATTTATTTAGTTCATGCAGGAGTTTTAAGTGTAATTAGCTTATTTTTAAATGAAATTTTAAATTATGAACCCAATCCAATTTGGTATATACCTTTTGGAATAATTTTGGTGTTTTTATTATCACTTATTTTTTCAATTTGTTTAGAGAAAATTTTATATAAAGTTAAGAAATAATAAAAAAATTATATAAAGTCAAAAAGGGAGCAAAGGCAATGATAAAGTTAATAGTAGCAGATATGGACGGAACACTTTTAAATGATAATAATGAAATAAATGAAGAGTTTTGGGAAGTACATAAAAAATTAAAAGAAAAAGGGATAATCTTTGCAGTAGGAAGTGGTAGACAGTATCACAACTTAAAAGAGAGATTTTCTTCAATAAAAGATGATATGTTATTTATTGCAGAGAATGGAACTTATGTAGTTTATCATGATGAAGAACTATATGTAAATGTTATTGAAAAGAAAGATATAGAGAAAATCTTAAAAATATCTAGAAATATTGATAATTGTAAAGTTGTTTTATGTGGAAAAAACTCAGCTTATACAGAGGCAACAGAGGAAAATTTTTTAACAGAAATGAGAAAATATTATTCAGAACTAAAGCAAGTTGAAAAATTGGAAGAGGTTGAAGATGATATAATGAAAGTAGCTTTTTGTGATTTTTCAGGTTCAGAAGAGAATAGTTTCAATTATTATAAGGATTTTGACTCAAAATTTAAAGTAGTTGTATCAGGTAGAATTTGGCTTGATATTATGAAAGATGATGCTAATAAGGGAAAAGCAGTTGAAATGGTACAGAAAAAACTTGGAATAACTTATGATGAAACAATGATTTTTGGAGATTATTTAAATGATTTAGAGATGATGAGTATGGGAAAATATAGCTTTGCTATGGCTAATGCTCATGAAATTTTAAAGAAAAATAGTAATTATATAGCTGAAAGTAACAATGATAATGGTGTTGTAAAAGCAATAAAAGAGTATGTCTTATAATTTTTTTAATTTTGTAACAATATTGACATAAACATGGAGTATAGTTAAAGCATAATAAATCTTTCCCCAAGATGTTTTATATATAGTATTAAAAATAGAGCTGACGTTAAGTGCCAGCTCTATTTTTAATTTAGAAACTTTTTATATGTGTTATCTATTGCTAAAGCCCCCAATGGAGCAGTGATTAAAATAGCTAGAACAGCAATAGTCAAAACAAGATTTCCACAGTTTAACCCCATAGCCAAAGGAATTCCACCAATAGCAGCTTGTACAGTTGCTTTGGGAGTGTAAGCAAACATAGTGAAAAGTTTTTCCTTTTTATTCAAATTACTTCCTATTAAACAAAGAAAAACTCCAAACATTCTAAAGATTAAAACTAGAAGAATAAATATAATTGCTGTTGTACCAAAAGAGAGAGCATACTTAATATTTACAGTAGCACCAACTAAAACGAAAAGTAGAATTTCAGCAGCCACCCAAAGTTTAGAAAACTTTGAAGATATTCTTTTAGCAAGAACTTCATAGTTTTTCAATATTCCTATACCAATGCTCATTATAGATATAAGGGCTGAGAAAGGAATAAATCTACTTAGATGTATCTCTAGCTCCAATAGTAAGAAAGCAATGCTTAATAAAATAACTATCTTTATAGAATCTCTCATATGGAAAGTTTTAAAGAATTTTATAAGTATTAGAGAGATAAGATATCCTATAATTATTCCAGTTAGAATAGCAAAGGGTACTTGTAAAAGAGCAGTTGCAGAGAAATTTCCACCTTTTTCAAAATTTAAAAAAGATGTGAAAAGTACAATTACAAAAACATCATCTACTGAAGCTCCAGCCATAACAAGTTGAGGGATACTTTTATCTGTTCCTTTTTTTGTTTCTATTAATTTTATCATTCTAGGAACAATTACTGCTGGAGAAACAGCAGCAAGAACACTTCCTAAGATAGCAGCTTCGATTATGGTAACATTAAAAAATTTAGGTGCAATTAAAACAGTTCCTAAAATCTCTAAAGTTGCAGGAAGAAAACACATAAGAATAGCAGGACGTCCTACTTTTTTTAGATCCTCTATATTTAGAGATAATCCAGCTCTAGTTAAGATTATAACTAAAGCAAGTTGTCTAAGTGAGGAAGAGATATTTAGGATAGAGCTATCCAACAGATTTAAAGAGTAAGGACCTAGAATTATTCCTGTCAGTATCATTCCTAAAAGAGCAGGAAGTCTTAATTTGATAAAGATTGAACCTAATAAAAGACCAAGTAAAAATATTAAAGCTAGACTTGTTAACATATATCCTCCTAAAAATTAATAAAATAAAAAAACTGATAAATTCTGCATAACAAAAAAATGCAGAAGTCATCAGCTTAAAAGCGGTTTATGTGTAAAACAAAGGGAGACCTCATTCCCTGATTTTTCTTAAATATTATCATTTTTTAATTTTTTTGTCAAACTTCAAAGGGAAAATTTAAAAATTTTGATTAAATTTGAAATTGATATATAATAGAAATAGCACGATATTTGGAGGGTAAAAATGGGAATTGAAAATATTAAATTAAAAATAGGAAAATTACAAAAGGGAAAGAACAACTTAATAACAGATGTAAAGGGAGTAAAAATAGGACATAAAACTTTGGATAATGGCAATATAAAAACAGGGGTAACAGCTATAATTCCCCATAGTGATAATATCTTTAGAGAGAAATTAATCTGCTCATCATATGTGATAAATGGTTTTGGAAAAAGTATAGGTCTTGTTCAAATTAATGAATTGGGAACTTTAGAGACTCCAATTATTTTAACAAATACTTTAAGTGTAGGAACTTGTAGTACAGCCTTAGTAAAATATATGTTGAAGGAGAATGAAGATATAGGGGCAACAACAGGAACAGTTAACCCAGTAGTATGTGAGTGCAATGATGGATACTTAAATGATATTCGTGGACTTCATGTAAAAGAGGAAGATGTTTTTGATGCTATAGAAAATGCAGAAATAAACTTTAAAGAGGGAAATATTGGAGCAGGAACAGGTATGAGTTGCTATCAACTTAAAGGAGGAATAGGTTCTGCTTCTAGAGTTTTAAAATTAGATGATAAAGAGTATACAATAGGTTCTCTTGTACTTTCAAACTTTGGATTAAAAGAGGATCTTTTAGTAGATGGAATAAAAGTTGGAGAAAAAATTTTAGAAAAAGAGAGTGAAGAGTTAGAAAAGGGGTCTATAATAATAATTTTAGCTACTGATATTCCTATGAATGAGAGACAATTAAAAAGAATAGCTAAGAGAGTTCCAATAGGATTAGCAAGAACAGGATCTCATATAGGAAATGGAAGTGGAGATATAGTAATTGCTTTTTCTACTGCTAATAGAATAAAACATTATGAAGATAGAGATATAGTAAGTATAAAAATAATAAATGAAAATATTATAGATAAAGTTTTTAGAGGAGTAATAGAATGTGTTGAAGAAGCTGTTATTAGTTCACTTTTACACAGTGAAAAAACAATTGGAACATCTGAACATAAAAGGGAATCATTGAAAAAATATATTGATTATTTAGTTAAATAGTTACTAGAATTTCTTTGATAAATATGCTAAAATAGAAAGTCGGAAAAATTTATAAAAATTATTTAACGTGTTTTTTAATAAAAAAGGAGAGATAGATGAAGATAGGTTTTGATCATAACAAATATCTAGAAGAGCAATCGAAGTATATCTTAGAAAGAGTTAATAATTATGATAAGTTATATTTAGAGTTTGGAGGAAAATTATTGTTTGACCTTCACGCTAAGAGAGTACTTCCTGGTTTTGATGAAAATGCTAAAATAAAACTACTTCAAAGACTTAAAGAGAAGGTAGAGGTAGTAATTTGTGTCTATTCTGGTGATATAGAGAGAAATAAAATCAGAGGAGACTTTGGTATTACATATGATATGGATGTTTTCAGACTTATAGATGATTTAAGAGATTATGAACTACAAGTAAATAGTGTAGTTATAACTAGATATGATGACCAACCTGCAACAAATCTATTTATAACTAAATTAGAGCGTAGAGGTATAAAAGTATATAAACATAGAGCTACAAAAGGGTACCCTATGGATATAGATACAATAGTAAGTGATGAAGGATATGGAAAAAATCCATATATAGAAACTACAAAACCGATAGTAGTTGTTACTGCTCCTGGACCTGGTAGTGGAAAACTTGCTACTTGTTTAAGTCAATTATACCACGAATACAAAAGAGGAAGAGATGCAGGATATTCAAAATTTGAAACATTCCCTGTATGGAATGTTCCTCTAAAGCACCCTTTAAATATTGCTTATGAAGCAGCTACTGTGGATTTAAAAGATGTAAATATGATAGATCCATTCCATCTAGAAGCTTATGGAGAAACTGCTGTAAACTATAACCGTGATGTAGAAGCTTTCCCTCTTTTAAAAAGAATTATAGAAAAAATTACTGGAAAAGAATCAATCTATAAATCTCCAACAGATATGGGAGTAAATAGAGTTGGTTTTGGAATCGTTGATGATGATGTAGTTAGAGAAGCATCAAAACAAGAGATTATAAGAAGATATTTTAAAACAGGTTGTGAGTATAAAAAGGGATATGTTGATAAAGAAACATTCCAAAGAACAAAAGTTATTATGGAATTTTTAAATCTAAAAGAGCAAGATAGAAAAGTTGTAGGAGTAGCAAGAGAAAAACTTGAGAAACTAAAAAATGAGCAAAGTGATAAAAATGGAATTTGCTCTGCAATAGCTATGGAACTTCCTGATGGAACAATAGTTACAGGTAAAAAATCTTGCTTAATGGATGCAGCATCAGCAGCAATATTAAATGCAATAAAACATTTTGCAAACATCAATGATGAGATATTATTAATATCTCCAGTGATACTTGAACCAATTATCAATTTAAAGAGCAAAACTCTTATGAGTAAAAATGTTGCGTTGGATACAGAGGAAGTATTGATAGCTCTAAGTATATCAGCAGCAACAAACCCTATGGCACAAGTGGCTATGGAAAAACTTCATATGTTAAAGGGAACACAAGCACACTGCACAAATATTCTTGGTAAAAATGATGAGCAAACATTGAGAAAATTAGGAATAGATCTTACTTGTGATCAAGTATTCCCAACAGAAAACTTATATTATAATGCATAATAAAAAGCACCCTTTGCATAAAGTAGAGGGTGCTTTTGTTTGTAACTACTCACTTATTACATATAAAATATATAAAAATCAAAATTTTATCCCAATATCAACTAAAGCCGTAATTCACTAGAGAATATTAGAATCCCTCAGCGAAATGAAGTTAAGAAAATGCAACGTGTTTGAGACGAAGTCGAGTTTTGCATTTTCAACGGAATAAGCCTAGGGATTCTTTATTCTTTAGTATGAAGGCTAGTTGATATTAAAAATATAAGTTTTGAAAACTGAACTTAAAAATATAATCTAGTATCATGAAAATTAAACTTTAAGCTAGCTAATTTTTTGTAGAATTTGATTAGCTGAGTAGACACTTTTGTTTTTATCTTTGAGGAACTATCTCAATCCAATAACCATCAGGATCAGTAATAAAATAGATACCCATTGATGGATTTTCATAAGCTATACAACCCATAGCTTTGTGTTTTTCATAAGCTTTGTCAAAATCATCAGTAACAAGAGCTAAATGGAACTCTTCATCTCCAAGATCATAAGCTTCCTCTCTATCTTTTAACCAAGTTAGCTCAAGAGAGAAATTGTTTTTTCCATCTCCTAAATAAACAAGAATAAAGCTATCATCACTAGCTACTTTTCTTCTTACCTCTTTCAATCCAAGTGCTTCTTCATAAAACTTCAAACTTTTTTCTAAATCTAAAACATTAAAATTAAAGTGATTAAATGCAAAATTCATAAAATACCCCCTTTAGTAAATTATACTTTAAAGATATACTATCTTACTTCCAAAGTCAATAAAAAATAAAGAAGAGTAAAAAAGTTTAAAATAAACATTTTAGATTTATAAAAATCATGGTATAATATATAGTCGAAAAATAATGAGGTGGAAGAATGAATATTTATTACATTTATCATAGTTGTTTTGTAGTTGAAGATGAAAAAAATATATTAATTTTTGATTATTATGAAACTCCTAAAAAATCAGAAGCTAAAATAGATATTTTAGATTTTGTTAAAAGAAAAGATAAGAAGGTATCTGTTTTTTCTTCACATATACACCATGATCATTTTAATCCTGAAATATTAAAATGGCATGAAATTAATGGAAATATCAAGTATATTTTTAGTTCAGATATAAAAGTTAAACCAAATGATTTAGATATAATATTTTTAGAAGAAAATCAAGAGAGAAAAACTTCAGATCTGACTATAAAAACTTATGGTTCAACAGATGAAGGAGTATCTTTTTGGGTAGAGGTAGGAGAAAAGGTAGTATTCCATGCTGGGGATCTGAATTGGTGGGCATGGTCAGATGATACTTTAGAAGAAGAAAAGTATATGAAAGAGAAGTTTCAAGGGATAATAGAGAAGATAAAAGAAAATGATAAGAAAATAGATATTGCATTTTTTCCAGTAGACCCTAGATTGGAAGAGAATATGTTTAAAGGTGGGGAATATTTTATTGAGAAGCTAGAGCCTAAATATTTTGTTCCTATGCACTTTGATAATGGTTATAAAGAGATAGAGGAGTTTAGAAAACAGTTTTCTAATTCAAAAACAGAGGTATTAAAAATAAAAGATATTTTAGAAAAAATTGAATACTAAAATAGAATAAAATAAATTATATAACATTGATAAAAAGCAGAGTTTTTGTTATAATATACATTAAATGATAAAAAATATAGTAAGGAATGATTATGAACTGGGAAAAGAAAGAATACAGAATAGAAGATATTTATATAATGTTAAAAACAGATGAAAAGGGAAAATATATAGTTCCTGTTTTGAGTAAAGATGAGATATTAGAATCTTTAGATTTTATAGATATAGATGATGAAAAATATAATAAGATGAAAGCTGTACTTTCTTATATTAAGGGGATAAAGGAGGACAGCTTCTTTATTGATTGGGAAAAGGAGTATCAAGAAGCTTACCTCAGCGAACATTCAAATCTGATTCCCTACCTAATTGATAATGAAAAATTTATTGATGAGAATATGAACCCTATAAAGTGGGAGAAAGAGAATAATATTTTAACTCTTATTATTAAAGAAAAAGAGGAAGATACAAATCTATTGTGTACAGAGCTTCTTTTAAATGAGAGTTACAATGATTTTGAAATAGTTACTGAAGAGGTATTAGAGAGAGAAGGGGTATTTTATCTTTTACCTTTTGAAGAGAATAACCTTCATACTCTTAAAGAGCTTATAGGTACAATAAGTAAAAAAGAGTTGGAAAACTTTATAACAATGACAGTAAAATATTTTAAAAATATTGAGATAGAATATTTAGATTATAAAATTGTAGAGGGAGAGAAGAATATTCCTGTTCCTCAAGTTATTATAGAAAAAATTTCTCAAGATAATAGCTTATACTTACAGATAAATGTTGTTATTTCAACAATGGATTATGAGTTTTTAAAGAAAAATGAGATTACAAAAACAGCGATAGTAAATAATCTTGAGAAGAAAATATCAATAAGTGAGATTGATTTAAGAAAATTGCCAGAAGCTGTGGAAGAGATTGTAAAAATTTTAGCAAAGCTTCAAAAAAATATAAAGATGAAGTCAGGATTTTATCTAGATGATGATAACTTAATAATTTTACAAGAGAAATTAGCTAAGGAATTTATAACTAAAGAGTTGCTTCAACTTGCTTCAAAGTATAAGGTTGTTGGAACTGATAAGTTGAGAAAATATAATATAAAAGCTGTAAAACCAAAGGTTATTGGAAACTTTAGCCACTCAATAGATTTCTTAGAGGGAGAGGTAGAACTTGAGATAGAGGGAGAAAAATTCTCTATTTTAGATGTGTTATCATCATATAAAAAAGATTCATATATAGTTTTAAGTGATGGAACAAGTGCTCTTATTAATAGAAAATATATTGAGAAACTGGAGAGATTATTTAAAGATAGCGATGATAAGAAAAAAGTTAAACTTTCATTCTTCGATCTTCCTGTGATAGAAGAGCTTATTGAGGATAAGATATTTACTCAAGAGATGAATAAAAGTAGAAGCTTCTTTAAGGGAATTAATAGTGTAAAAGATTATGATATAGAAGCTCCTAAGGTAAAGGCAAAATTGAGAGAATACCAAGAGTATGGGTATAAGTGGTTAGCTTATTTAATGGATAATAATTTAGGTGGTTGTCTAGCTGATGATATGGGACTTGGAAAAACTCTTCAAGCCATAGCAGTGCTAACAAGATTACATGAGGTTAAAGGGAAGAAAAGTTTAGTAATAATGCCAAAAAGCTTGATATATAACTGGGAGGGAGAGATAAAAAAATTCAGTCCTAAGTTAAAAGTTGGTATCTATTATGGAAACTTTAGAAATACAGATATAATCAAGAAAAATAGTGTAATACTTACAACTTATGGAACAATAAGAAATGATATAGAAACATTGAGAGAGATGCAATTTGATACAATAATTCTTGATGAGTCACAAAATATTAAGAATATTAATGCACAGACAACAAAGGCTATAATGCTTCTTAATTCAAAAAATAGAATAGCTTTAAGTGGAACTCCGATTGAGAATAATTTAGGAGAGTTATACTCACTATTTAGATTCTTAAATCCTGCTATGTTTGGAACAGCAGAGGAGTTTAACACTTACTATGCTGTACCTATTCAAAAGGAAAATGATCCTGAAGCAATAGAGGAGTTAAAGAAAAAAATATATCCATTTATATTGAGAAGAGTTAAGAAAGAGGTTTTAAAAGATCTACCTGATAAGATAGAAAAAACAATGTTTATAGAGATGAATCCAGAGCAGAAAAAACTTTATGAAGAGAGAAGAAGTTACTATTATAAGATGGTTAATAGTCAAATTAAGGAAAATGGACTTGGAAAGACACAATTCTTTATTTTACAAGCTTTAAATGAGTTGAGACAGATAACAAGTTGTCCAGAATCAAAGAGTAATGGAGTTATGTCTAGTAAACGTGAAGTACTTATAAATAATATTCTTGAAGCAGTAGAAAATGGACATAAGGTATTGGTATTTACTAACTATATCAACTCTATTGAGAATATCTGTGAGGATTTAGAGAAGAATAATATAAATTATCTATCGATGACAGGAAGTACAAAGGATAGACAATCGTTAGTTGATAAATTCCAAAAGGATAATAAATACAAGGTATTTATAATGACATTGAAAACAGGAGGGGTAGGGCTTAACCTTACAGCTGCTGATACAATATTTATTTATGATCCTTGGTGGAATAAAACAGTAGAAAATCAAGCTATAGATAGAGCTTATAGACTTGGACAAGATAGAACAGTATTTTCTTATAAGTTAATTTTAAAAGATACAATAGAGGAGAAGATACTTCAACTTCAAGATACAAAAAGTAAATTGTTAGATAGTCTTATTTCAGAGGATAGTGCCTCAGTAAAGACACTTACAGAAAAAGATATTGAATTTATACTTGGAGAATAATTGACAGGGAGAGGAAAATGGGAATAAGTAAAGATAGATTTAGGGAGGCATTAAACGAATTTTACTCAAAAGAAGTTTTATTTAAATTATATAATAAGTATTTTTTAGATTGGATTGCTGAAGGATATATAGGAAGTAATCTAGGACTTTTTGAAATATCCCTTATTTGTGAAAATAGTAATAAACAAACTTTTATTGATCTACTAGAGCAGGTTTATTTAAAGAAAGAGGTATTTTGCACAGCTTTTTCAACATTAGATGAAAATGTAAAAGAGATATTTAAAGATATTGTATGGAATGGAAAGGTTTTTATCTCTCCAAAAGATAGAGAAAAATATTTTAAAATGGAAAGTAACTATGATCTAAATAAAGACTTAAAAGATAAGTATCTATTTTTTAAAGTAGAGAAAGATAATAAAAAGGGAGAGTATTTTTATTTAGATTATGATTTGATAAGAGTAATAAGACAGTTTATGTCTAAGCCAGCTGAATATAATTTGATTCCTTTAGATAAAATTGAAGAGTGTTTAGTTAATAATAATGAAAAAGAGTTAATTGAAAATTTAAGTATATACTATGATTTTTATAAACAAGGTGGAGTAGTACTTTCTAATAGTGGAAAAATCTTAAAAGAATCAAAAGTTAATATGAAAAAATATTGCAATATAAATGAGTTTTATGAAAATTCAAAGGATTTAGATTTCTTAAAGACAGAAACTATTGCACTATTTTTCTTCCTATTGAAGGAGCAATACTTAAAAGATGAATATTTTAGAGTTTCTAATATCAAGGGAATAGTTCAAGATTTCTTAAATGGAGAATCTATTCAAGAGGAAAACTATCATTATACATCTCTTTATCTTAATTATTTAAAGGGCGTTAAAAATATATGGAAATCTAAAGAGGAGATAAAAAGAGGACTTTTAACAATTAAGAAGATTCTTAATGAGATCCCTATGGATAAAATTGTCAGCGTGGATAATATAGTAAAAACTATATTATATAGAGATGAATTTATAGAGATTATAGATGTTAAAGATGCTTATGATTATATTTATATAAACGAAGCTAACTATGAGAGAACAAAGATTTTAAATTATGATAGATATCTTCTTTATGTAGTTGTTCCATTTATAAAGTCTGTTTTATTTATACTAGGAGTGTTAGGAGTACTAGAATTATACTATGATCTGCCATCTATAAATAATCGTCTATATTTAAAAAATGGATATTTAAGTAAATATGATGGAATTAAATATATAAAAGTTACAGAGTTAGGAAAATATTGTTTAGATAAAATAGAAAAATATGATTTCTCTCACATTAAAGAGGAGGGAGAGATTTTATTAGATGAGGATAGATTAATAGCTACTGTTATTGGAGATCTACCTATAAAAACTATGTTCTTAGAGAGAGTAGCTCAAAAAATAGCACCTAATAAGTATAAGTTTACAAGAGAAAGTTTTTTACGTGGAATAAAAGGTTGTGATGAGTTACAAGAGAGAATAGATGAGTTTAAAAATAAAATTTCATCTGAGTTAAATAGTTATTGGACATCGTTTTTTGAAGATATGCTAGAGAAAAGTAGTGCAATTAAGGCAGATCGTGAATATGTAGTTTTAAAATTAAAAAATGATAGAGAGTTAATTTCTACAATAACAAAGGATACTAGATTTAGAAGTTTAATGTTAAAAGGTGAAGATTATCATATTTTAGTAAAAAGTGAAAATGTAAGTCAAGTTGTGGATCTTTTTAAAGAATATGGTTACTATGTAAACTTTTAAAACATCAAAACATTTAAATTATAAATAATTTGTTTAAAATAATATATTTATTATATTTTACTTTTGTAGTTTTGTAAAGTATAATCAAACTTAAAAAATAAAGAATGATAGAGGTACAGAAAACATTAGTAAAAATAGGGAGTTAGCAGACAGTGATCTATTTTGAAAGGGAATTTTGCCGAAGTAAAAAGAGTGCTAAATCTTTTTATTGGTAGTATGGAGAATATCTATGCTACTGTCATTGAATTTTCAATGGAGAGCTATCTGTGAATTTAAAACTATAAAATTACTTTATATTTGAATGAAAATCACAGTTTGTAAACTAGACTGTGATTTTTTTATTACATAAAAAATCTAGTAAAAATCTAGGTTGAATGAAAAAAATAAAGTATTTTTTCACAAAAAGTTGATTTTTTTGCAAACATAAAGTATAATAATAGTATTAAAATGTGTGGAGGGAAAAAATGAAGAAAAAATTTAACATGCCAGATACCTATGTTATAATATTCATAGTAATAATACTAGCTGCAATATTAACACATACAGTACCTGTAGGAAAATTCCAAATGGAAAAAGTAACTTACATTACTGAAACTGGAGCAGAAAAAACAAGATCAGTTCCTGTAGCTGGAAGCTTTGCTTATGAATTAGATGAACAAGGAGAGCCTCTAGTTAAAGGAATTAAATTCTTTGAACCAGGTGGAGAAGTTGGAGTAGCTAACTACGTTTTTGAAGGAATTGTAAGTGGAGATAAATGGGGAACTGCAGTAGGGGTAATTGCATTTATTCTTATTACAGGAGGATCATTTGGTATTATTTTAAAAACTAAAGCAGTTGAATCGGGATTATATGCTTTGATTAAAAAGACTAAGGGATCAGAATGGCTTTTACTTCCAATTGTATTCTTTGTATTCTCTTTAGGAGGAGCAGTATTTGGAATGGGAGAAGAGGCGATACCATTTGCAATGGTACTGATACCAATAGTAATTGGAATGGGATATGATGGAATTACAGGAATTTTAATTACTTATGTTTCAACTCAAATAGGATTTGGAACATCTTGGATGAACCCTTTCAGTGTTGCCATAGCTCAAGGGGTAGCAGGAATACCAGTATTATCAGCAGCAGGATTTAGAATAGTGATGTGGACATTCTTTACAGGATTTGGAATTTTATATACATTAAGATATGCTAAAAAAGTAAAAGCAGATCCAACAAGTTCTATTTCTTATGAAGCAGATAGATACTATAGAGAAGAATTTAAAGCTAACGATCAAGAAAAAATGGAATTTAAATTTGGACATATATTAATACTTTTAATAGTTTTCTTAGGAATGGCTTGGATTATTTATGGGGTAGTTAAGTTTGGTTACTTCTTACCAGAAATAGCAACTCAATTTGTTATAATGGGAGTTGCAGCAGGAATTGTTGGAGTAGTATTTAAATTAAATAATATGACAGTAAATGATATTGCAACATCATTCAGAAAAGGAGCTGAAGATCTAATTGGAGCAGCTCTTGTAGTTGGAATGGCTAAAGGTATCGTATTAGTGTTAGGAGGAGCAGATGCTGATACTCCAAGTGTACTTAATACAGTTCTTAACTGGGTTGCAAATGGACTAAGTGGAATGCCAGCAGCAATGTGTGCATGGGTAATGTATATATTCCAATCTGTATTCAACTTCTTTGTTGTATCAGGATCTGGACAAGCTGCATTAACAATGCCTATCATGGCTCCATTATCAGACTTAGTAGGAGTAACTAGACAAGTAGCTGTAATAGCTTTCCAATTAGGAGATGGATTTACAAACTTAATCGTTCCTACATCAGGAATTCTTATGGCTATACTAGGTATTGCTAGACTAGAATGGGGAATTTGGGCAAAATTCCAAATTAAATTACAAGGATGGTTATTCCTATTTGGATCACTATTCGTTATAGCTGGAGTTTTAATGAAACTTCAATAATTAAATAATTAAAAGTTATTTAAAGAGCAGAAAGGATAATATCTCAGTATGCTCTTTTTTTATTTGATTGAATTTTTTCTTGAATTTATTTGTAATTTAAGATAAACTTATTTTAAATTTAGAAAAGAGGTTAAAATGAATTTAGGAAAAATATTAGAAAATATATTGAGTAACAACAATATAATAGGAACAATTTCATCAGTGCTGATAATAATATTGATAGGATTTATTTTTACTAAGAAGAAAATATTATCTGAAGTAACAGCAGAAAATTTAAGCAAGATTATTCTATTTTTAGCAATACCAGCTCTTTCATATAATGCATTTATGCAGGATATGGACAGTGAAAAGTTAAACCAAAGTATGAGTTTATTGATTTGGAGCATAGTTATTCATTTAGCTTTGATATTTATAAGCAGTATTATCTTTAAAAAGTATGGTAAAAGTAAAAAAGATGTTTTAAGAATGATAACTATTTTTGGTTCTACAACTGTATTTGGAATACCAGTAATACAAGCTGTTTATGGAGATTTAGGAGCTATGTATGCTTCAGTATTCAATCTGCCTTATAGAGCATTATTATACACATATGGTTATATAACTATATCAGAAGTAAAGTTAAAAAAGGAAAATATAGGAAAGATTATAAGCAATCCTGTTATAGTAGCAACTTTTTTAGGAATAGGAGTTTGGATATTTCAAAAATATCTTCCTCAAATCTCTATAAATGAAAATGGAATTGTAAGAAATTATGGAATTTTACGTATTGATAAAACAGCTTATTGGCTTTTTAAACCTATGCAGTATTTAGCAGCATTGAATGCTCCCCTTTCATGGTTATCTATTGGAATTACATTGGCAGGAGTGCCATTAGATGAAACATTAAAATCAAAGATTTCATGGAAATATAGTATTTTAAAAGTTGGTATAATTCCAATAGTATTAATTTCTATTTTTGTTGGATTAAAATTTATTGTTGGTTATGGGATATCCTATATAGCAGTAGCTACAATTATAATAATGATGGCTACTCCAGCAGCAACAGTAATTGCAACTTATGCTATTAATTTTAGAAAAGAACCATTGTTAGTTTCAAGTTGTTCATTAGCATCTTCTATATTGGCAGTGTTAATGATTCCTGCATTTATTGTGCTTATTGAAATTTTAAGAGAAATTGGAATTTTCATATAATAAAAATAAAAGGTTATTGTTTATATTAATCAACATAAGCAATAACCTTTTTATATTATTGTTTAATAAAAGTAGCAGAGTTTACATATTCAAGAATTAATTGAGAATCAATCATATTTTTATTTTTATCAAGAGTATCAACGCCTTTTAAAAATACAAATGTATAGATATCTGGAACAAATTTCATTGAATTACCTGAAAGAGTGATATCTCCATATTTTTCATTAATAGGTTTGGTATCAACATTTTTACCCATTTTTTTTACAGTATCTAAATAAATTTGTTTAACCTCATCTCTACCAACAACATCTTTATTAAATAAGATTTCAACTTTGAAAAGTTGATCATTAACAAAGTAAAAAGAGTATTTAGAGATACCTTCATTTGGTTTAGGAAATGAAAACACTTCAACTGATGGATCTATTGATATTTCTTTTTCAAGTTTTGGAAAGATAAGTTCAAGTCTACTTTTGTTATCTCCCCAATTGATATCAGAAAAATCAACAATTCCAAAGGCTAGATTATATAAACATAGAAATAAAAAAATTAATTTTTTCATAAGAACCTCCTAAAAATATTATATAAATTATTTTACTATAAAATAGAAAAAATATCACTATATTTAAGTAAAAATGTGGTATATTAAAAATAAAAGATGAAAGGAAAAAATAAGATGAAAAGAGAAGATTATATTGAATGGGATGAATATTTTATGGGGATAGCTCTTCTTTCAGCTAAGAGGAGTAAAGATCCGAATACTCAAGTTGGAGCTTGTATAGTTAATACAGATAAAAGAATAGTTGGAGTAGGTTATAATGGGCTACCTAAAGGGTGTAGTGATGATGAGTTTCCTTGGGAAAGAGAGGGAGATTTTTTAGATACTAAGTATCCTTTTGTATGCCATGCTGAATTAAATGCAATACTAAATAGTACCAAATCTTTAAAAGATTGTACTATATATGTAGCACTTTTTCCATGTCATGAGTGTAGTAAGGCTATAATTCAAAGTGGAATAAGAGAGTTAGTTTACCTATCTGATAAATATTCTGGAACAAAGTCAGATTTAGCTTCTAAAAAGATGTTAGATGCTGCTGGAATAAAGTATAGAAAGTTAGAATCAAAGTTAGATAAATTGGTTTTATCTTTTGATTCTAATTAGATAAAAAAGGCAAGATTTAACTTGCCTTTTTAGGTATTTATCCAATTTTTACAACTTTTCCTTCTGGAGTATATTCTATTTTTAAGAATTTAATATCTCCATCTTTTCCCATTTCTATTGGCATTGTTACAAGTTCTGATATGAATAATGTTACACAATCTAGTAATACATATACAGCTGCTCTTCCTGCACTTGGTTCTTTACCCATAGTATATTGATAAGTCGAAATTAAGTTTCCATTAGCAAGTTTTTCTGTACTAATTGGTTTTAATGGTTGACTTTCAACAATTGCTTTACTTTGCCCTTGTGTTATAATTGAAAAGTTTGGCTCTTTTACCCCATTTAAAGCCATCACAGCTGAGCATCCTTGCATACTTAAAATAGAAACAATTAATAGTGTTCCTGAAATTATTTTTTTCATAATTTTTCCCTCCAATGCTTAATAACAAATCGTTTTTAATTTTAACATATTTTTCTTTTTTATTCTACATTATTTTTAAAAAACTATATAAAACTCTTTTGAATATATAAAATCATATGGTAAAAATAAAAAATAATCAGTTGTTTTTATATCTATTTCTAGTTCTTTTGCAGTTTTATAATAGAGATACCAAATAAATTGTGAACAATAGAAACCATTATCTGATTTTATATTAAAATTAACTTGATATGGTCGGTTTAAATCTATATATTCATTCAATATTTCTATAAATTTTTCTTTAAATTTTTTGTTCATTCCTATATATCTTAAAATCATAAAGTTTCTATCTTTTTCTATCCAATAGTTAATATCTACAATTTTAATATGTTCACCTAGTTTTGGATAGTCTACAACTAATCTACTATCTTTCATAACTCCAACATGCCCAAATAAACCTAAAAAATTATATTGTCTTTCTTTTAAAATTATATCTCCTGTTTGAATATTAAGAAAAGTTTTATGATTATCAATTTTTTTCCAAGTCCTACTGGGAATATTAGAACAACCTAAAAACATAGATAAAAAAAATATTATAATTACTTTCATTACTTTTGAAAGACTATTTCTTTTTAAAGAAATCTTTAAAAGATTTTTTAGGCGTAACATCTTTCATCTCTTCCTGTTGTTTTCTATAATTTGACCAATTAGGATCATTTTTCATATTTTTTTTAAGTTGACTCATATATTGATAAGTTGTTTTAGCATCATTATATCTTTTTTTGATGTTAAATTTTATATCTTTTAATGTTGTTATAAAACCAACACCAACCTCTTTTGTATCATAGAACATTTTTTTTAAAAAAGTGTGTTTATATTCATAAATAGCACCACAGTGAGGACATTTATATTTTGCTGTTTTATCAGAAATTTTCATTTTCTTTTTACAAGCGGGACAAAGTAAAATTATTTTTTTCATAAGGCATACTCCTATTAATTTTTTTAATTAATTTTAACAGAGAAAGAAAATCTTTTCAAGTGAGGAACTACAATTATTACTTTGATAGAAAACTCTAATATCAGTTAAAATTTACTCTATTGAAGAAGAAAAAAATAAAATTAAATAAAATTTTAAAAAAGTTGTTGACAGAAAATATTATTTGTGGTAATATAAATCTTGTCCGCGAGAGAAAAGGACAAAATAAAAAAAGAAAATAAGGACATTAGCAACAGAATAGAGAAAGATGATAAAAATCAACAAACAATAAATTGGTGTAAATATCAGTTATGCAACTGAGTAAAATAGATTGAACGAAGAGTTTGATCCTGGCTCAGGATGAACGCTGACAGAATGCTT
>ENA-OWPF01000460-OWPF01000460.1-human-gut-metagenome-genome-assembly--contig:-NODE-460-length-46894-cov-9.450671_pt1 | contig 46894 bp, 42 predicted proteins | sample MGYA00248261_ERZ651840 | MGnify/ENA primary metagenome ERZ651840 (study PRJEB26924, sample SAMEA4378268) | human gut metagenome | biome: human gut; feature: human-associated habitat; material: faeces... | reverse complement strand
GTCGGTAGAGCAGGGGACTGAAAATCCCCGTGTCGGTGGTTCGATTCCGCCTCTGAGCACCATGTACAATTTAATTTCGGAGGGCGATGTCGCCAAGTGGTAAGGCAGAGGTCTGCAAAATCTCCACCACCAGTTCGAATCTGGTCGTCGCCTCCAATGTATAAAATCTTCCAAGCAGGGAGTTATTAACCACTCAGAAATGGGTGGTTTTTTATTTTTAAGATTATTGACAACCAAAGACAAAAAATATATACTTAAAATAAAAATCATTAGTAAATGGAGGTATTATATGTATTACAGTGTTTTTGCAGAGATAAAAAATAGTTCTGATATAAAAAAAATATTAAACCTTTCAAGCAGAGAAGAAGTTATGGAAAAAGTAGGTACTCCATTTTTAAAGGGAGAAGAATTTGAAGCAGAGGGAGAAAAAATAAAGAAAGATGATATTGAAAAACTTCTTATTGTAGAAACAGCAGTAAGACAGCTTGGAGATTATAAACTTGTTGAAAGATTTATAAAAGAAACTCAAACTTATGGAGAAAAATTTGTAAATGAAAAATATCCTGGATTTTTTGTTAAGGATATAACAGAAGAAATTTTAAAATAAAATGAAAGGACTGCACAAAGCAGTCCTTTATTGTTTTTTGGCAAGCATAACAAGAGGAATTAAAAATAATATCATAATTCCGCTTCCGATTATAATATCGTTAACTCCCATAAGGGCAGCCTGTTCTGTTATCATCTCATTTATAATAACAAGTTTTTCTTGAAATGAACCTGCTGTCTGATGAATAAATAATATAAAATTTGGATTTCCTGTATTTGCAGCAGCGACTAAATCCTGATGATGAATTGCCATTCTGTGGTTCCAGAAATTTACAGAAAGAGATGTACCGAAACTATTTCCAATATTTCTCATAAAATTATAAACTCCAGAAGCTCCTGCCAAGTCGTTATCAGGAATTTCAGAAAGTGTTATTGTATTAAGGGGAAGAAAGAAAAATCCAAGCCCTATTCCAGAAAGAAATCTTGAAAAAGCAATATATCCTGCTGTAACATCTGGAGTGTAATTCCCTGTAATAAAACAGGCAGCAGTAAAAGAAATAAATCCTAAAATAACAACTTTTCTTGCATCAAATTTATTAAGCTGGGTTCCTAAAATAGGAGCAACAAACATTATAGCTATCCCTAAAGTTGATGTGGCAAGTCCGCTTTTAAAAGCTGTGTACCCCATATAGTTTTGAAGCCATAAAGGGATAACAACAACAGAAGCAAAGAAAGCTGCAGACCCAATAGATATACTTAAAGCTCCCACTGTAAAATTTCTGTTCAAGAAAAATTTGACATTTATCATGGGATTTTTATGATACCATTCCCAAATTACAAGAAGAGTTAAAAAAATAAATGAAAGCAGAGCAAGAACTATTATTATTCTGCTTGAAAACCAATCTAAATCATTTCCTTTATCCAGCATAATTTGAAGAGAAGATATTCCTATTGTAAGAAAAATAAGTCCAGTTATATCAATAGGTGGATTTTCTGTTTTATCTTTGTGTCCCCTTTTTTTAAAGATATAATATACAACAAGTGTTGAAAGTATTCCGAAAGGAACATTTATATAAAAACATCCTCTCCATGAAAAAGAATCAGTTATCCAACCTCCTATCACAGGGCCTAAAACAGGTGCTAAAATAATTGTCATAGACCATATTCCAAGAGCAACAGCTTTTTTATCTTTAGGATAAAATCCCATCATAAGAGTTTGTGAAAGAGGAATCATGCTTGCTCCTACAATTCCCTGCAGAACTCTTGCAAAAAGAAGAAATCCAAAGCTGAAACTTATTCCACAGAGAACACTTGCTACTGTAAAAAGAAGTGTTGCCATGATATATTGTCTCACTATTCCAAATTTTTTTGTAAGCCACCCGATAAGTGGAAGAAAGATTGCTTCAGATACAGCATAAGATGTAATCACCCATGTTCCCTGAGTGGGAGCAACTGCAAAATCTCCTGCAATATGTGAAAGAGAAACATTTACAATGGTGCTGTCCAAAACATTCATAAAAGAACCTATGGAAAGAGCCACTGTCGCTAAAATTACTTCCAATGAAATTTCCATAAATTCCTCCTAATTTTTATTCATATTATTTTCTATTATTTTATTTATTTTTTCATTTAAAATATTTTCATCAATTTCATAAAGTGAAGAAATTATTTTTTTATATGGAACTATATTTTTATTTATTATATCTGTATTTATCTCTGCTATCATAGAACTTCCTACAGGAACAGTTTCATTTTCTTTTAAACTGTCTTCATCAAAAATTATACGGACAGGAACTCTCTGAACTATTTTTATCCAGTTTCCTGTAGCATTTTGTGCTGGAAGAAGAGAAAGAGCACTTCCTGTTCCAGCAGAAATTCCTTGAATATATCCGCTGTATACTTTTCCGTTAATATCACTTTTAAGTTTTACTCTGTCACCGATTTTTATATTTTTCATCTGAGTTTCTTTTAAATTAGCATCTACCCATATGTCTTTAAGATTTATAATAGTTAGAAGCTCCTGTGAAGGATTTACCTGCTGACCGAGAAAAACAGCTTTTTTTACAATTTTTCCATCTTCTGGAGCATAAACTTTTGTTCTCATAAGATTTACATAAGCATTTTTATATGCTGCAACAGCTTTTTGAACATCTGGGTGATTGTAGACAGATGAAGTTTTTGCTTGAATTTCAGCATTTTCAAGAGCTTTTCTGCTTTGTTCTGTCATAGCTTTTGCTATATAAAAATTATTTTTACTTGTTTCATATTGAAGTTTACTTATAAGTCCTGCATTGTATGAAGCTCTGTCCATAGCAAAATCTGTCTCTGCTTTTTTTAACTGGCTTTCTTTCGAAAGAAGTTCATCTCTCATCTGTCCTACATTTGATGAAAGAGCAAAATAAACACGGACCGATTTTCCTAAATCAGCGGCAGCGTTTTCAAGAGCAATTTTATAATCTGTATCATCTATTACAGCAATCAGCTGTCCTTTTTTGACCTCTTGAGTATTTTCTGCCAAAATTTCTTTTATTCTTCCAGGAATTTGTGAAGTAACAACATTTTGGCTGCTGTTTACATAAGCATTTTCTGTTTTAATATATCTTCTTCCATAAAAAATCCAATATGCTCCATATATTCCGCCTATTATTAAAAGTATGAGAAGAAAAATTGACATTTTAACAACAGCTTTTTTTCTTTCTGATTTTTCATCTTTTTTATTTTGTATTATTTCTTTTTTATCTATATTAATATTTTGTTCGTCCATAATTTCCTCCTATTCTTTGTATGCTCCGCCGATTGAATTTATAAGGTTAATCTGCTGAACATAAAATTTAAAATGATTTTGTTTATTTTCAAGAGAATTATTTATAAAATTATATTTTTTTAAAAGATAATCATATTTTGAAACAGTTCCTATATTTAATTTAGTTTTATTTTCAGCAAGAGTTTTTCTATTATTTAAAAGATTTTTTTCTGAATTTTCTAAAGCTTTTTTTATAGTTTTTGTTTTATAAAGTTCATTGTCAATATCATTATAGGCATTTATAACAGCTTTATTGTATTCTTCAATAAAAATATTTACATCCATACCTGCAATTTTATAATTGCTTCTTATACTTCCTTCATGGAAAATTGGAAGATATACACTTGGCCCTATAAATCCTAAAAGAGAACCTTTTTTAATAAGGCTGTTGAAATTTACAGCTTCAAATCCATAAGAACCGTTTATTGAAAACTGAGGATAGAAATCTGCTTTAGCTGCTTTTAAATGTTCTTTTTGAGCTTCAATCATCATAAGATAATATTTTACATCAGGTCTTTCAGCAATAATATCTGAATTTATTTTTTCAGGAATTTTTACTTTATCTTTAAAAATATTTTCCATAGAATTTTTATTTTCTGCTAAAATATTTTTTATATCTTCTATATGAGAGTTTCCAGCAAGAAGATTAAGTGTGTTAAGTGTAATGTGCTGATTCATTTTATTTTTATCAATAAGAGAATTTAAAAGTCTTATATTATTTTCAGCATTACGTAAATTTTCTTCTGTACCTGTTCCTATTTTTATAGATTTTCTTGTAAGATTTTTTATTTCAGATAATATTTCTTTCTGTTCTTCAAGATTTTTTTCCTCTTCTTGTAAATATTTCCAATAAACATAAAGTTTTGCTGTTTTATCAGAGATGGAAAGTTCAATCCATTTAGAATTTATTTTAACTCCCTCAGCACGATATTTTTGTTCTTGTGAAAGATTTTTAAATTTATTGAAAATATCAACATTGTATCCAGCTTGAAGCCCAAGAGTGCTTATATTGAAAAGTTTTTTTACAAGAATTTTTGGAACAGTTCCGTTTTCAGTCTCCCGTTCTCTTTTGAAGTTTCCTTCAAAATCAACATGAAGTCCTCCTTGTGCTTCTGCAAGATTTACAGCCTCAAGAGATTTTTCTGTGTTAAGCTCTGCAATTTTTAAATCTTTATTTTCAGAAAGGACAAGATTTATAAGAGAATTTAAAGAGGCATCGTTATAAATTGTCCACCACTTTTCGTTTTCAAAAACGAGGGGATTTTTCTCTTTCATTTCTGTTAGAATGTCATTTGGTTTTGTAATTTCAGCAAATTCAGTTTTTGGAATTGCCAGACAGCCTGTAAAAAAAACTGTTAAAAAAGTAAAAAATATTTTCTTTTTCATTTTTTATGTTTTTTCCTCCTTTTTCTAAAAATTAATACTTTAAATTAGAGGGTAAAAACATAACAAAAGTTTAAATAACAAAAAATAAAAAAAGAGCTGATAATATATTTAATAAAAAAATAAAATTTTCTTCGTGAAAATATTTCTTATTTATTTTGCTCATTTCACTAAAAATGATAAACTCGCTTTGCTCAGACATATCATTTTTCAGCGTTCAATTCGCTTCATAAATTACAGAAAAATTTTCAATCTCGAAAATTTTATTTTTTCATTATAACAACTCTCTTTTATATATCAATTATTGTAATATCTTTTTTTTCTTTTAGTTCTTTTATACTTTCATCAGAAAGAGAAACTTTGTAAGTAACTCTGTCGTGATACCCTTTTTCTAAAATTTCATCACCGTTTTTATAAATTATCTGCTCAACCTCAGCAGTTTTTTCATAGCCGAAATCCAGAAGAAAATTTGTTTTTTTAACATAGTCTACAATACCGGCTTCTTGAATAGCAAGTTTTGCAGTTTTGGCATAGGCTCTTACAAGTCCTCCTGCTCCAAGTTTTATTCCACCAAAATAACGGGTAGCAACAACTGCAAGATTTTCAGCTTCCATGTATGTGATAATATCTCCCATAGGTTTTCCGGCAGTTCCTTTCGGCTCGCCGTCATCGTCAACTTTAAAATATTCCTGTCCGTTGTCAGTAACTTTATAAGCTGAGCAGTTGTGAGTGGCATCTTTATGTTTTATTTTTATCATATCAATAAATTTTTCAGCTTCTTCTTTTGTGGATACTGGTTTTATATAGCCGATAAATTTTGATTTTTTTTCTTCAAATTCAATTACACATTCTTTTCCTACTGTCCTCATCTGCTCTCCTAAAAAATAATAAGGTTAATTAAAAAATATACACCATCAGTCATTGTATTTATCATTCTTTCCAAAAGTCCTGACCAAGCCAGAAACATTATAAGAAGAAAACCATATCTGTCATATTCAAAAACTTTATATCTTAAGCTGTCATCTCCCATACTGGCAATTATTCTTGAACCGTCAAGAGGAGGAATTGGAAGAAGATTAAAAACTCCAAGAACAATATTTATATAAATAAAATACATTAAAGTGTGGCTTCCAAAATGAAAAAATTTAAAAATAAGACAGCCTGTAACTGCCAGAGAAAAATTTACCAGAACTCCAGCAGAAGCAACTAAAAATTCTCCCTTTCTTCCATTTCTCAGATAATTATAATTTACAGGAACAGGTTTTGCCCACCCCATTATAAAAGGAAATCCAGCTATAATTGAAATAATTGGAAGAATTGTTCCTATTGGGTCAAGATGTTTTAAAGGATTTAATGAAAGTCTTCCATAATATGAAGCTGTGTTGTCACCACATAATTTTGCCATATATCCATGTCCAAGCTCGTGCATAAGCAGAGAGAAAATAAGCAGAATTATATGGACAAAAATATAAGGTCTGTATATAAGATTAAATCCTGTTTTATATAAAATCATAACAGCAAGAACGGCAGCAAGTATTTTTACACCTATTGGAAAACCTCCGTTCTCATATTTAACTTTTTCAAAAAAATTTTTTATTTCATTAAACATTTTTATTCCTTTCTTTTCTCAAATAAAACAGCAATATAAGTATTATATAGATAAAAATTATAAATTTCAATGATAAATTGCCATTATATTTTATTGTGAGACATGGCATTTTTGAGAAAAAATTTAAAACAAATTCAATTATATTATAAATTCCCTGAAGGACAGGAGCAAAAAACAGAGCAAAAATAGTTTCTGGAATAAAGAAACATAAAAATCCAAAAGTTATAAAAATAGTTCCAAGGGGTGTAAGAATAAAATTTGTAAAATATGACAAAAGAGGAACTGTTTTAAAAAAATAAACTGAAACAGGAATTATAAAAATTTGAATAATTCCTGTGAAAATAAATAAGTTTAAAATATTTTTATATCTCTTTTCTCTTGCAATATAATATTTTGGAAATATGTATACGATTGAAAATAAACATGAATATGAAAAAATAAATGAAATATTTCCAAAAGACACAGGATAAATAAAAAAGTTTATTATAACAGCTAGAGCCAGAGATTTTTTTATATCTGCTTTCTCATAAAATATTTTTCCAATAAGAAAAACTCCCCCCATTATATACGCTCTTACAGAAGAGGGGCTTTTTGTAATCCCTGTCATGTATATTGTGAGAAATAAAAATCCTAAAGAGTATTTTACTTCTCTTCTAATTTTAAAAAGATTTAAAATCCATATGATTATTCCTGTTACAATTCCAATATGAAGCCCCGAAATTGCAAGTAGATGTGCAGTTCCACAGTAAGTAAATTTGTCTCTTATATTTCTATGAATATATCTTCTTTCTCCTAAAATAACACCCTGCAGAAAATTTCCGCAGTTATTTGAAATATATTTTTTTATGCTTTTAAGTTTTTTATCAAAAAATATTTCAAAAAGGTTTGGAGAAATTTCATTTTTTTCTATTATTTCAAAATCATAAAAATCATATTTATCTGAAATTTTTGTGCTTTTTCCTTGCAGTAAATATTTTCCATCGGGTATGTTTTCTGCTGAAATATAAATATTTTCGAGAGGAAACTTTTTATTTATTTTTTCAATCTTTCCTCTTCCAGCAATTATATTTGTTTTAATATTTGAAATATAATAATTTTCAAAGTTATTAAAATCTACAGAAAAGAATACCCTTGCAAGAAATAAAATAGGAATGATATAATACAAAATTTTTCTTATTTTAAAACCGAACCATAGATACAAAAGAGAAAAAACAGTCATAAAAACCAATGTAAAAAATGGGACAAAGTATAACCCTGCCCCAAGAAGTAAAATTTCAACTGCGATAAATATTATATTTCCCACATAAATCACCTTACAATGATAATAAAAGAATTTTATTTTTCTTTGTATTTATAATAAAAGAAAAATGATATTATAAAAGATACTGCAGAAAACAGTGCTGTTCCGTAAATTCCATATTTTGTTACAGCTCCTGCTGTTCCTCCTAAAACAAGAATAAAAGGTAAAATTAATATTGAAAGCATAAATGCCATTTTTAAGAAAAATCCCTGAATACCAAAACAAATACCTTCTATTTTATTTCCTGTTCTCTCTGTTATTCTGCTGCTTATTTCACTAAGCATAGCAGGGGGAAAAATAAAAGCTCCCCCTGCAACAGGAATTCCAATAAGACCAAAAAGAATAAATCCAAATGATACAGGAATTATTTTTCCAAGAAGAAAAAGCATTACAGTAAAAATTGTAAGGAGAGCAAGACACCCAAGCATAACTTTTCTGTAACCTATTTTTTTGGAAAGTTTATTTGTAGGATAGAAAAACATTGCAGAAACTCCAAATAAGATTGCAGAAGCTATTGTTATCTGACTTTTTCCATATCCCATAATATCTTCAACATAATAATTCATTGTAGCTCTTAAAGTATTAAATCCTACAAAGAAAAATAAAAGCCCGAAAAGATAATATATAAAACTTTTATCAGATGTAATAATTTTTACAGTTTCTTTAAATGAAATTTTTGATGTTTCACCTTTTGAATAATTTTTTTCTGAAACACCAAATACAGTTATATATGCTCCAAGAGATGCAGCGATACTTAAAATTATAACCATTCCCCTTATTCCAAAAACAGTATCTCCTCCCCCGATTATTTTAATAAGGACACCGGGAATTATCATTGCAGCAGCAGTGTATAAAAGTCTGAACACAGACTGCCAGGTTGAAAGATCAAGCCTTTCTTCCATTGTATTTCCAATTTCTGGGATAAGAGCATTGTAAGGAGCTCCCACTATTGTATAAAAAGTGAAGAATAGAGACCCAACAACAGCAAGATAAATAAATGTTATTGTATTATTTCCCATTGGCGGATAAAAAAATGCAACAGTTGCAAGCCCTAAAGGAATACTTCCAGCTGCAATAAAAGGAATACGTCTTCCCCATCTTGTATTTACTTTATCTGAAATATATCCAACAGCAGGATCTGTAATCATATCAACAATTCTTGAAATAGCAAGAGCTACTGAAATTAAAATTGGTGCCATTATAGGTTTTAAGCCTGAACTTTCAGGGGGCAGATAAAAATATAAAATCCATTGTGCAAAAATCTGGTCGGCTATAGCATAGCTCACTCCCATTCCATAAAAAATTTGTGTTTTTTTTGATAAACTCATTGCTCCTCCCTAGTATATCAAAGGTATGTTTCTGTTTTTATAAGGATTTATAATCCCGTAAATTTTTCCAGCTCTTTCATTAAGTTCTAAGAACTTTCTTTCATCTTCAGAAAGAATTTTTTGAATATTTTTAAGTGATGTTATAATTTTTATATCACTTTCATTTTTTAAATTTTTGAGATATTCTCTTCCCTTTTGTGAAAATCCTAAAATTCTTATATATGGTATTTTTTTCTTGGCATCTTCTGTAATTTCAGATGTAATTCCAAGAAGAACATGGATAAGAACTCTCTGCACTCTTCCTATTGTAAATCTTTTTGTTATTATTTTATCTAAAAAATCTTTATAGTTTTCACATACAAGAGCAGCTTCATAAAGCCTGTTATCAAATCCAGTTTCCATATCTTGAATATTTTTAAGATTTTCTTTTTGTGAAAGGACAGCATATCTTATAAGATTATAAAATTTTGAAATATCTGCTGTTCTTTTTTCTGTTACAGCTTTAAAAAGAATTTCAGCAGAACTTTCAGGAAGAAATTTTTTAATAGTTTCAAAATCTTTTTTATCTTCTATAAGTTTTCTGATTCCTGTGGCACTTGCAATATCTCCGGAAAAATCATGTGAGTGATAACCTGCTCCCTCTCTTTTTAAAGTCTGTGGAGTAATTTTTGCATTCCAGAATTTTATCGCTCTTAAATATTCTGTTCCAAGAATATCATTTGATTTTAAAGAAAAATTTTCTCCCAGAAATTTCTGGACAGCGTTGTTGTATGCTGTTGGATATGAATTACCATTTTTTAAATTTTTTTGAAGTTCCTCTGTAAAATCTTTATTTTCCTCAAGGGCTATAAGTTTTTCAAATTTTTTAATATCACTGCTTTCAGAGCCGAACACCATTTTTTCAGCTCCCAGATATTTTAAAATTCCAACAGAACCTCTTGCAAAAATTTCAGCACTCTGCACAGAATAAAAAACAGGAAGTTCAGCAACAATATCTGCTCCTTCACGAAGAGCTGTTTCTGCCCTCTCCCATCTGTTTAAAAGAGCAGGCTCACCTCTCTGTACAAAATCTCCGCTCATAACTGCAATCACCACATCTCCATTTTCTTTGGATTTTTTTAAATGGTAGCTGTGTCCGTTATGAAAAGGATTGTATTCCACAACAATTCCTACTCCTGTCATAATAAACTCCTTTTCTTCTTCTTTACTTTATAATATACCACAAATTTTAAAACTATTCTTTGTATTTTTTTTGATTTTATACTATAATTTAGTATGTTTAAAATATAAATTCAAATCGGGGGCTAAAATTATGCTTATAACTTGTGATATAGGAAATACTCATATAGTTACAGGAGTTTTTGACAATGCAGGAAATATTTTACTGACTTTTAGAATAGCAACAAATGAAAGAATGACTGAAGATGAATTTTTCTCATATTTCAGAAATATTTCAAAATTTAATAATATAAAAATACAGGATGTAAGCGGAATAATAATTTCTTCTGTTGTTCCAAACCTTATTACAATATTTCAATTTTTTGGAAGAAAATATTTTAATATTGAACCAATGCTTGTAAGCCTTGAGCAGAAACTTCCTTTTACTTTTGCTCCAAATATAAATCCGACAGGTTTTGGTGCAGACAGAATAATTGATATTGTTCAGGCTCTAAAAGAATTTCCTGATAAAGAAAATTTAATAATTTTTGATTTAGGAACAGCTACAACTTATGATGTGCTTCAAAAAAATGTTCGTATCGGCGGAGGAATTCTTCCTGGAATAGAAATGGGAATAAATGCTCTTTGCAATAATACTGCAAAACTTCCAAAAGTAAAATTCACTTCTCCTGATTCAGTTCTTGGTGTTGATACAATAACACAAATTCAGGCAGGAGTATTTTATGGTTATGCAGGTCAGATAAAACATATCATAAAAAAAATAAAAGAGATTGTTGGTGAAGATGCCTATGTAATAGCAACAGGAGGATTAGGAAAAATTCTTTCTGCTGAAATAGAAGAGATTGATGAATACTGCCACGATTTAAGTACAAAAGGTCTTTACAGCATTTATCAAGACAATAAAGATGAAAATCAAGATTAATAATTAAAAGAAAAATAATAATAGAGGCTGTTGCAAATCTGTAGAAAATGCGACAGCCCTATTTTTTTAAATATTATATTCTTTTTAAAACTAAGTCTTTTTTTGAATGGTGTTTATAAATTATTAATGAACATATACAAGTTATAAATTCTGCAATTATAAACGACCACCACACTCCTTTTAATCCAAAAATATTTCCCAGAACAAAAGCCAGAGGAATTAAAATAAGAAGCTGGCGTAAAAGAGTTATTAAAAGAGATGCAGTTCCCATTCCAAGAGATTGGAAGAAACATGAAAATATAAAACATATACTTCCCAGAACAAAACTTGTACTTATGATTTTAAGAGCAGGAACTCCAATTTCAATCATTTCATAAGAGGCATTAAAACATGAAAGTATTTCTTTTGGGAAAATCCAGAAAAGCATTGTTCCTAAAAGATTTATGCCGGCACAGATAATCATTGAATAATTAAGGGCTTCAAGGAGTCTTTTTTTATTTTTTGCTCCATAATTGTATCCCATAATGGGCATTGCCCCTTGAGTAATTCCGCTTGTAGGCATATATACAAAAGTTTGAAGCTTATAATAAATTCCAAAGACAGCGACAGCAACGGCAGAAATTTTTGTAAGAATAAAATTAATTCCCATAACCATAAAAGAGCCTGTTGAAATTATAAAAAATGCTGGAACAGCTACACTGTAAATCTGCTTTACAGTGTCTGGATTCCATTTGAAATTTTTTAGAGAAATTTTAATCTCCTGTTTTCTATAAAAAATAACATAGAAAGAACATAGAAGAGCAAAAATCTGTCCGCATACAGTTGCTATAGCGGCACCTTTTACACCCATAGGAGAAAAACCAAAATACCCGTAAATTAAAATCGGGTCTAAAACAATATTTGTTACAGCCCCTATTATTTGAAGAAACATAGGAGCAAGAGTGTTTCCTGTTGCCTGAAGAGTTTTTTCTATTCCTATCTGCATAATAATTCCAAAACTTAAAAAAGTAACAATGTATGTATAATCACGGCCCATTTTAAAAACAGCTTCGTCATTTGTAAAAATATTAAAAAAAGGTTTTATAAAAATAAATCCTAAAACAGCCAATATAATATAATGTATAACTGAAAGAATAATACCATGTGAAGCAGCACTGTCAGCTTCGGAAAAATTTTTTTCTCCAAGTTTTCTTGCAACATAAGAATTTACTCCTACACCAGAACCTATTGCAAGAGCAATGATAAGTATCTGAATAGGGAAAGCCAGAGAAACAGCAGTTAAAGCTTCATTTCCCAAGCCGGCAACAAAAATAGAGTCCACAATATTGTATAAAGAGCTTGTCATCATTGAAATTGTCGGAGGGAGAGACATAGAAAGAAGAAGAGGTAAAATTTTATGAGTTCCCATTTTATTTTCTTTATAATCCATAGCAGGCCTCCTGAAAAATTATAAAAAAACGCTTTTCATTGTTTTAATATATAAACTGAAAACAATAAAAAACGTCTGATGATTTAAGATAATTTATTAATTAAAATATATCATATCTGTTTGAAATAATCAATAAATAAAATGTTTGAAAAAAGAGAAAATTATATTTAAAAAGTAATTAAAGATGGTTTTAAAACAAATATTCTTGAAATAAGTTGAATCATATTATATAATGTATAAAAATAAACAACATGGTAGGTGTAAGGAAAATGACAGAAAAGCTTAAACAACTTGTAAATGGAGAGAAAAAAATACCCAGATGTGTGGAAGTATATGATAAGTTGTTTGAAATGATAAAAGATGGAGAGTTTATACAGGACAGCAGACTTCCAACAGAACCGGAACTTGCAAAAGCGATGGGGGTAAGCCGTACAACTTTACGTCAGGCACTTGCATTTCTTCAAGAAGACGGAATAATAAAAAATGTTCACGGCAAGGGAAATTTTGTAATGAAATCCGGAATAAAACTTGAAAAGGGGCTTGAAGTATTAGAACATCCTGTTTATTCTTCAGTGACAGAAAAAATAGATGAGGTGGAGTTTGAATTTAAAATAGAACCTTCAAGTGATTATACATCAAAAGTTCTTGAAAGAAAAACTCCTGTGGTTATTTTTGCTGACAGATGGTATAAATCAGAAGGAAAAACTGTGGCATATACTCTTTCTATAATACCTGTTGAAACAATTTCAGAAGAGGGAATAGATCTTTCAGATAAAAATCAGCTTCTTAATTATTTAGAAAAAAAAGTGTATGAAAAAGCAAAACACTCATCAATTAAAATAAATTTTTCAGAAGCGGGAAATGTTTCAGCAATGAAATATGTTGTTTCAAAAAGTGAGAGATTTTATCTTTTGGCAGAAACAATTCATGTGAAAAATAAATATCCTGTTTTGTATAACAAACATTATATTCCAATGGAAAATGGATATATATTAATAGATAGAAAAGCAAAATAAAAAATTATATAAATTTTTAAAAAAGGATTGTTACGTAAAAAATGTAATGGTTCTTTTTTATTTTTTTGTCTTTTAAAGCAAATTCAAAAATTGTTCAAAAAATTGAAAAACTCATTGACATTAAAACATTCTGCATGATATTATACAAATGTAGACAACTTAATAAACAACTAGATTGAATAGTAGACAAGGATAAAAATAAGGAGGCAGGAACTATGAAATATGCAGAGGAAGGATTACAATATCATATTGGGCTTAGACAAGGGGAAGTTGGAAAATACGTTATTTTACCAGGAGACCCAAAACGTTGTGAAAAAATAGCAAAACATTTTGATGATGCAAAACTTGTGGCAGACAGCAGAGAATATGTGACTTATACAGGGTATTTAGATGGTGTAAAAGTAAGTGTAACTTCTACTGGAATTGGTGGTCCTTCAGCTTCAATAGCTCTTGAAGAACTTGTTAGATGTGGAGCAGATACATTTTTAAGAGTTGGAACTTGCGGAGGAATGCAGACAGAAATAATGGGTGGAGACATTGTTATTGCAACAGGTGCTGTACGTATGGAAGGAACAAGTAAAGAGTATGCTCCAATAGAATATCCAGCTGTAGCAGATCTTGATATAACAAATGCTCTTGTAAAAGCAGCAAAAACTTTAAAAGAAACATATCATGTTGGAGTTGTTCAATGTAAAGATGCTTTTTATGGACAGCATGAACCTTCAACAAAACCTGTAAGCTATGAGCTTGAAAATAAATGGGAAGCTTGGAAAAGAATGGGATGCAAAGCTTCTGAAATGGAATCAGCAGCTTTATTTATAGTTGGAAGTTATTTAAATGTTCGTGTAGGATCTTCTTTCCTTGTGGTTGCAAACCAAGAAAGAGAAAAACTTGGACTTGAAAATCCTGTTGTTCATGATACTGAAGCTGCAATAAAAGTTACTGTGGAAGCTATCCGTAATCTTATAAAAGCGGATAAAGAAGCTGGAAAATAATTTTTTTAATAAAATAGGAGAGATAGAAAAAGATGAGAGTCCTTATAAATATTTTGGGAATAGTGATAATTCTTGGAGCTATGCTTGTAATTTCAAAAGATAGAAAAGCTGTAAAAAAAGAAATAGTTTTAAAAGCTATGGCAGTACAGTTTATAATTGCATTTTTACTTGTAAAATTTCCTTTAGGAAAACTTGTTGTATCAAAAGTTTCTGATGTGGTAACAAAAGTTTTAGATTATGGAAAAGATGGAATTTCGTTTGTGTTTGGAAGCCTTGGATTTGCAGGAGCTCCAACAGGATTTATTTTTGCAACTCAAGTTTTAGGAAATATAGTTTTCCTTTCTTCGCTTGTAGGTGCTTTATATTATCTTGGAATTTTAGGATTTATAGTTAAAGTAATTGGAAAAGGTGTTGGAAGAATACTTGGAACTTCTCAAGTTGAAAGTTTCGTTGCTGTTGCAAATATGTTTTTGGGACAGACAGAAAGCCCGATACTAATAAGCAAATATCTTGGAATTATGACTGAAAGTGAAATAATGGTAGTTTTAGTTTCAGGAATGGGAAGTATGTCTGCGACAATAATTGGAGGATATGTGGCACTTGGAATCCCAATGGAATATCTTCTTATTGCAAGTACACTTGTTCCAATGGGAAGTATAGCTGTTTCTAAAATAATTTATCCAGAGATAGAAACTGCAAAAAGTGTTGAAAATGTAAGCATGGACAATAAAGGTGGGAATGAAAATCTTATCGGTGCTGTAACAGAGGGAGCAATGAACGGAATGAATTCTGCAATGGCAATAGGTGCTTCTCTTATAGCGATAATAGGATTAGTTGCTCTTGTAAACGGAATACTTGGAGCCGTTGGCGGAGCCGTTGGAATGGAAACACTTAGCCTTGAAAAAATATTTTCTTATGTGTTTTCACCTCTTGGATTTATAATGGGACTTTCAGGAGATGATATTTTACTTGCCGGTCAGCTTTTAGGAAGCAAACTTGTTTTAAATGAATTCGTAGCATTCCAGCAGCTTGGACAGGTAATTCAAAATCTTGGAGAAAGAACAGCTCTTATTCTTTCAATATCTCTTGCCGGATTTGCAAACATTTCAAGTATGGGAATATGTATTGCAGGGATTGCAGCACTTTGTCCTGAAAAAAGAGGAGTTCTTTCAAGACTTGTATTTAAAGCAATGATTGGTGGATTTGTAGTAAGTGTGCTTAGTGCAATGATTGTTGGACTTATTACAATGTTTTAGTTATAATAAGGAGAGAAAAGAAAAATGGAAAAATATACAGAGCTTTTAAAAAATGCTTATGAAGCAATGGATAATGCCTATGCACCATATTCAAATTTTCATGTTGGAGCATGTGTAAAAACAAAAGACGGAAAATATCATAAAGGGGCAAATGTTGAAAATGCTTCTTACGGACTTACAAACTGTGCTGAAAGAAGTGCTTTGTTTCATGTATTTTCGCTTGGATACAGACAAGATGATATTGAAGCTATTGCAATAGTGGGACAAGGGAATACTCTTATCACTCCTTGCGGAGCATGCAGACAAGTTCTTGTAGAACTTTTAAAAAGAGATACTCCAATAATTCTTGGAACAGGAGAAAAAGTTCTTGTGACAAATATTGAAGAATTGATGCCAATGGCATTTACAAGCGACGATTTATAAAATTTTAGAAAAATAAGGAGGGGTAATTATGCCAACACCACACAATCAAGCAAAATTTGGAGAAATAGCTAAAAATGTTTTAATGCCTGGAGATCCTTTAAGAGCAAAGTTTATAGCTGAAACATTTCTTGAAAATATAAAACTTGTAAACTCAGTGAGAAATATGCTTGCTTATACAGGGGAATATAAAGGAAAAGAGATAACTGTTATGGCATCTGGAATGGGAATGCCTTCAATAGGAATTTACTCTTATGAGCTTTATTCTCAGTATGGAGTTGAAAATATAGTTCGTGTAGGTTCTGCAGGTGCATATACAGATAAACTTAATCTTTTTGATGTTGTTCTTGCTGAAAGTGCTTGGAGTGAATCATCTTTTGCGAAAACTCAAAATGGATATGATAAAGATACAACTTATCCTGACGGAGAACTTAATGAAAAAATAATTGAAACTGCAAAAAAATTAAATATCCCTCTTCATCTTGAAAAAATTCATTCAAGTGATGTTTTCTATACAGAAGCAAATGTTGACGGATATAAAGAAATAAATGCAAAACATGGGTGTGAATGTGTAGAGATGGAAAGTTTCGCACTTTTCCATAATGCAAAAGTTCTTGGAAAAAAAGCAGCCTGTCTTTTAACAATTTCAGACAGCTTTACTTCAGAACAAAAAGCTACACCTGAAGAGAGACAGACAGCTTTCATCAATATGATGAAAATTGCCCTTGAAACTTTCTGCTAAGAAATTATGGAGGGAAAAATGAAAAAATATAAAAGAATATTTACAATAGTTGTGGATTCTTTGGGAATAGGAGCTATGGAAGATTCTGAAAAATTTGGAGATATTGGTGTTGATACACTTGGGCATATTGCAGAAAGTGTAGAAACTTTTAATATTCCAAATCTTCAAAAACTTGGAATGGCAAATCTTCACCCTATTAAAAACGTAAGTCCTGTTGAAAAACCTCTTGGATATTTTATGGAAATGAATGAAACAAGTGTAGGAAAAGATACAATGACAGGACATTGGGAAATGATGGGGCTTAATATAGATAAGCCTTTTAAAACTTTCACTGAAACAGGTTTTCCAAAAGAACTTATTGAAGAGCTTGAAAAGAGAACAGGTCATAAAGTTATAGGAAATAAAAGTGCCAGTGGTACAGAGATTTTAGATGAACTTGCAGAGGAAGAAATTGCAACAGGAAATATGATTGTTTATACTTCAGCTGACTCTGTTCTTCAAATATGTGGAAATGAAGAAACATTTGGCTTAGATGAGCTTTACAGATGTTGTGAAATTGCAAGAGAACTTACAATGAAAGATGAGTGGAAAGTCGGAAGAATAATTGCGAGACCATATGTTGGAAAGAAAAAAGGCGAGTTTAAAAGAACATCTAACAGACATGATTATGCTTTAAAGCCATACGGAAGAACTGCTTTAAATGCTCTTAAAGATAATAATTTTGATGTTATTTCAGTTGGAAAAATAAATGATATTTTTGATACAGAGGGAATAACAGAAGCATATAAATCAAAAAGTTCTGTTCATGGAATGGAGCAGACAATAGAAATAGCAGAAAAAGATTTTACAGGATTATGTTATGTAAACCTTGTGGATTTTGATGCTCTTTGGGGACATAGAAGAGACCCGAAAGGTTATGCTGAAGAATTGGAAAAGTTTGATGTAAAACTTGGGGAACTTCTTGAAAAACTTCATGCTGATGATTTATTAATAATAACAGCAGATCATGGAAATGATCCTACATATACAGGAACAGATCATACAAGAGAAAGAGTTCCTTTTATAGCTTACTCTCCATCAATGAAAGGATATGGAAAATTAGAAAGAGCTGAAACTTTTGCAGTAATTGGAGCAACTATTGCTGATAATTTTGATGTTAAAATGCCTGAAAATACAATAGGAGAATCAGTTCTTGATAAATTAAATTAAAAAATTATTGGAAAAAAGGAGATAAAATGGATAGAGATAAAATACTTGCAGCCGTTGATCACACTCTTTTAGGTCAGACTGCAACTTGGGCAGAAATAAAAGAAATTTTAGATGATGGAATAAAATATAATGCAGCTTCGGCATGTATTCCTGCAAGTTATGTAAAACAAGCTAAAGAATATGTTGGAGATAAACTTCCTATATGTACAGTTATTGGTTTCCCAAATGGTTACAGTACAACAGCTGTAAAAGTTTTTGAAACAAAAGATGCTATAGAAAACGGTGCAGATGAAATTGATATGGTTATAAATATAGGTCTTGTAAAAGATAAAAAATACGATTTAGTGGAAGAAGAAATAAGAAAGATTCATGAAGCATGTAATGGAAAAATTTTAAAAGTTATAATAGAGACTTGTCTTTTAACTGAAGAAGAAAAAATAAAAATGTGTGAGGTTGTTACAAATTCAGGAGCTGAATATATAAAAACTTCTACAGGATTTTCAACAGGAGGAGCAACTTTTGATGATATTGCTCTTATGAAAAAATATGTTGGAAAAGATGTAAAAATAAAAGCTGCAGGAGGAATTTCTTCTTTTGCAGATGCTGAAAAATTTATGGAACTTGGAGCAGACAGACTTGGAACAAGCAGACTTGTTAAAATAGCTAAGTCAGGAGCACCTGTAAATGATAATTCATATTAATAAAAGAATAATGTTAATGTGAATTATTGAATATTATAAATACTAAAGATTTAAATAGCTTTCTATGGTAAAATAAGAAATCATAGAAGGCTATTTTTATTGTAAAGATAGGTATTCTGAAATGTATATGTTTCATATTTGATATTTATTAAATTTTTGATAAAATATTATTGAGACAAATAAATGACCTCTGTTGATACTTGAATTGAAAAGTTAATTTTAACAGGAAAGTTTATTTGTCTCTTCTATTTTGAGAAAAAAGAGTTAATATTTTTTAATACAGCGTATAAATTATATAAAAAATAAGAGAGGAACATAAAATATGGATTTATATAAAGATTTAGAAACGATAACAAAATGGTTTAAAGCACTTGAACCAATAGGAGAAGATAACACAGGAGGAGTTACAAGATTAGGATATACCAAAACAGAAGATGTTATGCATGGAGCAATAAGAAATATTGCTAGAAATTTGGGGTTTAAGTCTTCAAGTGATGAAGTTGGAAATACATATATCCATGATAAAAATTATAATCAATATTACATAGTAGGTTCGCACTTAGATTCTGTAATAAACGGCGGAAGATATGATGGAGTTGCTGGAGTTCTTTCAGGACTTTTAATAATGAAATGGATAAAAGAAGAAAAACTTAATATTCCTGTAAAAACAGCAGCTTTTAGATGTGAGGAATCAAGTTCTTTTGGAATAGCAACTGTGGGAAGCTCACTTATAACAAATACTATTGATATAGAAAAAATGAAGCAGGTAAAAAATCAAGAAGGACAGACTCTTTATGAAATTTTAAAATCAAGAGGACATAATCCTCATTGTAAAAAGATAGATGGAATTTTAGGATATTTTGAACTTCATATAGAACAGGGTAGAGTTCTTGAAGTTTCAAATAAAAAAATAGGAATTGTAAATGGAATAGCAGCTGCTACAAGATACTGGCTTTTTATAGAGGGAAGGCAAGATCACTCTGGAGCAACTCCAATGGGAATGAGAAAAGATGCTTTGTGTGCTGCTGCAGAAATAGTTACAGAGTTAGAAAAATATGCAGATGAAGAAGCTGAAAATAGTACAGTCGGGACAGTTGGATTTATAGAAAACTCACCTAATGCTTTTAATGTAATTTCAGGAAATGTAAAAATGGGAATAGATATAAGAGGAATAGAGAAAAAAAGTATTGAAAAAGTTGATAATGAAATTGTTGAATTTATAAAAAAAGTATGTGAAAAAAGAAAATTAAAATATAAATTGATTTCAATTTCAAAAGCTGAACCTGTAAAACTAGATGAAAAATTAAAATTAAGCCTTACTGAAACAGCAGAAAATTTAAAATCAGAATACATGATTATGAACAGTGGAGCAGGACATGATGCAATGAAGTTTGCAGAGATATGTCCTACTGGAATGGTTTTTATTCCATGCAGAGAGGGGATAAGTCATAACAAAGATGAAAAAATAAATTTTCAAGATGTGATTGAAGGAAGCAGAATAATATTTGAAGAACTAAAAAAAATTGCATTAAAATAAAAAGGGGGAAAATATGAACGGGCTTTTAAAGGAAATAAAAATTTCTGAAATTGAAAATGTGAAAATAGGGCATGCTGAAGATTTTGAAAATGGAACTGGCTGTACAGTACTAATTTGTGAAAAAGGAGCTCCTGCAGGTGTAGATGTAAGAGGAGGAGGTCCAGCTTCGAGAGAAACGGAACTTTTAAATCCTGTTGCAGATTGTAAGGGAATACATGCTCTGCTTCTGAGCGGAGGAAGTGCTTTTGGTCTTGACGGTGCAGGGGGAGTTATGAAATATCTTGAAGAAAGAGGAATTGGTTTTCCTGTTGGAAGTACAGTTGTCCCTCTTGTATGTGCTTCATGTCTTTTTGATTTGAATGTTAAAAATCACAAGGTGAGACCAGATGCTGCTATGGCTTATAAAGCCTGTGAAGATGCACAAAATTTAAGAAATGATTCAGGTTGTATCGGGGCAGGAACAGGAACAACAGTTGGAAAATTTTTAGGACCAGATTATACAATGAAATCAGGTTTAGGGTGTTATGCTGTTCAAATTGGAGATTTAAAAGTCGGGGCAGTTGTAGCTGTAAATGCTTTAGGAGATATTTTTCATGTAGAAACAGGAGAAAAGCTTGCGGGGCTTTTAAATAATGAAAAAACTAATTTTGGAGATACTGAAACAGAATTTTATAAAACTTGTGGCAGAATGAAAAATCTTTTTACAGGAAATACAACTATAGGTGCAGTTATAACAAATGGAAAATTTGACAAAGTACAGATGAAAAAAATTGCAGCTATGGCACAAAACGGTTATGCAAGAACAATTCGTCCTGTTCATACAACAGCCGACGGAGATAGTATATACGGCCTTTCTGTTGGAGAAGTTGAAGCAGATTTAAATGTAGTGGGAACTCTTGCTTCGCTTGTTATGGCTCGTGCAGTTAATAAAGCTGTTCTTTCATCTCATTCGATGTATGGATTTTTGGCAGCAGAGGATTTGAAAAAGTAAAATGGATTAAAATTAGGTGGAGCTGTTATAAATAAATTTATGACAGCTCTTTTATAATTTTGTAATATTATATTTTTGTTATTTATTTTTTATAAAATATTAAAAATAATCAAATCTTAAGAATAATAAAGTTTGTTTTTTTAACATAAAACCTATATATTAAATGTAGATTATGGTATAATTAAAAAAAATTTGTTTTATAAAAATTAGGAGAAGAAATGAAAATAGTTGTTGACGGTATGGGAGGAGACAGAGGAACTGCCGAAGTTTTAAAAGGGATAAGACTTGCTCTTCTTGAAATGCCTGAAATAGAAATTATTGTTGTTGGTAAGGAAGAAATTATAAAAAAAGAACTTTCAAATCATAAATATGATGAAAAACGTCTAACTGTTGTAAATGCAGATGAAGTTATAGAAATGACTGACGAACCTGTTTCAGCGGTGAGAAAGAAAAAAAATTCATCTATGAATGTGGCACTTGAACTTGTAAAAAATGGCGAAGGAGATGCTTTTGTTTCAGCAGGAAATACAGGAGCATTAATATCTGCAAGCCAGCTTAAACTAAGAAGAATAAAAGGGGTATTAAGACCTGCAATAGCTACAGTTTTCCCAGCTAAGGGAAAAAATATTGTTCTTATGGACGTAGGTGCAAATGCAGATACAAAACCAGAGTTTATAAATCAATTTGCTGTAATAGGTTGTAAATTTGCAGAAGAAATTCTTCATAGAAAAAATCCTGTTGTTGCACTTCTTAATATAGGAAGTGAAGAGGGGAAAGGAAATGAGCTTACAAGAGATGCTTATGACCTTATGAAAGATAATAAAAATATAAATTTTGCAGGAAATATTGAAAGCCGTGACATGATGAATGGAAAAGTTGATGTTGTGGTTACAGATGGATTTACAGGAAATATGGTTTTAAAAACAAGTGAAGGTATAGCAAAATATATTTTTGAATGTTTGAAAGAAGAAATTGGAAAAAGTTTTCTTGCCAAAATAGGTATATTTTTTATGATGCCTGTTATAAAAAAATTAAAGAAAAGACTGGATTCTTCAGAATATGGAGGAGCTCTATTTTTAGGGCTTAACGGAGTATCAATAAAGGCTCATGGAAATTCTGATGCAGTTGGAATAAAAAATGCAATAAGAGTGGCAAATGAATTTGCTGAAAATAAATTTGTGGAAAAATTAAAAGATATGATAAGTTCACAGGAGGAAAAAGAGTGTTAAAAAGTGTTGGAATAGTTGGCTTGGGTATATATGCACCTGAAAAGGTTATGACTAATGCTGACTGGGAAAAATTAGTTGATACATCAGATGAATGGATAAGAACAAGAACAGGAATACAAGAAAGAAGATATGCAGTTGAGGGACAGGGAACATCAGATCTTGCAGTTGAAGCGGCAAAAAATGCCCTTAAAGATGCAGGAATGGTGCCAGAAGATGTAGATTTTATAATTCTTGCAACTTGTACACCAGATTATAGAGCACAGAATGCTTCATCACTTGTGCAGGCAAAACTTGGAGCAGTAAATGCAGCAGCATTTGACTTAAGTGCAGCATGTAGCGGATTTATATATGCTCTTACAGTAGGAAAATCAATGATACAATCAGGAATGTATAAAAATATTTTAGTAATTGCAGCTGAATCTGTATCAAGACTTTTAAATATGAAAGACAGAAATACAGCAATTCTTTTTGGAGACGGGGCAGCAGCAGCAGTTTTAAAAGAAGTAGAAGATGGATATGGAATAATTTCATCTTTCCTTGGAACAGAAGGAGTGACAGATGACATTTTAAGAATAAATGTCGGTGGAACACTTCATCCAGTAACTCATGAAGCGATAGACAACGGAGATGTTTATTTAAAAATGAACGGGCAGGAAGTTTTCAAATTTGCTGTAAAAGCACTTCCAAAAGCAACAAATTCAGCTCTTGAGGCGGGACACTTAACAGTTGAAGATTTAGATCTCGTAATTCCTCATCAGGCTAATATGAGAATAATAGAATCAGCAGCTAAAAGATTAAGACTTCCTATGGATATGTTTTATGTAAATCTTCAAAAATATGGAAATACTTCAGCGGCTTCAGTAGGACTTGCACTTGGAGAAGCTGTTCAAGAAGGAAAAGTTAAAAAAGGAGATATGCTTGCACTTACAGGATTTGGTGCTGGACTTACTTACGGTTCGTTAATTTTAAAATGGAGCAAATAGTTTTTTAACTTTTTATTCAAAGAATTTATAAGCAATATTGACATTAAAAATAGAGTTATGATAAAATTACATGTGTAATTCATTTTTTAGGAGGAAGTATGAGCAAAATAGCTTTCGTTTTTCCAGGACAAGGGGCACAATTTGTTGGAATGGGAAAAGATATATACGAAAATAATGAAACAGCAAGACAAGAATTTGACAAAATATTTTCAAGTCTTTCTTTTGATTTAAAAACAGCTATGTTTGAAGGACCAGAAGAAACACTTAAGAAAACAAAATATACTCAGCCTGCAATAGTTGCAATGAGTCTTGTACTTGAAAAACTTGTAAGAAGTAAAGGAATAAAACCAGATTTTGTTGCAGGACACTCTGTTGGAGAATATGCAGCTTTTGGTTCTGGAGAATTTTTAACTCTTTCTGATGCAGTAAAACTTACAGCATTTAGAGGAGAAACAATGAATGAGATAGCTGAATCTGTAAATGGAGGAATGGCTGCAATAATAGGAATGGATTCTGAAAAAATAAAAGAGGTTTTAAAAACAGTTGATGGAATTGTTGAAGCAGTAAACTTTAATGAACCAAAACAAACTGTTATAGCAGGAGAAAAATCTGCAATAGAAAAAGCATGTACAGCACTTAAAGAAGCTGGAGCAAAAAGAGCACTTCCTCTTGCGGTATCTGGACCTTTCCATTCATCTCTTATGAAGCCTGCAGGGGAAAAATTAAAAACAGAAGCAGAAAAGTATGATTTCAGAGAAGGAACAGCAAAACTTGTTGCAAATACAACAGCTGAAATTATTTCTTTACCTGAAGAGATAAAAAAAGAGATATATGCACAAAGCTTTGGACCTGTAAAATGGGTTGATACTGTAAACAGATTAAAAGAAAATGGTGTTGACACAATTTACGAAATAGGACCAGGAAAAGTTCTTGCAGGGCTTATTAAAAAAATAGATAAAGAATTAACAGTTATAAATATTAATTCTTTAGAAGATATTGAAAAACTATAAAATTATTTCAAAAATAAAGTTTGGTAATTTGCAAATTTTATTTTGATAAAAAGTTGAAAACTATAAACAAATTTGATAATATTATATTGAAAATAAAAATTTATATAAAAGAAACCTAAGGAGGAAAATATGTTAGATAAAATTAAAGAAATAGTAGTAGAACAATTAGGAGTTGACGCAGAACAAGTAACTCCAGAAGCAAATTTCGTAGATGATTTAGGAGCAGACTCATTAGATACAGTTGAATTAATCATGGCGTTTGAAGAAGAATTTGATATCGAAATTCCTGATACAGATGCAGAAAAAATCAAAACTGTACAAGATGTAATGGACTACATAGAAGAAAACAAGTAGTAAACAGTAATGAACAGTAAAGGGGATACAGAAATGGTCCCCTTTAATTTTTATAAACGGAAATATTTTTACAGAAGTTAAAGAGGTGATAAAATGAAGAGAGTTGTTGTAACAGGGCTTGGTCTTATAACAGCTTTGGGAACAGGACTTGAAAAATCTTGGGCAGGAATTGTCAGCGGGAAAACAGGAATAAAAACAATAGAATCTTTTGATACAGAAGATACTCCTGTAAAAGTTGCTGGTGAAGTAAGAGATTTCCAGCCTGAAGAATTTGGAATAGAGAAAAAAGAAATTAAAAAACTTGCAAGAAATACACAGTTTGCAATAGGAGCTGCAAAAATGGCTCTTAGTGATTCAGGACTTACAATAGATGAAAATAATGCAGAAAGAGTAGGAGTAATAATTTCTTCTGGTATAGGAGGAATGGAAATATTTGAAGCTCAACATGAAGTTCTTTTGAATAAAGGACCAAAAAGACTTTCTCCATTTACAATTCCAGGAATGATAGCAAATATGGCATCTGGAAATGTTGGAATTTATCTTGGAGCAAAAGGACCAAATAAATCAATAGTAACAGCTTGTGCAGCTGGAACTCATTCAATAGGAGATGCTTTTGAAACAATAAAACTTGGAAAAGCTGATGTTATGTTTGCTGGAGGAACTGAAGCATGTATAACAAAATTTGCTGTAAACAGTTTTGCAAACATGAAAGCTCTTTCAACAAATCCTGATCCAAATACAGCATCAAGACCATTTACAATAGACAGAGATGGATTTGTAATGGGGGAGGGAGCAGGAGTTTTAGTTCTTGAAGAACTTGAACATGCTCTTGCAAGAAATGCAAAAATATATGCTGAAGTAGTTGGATATGGAGAAACTTGTGATGCACACCATATTACAGCACCAGCAGTTGATGGAGCAGTGAGAGCATTTAAAATGGCTCTTGAAGAATCTGGAGTTTCTGTTTCTGAAGTTGATTATATTAATGCACACGGAACATCAACAGGTCTTAATGATAAAAATGAAACAGCTGCAATAAAAGAAGTTTTTGGAGAAGATGCAAGAAGACTTAACATCTCTTCAACAAAAGGAGCAACAGGACACGTTCTTGGTGGAGCTGGAGGAATAGAGGGAGTTATTCTTGCAAAAAGTATTGCAGAGGAAATAATTCCACCAACAGCAAATTATGAAAATCCTGACCCTGAATGTGATTTAAACTATACTCCAAATAAAGCAGAAGAAAAAGAAATAAGAGTAGGAATGTCAAGCTCTCTTGGATTTGGCGGACACAATGCAGTAATTGTAATGAAAAAATATAAATAAAAGGGGAAAATTGGAAGTGAAATTAGAATCTTTAGAAAAAGAAATAGGATATTTTTTTAAGAATATAGATTTATTAAAGAATTCACTTGTCCATAGGTCTTTTGGTAATGAAAACAAAAAATACAAAAAAATAAATAATGAGAGACTAGAACTGCTTGGTGATGCAGTTCTAGATCTTATTGTTGCCGAATACTTATACAAACATTTCCAAAATTATTCAGAAGGAGATTTAGCAAAGATAAAATCTATGGCAGTAAGTGAACCAGTTTTGGCTAAAGTAGCAAAGAAATTGGGTATGGGTAATTACCTTTTGCTTAGCAAAGGGGAAGAAATGACAGGAGGACGTGAAAGAAGTTCTATACTTTGTGACGTTTTTGAAGCTGTTCTTGGAGCAATATATTTAGATTCAGATTTTGATACAGCAAGAAAAATTGTATTAAATCATCTTGAAGATTATATAGATCATATAGAAGAAGATGAAGATATTCTTGATTTCAAAACAATTTTACAAGAATACAGCCAAAAAGAATATAAGACAGTTCCTTTGTATGAAGTTATAGGGGAAAAAGGTCCTGATCATAAAAAAACCTTTGAAATTTTAGTTAAAATTGGAGACAATGCCCAAGCAATAGGTGTTGGGAAAAGTAAAAAAATTGCAGAACAGGGAGCAGCCAAAGCTCTATGCAAAAAATTAGGTGTAAGTTAATGGAAAAGAAACATTATAATATACCTGTATTTATAAGTCATTTTGGCTGTCCGAATGCCTGTGTTTTCTGTAATCAGAAAAAAATAAATGGAAGAGAGACAGATGTCACTTTAGAAGATTTGAGAAAAATCATAGAAGAGTATCTTGAAATTCTTCCAGAAAACTCTTATAAAGAGGTAGCTTTTTTCGGTGGTACTTTTACAGGAATTTCAATGGAAAAGCAGAAAGAATATCTGGAAGGTGTAAAAGAATATCTGGATAAAGGGCTTGTGCAGGGAATAAGGCTTTCTACAAGACCTGACTATATAAACAAAGAGGTAATGGAGCAGTTAAAAAAATATAATGTGACAACTATTGAACTTGGAGTTCAGTCTTTTGATGAGGAAGTTTTGAAAAAAAGTGCCAGATATTATCCTATTGAAACAGTTTACAAGGCTTGTGAAATGATTAAATCTTATGGAATAGATTTAGGAATACAGCTTATGCCAGGGCTTCCTGGTTCAACTTTTGAAACAGATATGGAAAGTGCCAGAAAAGCAGTTGAAATTGGACCTCAAAATGCAAGAGTATATCCAACTCTTATCATAAAAGATACAGAGATGGAAAGAATGTATTATCGTGGCGAGTACGATGTTTTTTCTCTTGAAGAAGCAATAAAAAGATGTAGAAAAATTTGTTCTCTTCTTGAAGTTAACGGAATAAATATCATAAGAGTAGGGCTTCAGCCTTCTGATGATTTAAGAAATGGCGGAGTTGCAGTTGAAGGAGCTTTTCATCCAGCTTTTAGAGAGCTTGTTGATGGAGAGATTTATTTTGATTTTTTGAAAAAAATAAAAGAGCAAGATGGAATACTTAATATAAAAGCTAATGAAAAAAATATATCAAAAATTGTAGGAATAAAAAAGAAAAACAGTATAAGACTTGGAAAATTTCAATTAGATATAGACAGCTGTTTGGATACATCTGAAATTGTGGTCAATGGGAAAAAATACAGCAGAAAAGATATTTTAAAAGAAGAATTGAGTGGTTGCAGATGAATAGAATAATTATAAATGTAAATAATTTTCAGAAAAGAGCCGCTATAATTGAAGAGGGGAGAGTTGTAGAGGTCTTAACTGAAAGAGAAGATGAGTCAAATATAATAAAAAATATTTATAAAGGGCGGGTTGCTAATGTTCTTCCAGGAATGGAATCTGCCTTTGTCGATATAGGGCTTGAAAAAAATAGTTTTCTTTTTGTAGATGACTTGAGAGAATTTGAAGAAAAATATTTAAATGGAATAGTGAACAGCGGAAAACCAATAGAGGATCTTCTTACTGTAGGAGACAAAGTTGTTGTGCAGGTGCTTAATGTTCCTAGAGGAACAAAAGGTGCAAGGGTAACAACAAATTTTACAATTCCAGGAAAATATTTAGTTCTTATGCCTAACAGCGATCATATAGCAATTTCTAAAAAAATAAAAGATGAAGATGAAAGAGCAAGACTTCAGGAAATTTTTGAAGAGATAAAGCCTGCTAAAATGGGTGTAATAATAAGAACAGCAGCTCAAGGAAAATCTGTCTATCATTTTGAAAAAGAGATAAGTTATCTTGTAAAAAAATGGGAAGATATTGAAAAGAAAATAGCAAAAGCAAAAATAGGAGAAGTTCTTTACAATGACAACAGCATTGTAACAACAATTTTAAGAGATATTTTATCAAATGATATTGACGAACTTGTTGTTGACAATGAAGAAGTTTATTGGGAGATTATCGATTATATAAATGCTTTCAGTGAAAATAATTTTAAAACAAAAGTAAAACTTTTTGATGAAAACAGAGATATATTTGATGAATATAATGTAAATAAAGAGATACAGAAAGCACTTGATAAAAATGTATGGCTTGACTGCGGAGGATATCTTGTAATAGAAAAAACAGAAGCTCTTGTAAGTATAGATGTAAATACAGGAAAAAATACAGGAAGTTTTAACCTTGAAAAAACAGTTCTTAATACTAATCTTGATGCAGCAAGAGAGATACCAAAACAATTAAGACTTAGAAATTTAAGCGGAATAATAATAATAGATTTTATTGATATGAAATTCCAAGAGGATAAAGATCTGGTTCTTCAGCAGCTTGATGCAGAACTAAAAAAAGACAGGACAAAAAATAATATAGTTCATTTTACTGATTTAGGTCTTGTTGAGATGACAAGAAAAAGAGTGGGAAGGAACTTAAGTTATTTTTATGAAGAGGAGTGTCCTACATGTCACGGAAAAGGAAAAGTAAAATCTGTGGATTCAATAATAGAAGATATAATTAAAGATTTTAAAAAAGTGGCAGAAGAAAAAGATATTAAATATGTAAAAATAGCCTCTTCAAAAAGAGTAATAAATAAAATAAAAGAAATATATTATGATATAATGGTTGATTATTTAAAAAGCAGAGGAAAAGAACTTTCTCTTTCTTCAGAGGAGATAAATAATATAACAGGATATGATATATTTTTGGAAAAATAGGAGGCATAGTTGAAAGTCGGAGTGTATGCGGGGAGTTTTGATCCCATAACAAAAGGACATCAAGATATTATAGAAAGAGCAAGTAAACTTTTTGATAAACTTGTGATACTTGTGTCAAATAACAGCGAAAAAAAATATTGGTTTACTCTTGAAGAAAGAAAAAAAATGGTTGGAAAAGTATTAGAAAAATATGATAATATAGTTATAGAAGCAGACTCAGGACTTTTAGTAAATTATTGTCAGAAAAATAATATAGGAACTATTGTAAGAGGAATAAGAACTGTTGATGACTGCGGTTTAGAACTTTATTTTGCAAGCGGAAATATGGATATATCTGAGGGAAAAGTTGATACTATTTTTCTTCCAGCACTTAAAGAATATATTTATGTAAGTTCAACTGCTGCAAGAGAGATTGCAAGATACGGCGGAAAAGTAACAGCTTATGTAGACGAAAAAATAGCAGATATGGTAAGTGAAAGAGGAAAATTATACAAGCCTGCTGAATAATTTATATTTTAAAATTGTAAGGAGAAAAAGTGGCTAAAGGAAAATCAGTTTATGTATGCAGTGAATGTGGATACAAAACTTCCAAGTGGGTTGGAAAATGTATGAACTGCGGTTCATGGGGAACCATGGAAGAGCAGGAGGAGATGTCTTCGTCTGTTTCATCTTCTAAAATAAACAAAAATTCTTTATCTTTGGTAGACACAGAAAAAAAAGTTTCTCCTTTTTCTAATATAATAATAGAAGAAAGTTTTAGATTTAAAACAAAGCAGAGTGAATTTGACAGACTGCTTGGGGGAGGTCTGGTTCAAGGAGAAGTAGTTCTTTTAACAGGAAATCCAGGAATAGGAAAATCTACACTTCTTCTTCAGATGGCAAAAGAGTACAGTGACTATGGTGATGTGCTTTATGTTTCTGGTGAGGAATCTCCTGCTCAGATAAAAAGCAGAGGAGAAAGACTTGGAATAAAAAGCAGGACTCTTTACTTAATGTCTGAGACAGATATAGATAAAATTTCAGAATACATTTCAGTGAAAAAGCCAAAAGTTGTAATAGTGGATTCTATTCAGACTCTTTACAGCGAAAACAGTGATTCAATAGCAGGGACACCAACACAGATAAGAGAGGCAACTTTAAAAATTGTTGAACTTGCAAAAAGAATGGGAATATCATTTTTTATAGTTGGTCATATAACAAAAGATGGTAAAGTTGCAGGACCTAAACTTTTGGAACATATGGTTGATGCTGTATTCAGTTTTGAAGGAGAAGAGGGACTTTTTTACAGAATTCTAAGGAGTACAAAAAATAGATTTGGTTCAACTAATGAACTTGCAGTTTACAGTATGGAAGAAGATGGAATGAGAGAAGTACAGAATTCTTCTGAATTTTTCTTGAGTGAAAGAGAAGAAAAAAATATAGGAAGCATGATAGTTCCTGTTCTTGAAGGAACGAAAGTTTTTCTTCTTGAAATACAGAGTCTTCTTACAGAAAGTGGAGGAATAGGAATTCCTAAAAGAATAGTTCAAGGATTTGACAGAAACAGAATACAAATTCTTATGGCTATTGGTGAAAAAAGAATGGGAATGAATCTTGGAATGAAAGATGTATTTATAAATATTCCAGGTGGAATTTCAATAAAAGATCCATCAGCAGATTTGGGAGCTTTAATATCTCTTCTTTCTGTTTATAAAAATGTAGCAATAAGTCAGAAAATTGCAGCTATTGGAGAACTTGGACTCCGTGGAGAAATAAGAAAAGTATTTTTTATTGATAAAAGACTTAGAGAACTTGAAAAATTAGGATTTAAAGGTGTATATGTTCCAGAAGCAAATCGTAAAGAGATAGAAAAAAAAGAATATAAATTAAAGCTGATTTATTTAAAAAATTTGGAAGAATTTTTAGAAAGGATGTAATATGGAAAGAACAGAGTGGGAAAGAATATTGTCTCTCGTAGCACCTGGTTCAAATCTTCGTGAAGGTCTTGACAATATTCTTGACGGACAAAAAGGTGCTCTTATAGTGGTAGGAATAGACGAAGAAGTAGAAAAAGTTCTTGACGGCGGTTTTAAACTAGACTGTGAATATACTCCAGAAAGATTATTTGAACTTTCCAAAATGGACGGAGCAATAATCTTAGATGACACTGTAGAACACATACTTTATGCCAATGTACATCTTCAGCCTGATAAAAGATATGTGACAGATGAAAGTGGAACAAGACACAGAACAGCACAACGTATAGCAAAACAGCTTGACAGGGTTGTAATAGCAATTTCAGAAAGAAAAAGAGTGCAGACTCTTTATAAAGGAGAGGTAAGATATAAATTAAGATCAGTTGAAGGTCTTATGAATGAGGCATCTCAGGGAATAAATACTCTTGAAAGATATAGATATGTCCTTGATAAAGCTCTTATAAATCTTACACTTTTAGAGCTTGACGGGATAGCAACTGTTGAAGAAGTCTGTATTGTTCTTCAAAAATTTGAAATGTTTAAAAGAATAAAAATAGATGTTATTGAATGTCTTTTTGAGCTTGGAAGTGAAGGAAAACTTTTAAGACTTCAGCTGGAAGATTTAATTTTTGGATTGAGAGATGAAAAACTTGAATTTTTAAAAGATTATTATTCTGAAGGAGAAGAAAAAGAAGAGGAGCTAGCAGAGGAAATGGCGGCTCTTGACGATACAGAACTTCTTGATCTTGCCAAATTATCATCTATTTTAGGATTTGGAAAAACTTCAAAATCTTTAGATAATCCTGTTATAACAAAAGGTTATCGTCTTCTTAGCAAATTTGGAAAATTAACAAAGAAAGATGTAGATTGTTTGGTTGAAAAATTCGGGCAGTTAAGTAAAATTCAAGAAGCAACAATAGAAGAGCTTTCAGAAGTTTTAAGTAAATTTAAAGCTAATGCAGTTAAACGTGGATTTGAAAGAGTAAAATTCATGACAGAACTTGGAAAAAAATAGAAAATTATAAAATAAACAGAAAATAAAATTTCGAAATGATAAATTTATTTTCTGTTTTTTATTTTTGTTTATTTTGAAATAAAAATATTTGACAGAGAAATAAATGAATGATATTATCAATATAGGGGTATACCCTATATATAAAAATAGAAATGAGGTCAAAAAAATGAAAAAGAAATATAAATTAACAGGCGTAGGCTGTATGAAATGTGTTGCAAAAATAGAAAAAAATCTTTCAGAGCTTAGCGGTGTAGAGAATATAAAAGTTGATGTTGAAACCAAAATAATGAATATAGATTTTGATGAAAATGAAATAAGCTTTAATGAAATAGAAAAAAAATTAGTTGAGCTTGGTTATGGTGTAGATAAAGAATACGATGAAAATTCTTTTGAAAAAAGCAAAGAAGAAGAAATTGTTGTCTGTGAATTTCAAAAAGAAGAAAAAGAAAATAAAAAAAATGAAGAAAAAAATATATCTGAAAATTTAGAGAAAAAGCAGTTTAAACTTTCAGGTGTAACATGTCAGGCTTGTGTAAGAAGAATAGAAACAAAAGTCGGCAAGTTGGAGGGAGTAAAATCAGCAGTTGTAAACCTTGCTACAGAAGAACTTACAGTTGAGTACGACTATGAAAGAATAAATAAAAATGAAATAGAAGATGAAGTTAAAGAAATAGGATATGGCATAGAAGAAAAAATAGAAGCCTCTGAACTTCAGGTTAATATTGAAGGGATAAGCTGTCAGGCTTGTGTTGCAAATATAGAAAGAAAAGTAAAAAAACTAGATGGTGTAATAAGTGCTGAAGTAAATCTTGCCACAAACAGAGGAAGATTTATTTATGACAGTAAAAGAATAAAAGGCTCTGAAATAATAGAAGTAATAAATAATCTTGGCGGATATAAAGCAGTAAGAGATGAAGAAGCAAAACCAGAAGATGAAATTAAAAAAATTGAAGAATCTAAAAAAGAACTGAGAGAATTTAAAACGGCTATTTTCTTTGCTGCAATAGTCTTTTATATTACAATGGGGCATATGATAGGTCTTCCTCTTCCGAAAATAATTTCTCCAAATGTAAATCCAATAAATTATGCTTTAATTCAGCTTGTGCTTACAATTCCTGTAACAATTATAGGAAGAAAATTTTATACAGTGGGGATAAAAGCTCTTATAAAAAAAGCTCCAAATATGGATTCTCTTATAGCAACAGGAACAGGGGCAGCTCTTGTTTACAGTATATTTGGAACATATGAAATTTTTAAAGGAAATAATCAATATGTTCATGCTCTTTATTATGAATCAGCAGTTGTTATTATTGCCCTTATAATGTTTGGAAAACTTTTGGAAAAAAGAAGCAAGGGAAAAACTTCTGATGCAATAAAAAAACTTATGGGTCTTCAATCTAAAAAGGCTTCTCTTGTAAAAAATAATGAAATAGTTCTTGTGGATATAGAGGAAGTTGAAAAGGGAGATGTTGTTCTTGTAAAACCCGGAGAAAGTATTCCTGTTGACGGAAAAGTTGTTGAGGGAAGTACAAACGTTGATGAGTCTATGCTTACAGGTGAAAGTATTCCTGTGAGAAAAAAAATAGGAGACAGTGTTTTTGGAGCAACAATAAATAAAAATGGAAGTATTAAGATTGAAGCTACAGCAATAGGAAAAGATACAGTTCTAGCAAAAATAATAAAACTTGTGGAAGATGCTCAAGGATCAAAAGCTCCTATTGCAAGAATGGCTGATATAATTTCTGGATATTTTGTTCCTGCAGTAATATTTATAGCATTTACTTCAAGTGTTATATGGTACATTTTAGGAAAATCAGGAATAGTAAATCTTTCAATGAGTCCAAGCATATTTGCTCTTACAATATTTATATCTGTTCTTGTTATAGCCTGTCCATGTTCTTTAGGGCTTGCAACACCAACAGCAATAATGGTTGGAACAGGAAGAGGGGCAGAACTTGGAATTTTAATAAAATCTGGTGAGGCTCTTGAAAAAGCTCATAAACTTAATATGATAGTTTTTGATAAAACAGGAACTATTACAGAAGGAAAACCTGTGATAACAGATATAGAAATAAAAGATGAAAATATTTCTGAGAAAGAATTTTTAAAGTTTGTAGGAACTTTGGAACAACATTCAGAACACCCTCTTGGAGAAGCTGTTGTAGAAGAAGTTAAAAAAAGAGGAATAGAGTTTGAAAAAGTTAAAAACTTTTTAAGTATTTCTGGAGAGGGAATAACAGGAGAAATTAACGAGAAAAAAATTCTTGTTGGAAACTACAAACTGTTTAATAATAATGGTATAATAATTCCTGAAAATAATAAAAGTGAAAAAGTTGCTGCAGAGGGAAAAACTCCAATCTTTGTAGGAATTGACGGAAAATATGCCGGACTTATAGCTGTAGCAGATGTTATAAAAGAAAATTCAAAAGAAAGTGTGGCTCTTTTAAAAGAGATGGGACTTAAAGTTGCAATGATAACAGGGGATAATAGAAAGACTGCTGAAGTTATAGCAAAACAGGTTGGAATTGATGTTGTTCTTGCAGAGGTAAGCCCTGAAGATAAATATCTTGAAGTAAAAAGACTTCAGAATGACGGATTTAAAGTTGGAATGGTTGGTGATGGAATAAATGATTCACCTGCTCTTTCTCAGGCTGATGTTGGAATAGCAGTAGGCGGAGGAACAGATATTGCAATGGAGAGTGCAGACATAATTCTTATGAAAAAAGATTTAAGAGACGTTGCTGTTTCCATGAAACTGAGCCATGCAGTTATAAAAAATATTAAAGAAAATCTTTTCTGGGCATTTTTATATAATAGTCTTGGAATACCTGTTGCAGCAGGAGTTCTTTATTTAATAACAGGACACCTTTTAAATCCAATGATAGCTGGAGGAGCTATGGCAATGAGTTCTGTTTCTGTTGTAACGAATGCTTTAAGACTTAGAAATTTTGGAAAATAATCTCTAAAAAGGGGGAGAATATGGATAAAAAAATAAGAATGGAAGCTGAAGAATGTGACGGAAGATACTGTACTTCTGCTGAAACAAAGAAAAAATTAAAAGCAAGATTAAACAGAATAGAAGGACAGGTAAGAGGAATAAATAATATGATAGAAAAAGATGCTTACTGTGATGATATTTTGAATCAGATTGCATCTGTAAGAGCTGCTCTTGCCGGAGTGTCAAAACAAGTTCTTGAGGGTCATTTGAGACACTGTGTTGTTGATGGAATAAAAGAGGGACGTGATGAGCAGATAATAGAGGAGCTTATTACCACTCTTAACAAAATGATGAAGTAAAAGATATATAAAATAAAATTTTCAATATTCTAAAATTTTATTTTATAAATTTAAGTTGAAAAACAGAAAGGAAAAAAATGAATTATTTTTTATTTTTAAATCACCCAAAAGGTGAGGAAGTATACAGAGTAAATGAAGAAAATGAAAAAGCTGCAAGAAAATATTTTGAAACTATTCCTGTTATAGAAACAGAAATTGAAATTCAGGGAAAAAAATATAATGCAGTGATAGATTATGAAATGTTTTTAAAGCCATCTAATTTTGACTGCTTTAATTGTAATATAAACTGCTGCGCAGATAGTCCATCAAAACTTTCCAAAAAAACTAAAAAATTTCTTTTAGAAAATCTTGATGATTTTGAAAAAATTACTTCGAATTTTGAAATTGCAGAAGATATGGGATATGAGAGTGATGAACTTTTAGAAAATATAGAAAATGAGGACGAAGAGAGAAATATAATTCCAGAAATTGAAGATGCAACAGAGATGTGTTTTTATGCTTACAAAAAAGATAACAAAACAACTTTATGCAGTCTTCATTCTATGTGTCTTGAGAAAGGAATGTCAGGAAAAGAAATTTGCGATACAAAACCTCTTGTATGTTCATTATGGCCCATAGAAATTTTAGCTGAAGATGATAATTCAAAACTTTATATAACTCTTCCAGATGATTTTACAAACAGCTTTACAATAGAAGACTATTATGAAATTCCATGTATAAATGAAGATTTTGTATCATCAGCTCTTTTTAGAAGAAAAAATCCAAAAGGTTTTGATGGAGAATACAGACCTGTTATTGAAACATATAAAGAAACAATAATAAATTGTCTTGGAGAAGATGTTTATAAAAAAATAAAAGAAAAACTTTCAGAAGAATAAAAAATATTTTAAATTTTTCTTAAAAGATATTTTAAAATAATTAAATATGTTGACAATACTTTGAAAATCATATATAATATTACGGTAAATTAACCTTTCCCACAAAGGACCGTTGCGTTATATTATGAAAATATAACTTATTTTAGGAGGAAAAAAGTGAATAAATACACTGTAATGCAAAGAAAAGAAGATGTAGTTAGAGATTGGTACCACTACGACGCTGAAGGAGTTGTTTTAGGAAGATTAGCAGTAGAAGTTACTAAAAAATTAATGGGAAAAGAAAAAGTTTCTTTCACTCCACACATTGACGGAGGAGATTATGTTGTTGTAACAAACGTTGAAAAATTAGTAGTTACTGGAAACAAAATGAAAGATAAACTTTACTATAGACATTCTGGATTCCCTGGAGGAATTAAGAAAAGAACTTTAGAAGAAGTTTTAGAAGTTAAACCAGAAGATGCTTTAATGCTAGCTGTAAAAAGAATGCTTCCAAAAAACAGATTAGGAAGACAACAATTAACTAGATTAAGACTATTTGTTGGTGCAGAACATGATCATGCAGCACAAAAACCAGTAAAGGCTGAAATTTAAGGGGGTATTAACAGTGGCAGATATGAATCAATGTAGAGGAACTGGAAGAAGAAAAACTTCTGTAGCAAGAGTAAGATTAATTCCTGGAGAAAAAGGAATAGTTATAAATGGAAAAGAAATGTCTCAATATTTCGGAGGAAGAGAAATCCTTTCTAAAATAGTTGAGCAACCTTTAGTTTTAACAGAAACTTTAGACAAATACCAAGTAATCGTTAACGTTTACGGTGGAGGAAATGCTGGACAAGCTGGAGCTATCAGACACGGAATTTCTAGAGCATTACTTGAAGCTGATGAAACATTAAGAGGAGCTTTAAAAGAAGCTGGATTCTTAACAAGAGACTCAAGAATGGTTGAAAGAAAGAAATACGGAAAGAAAAAATCAAGAAGATCTCCACAATTCTCAAAAAGATAATTGTTATTTTCAAAGATATTTTATCCCATGGATTTATTCCATGGGATTTTTTTATTTTTTATGTTATACTGTTAAAAAGAATAGAATATAAAAAATAAAATGAAGTGTTAAAAAAATAGAAATTTATGGGAGAAAAAATGGAGCAGATAAAAGAAGCAGCATATCTTTCAGCACCAAAGTCAGCAGTTTATCGTAGAATAATGAATATTTTTTTTAAAGAATATGAAAAGATGAAATTTTATCTTTATAAAGAAGATATTTATAATGAAATAAAAAAAATTTCTGAGTTTGATGATTATTCTATGGAAGATTTAAAAACAGATTTAGATGCTTTAGTTGAATGGAATAATTTATCTGCTATTCAAGATACTAAAAAAGTATATACTATTTCAGAATATAAAAATAGAGAATTTCGTTATTCTATGAGTGAAAGAGCTGTTATTTTAGAAAGAGCAGCTGTAATGATAGATAATCTTCATTTGGAAACAGGAAATCTTTCAACAAACTATATTTTAAGAATACAAGATTCTTTGGAACAGATAAAAAGGATATCTGAACATGAAGAAAATGTTGATAAGATAAATGAGCTCTGGAAAATTCTTCAAGAAGATTTTAAAAAATTAAATCAAAACTATCAAGATTATTTAAGAGACTTCTATATTCAAAAACCTGAATTTTACGGAGAGATAATGGAATTTATCTCATACAAGCAAAAATTCGTATCCATTTTAAAAAATTTCGTAAGAGAACTTCAAACCAACAGCAGACGACTTGAAAAAACAATAGAAAATATAAAAGAGAAAATGGAAAATAAAATTTTATTTTTAATAATAAAAGCAGAAATTGAAAATCAAGAGATGAATTTAAATAAAATTTTTTTAACTCCCGAAGAGCTGAAAGAAAATGTTGAGGAAAATATAAAAGGAAAATGGGAATCTCTTAAAAATTGGTTTTTCTCTAGTGAAGAAAGAAAAAGTGAATGCAGGCAGGTTTTGGATATCACAGGAGAAATTATAAGAAAAATTCTGCAAGATGCTTTTTTTCTTACTCAGAAACAAAGCTGGGGGATAAATAAAAAAGAGGAATATAAAAAAATATTAAAAATGTTTTCAGAATGTGAAGATATAAAAGAGGCACATAAACTATCAGCCCATGTTTTTGGAATTCAAAATATAAGACATTATGTGACAGAAATTTCAAAAGGGACAGAAAGCATTGAAGAAAGTCTTTATGATGAAAAATGCGGAGAATATAAACTTGAATCTCACAATAGAGTGTACAAACCAAAACTTGAAAAAAGCGGATTTGAAAATCGTGATGATATAAAAGAAAAATTCCGTCTGGAATATAAAGAGAAATTAGAAGAAAATAAAAAAATGATAAAGAAATATTTAAGCAGAGGAAAGCTTGATATCTCAAAAATAGAAGGAGAAGTCTCTTCTGATTTCAGGAAATTTATTTTAAATATGATAAGTGCAGCTAATCTTTCTGAGAATAAAATAAGTACAACAGAATATGGACAGAAATATAAAATAGTGCAGCTTGAAGAAAGATTTGTATTAAAATGTGAGGATGGAAATTTAGAGATGCCTAAATTTATTTTTGAATTTTTGGGGGAGTAAAGTTGAAAGAGATAAGATTACTGCTTGAAAATTTTTGGATAGATAAAAATAAAAACAGAGAAGATTATTTTTTGGCAAGAAAAAAAGAAAACGAATTGAGAAAATTTTTCGCAGAAAAACCCGGCTGGAAAATAATTTCTAATGAAAAAATAATAAAGGTTGAAAAAATTCCAGCAAAAGCAGAAAGTTTTATGGGAATAGAAAGATTTCAAGAAAAATTGGATTACTGTATTTTGTGTGGGCTTTTAATTTTTTTGGAAGAAAAAGAGGATGGAGAGCAGTTTCTTCTTCATGAAATTATAGATAATATTGAATTTTTATTGAAAGATTATATAGAAATTGATTGGTTGAAATTTACCCACAGAAAATCTCTTATCCGTGCTTTTGAATATGCAGAGGAAATGAGACTTCTTTCAAAAACAGAAGGGGATATAAAAAATTTTACAGATAATAGAGATACAGAAGTTTTATATGAAAAGACAGGACTTTCCAGATATTTTTCTGTAAATTTTAACAGAGATATTTTTTCTTTTGGATCTTATAAAGATTTTGAAATAAAAGATGAAAACTTTAACAAAGGAGAAAACAGAACTAGCAGAGTTTATAGAAAACTTCTTACCACTCCTGCTGTTTACTGGGAGAATTTTGATGATTCTGACAAAATATATATAAAAAATCAAAAACCAGCTCTTGAATTAAATATTGAAAGACAGATAGAGGGAAAACTCCACATACATAAAAATGGAGCTTTTTTAATTTTTGACAATAAAAAAGTTATTGGGCATGTTCATCCGGGAAAAACAGTCATTTCTGAAATAGTTCTTCTTGTCTGTGGTGAACTGCGAAAAAAAGTGAGAGAGAAAAAATTTGAAAAAGAACTGAATGATTTTTTATATATTTATGAAAGAGAGCTGAAAGATATAATAAAAGAATGTAGGAAGAACTACAGTATAAATTGGAGCAAAGAGTTTAGAGAAATGAATGAAGAAAAACTTTTTGTAAATATTCTTGAATATATGGAAAGCTGGCTTTTTGCAGAGAGAAAAAATGAAAAAATATTAATTTATCCAGGAATTGCAAAAATTGTTGGAATGTATAAGGATAAAAATAAAATATCTGGAGGAGAAGATGAATAACCGTTGGCAGATGAATCGTATAGGTTTTGTTAATTTTTGGCTCTACGACAATGAAGTTTTTGACCTTGAAAATGGAAAAATTTTAATAAGAGGAACAAACGGTTCAGGAAAATCAATAACAACACAGAGTATTGTAAGTTTTATTCTAGATGGAAACAGAAGCCCAGAAAGACTTGATACCTTTGGCTCAAGCGACAGAAAAATGGAATATTATTTTCTTGGAGATAATTCTGAAAAAACAGAGGGAACAGGATATATTTTTCTGGAGCTGAAAAAAAGAGGAACAGAACAGTATAAAACAATTGGAATAGGACAGAAAGCCCAGAGAGGAAAACCTATGCAGTTTTGGGGATTTGTTTTATCTGACGGGAGAAGAGTAGGTAGAGATTTTGAGCTTTATAAAAATATTGGGAGCGGTAAAAGGCAGGTTCTTGATAAGAATGAGCTTGAAAGAAATCTTGGAGAAAAAAATAAATTTGTCACAAAAACCAAAGAGTATATGGAAATGATAAATAAAGAATTTTTTGGTTTTACAGATATAAATTATTATCAAAAACTTATAAAATTTCTGCTTAAAATAAGAACTTCAAAACTTTCTACAGATATAAAACCTGCAAATGTTCATGAAATACTAAATGATTCTCTGCAGATTTTAGAAGAAAATGATTTGAGAATTCTTGCAGAGAGTCTTGAAAAAATGGACGAAATGCAGGAAACAAACGAAAGACAAAAAGAGGAAAGAAAAGTTTTAAAAATTTTAAAAAAAGAATATGATAGATATAATAAAATTCTCTTACAAGAAAAAGCAAAAAATTACTTAAAAGCTGAAAATGAATATGAAATTTTAGATAGAAAAATAAAAAATATAAATAAAGAGCTTGAAAAAATAGAAAAAGTAAAAAAAGAAAATACAGATTTAAAATTTCAAATAGAAAAGAGACTTGAAATAATAGAACAGGAAAGCAGACTTTTAAGAAATATTGATTTAGAAAAAAATGTGTCTGAACTGAGAAATGCAAAATTAGATTTAGAAAGTAAAGAAAAAGAGATTTTTTTAACTGAAGAAGAACTTCAAAAGCACAGACACAGCTTCAATAAAAAAGAAGCTGAGAAGAAAGATGAACTTAGAAAAAAAGAAAGTATAAAAAATGATATAAAAGAATATTATTTTAATATGTCTGATATAAATGATACAATTAATTTTTATGGACATTTTAAAGAAGAAAATGAATTTTTTGAAAAAGATATATATTCAAAAATAGAAATTGTCAGAAATAACATAGAAATATATAAAGAAAATATTCATTCGGCTTTGGAAATTTTGAGAAAATATAAAATATTATCAGAAAATCTTGAAAGATGTGAAGAAGAATTTTCATATATTATGAAAGAGAAAGATAAGGCTTATGAGGAAAATCAGAAAGCCGAGGAACTTGAAGACAGAGCAAGAGATAATTTGATAGAGAAATTTTATGTTTTAAAAGAAAATAATGAATTTTTAAAAATTTCTAAAAGTGAACTTGAAAAAATAGAAGAACTTATTAAAAAATACGAAGGACTTTCAGAGGGAGAAGAGCTTAAAAAAATCCTTGAAAAAAATTATAATTTAAAAAATCAAGAACTTTCACAGGAAAAAATAAGGCTTAATTTTGAAAAAGAAAAAACAGGAGAAGAGCTAAAAAAAGAAATAACAGAACTTGAAAGTTTAAAAAATAAAAAGGAAACTGCTCCTGAAAGAGATGTTGAAAAAGAAAGATGCAGAGAAGAATTAAAAAAAGCTGAAATTCCGTTTGTATCTTTTTATGAGGCTGTAGATTTTGCAGAAAATCTTGCAGAAAATGAAAAAAATATTTTAGAAGCTCAGCTAAAAGAAAGCGGAATACTTGATTCACTTATAATACCCAAAGCATTTAGAGAAAAAGCACATGAGATAATAAAAAAATATTCAGATTTAATTTTGGACATTAAAGACAGTTCAAATGAAAAAGAAAAATTTTTAAAACTTAGAGTGGAAGATATAGATACAGAGCTTAAAGAAACAGTTGAAGTTTTTCTAAAGAATATTTCTTTAAAAGAAGATGGGAATTTAGGAAAACTTGTGCTGGAAGAAAATGGATATTTTAGAAATGGAGTCTTAAAAGGTTATGCTTCTAAAAATTATACAGCTTCATTTATAGGAGTTCAAACAAGAAGGGAAAAATTAAAAAATGATATTTTAATTCAGGAAGAAAAATGTAAGTTTATTGAAAATAGTTTAAAAAATATTTCTGCTTTTTTGGAAGAAACAGAAATAAAGTTGAAAGTTTTAAAATCAGAGTATCAAAATATTCCAGAGTTCTCAGATCTTAATACAGCAATTCATCTTAGAAAAGAAAGTGAATATATTTTAGAAAAAGCTGCTGCCAAAACAGATGAAAAAGAGAAACAACTTTTAGAAATAAAATCAGAATGCCAGCAGTGTGACCGTAAAATAATAGAAAATTGTAAAATTCTTCCTTTTAAAAGAAATATAGATGAATATGAAGAGGGAGAGCAGCTTGTAAGAGAATATATTTTAATTCTTAATAAATCAGAAAAAGCGGTCAGAGATTATCACTTATCAATCTCAGAGATAATAAAGATAGAAGAAATTCAAGAAAAAGAGGAGGATCTTATTGAATTCTGCCACGATAAATTAAGAAAAAATAGGAATGAGCTGGAAAAAATACAAAATATAATAAATAAATTAAAAGAAATAATTAACAGTCCGGAAAATATTGCAGCTGCAGAAAAAATAAAAAAATTACAAAATGAAGAAGAAAATCTGAAAATTCAGAAAGAAAAAATAAATATGGATATGGTTCGGGAAGAAGAAAACTGTAAATTTAAAAGAGAACAGCTTAAGGAATATACTGAGCAGGAAGCAGAAAAAAAGAGAGCCTTTTCTATAACTCAAAAATATTTTCAGGAAGAAATGGATTTAAAATTTGTTGATATTTATGGAGAAAATTTATATGAGACTGCAGAAAGTATTATAAAAAGCAGTGATGAAAAGAAAAACATCACAGTAGAAGATGCAGTTTCATCTTTAAATAAGGTGTACCGTATACACTCTGGTAAATTTGACGAGTATATGATTTCTATGGATGATATTTTTGAGTCTGACCCTTTATATACAAGAAAAAGATTTATCATAACTATGCAGAGAGAGGGAACAAGAATTTCTCTTTATGATTTTGAAAATCTTTTGAATGAAGAAATTGAAAGAAGAGAGTTTGCAATAGAGAAAGAAGACAGAAAACTTATTGAAGATGTCCTTTCAGGAAATATTGGTCACAAACTAAGTGATTACATTAATGAAAGCAGAAAATGGATAAAAGAGATGTCAAAAATAATGCAGGAAATGGAAACATCTATGAAAATGAAGTTTTCTATGGACTGGAAAGCAAAAGGCAAAACAGCTGATTCAGAACTAGAAATAAGTGAATTGGAAGTTCTTTTAAATAAAAGTAATTATCTTTTATCAGATGAAGATTTAAATAAAATTTCTCAGCATTTTAAAAGCAAACTGGATTACATAAGAGAAGAAATAAAAAACAGTGACGGAGAATTAAACTATATTGATTCAATAAAGAAAGTTTTGGATTATAGAGAGTGGTTTGAGTTTAAACTTTATTATCAAAAACATGGTGAGAATAAAAAAGAACTTACTAACAGTGCTTTTAATAAATTCAGCGGAGGAGAAAAAGCCATGTCAATATACATTCCTCTTCTTGCAGCAGCTTCGGCTCAATACAAAAAAGCTAAAGAAGATTGTCCGAGAATTATAGCTCTTGATGAAGCATTTGCAGGTATAGATAATAAAAATATAGACAGTATGTTTGAACTTATAGAAAAATTAGATTTTGATTACATAATGAATTCACAAATTTTATGGGGAGACTGCAGCTCCGTAAAAGGTTTAAGAATAGCTGAACTTATAAATAAAAGAGAACTTAATATGATAGTTGTAAACAGATTTTTCTGGGACGGGAAAGAAAGACATCTGGTGATTTAAAATGCTGAAAGAGTGTGTAAAATATTTTAAAAGCAATAGAGGTTATGATAAAATTTTTTTCAAAATGAGAGAAAAATGGTTATCTTATGGAAAAACAGCAGGGTATATTATAATAGAGAATCCTAGCTCTGAAGAAAGAGAAGCTGTTAAAAATATTTTTGGAAAAAATTTTGATGAAAAAAAGATAAAATTTAAAATGACTGATTTTGAAAAAGCATTAAGAGAAAGCAGATATAAAGATATAATTCTTTTAGAGCTTTTGGAAGAATATTTTAACGAAAAAATTGTTTCTAAAAAAGAAAAGAATATTTTTAAAGAAAAGAGCCGTGAAGATTTTTTTGAAAAAATAGAGAATAAGTTAAAAGAAACAAAAAATTATACAAAAGAGGCAGAGTTTCTTTTGGAAAAAATAAAAGAGGAGAAATCAGGGCTTTATAAATTTGATTCAGATAACAGTTTCTCAGAAGAAATGATATATTTCGGAATAAAAGCTGTAAATTTTTTAAAAAACAGGCAAAAAAGAATAAAAATAGCTATGCTGAGTGCAGAAATAACTTCAGACCCTCATTATTTTGACAGAGGAACATCAGCAGGAAATCTTCTTATTTATATGCTCAGTGAGATAAGTAATATTCCTTATGCAAAAGAAAGCGAAAAAATTCTTGAAATATATTATAAGTCAGGAATAGAGGTCGACAGTATTTCAAGTTTTACGGTATGTTTTAATATAAGATTTTTTACCAAAAGTGGAGAACATCATGCATATAACGAATTTATAAAAAATTCTGAAGACTATGTTGTAACAATGTCAAATTTAAAAAATATTGTGAGAGCAGAAGGAGTAAGCAGAAAAATTTTTGTAATCGAAAATCAGATGGTATTTTCTTATTTGTGTGAATATTTTAAAAACAGCAGCGTATCTTTAGTATGTACAGGAGGACAACCGAAAACAGCTTCGCTGATTCTTATTGATATGCTTTGTCAGTCAGATTGTATTATATATTATTCAGGAGATATTGATCCAGAAGGAATTGAAATAGCTGACAAACTAATAAAAAGAGGAAATGGGAAAATAATTCCATGGTGTTTTTCTTTGGAAGATTATAAAAATAGTATTTCAAATAAAATAATTTCTGACCAGAGTATAAAAAAATTAGAAAAGATAGAAAACAATTTTTTTAAAGACCTTATATTAAAAATTAAGGAAGAAAAAAGAGCAGGGTATCAAGAACTTATTTTAAATAAAATGATAGAAAATATTAAAAATAATTTATAAATTTTTGGAGATGGGAAAGATGGAAGTAACAATAGACAGCAGTGTAAAAGAAAAAGTTGAAAGTGTAAGACTTGGGTGTTTAGTCTATGATGTGAAAGTAAAAGAAAAAAATGAAGATTTGTGGGAGAAATTAGAAAATGAAATATTTCCGCAGCTTATTTCTATTATTGAAGAAAAGGGAATAAATGGAGTAGAAAATATTTTTTCTTCAAAAAAAGCATATAAGTCTTTAGGAAAAGATCCCAACCGTTACAGAGTTTCTTCAGAAGCTCTTTATAGAAGAGTTAAGCAGGGAAAAGGCTTGTATCAGATAAATACAGTGGTGGATACAAATAATTTAATATCTCTGGAAACAGGTTTTTCAGTTGGCTCTTATGACTTAAAAAATGTAAAAGGAGATATAGTTTTAAGAAAGGGAGTAGATGGAGAAACTTATAAAGGTATTGGAAAAGATGATATAAACATAGAAAATCTTCCTGTCCTTGCTGACAGCGAAGGAGCTTTTGGAAGTCCGACAAGTGACAGTACAAAAGCTATGGTAACTTTAAATTCTGAAAAAATACTTACACTTATTTACTGTTTTTCTAAAGATGAAAATTTAGAAGAAATATTAAATAAGTCAAAAGAATATTTGGAAAAATATACAGGAACAGAGAATATAGAAATTTTTATAGTTGAATAAAAATTAAAAAAATACAAATTTAGAATTCTATTGTTATCTTTTTTGAAATATGGTATAAATATAGTTGAGTAGAAAAATAAACTTTTAATATATAGATTTTAGAAAGGATAATTATGGAAAGATTAACAGAAAAAGAAATTAAAGATATTATTGTTGAATTAAAAAAAAGTGGAAAATATGAAGAATACCATGAAATGATAAATGATGATTTTGAAAATCACCACATAGTTTATAAGCTTGATTCAGATGAAATGATAGCTCTTGCTTATAAAAATAAAACTATTCCTTTTAAAATGCAGGAATATTATGATTGGCATGAGATAAATCTTTTAGTTGAAGAAGATTTAGATTAAGGAAAAAGGAGCTGATGATGTATGCAGCTCCTTATTTTTTTATTCCTAAGGAAATTATAATTTGATTTTTTTATAAAAAAATTACAAAATATATAAATTTTGCTATTTGATTAAGTGGAAAAAATTTAAAAATAATAAAATTCAGAAGCACAAAAAAACTGATTGTAAAA
>ENA-OWPF01000458-OWPF01000458.1-human-gut-metagenome-genome-assembly--contig:-NODE-458-length-47154-cov-7.273658_pt1 | contig 47154 bp, 41 predicted proteins | sample MGYA00248261_ERZ651840 | MGnify/ENA primary metagenome ERZ651840 (study PRJEB26924, sample SAMEA4378268) | human gut metagenome | biome: human gut; feature: human-associated habitat; material: faeces... | reverse complement strand
ATCCTTGTTAATCGATAATTAAAATATGTGTCTAAGAAAATGGGTTCACTACAATTCTTTAACCTCTCTTTTATCTACATTCTAAAATTTTTTATATATTTATTATTTTATATTTTCAACCCAATTTTTAATTCTTTCGTCAGTCATTTCACTTTGATTATTTTCATCTATTACCAGTCCGACAAAAGAGTCATCTCTTACAGCAGTAGAATCTGAAAATTCATATCCTTCTGTTGAAGTTTTTCCAACGACATTTGCTCCTGCTTCAATAACTGCATCGTATAAAGTTCCCATTCCATTTACAAAAGTATCACCGAATCCAAATTGGTCTCCAACACCGATTAAAGCAACTTTTTTATTTGAGAGATTTTTAGTTTTTAAAGAATCAACTACTTCTAACCAAGAGTCTTGAAGGTCTCCCATTCCCCAAGTAGAAGTTGCTAAGATAACAAAATCATAGTCGTCAGCTTTGTCAATTTCAGAAGCTTCAAAAACATCAGCTCCTAAAAGAGAAGCAATCCTTCTACAAATATCTTCTGTAACTCCTGTTGTACTACCATAAAAAATTCCTGTTTTCATAATTTACCTCCTGTAATATTAGTTTTACTGATATAATATTATCATATAATATTTAGAAATTCAAAACATTTTAAAATAAAAATTAAAATATTTTAAAAATAAAAAAACTTCCTATGAACCATAGAAAGTTTTTTTAATATTTTTTATTTTATATTAAAATGTGTATGTCCAACCTAAATAGAATTCACCATAATATTTTCCATCATCTTCTCCGCCATGTCCTTTAGTATCAAATTTATACATATCATATTGATAATATCCGTCAAGAGAGAAATTTTCTGTAATGGCATAGTTTGCTGATAAAACTAAACTATGAGAATTAGGGTTTGCTTCTACCCATTTTCCTTCTGCTTTATTTTCATCATATTTTATATCTGTATCAAACTGCCATCTATATTCTAATCCAAGAGCTAATTTTTCTCCTTCATAAATTGGAAGAGAAGCTCTTAATTGTTGTCTGTAGTCATGTTTAAAACCATCTTTTTCTGTATTTACTGCCAATCCGCCAACTTCAATATAATATCCTAAAGTTACAGGCCCTATTGTATAGTTAATTGGCTGAGCTTCAAAATAGTAATTGTCTCCTGCTTCAGAATCTCCGTTTGTAGAGAAATATGCTGCATCAATCCAACCTGAAAATGCTCCATATTCATATTTTGTTCTTAAGTAATATCCATCAGCGTCTGAGTCTTGTCTCCATCTGAAACCTAAAGAGTAGTTTTCGTAATTTTTCCAGATGTCTAAATCAATTCTGTTTGCTGCAGAATGTATTCCTTCATCTGTATCCATAGACCATGTTTTTCTTGCAAAAATATCAAAAGACCAATCTTTATACTCTAGTCCAACAGCATTTCCAAAATGAACTTCTTGGCCTATATTTTCTCCTCCAGAGGTATTGTCAACTTCTATTGACTGTCCAATGTATGTTACTGTAAGTGCTGGAGCTTCTTCTTTTGCATAAGCTACTCCTGAAATTACTGATAATGCTCCAAATAAAAGTGCTAATTTTTTCATAAAAAATCCCCCTATAAAAATATATATTCTCTAAATACCATATGATTGGTTTTTAAGATATGTATGTTTTATCATATTTTTATTTGTTTGTCAAAATATTTTAAATAAAAATTATTAAAATGTGTATAAATATATAAACAACTCATTTATTATCAAAGAAAAAATTACTATATCTTTATGTAATAAAAAATATATATTATAATTAATAAAACTAATGAGCAGAAAATATGAAAATATAAGAATTGTTATTTATTAAAAATTTTAACAATTTCAGTTGAATAAGATTGATGTCATAATAAATTTAAAAGTAGAAATAATAAGGATGATTTGTATTGATAAGTGAAAAAGTGTTGTTCTCATAAAGGGGGAATTTTATGGTAATTTTAAAATCCTATAAAAGTAAAAAAGCCCTGAATTTTCAGGGCTTTTAATCATCTTAGTTTAAAGAACTATTTTTCTGCGTAAACAGAAACTTGTTTTTTGTCTTTTCCTAATCTTTCAAATTTTACATATCCGTCGATTAGAGCGAATAATGTATGGTCTTTACCTTCTCCCATGTTTACACCAGCATGGAATTTATTACCTCTTTGTCTTACGATGATGTTTCCAGCTTTAACAGCTTCTCCATCGTATTTCTTAACTCCTAGGTATTTAGGATTAGAGTCTCTTCCGTTTTTAACAGAACCTTGTCCTTTTTTGTGGGCAAATAATTGTATATTTAATGTAAATAACATCTAAATTTCCTCCTTCTCTACAAGCTTTATATTTTTAGGATAATCTTTTGATAATTGTTTCACAATTACCAACATGCTTTCTAAAAGAGTATTTATTTCTCTTTCTTTACCTTTCAAGTCCATATCAGCTAATTCTACTGATAGAAGACCTTCAGATGATATTTCAAATCTGGGATAGATTTCCAAGACATCTTGAAATCCTGCTAGAGGAAATTGTAGAGCTGTGGAAAGTGCTGCACACACTATATCCGACCCATATTCGTCATATTCTGCATGTCCGACAGCTTTATAACTTATAATTCTGCCGTTTTTTCTTAAAATTTCAATCTCTGTCATTTAACTATGCATTGATTGCTGTAACTTTAATCTCAGTGAAAAGTTGTCTGTGACCTTTTTTTCTGTGATTTCCAGTTTTTGGCTTGTATTTGAAGTTAACAACTTTAGCCCCTTTACCTTGGCTTAATACCTCAACAACAACTTTTGCTCCTTCAACTACTGGAGTTCCAACTTTTACATCTTCTCCGTTAGCTACTAAAAGAACTTCTGTTAATTCTACAGTTTGGTTAACTTCAGCATTAAGCTTTTCTACTCTTAAAACATCACCTTCTGCAACTTTGTACTGTTTACCACCAGTTTTTATAACTGCGTACATTCTAACACCTCCAAAAGATTAATCGCTGACGATAGGTTGCTGATGACCTTCATCATGCGTAACTTTTATTATGATACTATACTTTGCTTTATAAGTCAAGGGTTTTTAATCAAAAAATATTATTTTTTTAGAAAAATATTTTTGGGAAAAATAAAAATATATTGCTTTTTAAATTATATAAGGTTATAATTTCTTTAGTGATTTAGTAAAAAATATAAAACAGGCGGTACTTATGATTTTTCAAAGAGAAGAACTTTTAATTGGAAAAGAAAATTTAAAAAAATTAAAAAATTCTCATGTAATTGTTTTTGGTGTTGGAGGTGTTGGAGGATTTACAGTTGAAGCTCTTGTAAGGGGGGGAATAGGAGAGCTTACAGTTGTTGATTATGATACCATAGACATAACAAACATAAATAGACAGATAATAGCTTTGCAGAATACAGTTGGACAAAATAAAGTTGATGTAATAAAGGAAAGAGCAGTTTCAATAAATCCAGAAATAAAAATTCATGCTTTTAAAGAAAGATATGATGAAAGCACAAAGGATATATTCTTTAAGGATAAAAGTTATGATTATGTTGTAGATGCAATAGACCTTGTATCATCAAAGATTAACCTTATAAAAACAGCTGCAGAAAAAAATATCCCGATAATTTCATCAATGGGTACAGGAAATAAAATAAATCCAGCTATGCTTGAAGTGAGTGATATAAATAAAACTTCAGTCTGCCCCTTAGCAAAAGTTATGAGACGTGAACTTAAAGCAAGAGGAATAAAAAAGCTGAAAGTTGTATATTCAAAAGAACTCCCAATAAAACCTGTAAATGAAGAGGGAGGAAGAGAAAAATCCAAAAATGTGGGAAGCATATCTTTTGTACCTTCAGTTGCGGGGCTTATTATTGGAGGAGAAGTCATAAAAGATATTTGCGGTTTAAAAAATTCAGGAGGAAATTAGTATGGAAAATATAGGAATATTCTATGGGTCAAACACAGGAAAAACTGCAGCTATTGCAGAGGAAATAGAATTTAATTTAAGAAAAGATAATTATGAAGTAATAAATGTGGCAGAGGGAATAAAAAAAATGCCAGAGTTTAAAAATTTAATTTTATTGACACCAACTTATGGAGTGGGAGAAGTTCAGGAAGATTGGGCAAATGTTATGTCACAGTTTGAAAAAATTGATTTTACAGGAAAGAAGGTTGCAATTGCAGGGCTTGGAAATCAATTTGCTTTTGGAGAATCTTTTGTCGGTGGAATGAGAGTTCTTTATGATGTTGTTGTGAAAAATGGTGGAGAAATTATAGGATTTACTTCAAATGAAGGTTATCATTATGAAGAAAGTGAAGCGGTCATAGATAATAAATTTGTAGGTCTTGCAATAGATGAGAATAATCAAGATGATGAAACTCCAGAAAGAGTTATGAACTGGATAGCAGAACTTAAAAATAAGTTCTATTAATCATTAAAAAATTATATTTTAAAAAGCTATCATTAGATTAATATGGTAGCTTTTTTATTCTCTGCGTTGAAAAAAGTTTCGTAATTTATGTAGTGAACTGAACGTTAAAAATGATATGTTTGATGAATAAAGTTTGGAGTTTATCATTATTTAGTAAAACGAACAAAATAAATAGAAAATTTTTTTACCAGCAGGACAGTTTTCTTTTTGTCAATGCAGAAGACGAACGATTGATAAAGAGTTCAATGACTAGCAGAGCCGACGAATTAAAAAATTTTATTTATTAAATTTTTAATTTGTTCATTAATCTGTTTGCACAAAGAAAATGAATAGATAAACAAATTTTCATTTTCAAAACAAAAATAATGTTGTATAATTTATCGTATTAAAAAATTGTAAGGGAAAAATTAAAATCATATATAATAAGGAAGAGTAAGGAGAAATTAAATTATGCAGAAAAAAGAATATAGTTTGTTTACAGCTATTACAATGATAGTTGGAACAGTAATAGGTTCGGGAATATTTTTTAAGAGTGACAATATTTTAGTGTTTACACAAGGAAGCATTGTAAATGGAGTTATACTTTTTTCTCTTGCAGCAATAGGAATTATTTTTGGAAGTTTGGCAATAGGAGTTCTTGCAGCTAAGACTACAAAAGCAGGGGGACTTATAACTTATGCAGATGAATATTCTGGAAAGAAAACAGCCTGTGCATTTGGGTGGTTCCAAGTATTTATATATTATCCAGCTGTAATAGTTGTTGTGTCATGGGTTGTTGGAGTTTATGTCTGTATGCTTTTTGGAATAAATGCAACATATGAAATAACTGCTGCTATTGGAGTTTTTGCTTCGATTATTTATTTTGCAATAAATGCACTTTCAGCAAATCTTGGAGGATATTTTCAAAATTGTGCAACAATTATAAAAATGATACCTCTTGTAATAATTGCTGTGGCAGGATTTATATATGGAGATCCTTATGGAGCTATGCCAATAGAAACAGCTTCAAAAGAAATGGCTTCTTCAATAAATTGGTTTGCAGCTCTTGGACCAATCGCTTTTTCGTATGATGGCTGGGTTGTTTCAACATCGATAGCTCACGAAATAAAAAATTCAAAAAGAAATCTGCCGATAGCTCTTATAGTTGGTCCTATATTTGTTTTGGCAGCTTATATCTTATATTTTACAGGTATAAGTTTATTAATAGGGCCTGCAAATATTATTGAAATGGGCGACGGTCATGTTAATGCAGCAGCAATAAAACTTTTTGGAGAAATGGGAGCAAAAATAATTTTAATATTTGTAATAATTTCTGTTCTTGGAACTCTTAACGGATTTATTTTAGGATTTATCCGTCTTCCTTATTCACTTGCTTTAAGAGGAATGTTCCCGATGGAAGAAAAACTTAAAAAAGTAAATGAGAAAACTCATCTTCCAGAATATTCAGCTTTTATAGCATTTATTATAACTTGTGTGTGGGAATATATAAATTATGCTGTTCAAAAAAATAATCTTATTCCAAATTCAGATGTTTCTGAAATTCCTATTGTAGCAAGTTATGTTCTTTATATAATTTTATATGTCTGTGTCATAAAATTATATTTAAAAGGTGAAGTTGAAGGAAAAATCCGTGGGCTTGTAATTCCTGTTCTGGCAGTGATAGGTTCTCTTATAATTATTATAGGAGGACTTCAAAATCCAATGACAATGCTGTATCTTGGAATTTGTATGGCAGTGATAGTTATTTCACTTATATTCTGGAGCAGAAAAAACAGATAAAAATATTGTTCATTTTCTTTGGGCGGACAAAGAAAACGAACCAAAAGAAACCCGCTCTGCTTGTGAAAAATTTTTCTATTTATATTGTTCGTTTCACTAAAAATGACAAACTCACTATGTTCAGACAGTGTCATTTTTCAGTGTTCAACTCACTGCATAAATTACAAAAAATTTTTCAATGCAGAGGATAAAAAAATATTTGCAGATATTAATCGGAGATTGTAAAAATACAGCAGTCTCCGTTTTTATTTGTGGTATAATATTTTTATTAAAAATTTTTTATTTGATGGGTGATGGGAATGAGATTATTCGGTACAGCAGAAAATGTAAACGGGATACTTCATATAGGAGGAATTTCTGTTGAAAAATTAAGAGAAAAATATGGAACTCCTCTTTATGTGATGGATCAAAAATTAATAGAGGATAATTTACAAAAATATAAAGAATGCTTTGTCTCTGATAAATTTGCAACACAGGTTATATATGCAACAAAGGCATTTTTAAATGTGGGAATGTGTCAGCTTGTAAATAAATTTGGGCTTGGAATGGATGCAGTTTCAGACGGGGAGCTTTTTACAATAAAACATTCTGGATTTCCTATGGAAAATATCTATATGCACGGAAATAATAAAAGTGATTTGGAACTTGAAATGTGTATTAACTATGGAGTGGGAACAATTATTGTAGATAATTTTTATGAACTTAAAAGGCTTGAAAAAATTTGTGAGTTAAAAGATAAAAAAGTGAAAGCACTTTTAAGAGTAAATCCTGGAATAGAGGCTCACACACATGAATATATAAAAACTTCTAAGGATTCATCAAAATTTGGAGAAACTATATATGAAGATAAAATCTATGATATAATAAAAGAGTTCCAAAAATCTGAATATGTGGAGCTTCTTGGTTTTCACTGCCACATAGGTTCTCAGATATTTGACACAAAAGCATTTTATGCTGAGATAGAAACTATGATGGATTTTATAGAAGCTGTAAAAGAGAAATTAAGTTTTCATACAAAATATTTAAACCTTGGGGGAGGTTTTGGAATATATTATGTATCAGGGGATAAAGAACTTAATATTCCTGAAGTTATGAAAAAAATGATAGAGATACTTGAAAATAAACTTGAAGAATATAATATTTCTCTTGAGAAAGTAATAATTGAGCCGGGAAGAAGTATTGTTGGAAATGCAGGGACAACAATATATACTGTGGGAGGAACAAAAATAACTCACAGCGGAAAAAAATATGTTTTTGTTGACGGAGGAATGGCAGATAATATAAGACCTGCTCTTTATCAGGCAGAATATGAAGGGTGCATTGCAAATAAAATGAATGACAAAATTTCTGATGAAGTAACAGTTGCAGGAAAATGCTGTGAATCCGGGGATATGCTTATAAAAGATTGTTTAATGGCAGATGCTGAGGCAGGGGACATCTTAGCTGTTTCCACAACAGGAGCTTATAATTATTCTATGGCAAGCAATTACAACAGACTTAGAAAACCTGCTGTTGTTTTGGTAAAAGACGGACAGTCAAAACTTCTTGTAAGACGTGAAACATATGAAGATTTAATAAGAACTGATATGAATTTTGAAGATTAAGAGGTGCTTAAATGAAATTTACAAAAATGCAGGGAGCGGGAAATGATTTCTTGCTGATAGATGGATTCGAAAATAATCTTTGTGAGATAGTTCCAAAAATAAAAAATCTTTGTGACAGAAGGTTTGGTGTGGGAGGAGACGGGGTAATAGTTGCTCTTCCAAGTGAAAATTCAGATGTAAAGATGTATTATTATAACAGCGACGGTTCACAAGGTGAGATGTGTGGGAACGGAATAAGATGCTTTGCAAAATTTGTATATGAAAAAGGGATAGTAAGAAAAGATATTTTAAAAATTGAAACTTTGGCAGGTATTCAGACAGCAGTTTTAAAAATAAATGATAAAGACATTGTTGAAAAAATTGAGATAGAGATAGGAAATATAAAATACGCTCCGGAAGATATTGTTGTTGATGTTGAGGGAGAAAATGCTTTTAATAAAAAAATAAGTATTGATGGAAGAGAGATAGAATTTTCTTCTGTATTTCTAGGAGTTCCTCACACTGTAATATTTATAGATGAAGAAAATCAGTATGATGTAAATGAAATAGGAAGAAAGATAGAAGTCCACCCTGTTTTTCCTAAAAAAACAAATGTAGATTTTGTTCTTCCAATATCAGATGACGAAATAAAAATATTTACATGGGAAAGAGGTGCTGGAAGAACTCTTGCCTGCGGAACAGGTTCAAGCTCATCAGCTCTTTTATGCCATAAACTAAAAGGAATGAAAAACAGAATAAAGGTTATTACAGAAGGTGGAAATTTAGAAGTTGAAATCTTAGACGATACAAGGGTAAAACTTATAGGAACTGCTGGAATTTCTTTTGAGGGGGAAGTAGATTTAGAAAATTATTAAAGTATTATTTCTTTTCTTTGAACAGGGAAAGAAAAGGAACGAAAAGAAACCCGTCCTGCTGGTGAAAAATAATTCTATTAATTTTGTTCACTGCATTAATTACAAATTATTTTTCAATGCAGGGAAATTTGAATAAAATATAAAAACTGAGAAATTTTTTATTAAATTTCTCGGTTTTTTGTTTATATAGTTCTATGTCAATTTATACCAACATCTGCTGAAGTATGATATAATATTGATTGAAATATTTGGAACGGGGTATATGATTGGAAAATGAAAATAGAAAATAAAAGTATTTATCACCAGCATAATGAAATAGATGAAAATATACAAAAAAATATAGAAAATCAAAGAGTGAGAAGAAGAAATAGAAGCATACTTTTGATAGTTGCAATTTTAGTTGTGCTCAGCATACTTAATATATTAAGTGTAGGATTTTATAAAGAGGATTTATTTAGTGTAAAAAGACATCTTCAAATAATGTGTGGCTCAACAGTTGTAGCACTTATTCCTATGACTTTAGACTATGAAATATATAGAAAGCCTTTTATGAAGCTTCTTTTATTTTTTGGCTCTATTGGAGTTCTGCTCTTTGTAATTTTTGGACCGAGCAGTATCATAAAGAGTGTTAATGGTGCAAGAGGATGGATAAATTTAGGAATAACAACTATACAGCCTGCTGAAATTTTAAAAATTCCTTTTATAATTCTTCTTGCCAATGTGCTTGCAAAAGGTGAAGAAAAAAAACTTCCTGCTCTTACTATATTTATAAATTCTCTTATAGTTTTTGGAATTTTTGCTGTTCTTATAAATGAGCAGAATGACTTGGGAACAGTTATTCACTACGGAGCTATTTATATCTTTATGTTTTTTCTCACTAAAGTAGATAAAAAAGTTGTGACAGGGCTGGTATCTGTGGGAGTATCAACAGCCTTTACAGCTGGTTATTTTATATATAAATACTCTGATAAACTGAGCGGCGGTTATAAACTTGAAAGAATAAAAATATTTTTAGAGGGGCTTTTTACAGATAAATATATAGGAAATGCAGATATAGGTTATCAAGTGGGACAGTCTCTTCTAGCTTTTGGAAACGGCGGACTTTTAGGGCGTTCTTATGGAAACGGAGTGCAGAAATATAATTATCTTCCAGAAATTCACACAGATTTTATAATGGCTCTTTTTGGAGAAGAGATGGGATTTATTGGGGTTTTAATTGTGATTGTTTTATTTTTTACTTTGTATAATTTAATAGCTGAAACTGGAATAAGCTGTAAAAATGTTTTTGGGCGTTATCTTGCTCTTGGAATAGGAGGATACATTATAAGCCAGTTTCTTATAAATATATTTGTAGCTTTAGGGCTTCTTCCTGTATTTGGAATTCCCATGCCTATATTCAGCTATGGGGGAAGTTCTGTAATTACAATATTTGCGGGGATTGGGATAATCCTTAATATTAATAAGAGTATGTTTGACAAAAAATAAAATAAAATGTATAATTAGCAATATGCTTTATGCTCATTGAGAGTGGACAGGAGAACAAAATATGGAAATGAAAGATATTATAGAAAAAGTAAATTACTTTTCAAAACTTGCCAAAACAAGACCTCTTACAGAGGAAGAAGCTGCAGAAAGACATAAATACAGACAGCTTTACCTTGAAAAATTCAGAGCACAGGTAAAAGCACAGCTTGACAATATTGAAATAGTAGACGACATAAAAGATAAAGAAAAATTAAACTAGGGGGATAACAGTATGTGTAAGACAACAGTAAGAAACTTATATAGAAACGAAAAAGAGTTTCTAGGAAAAGAAATAGAAGTTTCAGGTTGGGTAAGAAAATTAAGAGATCAGAAAAATTTTGGATTTATAGAACTTAATGACGGTTCTTTTTTCAAAGGAATGCAGGTTGTATATGACACTTCTCTTGCAAACTTTGAAGAAATTTCCCACTTATCAATTTCATCTTCAATAACAGTAAAGGGAATTTTTAAAGAATCTGAAGGAAAAGGACAGGCAACAGAAATAAAAGCCACTGATGTAAAAATTATTCAAAAAGCATCTTTGGATTATCCTCTTCAAAATAAAAGACAATCATTTGAATATTTAAGAGAAATTGCACACTTAAGACCAAGAACAAATACATTTGCAGCAGTATTCAGAGTAAGATCAGTTCTTGCTTATGCAATTCATAAATTCTTCCAAGAACAAGGATTTGTATATACTCACACTCCAATCATAACAGGATCTGATGCTGAGGGAGCTGGAGAAATGTTCAGAGTTACAACTTTAGATATGAATAATCTTCCTAAAAAAGAAGATGGAACAGTGGATAACTCTAAAGATTTCTTTGGAAAATCAACTAACTTAACAGTAAGCGGACAATTAAACGGGGAAACTTATTGTTCAGCATTCAGAAATATCTATACATTCGGACCAACATTCAGAGCAGAAAATTCTAATACTTCAAGACATGCTGCTGAATTCTGGATGATAGAGCCTGAAATCGCTTTTGCAGACTTAAATGCAAATATGGATTTAGGGGAAGCAATGATAAAATATATCATAAAATATGTTATGGATGAATGTCCTGAAGAAATGGCGTTCTTCAACCAATTTATAGAAAAAGGACTTATTGATAAATTGAATAATGTTCTTCACAATGAATTTGCAAGAGTAACTTACACTGAAGCAATAGATATTCTTCTTGCATCAGGACAAAAATTCAGCTATCCAGTTAAATGGGGAATAGACTTACAAAGTGAACATGAAAGATTCTTAGCTGAAAAACATTTTGGAAAACCTGTATTCTTAACAGACTATCCAAAAGATATAAAAGCATTCTATATGAAGCTTAATGAAGATGGAAAAACTGTAAGAGCAATGGATCTTCTTGCACCAGGAATCGGGGAAATTATAGGTGGATCTCAAAGAGAGGACAACTTAGAAGCTCTTGAAAAAAGAATGGACGAAGTTGGACTTAAAAAAGAAGATTACAGTTTCTATCTTGATTTAAGAAGATTTGGTAGCTTCCCACATTCAGGATATGGACTTGGATTCGAAAGAATGATGATGTATATCACAGGTATGACAAATATAAGAGACGTAATACCATTCCCAAGAACACCAGGAAATGCAGCATACTAATAAAATAAAAAATAATTAATATAAAAGGAGATGAAAAATGATACTGAACATATTAATAATATTAGCAGTTTTTTCTCTCCTTTTTTATATTGTAACTTATCCTTATGATTTTAAACTTGAGAGAAAACTGAGAAGAGTGAAAAGTTTTCCTGAAGTGAGCTATGTGAGCAAAGAGGATAAAAGTTTTAACAGATATGATTTTGATAAAATTGAAGAGTTTTTAAACATTGAAGAAAAATTTTTAAAAAGTGTTCATGTTGATGAGGAGATGAGATATATTCTTGTCACTCCAAAAGGAAAAATCAAAGAGGATACACCATGCCTTTTTCTTCTTCATGGAATAAGAGATTACCCAGAGGACTGGATAAACAGAGCATATTTATTAGAAAATTATCTTACTTTAAAAGAGATGAATTTAGTAGATGATATAATTTTTATACTTCCTGCTTCTGGCTTTAACGGAGAGAGCTGGTATACAAATTTCTTCGAAGATAAAAATCATAAATATGAAAATTATTTTACAGGGGAGCTGTATGAAGAAGCTAGAAAAATTTCTCCAAAAGGAAAGATAGGAATAGCAGGTTTTTCCATGGGAGGATATGGGGCATTTAAGCTGGGGCTTATGCACCCTGAAAAATACAGTGTAATAGGAAGCTTTTCTGGAGCGGTAAGCCTTATAAGGATGAGTGTAAACAGAAGAGTTATGAGAGTTATGAAATATGTTTACATTCCAAAATTTTTATTTAATGATTTGGACAAATCTCTTTTTATCAGGATTTTCAGCTCATGGGGCTGGAGAATTTTAAAACAGGATCCTTATAGCATAATAAAAGTTATAGAAAGTGAAAGATTAAAAGGAAAGAAATTTTATATAAGTGTGGGGGCGGAAGATAAAAAACCTTATCTTATGCTTCAGCAGTGGATAGATATAGTTGGAAGATTAAAAAAATATGGTGTGGATTTTAAAGGATATATTTATAAAGATGAGGTTCATACATGGGAATATATTTCAAAGGATCTTCCAAATTTTATATGTTATTTTAATCAGCAAATAAAAAAATAAAACATTGACTGGACGGTCGTTATATGATATGCTTTCATTGAAAGTGACTGTTCAGTCAAACTTTTATATAGGCGGGAAAAATGAAAAAACATATTTTAATAATTTTTTTATGTACAACATTTTTTTCATGTGTTTCTTTATCATATAACTATGATCAATTTGAATTTACAGAGGAGTATAACAAAACTGTAAAATATTTTGACAGGGTTGTGTCATCTCCCATAAAAAAATCAGATTTAAGAAGACTGAGAAGAAGATTTAATTTTCTTCGTAATCAGCTTTATAAAAATAATGATAATTACGAACGTTTGAATGAAATAATTGTAAAAACATACAGTGAAAAAATAGAAGAATATCTAATGTTTGTGGAAGATTTAAGTGATTAATCTTTGTAAAGCGGAGGAAAAATGAATATATTAATGGCACTTTCTCAGCTGGAAGTGACAGGGGCAGAGGTTTATGCAGTAAATCTTGCCAACGAACTTATAAAAAGAGGGAACAATGTATATATTGTTTCAGATACTCTTACTAAAAAAACAGAGGCTGAGTATTTTAAAATAGAATTTAATAAAAGAAAACTTTCTCAGAGAATAGGACATATAAAAGAACTTTTAAGAATAATAAAAGAAAAAGATATTCATGTGGTTCATGCTCATTCAAGAGCATCTTCATGGAGTTCGGGTATAGCATGTAAAATTGCAGGAATACCTCTTATTACAACTACACATGGAAAACAGCCTGTTCATATGAGCAGAAAAATTATAAAAGGTTTTGGTGATTACTCCCTTGCTGTGTGTGAAAATGTTTACGAGCAGATGGCAGATGAGCTTCATTTTAAAAGAGAAAAAATTGAAGTTTTAAGAAATCCTGTAAACTGTGAAGAATATGCTTTTTCTGAAAGGAAAAAAGCAGATGAAAAAGTCGTAGTTTCAATTATAGGAAGACTTTCAGGACCTAAAGGTGATGTTACTTTTGAACTTTTAAAAGAACTTACTAAAAAAGAAAATTATGTTGTTCAGGTTATAGGAGGAAAAGATATTCCTGAAAGATTTGAACAGTTTAAAAATAGAGTAAATTTTATGGGATACATAAATAATGTATCTGAAGAAATTTCAAAATCTCATGTAGTTATAGGAGCAGGAAGAGTCGCAGTTGAAGGAATTCTTTCCGGTGTTCCTGTTATTGCAGTAGGAGAAGCGGAGTATATAGGAGCTGTTTCAGAAAAGAATATAGATGAAGCACTGAAAAGCAATTTTGGCGACATAGGAAATATCGGCTCTGATGATATAGTAAATGTTTCTTCTGTAAATGAAGATATAGAAAACTCTTTATTAAAAGAAAAAGAAGAACTTTTAAAACTTAGAAATATTGTGGAAGAAAATTTTTCTTTCAAAAAAATTGTGGACAGAATAGAAAAAATTTATTCTAAACAGTATGTGCTTAAGAAAAAATATGAAATGCCTGTAATTATGTATCACAGGGTTGTGGAAGATAAAGAGGAAAATAAAGGAGTCCACGGCACTTATATTACAGTTGAAAAATTTGAAGAGCATATGAAATACCTTAAGGACAAAGGATTTAAAACTGTAACCTTTGAAGATTTAAAAAATGGAAACTACAGACACAGATTTGACAGAGGAAACAAGTGGATAGTTTTAACTTTTGATGACGGATATAAAGATAACTATACTCATGCTTTTCCAATATTAAAAAAATATGGTTTCAAAAGTGTGATTTATCTTTTGGGAACTTTAAAATATAATAAATGGGACGTTGATAATTCAGAAAATCCGGAGAAAAGATTTCCTCTTATGGACGACGATGAAATTCTTGAAATGCAGGAATATGGAATTGAGTTCGGGGGGCATTCAATGACTCACTCAAAAATGAGTAAGCTGAATAAAAATACTGCCCATAAGGAAATTATTGAATCAAAGGCTATTTTAGAGAAAAAACTTGGAAGAAAATTAAACTGCTTTGCTTACCCTTATGGAGACAGAGATGAGGGAGTGAAAAAATTTGCAGAGGAAGAAGGATATGAATTTGCAGTGGCAACAGACAGCGGAGATATATCTTTCCAAGAGGACTTATATAATATAAGAAGAATTGGAATTTTCCCTACAAACGGACTTAGAAGTTTTAAGAGAAAAACAAGCGGAAAATATAATTTTATAAAAATAAAAAGAGAACATAGAGCATCAGGAGGAAAGTAAATGAAGAAATTAGCACTTATGTTATGCGGAATAGTTCTTGCAGGACAGGTAGCTTTTGCAGGAAGCGTTGGAATAGGATATGGAGCATCAACAGAACTTTATAAAAGTGATGAAAAAGGTTATGTGCTTCCAATGGTAGATTTGGAATATGAGAATTTTTTTGTAAAAGGAGCTACTGTAAATGGATTTAGCTTCGGATACAATCTGTATCAAGATGATTTTTATACATTATCACTTTATGTAAAACCATTTGGCGGATATAAAATGGACGCAGACGACATGAAACATGGTTACAGAAATATTGATGACAGAGAACACAAAGTTATGGGAGGAGCAGAAGTAACTGTTTATACAGGAATTTATGATATTGAAATGCTTGCTTCTGTTGACTATGGAAAAGAGGGAGGAAATGTTTTATTCCAGCTTAACAGACCATATTTTGTAAATTCAAAATTTACATTAATTCCGTCTGCAAACTTTGTATACTTTAACTCTGACTACATTGATTACTATTTCGGTGTAAGCCGTGGTGAAGCAGAAAGAAATTCAGGAATAAACAGAAGCTATGAGGGAGACAGTGCTTATACAATAGGTCTTAACTTAACAGGTTCATACAGAATTACAGACAGCTTCTCTTTAATGGGATTTGCAGGAGTAAACAGAGTGTCAAAAGAGATAAAAAATTCTCCAATAGTTGATGACGATATTATTTATTTTGTTGGAACAGGTGTTGTGTACACATTCTAATCATTAAATAAAAACTTATTAAAAAAGGATTGCTAAAACTGGCAATCCTTTTGTTTTTCTTCTTTAAATCTATTATTTATTGAAATATTTTCTTAATTCTTCTGCTTTGTTTAATTCTTCCCATGGAAGTTTTATATCAGTTCTTCCGATGTGACCAAATGCAGCAAGGTCTTGATATTTAAATTCACAGCTTCTTAATTTAAGATCTCTTTCAATTCCTCTTGGTGTTAAATCGAAAATAGATTTTACAGCATTTTCAAGTTCTATTACATCAACTTTTCCTGTTCCAAATGTTTCAACTTTTACAGATGTAGGCTCTGCAACTCCGATTGCATAAGAAAGTTGAACTTCACATTTATCTGCAAGGTCGGCAGCAACAATATTTTTTGCAACCCATCTTGCAGCATAAGCAGCTGAACGGTCAACTTTTGAAGGGTCTTTTCCAGAGAAAGCTCCTCCACCGTGTCTAAAGTATCCACCATAAGTATCAACTATGATTTTTCTTCCAGTAAGTCCTGTATCTCCGTGAGGTCCTCCAATTTCAAATCTTCCTGTTGGATTGATGTGAACTTTTTTAACGTCATCAAAGTTTAATTTGTATCTTGTAAGAACAGGTTTTATAACATATTCTTTTACATCATGGTGAATTTGTTCTTGAGTAACAAAAGGATTATGCTGAACAGATACAACCACAGTATCAACAAATTGAACTTTTCCATCTCTGTCATAAGCAAGAGTAACTTGAGATTTAGCATCTGGTCTTGCCCAAGAAAGAGTAGAATTTCTAGTAAGTCTTGTAAGCTCAACTAAGATTTCTCTTGCAAGAACAAGGGCAAGAGGCATAAGTTCAGGAGTTTCTTTTACAGCTCCTCCAAACATAATTCCTTGGTCTCCAGCTCCTCCAACATCAACACCCATTGCAATATCAGGTGACTGAGCATGAATAGCATTTAAAACACCGCAGTCAGAATCAAATCCCATTCCAGGTTTGTATCCTATTTCATCGATTTTTTTTCTTACAATATCTTGAATATCCACATAAGTTTTTGTAGTGATTTCTCCTCCAACAATAACTTGCCCTGTTGTACAGAATACTTCACAAGCAACTCTTGAATCAGGGTCATTTGCAAGACAGGCATCAAGAACAGCATCAGAAATCTGATCTGAAACTTTATCAGGGTGTCCTGGTGATACGAATTCAGAAGTAAAATATGTTAAATTTTCCATTAAAAATCCTCCTCAAAGTAATAAAAAAAATAAATAATAAAAGAATAATTAAAATAAATTTAGTTTAAAAATAAAAAAACCTTTCATCACAAAGATGAAAGGGAAAATAAAAACTTATTTGTCCTTCCATCTGCTGGAATTAGCACCACACTTATATAAGCAGGTTGCTGAGACTTCATCGGGCCGCTCCCTCTGTCTCTCTTGATGGTTCTCAAAGATTATAATATTAAAGCTGATAAAAGTCAATAATAATTTAAAAAAATTTTAAAAAAATATATAAAACGTTGCTTTTTTTGCAATATATATGATATAATTAACATGATAAATCATACTAGTTCGAGAAGAGTGGGGCAACCCACTCTTTATTTGTAGAATGAGAAAATGAAAGAGAGGTGAAAAATTTAGTTATGAAAGAAACAGCAGAAGAAAGCATTGTAAAAATTGAAAAAATAGTATTGCCTGTACTGAAAGAAATGGAACTTGAATTGGTTGACATTGAATATCTGCAGGAAGGCGGATATTGGTATGTAAGAATTTACATAGAAAAATTAGATGGAGATGTATCTCTTGATGACTGTGCAAAAGTGAGTATGGCAGTTGAAGATGATATAGACAAGCTGATTGATAAAAAATTCTTTTTGGAAATCTCTTCTCCCGGAGTTGAAAGACCTCTTAAAAGAGAAAAAGATTATATAAGATTTACAGGTTCTAAAATAAAAGTAAGTTTAAAACATAAAATAAATGAAAAGAAAAATTTTGAAGGAATATTATCAAAATTTGAAAATGATACAGTATTTTTAATGACAGATAACGAAGAATTGGAAATACCTTTTAAAGAGGTTAGAAAAGCAAACCTTGTTTATGACTTTAAGGATATTTAATGCCTATCGGGAGGAAAATGAATGAGAAGTAAAGACGCAAAAATATTTTTAGAAGCATTGGAAGAACTTGAAAAAGAAAAAGGGATAAGTAAAGAAAGTTTACTTGAAACAGTTGAGCAGGCTCTTCTTGCTGCTTATAAAAAACATTACGGAGACGAAGAAAAAGTTGAAGTTGAAATTGACAGAGAAACAGGAGAAATCGGAGTATACGAAGTAAAAACAGTTGTTGATGATGTTTATGATGCTGCACTTGAAATTTCTGTTGAAGATGCAAGAGAAGTTTCAAAAAGAGCAAAAATCGGAGACGAAGTAAAAATTGAAGTAAACTGTGAAGAATTCAGAAGAAATGCTATCCAAAACGGAAAACAGATAGTTATCCAGAAAGTAAGAGAAGCTGAAAGACAAAATATATACGACAAATTTAAAGTTAAAGAAAAAGATATTATAAATGGAATTATTAGAAGAATAGATGAAAGAAAAAATATTTTTATAGAATTTGACGGAACAGAAGCTATTCTTCCTATGGCAGAACAATCACCTGCTGATACATATAGAGTAGGGGAAAGAATAAAGGTTTATGTTGCTGAAGTTGAAAAAACAAACAAATTCCCTAAAATTGTAATTTCAAGAAAAAATGAAGGACTTTTAAGAAAATTATTTGAACTTGAAATTCCTGAAATCGCAGAAGGATTAATCGAGATAAAATCAGTTGCCAGAGAAGCTGGTTCAAGAGCAAAAATAGCTGTATATTCTGCTGATAAAAATATAGATACAGTTGGAGCTTGTATCGGACAGAAAGGTCTTAGAATAAAAAATATAGTTGATGAATTAAACGGAGAAAAAATTGATATTGTTGAATGGAAAGAATCAATTGAGGAATTCGTATCAGCTGTTTTAAGCCCTGCAAAAGTAAACAGTGTTGAACTTTTAGAAGACGGAACAACAACAAGGGTTATTGTTGATCCATCTCAACTTTCTCTTGCTATTGGTAAAAATGGACAAAATGCAAGACTTGCAGCAAAACTTACAGGAATGAGAGTTGACATTAAAGTTAAAGAAGATTTAAAAAATGTTGAAGAAGAAGTAAAAGTAAAAGCTGAGGAGCATACAGAAGAGGAAAATGAAGACTAATCCCGAAAGAATGTGTGTAATTTGCAGAGAAAAAAAAGATAAGGCCGATTTATTTAGAATAGTTGAAAAAGATGAAGAAGGAAAATTCATTCTTGATGAAAAACAAACAATTCAAAAAAGAGGCCAATATGTGTGTAAGACACATGAATGCATAAACAGGTTATCAAAACATAAAAAAATAAAAGTGGAAATAGAAGATTTACTAAAAATGTTAAACTTACTGAAAAAGGACAGCAAAGATTACCTTAAAATTTTAAGGGCAATGAAAAATTCTCAAGAGCTTGTTTTTGGAATCAATATGATATTTGATGAAATAGAAAAAGTTCATTTTATCATAATAGCTGAAGATATAAGTGAAAGAAATGACAAACGTATTATAGCAAAAGCAAAAGAAAAAAATATTCCTTATGTGCATTATGGAAAGAAAAATGAACTTGGAGATATTTTTAACAAAGAGGAAATAAATGTGATTGCTGTTAAAAATAAGAAGGTAGCCCGTGGACTTATAGAGTAAGTTAAGGAGGTGCTTAGTTTTAATGAAAGTTAGAGTACATGAATTAGCTAAGAAGTATGAAATAGGAAATAAAGAGTTCTTAAATCTTTTAAAAGATTTAGAAATAGAAGTATCATCTCATCTTTCAGGACTTTCTGAAGATCAGGTTGACAAAATAAAAAGTCACTTCAGTAAAGATGAAAAATCTGCTGATGATGAAAAACCAGGAAAAAAGAAAAAGAAGTCAAAAATAAAAGAGAAAAACAAGGAGTCTGTATTGGAAACAAAGAAAGATAAAAGCAAGAAAAAGAAAAAAGGAAGAAGAACAGATTTCTTTGTAAAAAAAGCTGATACAGAAGCTGGGACTGTAGTAGAAGAAGATGGAATTAAAATTATAAAAATGAGAGGAGAAATGACTTTAGGGGAGTTTGCTGAAAAATTAAAAATAAACAGCTCTGAAATCATTAAAAAACTTTTCTTAAAAGGACAAATGCTTACAATAAACAGTCCTCTTAGTATAGAACTTGCTGAAGAAATTGCAGCAGATTATGATGTTCTTGTTGAGGAGGAGGAAGAAGAAGAAATTGCATTTGGAGATAAATTTGCTCTTGAAATAGAAGATAAAGAGTCAGATTTACAAGAAAGAGCTCCTGTTATTACAATCATGGGACACGTTGACCACGGAAAAACATCTCTTCTTGATGCTATAAGAAAAACAGAAGTTGTTGCTGGGGAAGCTGGAGGAATCACTCAGAAAATAGGAGCTTACCAAGTAACTAAAAATGGAAAGAAAATAACTTTCGTAGACACTCCTGGTCACGAAGCTTTTACAGATATGAGAGCAAGAGGGGCAAAGGTTACAGATATAGCAATTCTTGTTGTTGCAGCAGATGACGGTGTAATGCCTCAGACAATAGAGGCAATATCTCACGCAAAAGCAGCTGGAGTTCCTATTATTGTTGCAATCAATAAAATTGATAAACCAGAAGCAAACCCAATGAGAGTTAAACAAGAACTTATGGAACATGGTCTTGTTTCAGTTGAATGGGGTGGAGATGTAGAGTTTGTTGAAGTATCAGCAAAAGCTAAAATAAACTTAGATATTCTTCTTGAAACAATCCTTATCACAGCAGAAATTCTTGAGCTTAAAGCAAACCCTAAAAAAAGAGGAAAAGGTGTTGTTCTTGAATCAAAACTTGACCCTAAAGTTGGACCAGTTGCAGATATCTTAGTTCAAGAAGGAACTGTAAAAATTGGAGACGTTATTGTTGCAGGAGAATCTTATGGAAAAATAAGAGCTTTAATGGACGATAAAGGAATGAGAGTAAACAGTGCAGAAATGTCTCAGCCAGTGGAAATCATAGGATTTAACAGTGTGCCAGAAGCTGGAGATACAATTTATGTTATTCAAAATGAACAGCATGCAAGAAGAATAGTTGAAGAGATGGCTAAAGAAAGAAAAATGGCTGAAACAGGTAAGAAAACAATAACTCTTGAATCTTTATCAGAAAGTTTTGACAACGAAAACTTAAAAGAACTTAACTTAATTTTAAGAGCAGATTCAAAAGGTTCTGCACAGGCACTTAAAGAATCACTTATGAAACTTTCTACAAATGAAGTTGCAGTTAATATTATTCAGTCAGCTCCTGGAGCAATCACTGAAAGTGATATTAAACTTGCAGAAGTTTCAAGTGCAATCATAATAGGATTTAATGTAAGACCAACAACAAAAGCTATAAAAGAAGCTGAAACTTCAGGAATAGAAATAAGAACATCTTCAATTATTTACCAAATTATAGAAGATATTGAAAAAGCTTTAACAGGAATGCTTGAGCCTGAATTTAAAGAAATGTATCTTGGAAGAATTGAAATCAAGAAAGTATTTAAAGTGGCAAAAGTTGGAAATGTTGCAGGTTGTGTTGTTGTAGACGGTAAAGTAAAAAGAGATTCTAATATAAGAATAGTAAGAGATGGAGTTGTTGTTTACGAAGGAAAACTTGCATCACTTAAGAGATTTAAAGATGACGCAAAAGAAGTTGTTGCAGGTCAGGAATGCGGACTTGGTATTGAAAACTTTAATGACATTAAAGAGGGAGATATCGTAGAAGCATTTGATATTCAAGAAGTAAAAAGAACTCTTAGATAATATGAGCCGTGCAGCCTTCTATGCAGAACGGAGGTATTTATAATGAGAAAACAAAGATTAGCAGCTATTGAAAAAGAAGTCTTAAGAGTTATCTCAACAGCTCTTTTGGAAGATGTAAAAAATCCAAAAGTAAAAGGTATGGTTTCTTTAACAAAAGTGAGAGTAACAGAAGATTTAAAATTTGCTGACCTTTATTTTACAATTCTTTCTATGGAAGGACAAAATATAAATAAAGAAAGAGTTGAAGAGGGGCTTAATGAGATAAGGGGATTCTTAAGAAAAAAAGTTTCAGAAGAATTAAATTTAAGATTTGTTCCTGAAATGAGAATAAAAATAGATGACTCAATAGAATATGCAGTAAGAATATCTAAGCTGCTTGATGATATTAAGAAGAAACAGGAAGAGTAGGACAGAGAAGCTATGATATGGAAAAACAATAATATTCCAGAAAACATTGTAGCGGAAAAAGCAGATGCTTGGAAAACTTCCAAAATATTAACGAGACTCTTATTAAATAAAAATTTAGTTGAAAAGAAAGATGTGGAAAGATTTATAAATCCCTGTCTTGAACAGCTTAGAAACCCTTTCGACTTTGAAAGAATGGAAGAGGCTGTTGAAAAAATTATAAAACTGAGGGAAAAAAAGCAAAGAATTTATATCTATGGAGATTACGATGTAGATGGAATTACTGCAGCTTCCTTTCTTGTTCTTGTTATGAGAGAAATAGGAATAGATACAAGATATTATATTCCAAGCAGAATGGAGGAAAACTATGGTCTTGATAAAAAGACCATAGACTTCATTAATGAACGGGACGGGAAAATGGTTATAACCGTTGATACGGGAGCAAATTCAATAGAGGATATAAGATATGCACAGAGTCTGGGAATAGAAGTTATAGTTACAGACCATCATAAATCTACAAAAGAAAAATTTGATGAAGAGTATATTTTAATAAATCCAAAGCTGAGTGAAAATTATAAATTCAAATATCTGTCTGGGGCAGGGGTTGCTTTAAAACTTGCTCAAGGAATATACAGAAAACTTAAAATATCAGAAGAAAGATTATATAAATATCTTGATATAGTTATGATAGGAACAGTTGCTGATGTAGTTCCAATGATAGATGAAAACAGAGTTATAATAAGCAAAGGTCTTCAGGTTTTAAAAGAGACAAAAGTAAAGGGGCTTGTATATCTTATAAGATACTTGAAATTTCAAAATAAGAATATAAATACTACTGATGTGAGTTATTTTATATCTCCTCTTATAAACTCCCTTGGAAGAATAGGGGTTTCTAAGATAGGGGCAGACTTTTTTATTGAAGAAGATGATTTCAAAATTTACAATATAATAGAAGAAATGAAAAAAACCAATAAAATAAGAAGAAAATTGGAGAAGAAAATATATGATGAGGCTATTGAAATTCTTGAAAAAGAAGAGAGAAAAAAAGATATGCCTTATATATTCCTTACTTCAAAAAACTGGCATCCAGGGGTAATCGGTGTTGTATCTTCAAGACTGAGTATAAAATTTGGTGTTCCAGTGATATTGGTTGCAATAAAAAACGGAGTGGGAAAAGCATCATGTAGAAGCAACAATGGAGTAAATATTTTCAACATATTTAAAAAAATGGAAGGCAAACTTGTTCGCTTCGGAGGGCATGACCTTGCCGCAGGTTTTATTGCTGAGACAGGAAAGCTTAAAGAAATAGAAGAGGAGTTTGCAAAAGAGATAGAAGAGCTGAAAACAACCAGAGAAGAAAAAATTCTTGAAGTGGATTTAGAACTTTCAATAGATGAAATTAATGAAGAAATTTTAGAAGATATAAAACTTCTTTCTCCATACGGGCTTGAAAATCAGCAACCTTTATTTATGGACAGAGGTGTTTACATAAAAAATATTGAAAAATTTGGTGTTGAAGACAGACATTTTAACGGGATAATTGAAAAAAATAAAAAAGAATATCCTTTTATTGCTTTTAATCTGTCTAACGAAATAGAGCATAAAAATATAAAAGAAAAATTTGATATTGTGTATTATCCAGAAAAAGTTAATATAAAAGGCAAGGATAGATACAGCATTAAAATAAAAGGCATAAAATAAAAATTTATGAATAAAGCATATAAAAACACTTAAGGAGGAAAAGATGAAACACGAAATCAAAAAACTTGAAAAATCTGCAGTAGAGATTGTAATGACTTTATCAAAAGAGGAGTTTGCTCCATTAAAAAAAGAAATACTTGCAAATGCTCAGAAAACTGTAGAAATTCCAGGATTCAGAAAAGGACATGCTCCGATTGATCAAATCGAAGCTAAATATGCTGAAGGAATAAAAGAAGAATTAACAGACAAAGTTCTTAAAAAATATTTTGGTGAGGTTGTAACAGCTGAAAACTTAAAACCTATAAGTCCAATGTACAATGTAAACGTTAAAATGGACGAAGAAACTTTTGAAGTAACTTGTTCTGTTGACGTTTTCCCTGAAGTAACTTTAGGAGAATATAAAGGAATCGAAATAGAAAAAGCTGTATTTGAAATGTCAGAAGACAAATTAAACGAAGAAATAGAAAGAATGAGAAATGCAAAAGCAGAATTAAAAGATGCTGAAGATGGATACCAAGCTCAAATGGGTGACACAGTTGACTTAGCATTTGAAGGATTTGTTGATGGAGTTGCTTTTGAAGGTGGAAAAGCTGATTCTCACTTATTAAAATTAGGAAGCAATATGTTCATTCCTGGTTTTGAAGATCAATTAGTAGGATACACTAAAGGTCAAGAAGGAGAGGTAAATGTAACTTTCCCTTCTGAATACCATGCAGCTAACCTTGCAGGAAAATCTGCTGTATTCAAAGTAAAAATCAATGCAGTTAAATTACTTAACAAACCTGAATTAAACGAAGAATTTGCAAAAGAAAATGGATTTGAATCAGTTGAAGATTTAAAAGCTAAAAAATCAGAAGAAGTTGCAAAAAGAGGAGAAGAAAATGCTAAAAACGAAAACAGAGGAAAAATGCTTAGAAAAGTAACTGAAGCATCTACTGTTGAAGTTCCTCAAAGTTTAGTTATAAGAGAAGTTGAAGCTAAACTTGCTGATCTTGAGCAACAACTTATGATGCAAGGAATGGATTTAAACGGATACTTAAAAATGACAGGAATGACTATGGATACTATTTATAATCAATTAGCTCCAATGTCTGAAAACAAAGTAAAAATGGATTTAATCCTAGATAAAATTTCTCAAGTTGAAAACTTAGAAGTTTCTGAAGATGAAGTAAAAGAAAAAACTGAAGAAGTTGCAAAAATGTATGGAATGACTCCAGAAATTCTTAAAGAAGAATTAGACAAAACTAAGAGATATGAAAGCTTCATAAATAGTATAAAAACTGATTTATTAATGAGCAAAGCTATTGAATTAATCGAAGCTAACGTAAAATAGTTTTAAAAAATAAAATAATTTAAAAGGGAAGAGTGCTGTGTTATTTTAAATAATACAGCAGTTTTCTCCCTCTTAAATAAAAAATAAAATATTTTTAAAGAAAAAAGTCTTTTATTTTTTATTTAAGGAGGAGATAATAAAATGTATAATCCAATAGTTATAGAAAATACAAGCTACGGCGAAAGAAGTTATGATATATATTCAAGACTTTTAAAAGACAGAATAATTTTTTTGGGAACTGAAATAAACGATAATGTAGCAAATGCTATTGTTGCACAGCTTTTATTTTTGGAAGCTGAAGATCCGGAAAAAGATATTACAATGTATATAAACAGCCCAGGAGGAGTTGTTACAGCTGGAATGGCAATATATGATACAATGAATTATATAAAACCAGATGTTCAGACAATCTGTGTGGGACAGGCTGCAAGCATGGGAGCTTTTCTTCTTTCAGCAGGGGCAAAAGGAAAAAGATTTTCTCTTGAAAATTCAAGAATAATGATACATCAGCCTCTTGGAGGAACTCAAGGTCAGGCAGCTGATATAGAAATCCATGCTAAAGAAATTTTAAGACTTAAGAAAAAACTTAGTGAAATTTTAGCTGAAAATTGTGGAAAAACAGTTGAGGAAGTATATAGAGATACAGACAGGGATAACTTTATGTCAGCAGAAGAAGCTGTTGAATATGGTCTTATAGATAAAGTTATCAAGAGATAGTAATTCAGAGAGGAGAGAAATATGGAAAAACCGGTTTGTTCTTTTTGTGGAAGAGGACAGGAGGAAGTTGGAAAGCTTTTTTCAGGGATTAACGGAGCTTTTATATGTGAAGACTGTATAGAAGCATGTTACGAAATGCTTGATTACTCTCTTGGAGAAGAAATAGTAAAAGAGAAAAAAAATCCGATAGAAACAGAACTTCTTACACCAAAAGAAATAAAAGAAAAACTAGATGAATATGTAATCGGTCAGGACGAAAGCAAAAAAGTTTTAGCCGTTTCAGTATATAATCATTATAAAAGAATAAAACTTGCAGACGAAACAGATAAAAGCGTTGATGTGCAGAAATCAAATGTTCTTATAATAGGACCTACTGGTTCTGGAAAAACACTTCTTGCTCAAACTCTTGCAAGAATATTAAATATTCCTTTTGCAATAGCTGATGCTACAACTCTTACAGAAGCAGGATATGTTGGGGACGATGTAGAAAATGTTTTAGTAAGACTTCTTCAATCAGCAGATTATGATGTAGAAGCAGCAGAAAGAGGAATAGTTTATATAGATGAAATAGACAAGATTGCAAGAAAATCTGAAAATATGTCAATAACAAGAGACGTTTCTGGAGAGGGAGTTCAGCAGGCTCTTCTTAAAATAATTGAGGGAACAAAATCACAAGTTCCGCCTCAAGGAGGAAGAAAACATCCTAATCAAGAACTTATTGAAATAGATACAAAAAATATTCTTTTCATTGTTGGAGGAGCTTTTGAAGGGCTTGAAAAAGTTATATCAAAAAGAACACAGCAGAAAAGTTTAGGTTTTGGTGCAGATACAAGCAGAGTTAAAAGAGGGGAAGAGGGAGATGTTTTAAGAAAAGTTACCCCTGAAGATTTAATAAAGCAGGGAATAATTCCAGAACTTGTTGGAAGACTTCCACTTGTTACAACTCTTGACAGCTTAGATGAAGATGCACTGTTAAGAATTCTTGTTGAGCCAAAAAATGCCATAGTAAAACAATACCAGAAATTTTTTGAAATGGAAGGAATAGAGCTTATAATTACAGAAGGAGCTTTAAGAGAAGTTGCAAAAAGAGCAATGGCAAGAAGAATAGGAGCAAGAGGATTAAGAGCAATTTTAGAAAATACAATGCTTGAACTTATGTATGAAGTACCGTCACAAGAAAATGTTGAAAAAGTTATAGTTGATGTTGACGGGCTTGATGACTACAAAAAAGTTCAGATAATTAAAAAGGAGGGATAATAGCTTATGGAAAATAGATTACCATTTTTGCCTACAAGAGATTTAGTTATCTTCCCTGGAGTAGTAACACCTGTATATGTCGGAAGAGAAAAGAGCATGAAAACTCTTGAAAAATTAGAAAACAGTGAAAATTCAAAAATGATTTTTGGAATGCAGAAAGAAACATTGAAAGAAGAACCAAAACTTCCTGAAGATGTTTATACAACAGGAGTTATTGTAAATGTACTTCAAAGTATAAAAATGCCTAATAAGACAATAAAAATTCTTGTAGAAGCAGAAAAAAGAGTTCTTTTAGAAAATCCTAAAGAGGAAGAAGATGGATCATACAGTTCAGGCTATGTTGAAGTAGAATGTAAAAATTCAGATTCAAAAGAAACTCTTGCAATTTATAGAAAAGTTATAGAATATTATGAGAAATATACTAAATTTTTAGGAAAAACTTTACCAGAAGTTTTAGTAACTTTAAAATCAACTAAAGATATAAACAGCGGATTTGATTTAATTGCAAATAACCTTTTTATTGACTCAAAAGATAAGCAGAAAATATTAGAAGTTCTTGATGTAGAGCAGAGAGGATATATGATTTTAGATTTGCTTTCAAAAGAAATCGAAATAAATGAAATAGAAAAGAAAGTTGAAGATAAAGTCAGAAATAAAATGAGTGATGCTCAAAAAGCATATTATTTAAAAGAAAAAATAAATGCTATGAAAGAGGAAATTCAAGATTACACTCCTGAAGATGAAGATAAAGAACTTGCAGAGAGAATAGAAAAAGCAAAACTTCCAGCTGAAGTTAAGAAAAAAGTTGATGAAGAACTTAAAAAGATGAGTAAAATGCCAGGATTTTCAGCTGAAGCATCTGTTTCAAGAAACTATATAGAAACACTTCTTGAACTTCCATGGAAAAAGACAACAAAAGATGACCTTGATATAGAAAGAGCTTCTTCTGTTTTAGACAGAGACCATTATGGATTAAAAGAAGTTAAAGAAAGAATTCTTGACTATCTTGCAGTAAAAAAACTTAATCCAAAAATGAAAGGGACAATAATCTGTCTTGTTGGACCTCCAGGAGTAGGAAAAACATCTCTTGCAAAATCTGTTGCAGATTCAATGGGAAGAAAATTTGTAAGAGTTTCACTTGGAGGAGTGAGAGATGAAGCTGAAATAAGAGGGCACAGAAGAACATATATAGGATCTATGCCAGGAAGAATTATGAAAGCTATGAAACTTGCAGGAGTAAAAAATCCTCTTATTCTTCTTGATGAACTTGATAAAATGTCAAGTGATTTTAAAGGAGATCCGGCTTCAGCAATGCTTGAAGTTCTTGATCCAGAGCAGAACATTCACTTTGAAGATCACTATATTGATGTTCCTTATGATTTATCACAGGTATTTTTCCTTGCAACAGCAAATGATTTAAGAAATATTCCTGAGCCTTTAATCGACAGAATGGAAATTATATCTCTTTCTTCATACACTGAATATGAGAAACTTCATATTGCAAAACAGTATCTAGTAAAACAGCTGCAGGAAGAAAATGGATTGAAAGATATAAAAATAACAATATCAGATAATGTTATTTTAAAAATTATAAATGAATACACAAGAGAAGCCGGGGTAAGAAGCCTTAAGAGAGAGATAAATAATCTTTTCAGAAAACTTGCAAGAAAAGTTGTAAAAGAAAAACTTGAAAAAATTACAGTAAATGCAGGCAATCTTGAAAAATATCTTGGAAAAGCAAAATTCAGACCTGAAAAAATGAAAGAGAGAACTTATAAAGTTGGAATAGTAAACGGTCTTGCTTGGACATCAGTTGGAGGAATCACTCTTGAAGTTCAGGGGGTTTTAATTCCAGGAAAAGGTGCTTTAAATTTAACAGGAACTCTTGGAAATGTAATGAAAGAGTCAGCTGAAGTATCATTTACTTATGTTAAATCAAATTTTGAAAAATATCATATAAATGAAAAAGAATTTTTGGAAAAGAAAAATATTCACCTTCACTTCCCAGAGGGAGCAACTCCAAAAGACGGACCTTCTGCGGGAATAGCTATTACAACTGCAATTCTTTCAGTATTAACAGGAAGAGAAATAAGACAGGATATAGCTATGACTGGTGAAATAACAATAACAGGTGAAGTTCTTGCAATAGGAGGAGTGAAAGAAAAAGTTATAGGTGCTCACAGAGCCGGAATAAGAGAAGTAATTCTTCCAGAAGACAACAGACCTGATATTGCAGATATTCCACATGAAGTTGCAAAAGATATGAAAATAAATTGTGTAAAAAATTATGATGAAGTTGAGAAATTAGTTTTTAAAAAATAAAACAGGAGAGAAAAATGATAATAAAACAAGCAGAATTTGTTAAATCTGCCGTGTATGAAAAAGATTATCCGGAAGAACTTTCTAACATAGAATTTGCCTTTGTTGGAAGATCAAATGTTGGAAAATCATCTCTTATAAACAGTATAACAAGAAGAGGGAAACTTGCCAGAATAAGTAAGACACCGGGAAGAACTCAGCTTATAAACTATTTTATTATAAATAATGAATTCTTTCTTGTAGACCTTCCGGGATATGGTTTTGCCAAAGTTCCAAAAGCTATGAAAGCTGAATGGGGGCAGACTATGGAAAGATACCTTGCAAGCAAAAGAAAGAAACTTGTTTTCGTTCTTCTTGATATAAGAAGAGTTCCTACAGCAGAAGATATGGATATGCTTCACTGGCTTGACCACTTTGATATTCCTTTTAAAATTATTTTTACAAAGATGGACAAGGTGTCAAACAATGAAAAGTTTAAATGCTTGAAAGCTATAAGAACAAAACTTGAATTTCATAATGAAGATGTCTTTTTCCATTCTTCACTGAAGGATACAGGAAGAGATGAAATCTTAGATTATATTGAAGAAATTTTAAATGAAGAAAAAATTCAGCAGGAGGGAAATTAATGAAAGAATTGGAAAAAATCTATTCTCCCAATGAAATAGAAAAAAAATGGTATAAACACTGGGAAGAATCAAAATATTTTGCTGCTACTTTAGAAGATGGTAAGGAAAACTATTCGGTAGTTATTCCTCCTCCAAATGTAACAGGAATACTTCATATGGGACACGTTTTAAATAACTCTATCCAAGATACTCTTGTAAGATACAACAGAATGACAGGAAAAAATACTTTATGGCTTCCAGGATGTGACCATGCTGGTATTGCAACTCAAAATAAAGTTGAAAGAAAACTTGCTGAAGAGGGACTTACAAAAGAAGATTTAGGAAGAGAAGAGTTTTTAAAAAGAACTTGGGAATGGAAAGAAGAGCATGGGGGAATAATTACTAACCAGCTTAGAAAGCTTGGGGCTTCACTTGACTGGGACAGAGAAAGATTTACAATGGACGAAGGTCTTTCAGAAGCAGTAAGACATATATTTGTCGACTTATATAATGACGGATTAATTTATCAAGGTGAATATATGGTAAACTGGTGTCCAAGATGTGGAACAGCTCTTGCAGATGACGAAGTTGACCACGTTGAAAAACCAGGGAATTTCTGGCATATAAAATATCCTGTAAAAGATACAGATAAATTCCTTATAATTGCAACTACAAGACCAGAAACAATGCTTGCAGACGTTGCTATTGCAGTTAATCCTAATGATGAAAGATATAAAGAATTTGTTGGTAAAAAAGCAATACTTCCATTAGTAGGAAGAGAGATTGAAATTATAGCTGATGAATATGTTGACATGGAATTTGGAACAGGGGCTTTAAAAATTACTCCTGCTCACGATCCTAACGACTTTAACATTGGAAATAAATACAATCTTCCAATTATAAATATGATGACAGCAGATGGAAAAATCGTTGAAGATTATCCAAAATATGCAGGTCTTGACAGATTTGAAGCTAGAGAAAGAATAGTTGAAGATTTAAAAGCTGAAGGATACCTTGTAAAAATAGAACCTCATAATCATAATGTAGGAACTTGTTATAGATGTGGAACTATTATTGAGCCAAGAGTTTCAAAACAATGGTTTGTAAAAATGGAGCCTCTTGCAAAAAGAGCTTTAGAAGTTGTAAGAAACGGCGAAATAAAAATCATGCCGAAAAGAATGGAAAAAATCTATTACAACTGGCTTGAAAATATAAGAGACTGGTGTATCTCAAGACAGCTTTGGTGGGGACACAGAATACCAGCTTGGTATGGACCTGACCAAAAAATGTTTGTTGCAATAAATGAAGAGGAAGCAATGAAACAGGCAGAAGCTCACTATGGTAAAAAAGTTGAGCTGACTCAAGAGGAAGATGTACTTGATACATGGTTCTCATCAGCACTTTGGCCTTTCTCAACTTTAGGCTGGCCTGAAAAAACAAAATCTCTTGAAAAATTCTATCCAACATCAACACTTGTAACAGGTGCTGACATTATATTCTTCTGGGTAGCAAGAATGATTATGTTCGGACTTTATGAAATGGATGAAATTCCATTTAAAAACGTATTCTTCCACGGAATTGTAAGAGATGAAATAGGAAGAAAAATGTCAAAATCTTTAGGAAACTCTCCTAATCCTCTTGACCTTATAGATAAATATGGAGCAGATGCAATAAGATTTGCAATGATGTACAATACATCTCAAGGACAAGATGTTCACTTCTCTGAAAAACTTATTGAAATGGGAAGAAACTTTGCAAATAAAATGTGGAACGGATCAAGATTTGTTATTATGAACCTTGAAGGATTTGACGTAACAAAAGTTGATAAGTCAAGACTTAAATATGAGCTTGTTGACAAATGGATATTCTCAAGACTTAATGAAACAGCAGCAGCTGTTGCAGAAAATCTTGATAAATTCCTTCTTGATGAAGCTGCAAAATCAGTTTATGAATTCTTAAGAGGAGATTTCTGTGACTGGTATGTTGAAATGGCAAAAATAAGATTATATAACTCTGAAGATGCAGATTCAAAACTTACAGCACAATATGTATTATGGACAGTTTTGGAAGCTGGAATGAGACTTCTTCACCCATTTATGCCTTATATCACAGAAGAAATATGGCAGACAATAAAAGCAGAGGGAGAAACTGTAATGCTTGCACAGTATCCTGTCGCTGATGAAAAATTAATAGATAAAAATGTAGAAAAATCTTTTGAATATATTAAAGAACTTATTTCTTCATTAAGAAATATAAGAGCTGAAGCTGGAATTTCTCCTGCAAAACCAGCAAAAGTTGTTATAAAATCTTCTGATGAAAGTGAACTTAATACAATAAAAGAAAACTATTTCTTTATAACAAAACTTGGAAACTTAGAATCTATTGAGTATGGAAAAGATATGGAAAAACCTGCTCAAAGCGGATTCAGAGTAACAGGAAATTCAGAAGTTTATATGATTTTAAAAGGACTTCTTGATATAGAAGCAGAGGTTAAAAAATTACAGGCTCAGCTTGATAAAGTTGCTGTAGAACTTGAAAAAATGAATGCTAAACTTTCAAATGAGAAATTTACTTCAAAAGCTCCTGCTCATATTTTAGAAAGAGACAGAAGAATTCAAAAAGAATATCAAGATAAATTTGATAAACTTTCTGAAAATATCAGAGAATTACAAAATCAATAATTTTAGATGAAATCAACTGCTGCAGATTTATTTGCAGCAGTTTTTTTCTTAAAAAATAAAAATGTTTTATTAAAAAACAAAATATTATAGAAATAAAACAAAATAAATTACTGTTATAAAACTTTACATTTTTTACTATTAAAAAGTTGAAAAATTTTTTAGAATGTGCTATTCTAAGATATAAAGAGAAATAAATAATCGCTTATATAATAGTCGTAATACGGACGACAAGTATCTACCTGCAAACCTTAAATTAGCAGACTATAAGCATCAAAGATATAACTTGTAAATATGATTGATAATATTCTATTTGTTGTAGCTATGTTGCTTCGAGAGAAAAATTGGGTTAATTTTTCGTTCTTTATAATTTAATAATGAGGAGACAGAGTGACAATGTGTTTTATTTTTAAAAGGAATAAAAGGACATTTAGCAGCAAGTTTAAAGAGACAAATTTAATTGGGTTAATTAACATAGAAGATGAAAATGAAATTATGCACGCTATGAGTGTGCAGACAGTTTAGTGACGGTCTGCCACATTTCATGGTGTGCTTTTTTTCGCATTTATAAGGATTAAATAAAAAATTAATGAATAAAGTTTTGGAGGGGAAAAGTAAATGGCAAGAGTTGGAGTTATTATGGGAAGCAGATCGGATCTTCCTACAATGGAAAATGCTATTGAGATGTTAAAAAGATTTGGAGTTGATTATGAAGTAAAAATTGTTTCAGCTCACAGAACACCTGAACTTATGTTTGAATATGCAAAATCAGCAAAAGAAAGAGGAATTAAAGTAATAATAGCTGGAGCTGGAGGGGCAGCTCATCTTCCAGGAATGGTATCAAGCTTAACACCTCTTCCTGTAATAGGAGTTCCTGTTCAATCTAAAGCAATGAGCGGGCTTGATTCACTTCTTTCAATAGTTCAAATGCCAGGAGGAATTCCAGTAGGAACAGTTGCAATAGGAAATTCTGGAGCAAAAAATGCAGGAATACTTGCAAGTGAAATAATAGCTCTTATGGACGAAGAAGTTGCTAAAAAAGTTGAAGAATTTAGAAGAGAACAGAGAGATGAAGTTTTAAGAACAAGCGAGGTTGAGGCATAATGCTTATAGAAAAGGGAAAATGGATAGCTGTTCTTGGAGGAGGACAACTTGGAAAAATGCTTTGCGAAAGTGCCAAAAAACAAGGATATAAGACAATGGTACTTGAGCCGTCAAAAGCAGCTTGTGCAGCTCTTGAAGCAGATTTACATTTAGCAAAACCTTATGATGATAAAGAAAGTCTTCTATATATTGCAAAAAATTCTAGTGTAGTTACTTATGAATTTGAAAATGTACCTTCAGAAGCGATAGATATTTTAGAAGAAAACGGAGGATATATTCCTCAAGGAAGAAGACCTCTTTATATCAGCCAGCACAGATTTAGAGAAAAAAGCAGTATAAATAATCTTGGAATAAAAACAGCTGAATTCAGAGCTGTTACAGATAGAGAAAGCTTTGAAAAAGCTATAGAAGAGATTGGATATCCATCAATTTTAAAAACTTCTATGGGAGGATATGACGGAAAAGGGCAATGGGTTTTAAGAACAAGAGAAGATTTTGAAAAAGCTGCCAGTGAATTAGAAGAGAGAGAATATATTTTAGAGCAGATGGTTGATTTTAGATGTGAGCTTTCTTGTATAGCAGTTAAAAGTACAGATGGATCTGTAGGGGTATTTCCTGTTGTAGAAAATATTCACAAAAATGGAATACTTCATATAACTATAGCTCCTGCAAGAATAGATGAAGATGTTCAGGAGAGAGTAAAAGAAATAACTAAAAAAGTTATTGAGGGATTGGATTTTGTAGGGCCTTTAGCAATAGAATATTTTTATGGAAAAGATGGAGAAATATATGTAAATGAAATGGCTCCAAGACCTCACAACTCTGCACACTACACAATGGATGGATGTGATAAATCACAATTTGATTTACAGATAGAAGGAATCTGCGGAAAACATCTTGAAAATCCAAAACTTATTAAGAAAAGTGTAATGCTTAATATTTTAGGACAAGATGTTGAAAGAATAGAGAGTGTAGAACTTAAAGAAAATGAAAAATTATATATGTATGGTAAGGGAGAGGCAAAGGTTGACAGAAAAATGGGACACCTAAACCTAACAGGAGAAGATTTGGAAGCTCTTATAAAAAGAGCAGAGGAACTTGCTAAGTAGAAAATAAAAAAATTAAAACATTAATATATGGAGGAGAGATGAATAAGAGAATTTTTGTTTCAAAAAAACAAGGATTTCAAGTTGAAGGAAATTCAATTTTAAACGAAATCAGAGAAAACTTATACGAAACAGGTCTTACAGGAGCAGAACTTTATAATGTTTATGATGTTTTCAACTGTGACGAAGAGGATGTAAAACTTTTAAAGACAAAGGTTTTATCAGAAATAGTAACAGACAATGTTTATGATGAGATTGATCTTACAGGAAAAACTTATGTGGCAATAGAAAACCTTCCAGGGCAGTATGACCAAAGAGCTGATTCAGCAGAACAATGTCTTGCTCTTTTAAACAGTAAAGATAGTGTAACAATAAAAAGCGGAAGAATAATTGTTTTCTATGGAGAAGTAAAAGACTTAGAAAAAATTAAAAAATATTTAATAAACCCTGTTGAAACTAGAGAAAAAGATTTAAGTATACTTGAAAATAATGAGGACGTAACAGTTGAGCCTGTTCCTGTTCTTGATGGATTTAGAAAACTTTCAAGAGAGGAACTTGAAAACTTTGTATCTGTAAATGGACTTGCAATGACAGCAGATGATTTGGAACATATCCAAAAATACTTTGTTGAAGAAGACAGAGATCCAACAGAAACAGAAATAAAAGTTCTTGACACTTACTGGTCAGATCACTGCAGACACACAACATTTGAAACTTTCTTAAAAAGTGTTGTAATTGAAAAAGGTGAAATGACAGAAGCAATTCAAAGAGCATATGAAAAATATCTTGAACTAAGAACAACAGTTCACGGAAATAAAAAACCAATGACTCTTATGGATATGGGAACACTTGGTGGAAAATACATGAGAAAAATTGGTAAACTTGACGATATGGAAATCACTGATGAAATAAATGCCTGCAGTATAGAAGTTGACATTGATGTTGACGGAAAAACTGAAAGATGGCTTTTAATGTTTAAAAACGAAACTCACAACCACCCAACAGAAATTGAACCTTTTGGAGGAGCAAGTACATGTATAGGTGGAGCAATAAGAGACCCTCTTTCAGGAAGAGCTTATGTATATCAAGCAATGAGAATTACAGGAGCCGGAGATATTTGTGAAAAACTTGAAGATACACTTCCAAACAAACTTCCTCAAGTAAGAATTTCAAAAGGAGCAGCTCACGGATACGCTTCTTATGGAAACCAAATCGGACTTGCAGCTACATTTGTAAGAGAAATATATCACAATGGATATAAAGCAAAAAGAATGGAAGTTGGAGCAGTTGTAGGAGCTGTTAAAAAAGAATATGTATTAAGAGAAGAACCAAAACCAGGAGATTTAGTAATAGTTCTTGGAGGAAGAACAGGAAGAGATGGTGTTGGAGGAGCAACAGGTTCATCTAAAGAACATAACGATTCATCACTTACTAAATGTTCTTCAGAAGTTCAAAAAGGAAATGCTCCAATAGAAAGAAAAATTCAAAGAGCATTTAGAAATCCTGAAGTTACAAAACTTATTAAAAAATCAAATGACTTTGGTGCTGGAGGAGTTTCAGTAGCAATTGGAGAACTTGCAAGAGGAATTGAAGTAAACTTAGATATGGTATCAGTAAAATATTTAGGACTTAGCGGAACAGAACTTGCAATCAGTGAATCTCAAGAAAGAATGGCAGTTGTTATAGCTCCAGAAAACAGAGAAAAATTTGAAAAGTTAATGAAAGAAGAAAATCTTGAAACAAGACTTGTTGCAAAAGTAACAGAAAAAGAAAATCTTGTTATAAAATTTAGAGGGGAAACAATAGTTGATATAGCAAGAAGCTTCCTTGATACAAACGGAGTAAGACAAGAGCAGGACGTAAAAGTAATTGCTCCAGTTAAACAAGAAATGTTTAAATCTGAAAAAACAGGAACAGTTGAAGAAAAATTAACAGCAACTCTTAAAGATATGAACGTAGCATCTCAAAGAGGAATGATAGAAATGTTTGACTCAACAGTTGGACGTTCAACAGTTCTTATGCCTTTCGGAGGAAAATATCAATTAACAGAAAGTGAAGCAAGTGTACAAAAATTCCCTACACGTGGATTTACAAATACAGCATCAGTTATGGCTTATGGATTTAACCCATACATTTCTGAAAAATCTCCATATTTAGGAGCAATCTATGCAGTTATAGAATCTCTTGCAAGACTTACTTCAGTAGGAGCAGATTATAGAAAAGCAAGACTTACTTTCCAAGAATATTTTGAAAGATTAGGAAAAGAACCAACAAGATGGGGAAAACCATTTATGGCACTTCTTGGAGCATTAGAAGCTCAAGTTGAATTTGAAACTCCTGCAATCGGAGGAAAAGACAGTATGAGCGGAACATTTAAAAATATAGACGTTCCTCCTACACTAATTTCTTTTGCAGTGACAACAGAAAAAACACAAAATATCGTTTCTTCTGAATTCAAAACAGCAGGAAACTACATTTATTTAGTAAAACCTGAGTACAACAGCGACTTCACTCCAAAATATGATACAGTAAAAGCTGTATTTGACAATGTAAGAAAAGAAATGCTTAACGGAAACATTGTTTCAGCATCTGTTGTAAAATTTGGAGGAGCTGCTGAAGCTCTTATGAAAATGGCTTTCGGAAACAAACTTGGAGTTAATGTTGAAACAACTGAGGAATTATTTGATTTAATGCCGGGAGCATTAGTTGTTGAAAGCAGAGAAAAACTTTCTTTCGGATCTTTACTTGGAACAGTTGAAGATACAAAAGAAATAAGAATAAACGGAGCAGTAATAAATATTGATAAAGCAATATCTGACTGGGAAGAAAGATATGCAAAAATTTATCCATACGATACAGGAGCAAAAGCTGAAAAAGTATTTGCACCAACAGAGAAAAAAGGAAATATGAAACAAAAAGCATCTGTATTATATGACAAACCAAAAGTTTTAGTTCTTGCATTCCCAGGAACAAACTCAGAATATGATACAGCAAAAGCATTTGAAAGAGCTGGAGGAGAAGCTGAAATATTTGTTATCAATAACTTAACAGTTAAAGATATGGAAGCTTCAATAGAAGAACTTAGCAGAAAAATAAAAGAAAGTCAGATAGTAATGCTTCCAGGAGGATTCAGTGCAGGAGACGAGCCAGATGGATCAGGTAAATTTATAACAAATATTTTACAAAATCCAAAAGTTAAAGCTGCAATAAAAGAATTCCTTGCTAAAGAAGGATTAATGCTAGGAATTTGTAACGGATTCCAAGCACTTATAAAATCAGGATTACTTCCATACGGAGATATGGATAAATTAAATGAAAATTCTCCTACATTATTCAGAAACGACATCAACCGTCACGTTTCAAGAATAGCTACAACAAGAATAGCTTCAAATTCATCTCCATGGCTTTCATCTTTTGAAATAGGTGATATGCACTCAATGACACTTTCACACGGAGAAGGAAAATTTGTTGTAAGCGAAGAATTTGCAAAAGAATTATTTGAAAACGGACAGGTTGCAACTCAATATTGTAATCTTGAAGGAGAACCTACAATGGACGGAAAATATAACCTTAATGGTTCATGTTACGCTATTGAAGGAATCACATCAAAAGATGGACATATTTTTGGAAAAATGGGTCACTCAGAACGTTATGAAGATGGAATTTTCAAAAATATTTATGGAGAAAAGATGCAAGACATCTTCCAAAATGGAGTAAACTTCTTTAAAAAATAATAGAGAAAACTTCAGATGAGAAGGCATTGTATTATTTATTTACTAAAATTTTTAATTGTTATACAAGTCGTATAAAAAGGAAGAGGAAAAAATAAAATGAGAGAATTTGATTATATATTAGATGAAATTCATGAAGAATGTGGAGTATTTGGAATTTACAATGTAGAGAACGCAGCTCAGTCAGCTTATTACGGGCTGCACTCTCTTCAACATAGAGGACAGCAGGGAGCAGGAATTGCAACTTCTGACAATGGACATATTTTAAGACACAGAGGAAGCGGGCTTGTAATAGAAGTTTTTAATGCTGAAAATATATCTGCATTAAAAGGAGATATGGCAATAGGTCATGTGAGAATGGGAGATCATAAAGCTCCAGGAATTGAAAATATTCAGCCCCTTTTAGTTCGTTCTCACCTTGGAGATTTCAGTGTTGCTCATAATGGAAAAATAGTAAACGGGGATCAGCTTAGAATGCAGCTTGAATTTGAAGGAAGTATCTTCCAGTCATCTTCAGACAGTGAAATTCTATGTCACCTTATTCAAAAAGAATCAGGAACATTTACTGAAAAACTTACAAAAGCAGTAGCAAAACTTGAAGGAGCTTTTTCTTTTGTTGTTATGACAGGAAACACAATCTATGCAATAAGAGATAAAAACGGTCTTCACCCTCTTTCATTAGCTCAAATGGGAGAAGGATATGTAGTAAGTTCAGAAACAGTTGCTTTTGAAACTTTAGGAGCAAAATTCCTAAGAAGCATAAAACCTGGGGAAATAGTAAAAATAAGCAGAGACGGAATACAATCAATATTCTATACAAATGGAACTCAAGATAAAATGTGTTCAATGGAATTTATTTATTTCTCAAGACCTGACAGTACAATAAATGGTCTTAACGTACATACATCAAGAAGAATATGCGGAAGAATTCTTGCTGAAGAAAGCCCGTGTCCAGAAGCTGATATGGTTATAGGAGTACCAGATTCATCACTTTCAGCAGCAGTTGGATATGCTGACGGTTCAGGTCTTCCATATGAAACAGGACTTATTAAAAACCGTTACATTGGAAGAACATTTATTCAGCCTACACAAAAAGAAAGAGAAAGAGGAGTTAAAATGAAACTTTCTCCAATGTCTTCTGTAATAGCTGGTAAAAAAATTGTTCTTGTTGACGATTCAATTGTAAGAGGAACAACAAGTAAATATATAATAAAATTATTAAAAGAAGCAGGGGCAAAAGAAGTTCACGTAAGAATTGCTTCTCCTGCAATGATAGCTCCATGTTTCTACGGAGTTGACACATCAAGCCTTAAAGACTTAATCAGTGCAAGAATGAGCTTAGAAGAATTAAGAGAATATATATCTGCTGATTCATTAGCATTTTTATCAGTTGAAGGATTAAGAAAAGGACTTGGAGATAATATTTGTGCAGCATGTTTTGATAAACAATATCCAACATATCTGTTTGGACTAGACAAAAAATTTAAAGAAGAAAAGGAAGGTAAATAAAAGATGAGTAAAAAATATATGGAATCAGGTGTAAACTTAGAAGCTGGATACGAATCAGTGAGAAGAATAAAATCTCACGTTGAGAGAACAAAAGTAAAAGGAATGATAGACAGTTTAGGTGCATTTGGAGGAATGTTTGACTTATCATCTTTAGGATATAAAGAGCCGGTTCTTATCAGTGGAACAGATGGTGTTGGAACAAAACTTATGCTTGCTTTTGAAATGGATAAACACGACACAATAGGTCAAGACGTTGTGGCAATGTGTGTAAACGACGTTTTAGTACAAGGAGCTATGCCAATATTCTTCCTTGACTATGTTGCAGTTGGTAAAAACTTCCCAGAGCAGATAGAACAAATCGTAAAAGGTGTTGCTGACGGATGTGTTCTTTCTGAATGCGGACTTATCGGCGGAGAAACAGCAGAAATGCCAGATATGTATGAAGTAGGAGATTACGACCTTGCTGGATTCTGTGTTGGTGTTGTTGAAAAAAGCAAATTAATAACAGGAGCAAATGTTAAAAAAGGAAATAAAATCATAGGACTTACTTCTTCAGGAGTTCACTCAAACGGATTCTCTCTTGTAAGAAAAATAGTTATGAAAGATAAACAGCTTGACTTAAACGGATATAAAGATGTATTCGGAGGAAAATCTTTAGGAGAAACTCTTCTTGCTCCAACAAGAATTTATGTTAAAACAATAAAAGCATTATTAAATGAAGTTGAAGTAAATGGAATGTGCCACATAACAGGTGGAGGTTTCTATGAAAATGTGCCTAGAATTCTTCCTGAAGGATTACAGGCAAAAATTGATACAAAAGCAATAGATACTCCAGAAATATTTAAATTCCTTGCTAAAGAAGGAGATGTACCTAAAGAAGATATGTATAACGTATTCAACATGGGTATAGGATTTATGATTGTTGTTGATGAAGACAAAGTTGAAAAAGCTATGGAAGTTTTAAAAGCTAACGGAGAAAAACCTGTACTTCTTGGAGAAATCGTTGAAGGTGAAGGAGTAGACCTTATATGGTAAGAGTAGCTGTATTCGCCTCTGGAAATGGGGGGAATTTTGAAAGTTTGGTAAGAAAAAGCAGAGAGTGGGACAATCCGCCATGCAGAATAGAACTTTTAATAGTAGATAAAAAGAATGCTTTTGCTGTAAAAAGAGCTGAAAATTTAGGGATACCATGTTATGTGGTTTCCTTAAAAGAATGTGCTGACAAGAAAGAATATGAAGAAAAAATAATAAAAATTTTAGAAGATAACAATATTGAGCTTGTGGCTCTTGCAGGATATATGAAAATAATTTCAGAAGTTTTATTAAATGCTTACAGAAATAAAATCATAAATATTCACCCTGCATATCTTCCTAATTTTCCTGGAAAAGATGGAATAGGAGATGCTTTTAGAGCAGGAGCAAGTGAAACAGGAGTAACAATTCACTATGTTGATGAAGGGGTAGATTCAGGAGAGATAATTTATCAAGAAAAATTAATAATTGATAAATCTTGGGATATTGAAAAACTTGAAGAAGAAATTCATAAGATTGAACATAGAATTTATCCAATGGTGTTAAAACAACTTTGTGAAAAAATTGAGGAGGAAAGAAACTAAATGAAAAGAGCATTAATAAGTGTTTCAGATAAAACAGGAATAATAGAGTTTGCAAAAGAATTAAGTACATTAGGATATGAAATAATATCAACAGGAGGAACTAAAAAAGCCCTTGATGATGCAGGACTTAAAACTCTTTCTATATCTGATATAACTCATTTTCCTGAAATGATGGACGGAAGAGTAAAAACTCTTCACCCAAATGTTCACGGAGGACTTCTTTGTGTAAGAGACAATGAAGAACATATGAAAGACTTAGTTGAAAATAAAATTGAACTAATAGATTTAGTAGTTGTAAATCTTTATCCATTCAAAGAAACTCTTAAAAAAGGCGGAACACACGAAGAGCTTATTGAAAATATAGATATCGGCGGACCAAGCATGTTAAGAAGTGCTGCTAAAAACCACAAATTTGTAACAGTGTGTGTTGACCCTGCTGACTATGAAAGAGTAATTGCTGAAATAAGAGAGCATGGAGATACAACTTTAGAATTCAGACAAGAACTTGCAGCAAAAGTTTTCAGAACAACAGCAGCATATGATTCACTTATAGCTGGATATCTAACAAGTAAACTTGGAATAGAATATCCTGAAAAATTAACTCTTACTTATGAAAAAGTGCAGGATTTAAGATACGGAGAAAACCCTCATCAATCAGCAGCATTCTATGCCTGCCCAATGGTTGGATATTCAATAGCAGGAGCAAAACAGCTTCACGGTAAAGAATTATCATATAACAATATTCAAGATGCAAACGGAGCTATTGAAATCTTAAGAGAATTTAAAGACGGTAAAAAAGCTGTAGTTGCAGTAAAACATACAAACCCTTGTGGTGTTGGACTTGGAGATACATTAAAAGAAGCATGGGATAAAGCATATGCAGCAGACCCTATCTCTATATTTGGAGGAATTGTTGCAGTAAACGATACAGTTGATGAAGTTGTTGCAGCAGAACTTCATAAATTATTCTTAGAAATTGTAATTGCTCCGGCATTTACAGAAAAAGCTCTTGAAATATTAATGGCTAAGAAAAATATAAGACTTATGACTCTTGATATAAACAAAGAAATTGTAAATAAACAAAGAGTTATGGGAGTAAATGACGGACTATTAGTTCAAGATATAGATTTTGGAGAAGTAAAAGCTGAAGATTTAGTTTGTGTTACTGAAACAAAACCAACAGCTGAAGATATTGAAGAATTATTATTTGGATGGAAAGTTGTTAAAAACGTAAAATCAAATGCAATAGTAATAAGCAAAGGAAATCAGACTCTGGGAGTCGGGGCAGGACAAATGAACAGAGTAGGAGCAGCAAAAATTGCTCTTGAGCAGGCTGGAGAAAAATCTAAAGGTTCATATATGTCATCAGATGCTTTCTTCCCTATGCCAGATACAGTTGAACTTGCAGTTAAACATGGAGTAAAAGCTATAATTCAGCCAGGTGGATCTATAAAAGACCAGCTTTCAATAGATGTGTGCAATGCCCATGGAATAGCAATGGTATTCACAAAAATGAGACACTTCAAACACTAATCATAAAAATATTATAAGGAGTATTTTAAATGAAAATATTAGTTATAGGAAAAGGTGGAAGAGAACATGCTCTTGCATGGAAACTTAATCAAAGTCCTTTAGTTGATAAAGTATATATAGCTCCTGGAAATCCGGGAACAGCTGCATTTGGAATAAATGTGGATATTAAAGACAGTGATATAAAAGCTCTTGCAGATTTTGCAGAAAAAGAAAAAATAGATTTAACAGTTGTAGGGCCTGAAACAACTCTTGCTCTTGGAGCTGCTGATGAATTTGAAGCGAGAGGGCTTAAAATATTCGGACCGAGAAAAGATGTTGCAAGACTTGAAAGCAGTAAAGATTTTGCAAAACACATTATGAATAAATACAATGTTCCAACAGGGGCATACGAAACATTTACAGATTTTGAAAATGCAAAAGCATATGTTTTAAAACATGGGGCACCAATCGTTATAAAAGAAGACGGACTTAAAGCCGGAAAAGGTGTAACAGTTGCAATGAAAATAGAAGAGGCTGTGGAAGCTCTTGAAATAGCTTTTGCAATTCCAGATAATAAAGTTGTAATAGAAGAATATCTTGATGGATTTGAATTTTCTCTTATAGCTCTTGCTCATGAAGATAAAGTTATTCCTTTAGAAGTCGGACAGGACCACAAAAGAGTTTTTGACGGAGATAAAGGGCCAAATACAGGAGGAATGGGAGTATATTCACCTGTAAGAAGAGTTACAAAAGAGATAATAGATGCAAGTGTTAACGAAATTATAAGACCTACTCTTGAAGGACTTAAAAAAGAGGGACTTCCATTTACAGGATTTATTTTTGCAGGAATAATGGATACTAAAGAAGGGGTTAAAACAATAGAGTTTAATGCAAGATTTGGAGATCCTGAAGCAGAAGCAATTCTTCCAAGAATGGAAAGTGACCTTGTACAATTAATCCTTGATATAATGAATGGAAAAGAAACTGAAGTTAAATGGAGTGAAAAAACAACTGTAGGTGTTGTTTTAGCTTCTGAAGGATACCCAGCTTCTTCAACTCCAAATGCTGAGATAGAAATTGAAGATGGAATGGAATCTATACTTTTCCATATGGGAACTAAAGAAGAAAACGGAAAACTTTACACTAACGGTGGAAGAGTTTTAATTGTTGTGGCAGAGGGAGATACTCTTGCTGAAGCAAAAGAAAAAGCATACAATGACATCGAAAAAATAAAATGTGAAAAATTATTTTTTAGACATGACATAGGTGCAAAAGATGTGGTATAATAGTTCCTATATCATAAAAAAATTAGAAAATAAATTATTAAAAAATTAAGTATAAAAAGGAGTAAAAGCCAATGGATACAATGAACGGAAAGATTGTAAAAGAAGCAATAACTTTTGATGACGTTCTGCTAATACCAGCAGAATCTCATGTATTACCTCAAGACATTAACTTAAAAACTAAGCTTACTAAAAAAATAACTTTAAACGTGCCTATTCTTAGTGCTGCAATGGATACAGTTACAGAAGCAGATCTTGCAATAGCTCTTGCAAGACAAGGCGGACTTGGATTTATCCACAAAAATATGACTATTGAAGAACAGGCTAAAGAAGTAGATAAAGTTAAAAGAAATGAAAGCGGAATGATAAAAGATCCTATCACTTTAACTAAAGACTGTACTCTTGCAGATGCAGATGAACTTATGGGACAATATAAAATTTCTGGTCTTCCTGTAATTGAAGAAGATGGAAAATTAATAGGAATCATTACAAACAGAGACTTAAAATACAGAAAAGATTATGATACTCCTGTTATTGATGTAATGACAAAAGAAAATCTAATAACTGCTCCTGTTGGAACAGGATTAGAAGAAGCAAAAGAAATTTTAATATCTAACAGAATAGAAAAACTTCCAATAGTTGATGAAAATGGATACTTAAAAGGATTAATCACTATAAAAGATATAGATAAAATAGTTGAATATCCAAATGCCTGCAAAGATGAGCATGGAAGATTAAGAGTCGGGGCAGCTGTTGGAGTTGGAAATGATACTCTTGAAAGAGTTGCAGCTCTTGTAAAAGCTGGTGCAGATATAATAACTGTTGACTCTGCTCACGGACATTCAGCAGGAGTTATAAGAAGAGTAAAAGAAATAAGAGATGCTTTCCCTGATATTCAATTAGTTGCAGGAAACATAGTTACTGCTGAAGCAGCTCTTGCTTTAATAGAAGCTGGTGTTGATGCTGTTAAAGTTGGTATCGGACCTGGATCAATCTGTACAACAAGAGTTGTTGCAGGGGTTGGAGTTCCTCAGCTTACTGCTGTAAACGACGTATACCAAGTATGTAAAGAAAGAGGAATCGGAGTTATAGCTGACGGAGGAATTAAACTTTCTGGAGATATAGTTAAAGCTCTTGCTTCTGGTGCTGACTGTGTAATGCTTGGAGGAGTTCTTGCTGGAACAAAAGAAGCTCCTGGTGAAGAAGTTATTTATGAAGGAAGAAGATATAAAGTTTATGTTGGAATGGGTTCTCTTGCAGCAATGAAGAGAGGTTCAAAAGACAGATACTTCCAAAATGATGCTAAAAAATTAGTTCCTGAAGGAATTGAAGGAAGAATAGCTTACAGAGGAGACCTTAAAGACGTTATATTCCAGCTTTGCGGAGGAATCAGAGCAGGTATGGGATACTGCGGAACTCCTACAATAAAAGATCTTCAATTAAATGGAAAATTTGTTAAAATCACTGGTGCAGGATTAAAAGAAAGCCACCCTCACGATATTCAAATAACAAAAGAAGCTCCTAACTATTCAAGATAATAAAATTTGATAAAAATAAAAAATAACTTCGGTGTTTTTGTGCCGAAGTTATTTTTATATGTGTGTAAATTTATGGCCAGCCTAAAACCTGCAGAGATTTTTTTTCACAGGTAATTTTTAAAGGTGATACCGGACCAGGTTCTCCGTCAATATCAGTATTGTAGTTATTTTCAATATCTATTTCCAAGTTATCAGCCTTAAAGTGTATAATTCCTTTTGGATATTCAAGATTTTTCTTTAAAATAAACTGTGAAACAAAAGTAAGTTTTTCTAAAATATTTTCTCCGTCTACAATAATTACATCGAGCATACCGTCATCTACTAAAGAATCGTGAGCTATTTCAAATCCTCCTGCTGTTCTTCCATTAAAAACAAAGAATAAAATAGATGAGCCGTTAAAACTTTTATGTTCAGATTTGACAGAAAGATTTAATTTTTTAAAATTTGGAAGTTCTTTTAAACCTGTAAAATAATATGCAAGTTTACCAAAAGTATTTTTTTGGTTTGTAGGTGTTTTTTGTGAAACATCTGTAAAAAGCCCGCAGCTGAAAATATTTATAAAATATTTATTATTTACTTTTCCCAAATCAATAAACTTTGGAGTACTTTTTAAAATCATATCAACAGACTGTCTTATGCTGTGGGGCATACCAATTACATGGGCAAAATCATTTGCAGTTCCTGCTGGAAGAACAGCAATTGGAATATTTAAATTTTTATTTTTTATAATATTTACAATCTGGTTTACAGTTCCGTCTCCTCCAGAAATAAGAATATGATCGTAAGAACTGTCAATATCAATAAAAGCCTCTTCTAAAGTTACATTGTAGCTTATACGAAACGGTACAATAACGTAATTATTTTTTTGATAAGCATTTATAATATAATCAAGATATTTTAAAATTTCACGTTCTCCTGAGAAAGGATTATAAATAAATTTTACTTTTTTCATGAAAATCTCCTTATAAAATAAAATTTTTAAATAATATTTATTATATCATAATATTTTTATAAA
>ENA-OWPF01000449-OWPF01000449.1-human-gut-metagenome-genome-assembly--contig:-NODE-449-length-47861-cov-3.176672_pt1 | contig 47861 bp, 48 predicted proteins | sample MGYA00248261_ERZ651840 | MGnify/ENA primary metagenome ERZ651840 (study PRJEB26924, sample SAMEA4378268) | human gut metagenome | biome: human gut; feature: human-associated habitat; material: faeces... | reverse complement strand
CGTGGCGGTTCCGATTATTCTGCCGCCCTCTTAGGTGAGGCCCTCAATGCCGCTACCATCTCCATTTGGACTGATGTTCCGGGTGTTTATACTACCGATCCGCGTTTAGTCCCGCATGCTAAGCCCATTAGCGAGCTGACCTATTTAGAGGCCGCCGAGATGGCTACCTTTGGCGCTAAGATCCTCCACCCGAGCACCTTAGTTCCGGCTGTACGTCGTGGCATTCCGGTTTATGTTGGTTCTTCCCGTGAGCCTGAAAAGGGCGGTACTTGGGTTAGACCTAAGACTGAGTCCCACCCCGCTTTCCGTGCTGTAGCTTTACGTAAAAATCAGACCCTGATCGTTTTAGCCTCCCCGAAGATGGTCGGTGCTTCAGGCTTCTTAGCCTCAGTCTTCTCTGTCTTTGCTAAATACAAGAAGTCAGTCGATCTCGTCTCTACATCCGAAGTGTCCATTGCTGTGACCTTAGATGCCGGTACTAATACCTCAGGTCAAAGCTCCATCTCCGAGAGCATGCTCGAGGAATTACGCCGCTTCTGCCATGTTAAGGTTGAGACTGGTTTATCCTTAGTTGCTATTATCGGTAATGAGATGTCCAATCTCCCGGGTATCACCACTCAGGCTTTTGACTCCATCAACCGTTATGCTGTACGTATGATCTGCTATGGCGCCTCTAACCACAACCTCTGCTTCCTCTTAAAGTCCGATGAGGCAGTCGCTGCCCTCGTTGAGATCCACAAGCATCTCTTAGAGTAGGATTTATTCTTTAAGTTAAAGGCTACCGCAAGGTGGCCTTTTTTGGCCCGCAAATTGTGGTCTTAAAATGAAAAAGGACGATCATATGATCGTCCTTTATAGCTTTTACTAATTGAAACTAATCAATTACAGAGAGTTAACGGAACCTAACTCCTCGAAGGCTTCCATTACACGCTTAACCATGCTCTCTTCAGACTTACGTAACCAGACGCGCGGATCGTAGTACTTCTTGTTAGGAGCATCGGCACCCTCAGGGTTGCCTAACTGGCCCTGTAAGTAAGCCTTATTGGCCTCGTAGTACTCACGGATACCGTTCCAAGCTGCCCACTGAGTATCGGTGTCAATGTTCATCTTGATAACGCCATAAGAAACGGCCTCAGAGATTTCCTCGTGAGTAGAGCCTGAACCACCGTGGAAGACTAAGTTCAACGGCTTATTGGAGTCTAAGCCAAACTTCTTTGCAACATAAGCCTGAGAATCGCGGAGGATGGTCGGCTTTAACTTAACGTTGCCCGGCTTGTAAACACCGTGAACATTACCGAAGGAAGCGGCAATGGTGAAGTTCGGGGAGATCTTGATGAGCTGCTCATAAGCGTAAGCTACATCCTCAGGCTGGGTGTATAAAGCGGACTCGTCCTTATCGGAGTTATCAACACCGTCTTCCTCACCACCAGTTACGCCGAGCTCTAACTCTAAGGTCATACCGATCTTAGACATACGCTCTAAGTACTAGCAGCATAACTCAACGTTCTCTTTTAAGCCCTCAGCAGAGAGGTCGATCATGTGAGAGGAGAATAAAGGCTCACCGTGCTCAGCGAAATACTTCTCACCGGCGTCTAATAAGCCGTCAACCCACGGTAATAACTTCTTAGCGCAGTGGTCGGTGTGTAAAACAACCGGAACGCCCCAGTACTTAGCAACGTTACGTACGTGTAAAGCACCAGAAACAGCACCTAAAACAGCATTGCCCTGCGGCATGTCGAGCTTTAAGCCCTTAGAAGAGATGAAACCGGCACCACCGTTGGAGAACTGAATGATAACGGCAGACTTAGCCTTCTGAGCTGCCTCTAAAACAGCGTTAACAGAGTTGGTACCAACGCAGTTAACAGCCGGTAAGGCATAACCGTTCTCACGGCATACAGCGAAGAGCTTCTGGAGGTTCTCACCGGTAACAACACCCGGCTCTACAACGTCTAAAATCTTGGTCATTTAAAAATTTCCTTGATTAACTAAATGATTATTTCTGCTGAATTTTTGCGTTTTTTTAACGCGATAAAATGCCTGCTTGCGCAGGCATCTTATAATTAGGCCTCAAAACCTTCGGCACGCTTCTCTAAGATCTCAACGGCAGGTAACTTCTCGCCCTCGACGAACTCTAAGAAAGCACCACCACCGGTAGAGATGTAGGAAATCTGATCCTGAACACCGAACTTCTGGATGGAGCTGATGGTGTCACCACCACCGGCAACAGAGAAGGCCTCAGAAGAAGCAATAGCCTCAGCTAAGGACTTAGTGCCAGCTGCGAACTGAGCGAACTCGAAAACGCCAACCGGGCCGTTCCAGAGAATGGTCTTAGCATTCTTGATGGCATTGTTGATGTTTTCCATGGACTTCGGGCCTAAATCGAAGATCATATCATCGTCTTCAACGTCCTTTAAGTCCTTAGTAACAGCAGGGGTCTTGTCGGAGAACTCTTTACCAACAACTACGTCAACGAACTCAGGGATAGCAGTCTTCTTAGCTAAGTCCTGAGCAGTCGGGATCAAATCTTCCTCGCATAAGGACTTACCAACCTTGTGACCTGCGGCGGCGATGAAGGTATTAGCAATACCACCACCAACGATGAGGTTATCGGCAACCTTTAAGAGGCTGTTTAAAACCGGGAGCTTGGTAGAAACTTTAGAACCACCGACGATGGCAACCATCGGACGAGCAGGGTTATCCATAACCTTGCCTAAGGCTTCTAACTCAGCGCTTAAGAGCGGGCCTGCACAAGCGATAGGAGCGTACTGGGCAACACCATAGGTGGTAGCCTGAGCACGGTGAGCAGTACCGAAAGCGTCCATTACGAAGACATCGCAAAGGCCAGCATACTTACGAGCTAAGTCTTCAGCGTTCTTCTTCTCGCCACGGTTGAAACGGCAGTTCTCTAAAACAACGAGCTCGCCCTCGTTAACCTCAACACCGTCTAAGTAATCTTTTACTAAACGTACCGGAACACCCTCAAGCTTAGAAGCGATGTAATCAGCAACCGGCTTTAAGGAGAACTCTTCTGCATACTCACCCTCGGTAGGACGACCTAAGTGAGAGATTACCATTACCTTAGCGCCTTTCTTTAAGGCTAACTTAATGGTAGGCAAACTTGCCATGATACGAGCATCGGAGGTTACTTTACCATCAGATACCGGTACATTTAAATCTGCACGGATTAATACACGCTTGCCTTTTAAGTCAAGGTCGGCCATCTTTAAAATTGCTGCCATAATACGTTTATTTCCTCAAGTTAATTCATCATCCTTCAAAGCTTTGGGTTAGTCCCTAAACTCTGGATGCGTTTATTTTATCACAAGAGCTAAAATATACAATTTTTCAGTGAAAAAACCCTGAAAATTTGAAAACTATTTTCACAAACCTTACTAAAACTTTGTCAAAGTTTAACCTTAAGATTATGGTGAGAACTTAAACTCCCTACTTTAAACTCCAAACTTACTAGCTGAAGTTAGAGCTTATCTTATAGGTATATTCTAAAAAGTCATTTATAAAGCTGATATAAATCACGCTTTTCAATAATCACGGTGGGTAAATTTAGAAGTACTTGTTTATTAAAGTTTTTAAATAAGCAACAAGTGCTTATGCATAGCAAAACAAAAAGACAGCCTTAAATAAAAACGGGCCCCATAATGGGGCCCGCCTCTAGTCTTTAACTTAAATTATTAGTCAAAGAAGCTCTTAGCAGTAGCAACCACATTCTCAACGGTGAAGCCATAACGCTTAAAGAGTAAGCCTGCCGGAGCTGAAGCACCATAATGATCGATGCAGACAGTCTTACCTTGTACCAGCAAGTAGACATACCGGCCTCAACGGCAACACGAGCGGTAACCTCGCACGGTAATACAGACTGCTTGTACTCAGCATCCTGACGATCAAAGACGTCGGTGCTCGGCATAGAAACCACACGGACCTTCTTGCCTTCCTTCTCTAATTCCTCAGCGGCGTGGAAGCATAAAGCCACCTCAGAGCCAGTACCGATGAGGATGAGATCCGGAGTACCCTCGCAATCGCGGAGAACATAACCACCACGAGCAATAGCATCAACCTGAGCGTCATCACGCGGCATCTGCTCTAAGCCCTGACGGGTTAAAACGATAGCGCTCGGACCATCCTTACGCTCGAGCATATACTTCCAAGCGGCGGCAGTTTCGATCATATCGCAAGGACGCCAGGCATCGAAGTTAGGCAGAATGCGGAAGGAAGCCATCTGCTCGATAGGCTCGTGGGTCGGGCCATCCTCACCAACACCGATGGAGTCGTGAGTGAAGACATAGAGAGTCGGGATCTTCATTAAGGCAGACATACGCAGAGCATTACGTGCATAATCAGAGAAGATTAAGAAGGTACCACCATAAGGACGGAAGCCACCGTGCAGGAGGATACCGTTCATAGCAGCGCACATAGCGAACTCACGGACACCCCAGTGAATATAGTTACCGTCTAAAGCACCCGGGAGCACATCCTTAGAGGACTTATTCTTAGTGAGGTTAGACGGAGCTAAGTCAGCAGAACCACCGACAAGCTCAGGCATGAAGGAGCCGAAGAAGTCTAAAGCGACCTGACCTGCTTTACGGGTTGCAAGCTTAGGATCGGCGGCCTTCTGTAAAGCGTGGATCCACTCGGTGGACTTCTGCTCAAAGTCGCACGGTAACTCTTCCTTAACGCGGCGCTCAAACTCAGCGGCCTCTGCAGGATAAGCCTTCTTATAGGCATCAAATAAGGCGTTCCAATCACCCTCTAAAGCGGCACCCTGAGCGGTAGCATCCCACTTAGCATAGATGTCAGAAGGGATCTCAAACGGACCGTACTTCCAGCCTAACTGCTCCTTAGTGAGCTTAATCTCGTCATCACCTAAAGGAGCACCGTGAGAGGATTCCTTACCGCCCTTGTTCGGAGAACCAAAGCCAATGGTGGTCGGGCAGATAATGAGGGATGGACGGCTGAGATCAGACTTAGCTAATTCAATGGCAGCGCGGATCTGCTCACCATCGTTACCGTCGGTAACCTCGATGACCTGCCAGTGATAGCCCTCAAAGCGCTTCTTAGTATCATCAGCAAACCAATCCTTGACCTCACCGTCAATGGAAATGCCATTAGAATCGTATAAAGCGATGAGCTTGCCTAAACCTAAGGTACCGGCTAAAGAGCAGGCCTCGTGAGAGATACCTTCCATTAAGCAACCATCACCCATGAAGACATAGGTGAAGTGATCGACGATATCAAAACCGTCGCGGTTGAACTCATTGGCTAACATGCGCTCAGCCATGGCCATACCGACAGCATTGCCTAAGCCCATGCCTAAAGGACCGGTGGTGGTCTCAACACCCGGAACCTCACCATACTCAGGGTGACCTGGGGTCTTAGAATCTAACTGACGGAAGTTTTTGAGATCGTCTAAGGAGAGATCGTAACCGGTGAGATGTAATAAAGAGTACATCAACATGGAGGCGTGGCCATTAGAGAGCACGAAACGGTCACGGTTTGGCCACTTAGGATTCTTAGGATTGTGGTGTAAGAAGCCACGCCATAAAGCCTCGGCCATATCTGCCATACCCATAGGAGCACCCGGGTGGCCAGATTTTGCCTTCTGTACACCATCCATACTCAGTGCTCTAATAGCATTAGCTAATTCTCTATATTCAGTCATTGTAGATTACTCCTTCTGAGTTAAAAATAGATACTATGATCATTAACTTTGATGATACCTGAATCTATAGAAATCAAAGCGTGATAAGCGTCGCCTTGCTTTTCATAAAACTCTATATATGGCATAACATCAGGACTTACCTGTTCAAGGGTGACATCAAATCTGCCTTTTGCGCCTAAAAGCACAAAAATTAAATTATCCGCAGCGGGAAAATCGATACTGCCATGCGCTTTGCCTAAAAAACTGATGTGCTTATAGGCATTGGCATAATTGATATCAAAATTGAGATCATCCATTTTAAAGGTGATGTTATTCTTTGCAAAGATGTCGTTTAAAGTTAAAGCCCCTAAAGATCTATTGCTAAGTACCTTATAATCTAAGGGACCTAAGGAGCCTTTAGAATTAATTTTGCCCTTACGGGTCTGCATATCTACGGCATATTTTATTTTGAAGTGATCTTTATGATCAGGGACCGTAGTATCAAACTTTAGCTTAAAATTATCAATATTTTCTAATGGAGAATCAAAGGCATACAGAGCTTCAGCGCCTAAAGTCATGGTGCTTTGCGGAGATTTTTCATCTAAAGTTGCAGAGCTTACAGCATATAAATGCTTAGCGGTAACACGCGGTAGCGCTAAATTATGCACATCAAGAGATGACTCGATATGCTCGCCATTCTTTTGACTAAAGCTTAAATGGCCCTCTAATTGACGCTTTGAAAAGTAAGACAAATTCATCGGATCGCTCATGATAAAGGAGCTGTCATAATTACCGTAAATATTGGCTTTTACTTCAAACTTTGAGGGAAAGATGCGGAATTTTAAGCGGGCATTAGAGACGACATCGCCCTTTAAAATATTAGGATAGACCAAAAGATTATTGACTATTCTTTGAATATCAATGTTAGCGACACCTGCTAAAAAGCGATGTTTGATCTCTACTGGCAGGACAATTTCCTCATGAGAGGTGAGATTGCGCAGATGTAAACTGCCGCTAGATTTAAAGAAACCGGATTTTTTGATAGTGTAATCGGTACTTAAGTGATAAGGTAAAATACCCTGCACATACTTATGGTGAAATTGCGTATTGAAGGATTCTAAAGCCTGATTGATACCGTCATCAACATATAATGCGGTCACCGCCACACCACCTAGATAACCACCTGAGACCAAAAAAGCGCTTAAAGCTATTGTGGCTAAAAACTTCCTACGCATGCGTATCCTTAATATCAAGACTTTGCAAAAAAAATGCCGATCATATTTGATCGGCACTATTTTTCTATTTAAACATTACGTTTAGATTAGCCGAATACTTTCTTGTAGTCAGCCTGGAACTTTAAGATACCAGCATCGGTAAGCGGGTGGTGAGTCATCTGCTCGATTACCTTGTAAGGAACAGTGGCGATGTCAGCACCGGCTAAAGCGCACTGCATAACGTGGATCGGGTGACGAACAGAAGCGCAGATGATCTGAGAATCAATACCGTTTACAGAGAAGATATCAGCGATGTCGCGGATCAGATCTAAGCCGTCAACGGAAATGTCATCTAAACGACCGATGAACGGAGAAACATAGGTTGCACCGGCACGAGCTGCTAATAAAGCCTGATTAGCAGAGAAGATCAGGGTTAAGTTGGTCTTGATGCCTTCCTTAGCGCACTGATGGCAGGCCTTTAAGCCTTCAACAGTCATCGGGATCTTAACAACCATGTTCGGGTGGATAGCAGCGATCTCACGAGCTTCCTTGATCATGGTCTCAGCATCGGTAGTGGTTGCCTTAACCTCACCGCTGATAGGACCGTCAACGATAGAGGTGATCTCCTTGATGACCTCTTTGAAGTCACGGCCTTCTTTGGCGATAAGGGACGGGTTGGTGGTAACACCGCAGATTACGCCCATCTCATTAGCTTTACGGATATCTTCTACATTAGCAGTATCAATGAAAAAACGCATGGCAACTCCTTTTTTTAAACCAGCTTTAAAAATTTAAACATATTTTAAACAATATTTAAAGCCCCATAAGTTTTGACGCTATTGTACTTCACTTTAATCCCGTAACCGTTTGCATTTTTACAATTACGTGAGCTAACTCTAATTTTTTACTTATTTTTTTATGCAACTTTGACATTAAAAAAATTTTTATGAAAAAAACATTCTGCCCCTTGTTTTATAGCGCTCACTCGCGAATAAAAATTTTTATTTTTTTAAATTTGAAATTTATATCAAGGCTTAACGCAAATATCGCAATTTTTTGAAAAATTTGCGCATAGAAAATGTGTGATCTATGTTAAAAAACAGTTCTATTAAAGCCATTTTTCCCCTATAATAGGCCCACATTAATCCCTATTTTTGGAGCTTTTTTATGTCCCGTTTATTTACCTCTGAATCAGTTTCAGAAGGACATCCTGATAAAGTTGCAGACCAAGTCTCCGATGCCGTCCTCGACGCCATCTTAAAAGAAGATCGTTATGCTCATGTCGCCTGCGAAACTTTAGTCAAGACCGGTCTTGTACTCGTTGCAGGTGAGGTTACTACCACCGCTAACGTTGATTTTGAAGCTGTAGTCAGAAAAACCATCTGTGATATCGGTTATAACACCACAGAGGTGGGTTTTGACGGTCATTATTGCGCCTTTTTAAACGCCTTAGGCAAACAGTCTCCTGATATCAATCAGGGCGTCAGCCGCGAAAACCCTGAGGATCAGGGTGCTGGCGATCAGGGCATTATGTTTGGTTATGCCACCAATGAGACCGCTGAGCTCATGCCGGCTCCTATCACCTATGCCCATCAGCTGATGCGTCGTCAGGCCCTCGTCCGTCGTCAGGGTATTTTACCCTTCTTACGTCCTGATGCTAAAAGTCAGGTCACCTTTGCCTATAAGGATGACGGCTCTATCGATTATATCGATACCATAGTTCTCTCCTCTCAGCACACTCCGGATGTAAGTCAGGAAACTGTGCATGAAGGTGTAATGGAAGAGATCATCAAAAAGGTCATCCCGGCTAAGTATTTAAATGCTAAGACTAAATACTTCATCAATCCTACTGGCCGTTTTGTTATCGGCGGTCCTGTTGGTGATGCTGGCGTTACCGGTCGTAAGATCATCGTTGATACCTACGGTGGTGCTGCCCGTCACGGTGGTGGTGCCTTCTCAGGTAAGGATCCGTCAAAGGTTGATAGATCAGCGGCCTACGCTGCCCGTTATGCCGCGAAGAATATCGTAGCTGCCGGTTTAGCTAAGCGCTGTGAGATTCAGGTCTCCTATGCTATCGGTGTTTCAAAGCCTGTCTCCGTCTCTGTCAATACCTATGGTACTGGTATTATCTCCGAAGAGAAGATCGCCTCTATGATTACCGAGGTGGTCGATCTGCGTCCTTACGGTCTCATCAAGCAATTAGATCTCTTACGCCCTATCTATCAGCCTACCGCTACCTATGGCCACTTCGGTCGCGAAGAATTCCCGTGGGAGCAGACTGATAAAGCTGAAGCCTTAAAGGCCATGCTTTAAGACCTATTAAAAATACCGCCATCTGGCGGTATTTTTGTCTTTATCTAAAAAAGGAAGCCTTAAAAAGGCCTCCTTAGACTTCAAAACAGATCCTTTAGACCACTACATCCTGCATAAGTACAGAGATATCATCTTCCTCTAAATTATCCTTAAGCGCACGCTTTTTAATCTCTTCAAAGCTATAGACATCGCTTGGATATAAAACGACGACGGCCTTATCGCCATTTTGCAGGAAGTTATGCTCACCATAATCAGTATAGCGAGTAGCACCGATGGAGATCATCAAGCGTGCAGGCTGTGCGGCAGCGACTAAATAAGAATGCAGATCCTCAGCCGGGCCTTCATTCTTTTGATTATTGAATTTGTCGATCATCCAATTTAAGAGCTTTTCATAGATATAGCTATAATCGCTGACGGCACTATCCTCACCATAGGTGAAGATCTCACCATCACGGATGAGGAAACTGGCAATACGATATCTATCTAAAATACCGCCTGTGGCAAATTTATCGATCTTGATGAAATTTGAAGCAAAGCCCTTAGTAGAAGCACCCCAATTCTTCTTTTCGCTGATCTTCTTAGCGCCTTCTTTACGAATAGAGCAGTCATTTGAAGCGCTAAAGACAATCGGCTTTAGAGCTACAAGCTTATCGCCTTCATAAGTGGCATCGCAGACAATAGCGCACTCAGGCTCAATTTGTAGCTTAGTCTCGCCCTTAGGAAAGATGATTCTATAAGCATCAAAGGGGAAGACTTTTAAATAATCAGGTACTGCCTCTTTAGCATTAGGAATAAAGGTCGGGAATACCGCCTTAGGAGCCTTAGCCTCAGCGGTTTTGACGGCGGTAAAATCACGAGCCTCACCAGCCTGCTCTAAATGTCCGGTGAAATTGCCAGCAACACCGAAAGTTGCCATCGAACGCAGATCGATTTCCATAAATACTCCGAAAAAAGTTTTAATTTTTAAGGCTTAAGCCTTTTTCTTTAGTTTACCTGAAAGCTTTTAAAAAAAGGCTTATGCAATTAACAAATCAAGAAAATTTAGGTAGTTATCAGCTAAAATCACGTTTTAATTAAGCCTATAAAATTTGTATACTTATATAAGTATTGTCATTTTTAGTAAAAAATTATGTATTTAAAAAAAATCTTTGCCCAAGCTCTAGTCTTAACCTCGCTGTTCATAGGTCAAGTCAATGCTGGAAATTTAGGTCTAAATCCACTCAAAAAAGATTTCCATGAAGTCTTTGAAAATTTAGAGACGCCAAAAAACGGCACACTGAGTGCCGATGGTGCAGTTAAAACTGCTACTATGGAGATTGCAGACAATAATTTAAGCTTCTCTCAGGCTAAAAAGAAACTTCCGCTCATCTTTAAAAAACTCGATAATCCTAAAACTCTCTATTGTGGTTGCGATATTAAATTTAAACGCAATGGCTATGATGTAGATTTAGACTCCTGTGGCTATAAAATCAGAGCAAGTAGACAGCGCGCGCAACGCCTTGAAGCTGAGCATATTGTCAGTGCTTGGGAATTTGCCCATAATCTTCAATGTTGGCAGCAAGGTGGCCGTAAAAATTGCGCCCGCACCGATGAAGTTTATAAAGAGATCGAAGGCGATCTGCACAATCTCTATCCGGCAGTAGGTGAAATCAATAGCGATCGCGCTAACTTTAAATTTGCTAAAGACGTCAAGGCCCCACATAATTATGGCAAATGTGAGATGCGTATTGACACTAAGCGTCAGCGCGTCTCCCCGCCCCCGCGCTCCCGCGGTATTATTGCCCGCACTTATCTTTACATGCATGAGCGCTATCAAGTACCGCTAAGTCGCGCTGAGTTAGGTCTCTTTAATGAGTGGAATAAAGCCTATCCTCCTACTCGTAACGAATGTATACGCAATCAGGAAATTGCTAAAATTCAAGGCAATGACAATCCCTTTGTAACCGCTAAATGTAAAAAAGTTAAATGAGAACAGTACGTATTTATGAAGGCGAGGCTAATTTAGTCCTAGGCCAAAACTTTAAGCTCAGTGACGACGGCTTTGGGCATTTATGCCGGGTCTTACGCTTTCAAGAAGGCGATGACTTTGTGGTTTTTGATGGCCATGGACATGAATATAATGCCCGTCTTCTCGAGGTCAAAAAGACCGCTACCGCCATCTGCTTAGAGGCAATTGATAGAGATAATGAATCGCCCTTAGAGGTGGAATTAGGACAGGTCATAAGCCGTGGTGAGAAGATGGAATTTACCATTCAAAAAGCCGTGGAATTGGGCATCTCCAAGATTACCCCTCTCTACTCCCGTCGCTGTGGCGTCAAGCTTGATGACAAGCGTCAGGATAAAAAGCTCAGTCAGTGGCAGAAGATTGCCAATAGCGCCTGCGAGCAATGCTATCGCAGTACTGTGCCTGTGGTTAATCCCATCATGGATTTAAAGACCTGGTGTGAACAGCAAGATAGCGAGGTTTTAAGTCTCACCTTAGATCCCAAGGCTCAATGCAAGATCAAGGATCTAAAGATTAAAGGTAAAATTCGCCTGCTAATTGGCCCTGAAGGTGGTCTTTCTGATGAAGAAATTATCACCGCCCGCAATTGTGGCTTTGTCGGTGTCACCCTCGGTCCACGCATTTTACGTACCGAAACTGCGGCCCTAGCGGCCCTCTGCGTCTTAGGCGCTCATTTTGGAGATCTCTAATGGAAAACTTAGATACGCAAAATCTAGTTCTAGGTAAATCTACCCGTTATTATGAGGAATACAGTCCCTCACTGCTACAGCCAATTCCCCGCGCTTTAGGCCGTCACAGCCTTAGCCTTAAGGAATTTTCAGGCTTTGATCTCTGGCGTATTTATGAATTGTGCTATTTAAACGCTAAAGGTATTCCGCAAACCGCTTGGGGTTATATCCGCGTTGATGCTCAAAGTGAGTATATTGTCGAAAGTAAGTCGCTAAAGCTCTATTTAGGCTCCTTCACTATGACTAAATTTGCAAATTTAGATGAAGTTGCCGCCATTATCAAAAATGATCTCAGTGCATTATTGAAAACTAAGGTCAAAGTCAAACTCTTTGAACTTGATGTCTGTGCTTTCCCTATTACCTCACCTCAGGGCCTTCTCATCGATAAAGAGGTAAGTTTAGACAGTGTCGAATATAACTATAATCCGCGTTTATTAAAATGTGCCTCTTTAAAGGAAGTTGATGAGACTTTATGCTCTAATGTCGTTCGTACCCTATGCCCTGTAACCTCACAGCCTGATCATGCCACAGTCTTTATTAGCTATAGAGGCCGCGAAATTGACCGTCAAGCCCTCTTTGCTTATTTCTGTAGTCTCCGTCATCATCAGGGCTTTCATGAGCAATGTGTGGAGATGATCTACGCTGATATCATGACCTTTATCAAGCCGCAGGAACTCACCGTTACCGCCTGCTTTACCCGCCGTGGTGGCATCGACATCAATCCCGTCAGATCTAATCTCAGCTTAATTCCGCAAAACGTCTTCCGCAGTTACCGTCAATAAAATTTAAGGGGACCTAAGTCCCCTTAAACACATCTCACTAAGCTGTTAATTTATTTAGACTTTACTTATTTTTGAACTATATTTTGAAGTATAGGCATAGGATAAAAGGAATAAATAACAGGAGTTTACATGAGTATTCAAGAAGTATGGCCCTCAGGTATGATGGCCTTGTTGACACAAAGCGAGGCCAACAGCATTTCCCTAAGCTCCAGAGGCAAGCTCTATGAGCTCTATCGTAATTGTTCCTTGGCTGTTTTAAACAGTGGCAACCTCACTGATAACTCCAAAGAGCTATTAGAAAATTTCGAAAGCTTTGAGATTAACGTTTTACGTAACGAACGCGGTCTTAAGATCGAGCTTATCAATCCGCCTGAATCGGCCATTGTCGACGGCCATATCGTCAAAACTTTGCGCAATCACCTCTATGCGGTCTTACGCGATCTCGTACAGATCCAGATCTATAGAGATACCATCGAAGATACTGTCAAAAAACGCTATGGCTCAGAAGGTGAATATATTACCAATAAGATCTTCATGCTCTTGCGCAATGCACAGGTCATGGAGCCAGGTACCAAGCCTAATCTTGCCGTCTGCTGGGGCGGTCACTCCATCTGTCGCTGTGAATATGATTATGCCTATGAAGTCGGTATTGAATTAGGTCTGCGTAAGATCGATATCTGTACAGGTTGTGGCCCGGGCATTATGGAAGCGCCGATGAAGGGTAGTATGGTCGGTCACTCGCAACAATGTGCCTCCCATCGCTGCCGCCTTATAGGTCTCACCGAGCCTTCCATCATCGCCGCTGAGCCGCCTAATTCTATGGTCTCAGATCTGGTGATCCTCCCTGATATTGAAAAGCGCTTAGAGGCTTTCGTACGCTTAGGCCATGTGCTCATTGTCTTCCCGGGAGGCCCAGGTACTGCTGAAGAGCTTTTATATATTCTCAGTATCAAGCTTATGGAAGAGAATCGCCGTACAGTACTGCCCCTGATCCTCACGGGTAATGAGGAATCCCGTCCTTATTTTGAGGCTTTAGAGAGTTTCTTAATTAAATGCTTTGGTGAAGACATCACCCGCATGTATAAGCTCATTATCAACGATCCTAAGGCGGTGGCAATTGAGGTTAAGAAGCATTTAGACACTGTCTATGATCATCGCACCATCATTCACGATTCCTATTGCTTCAACTGGGCTCTCACTATTCCTGAAGAATTACAGCATCCAATTGAGGTAAATCATGCCTCGATGGCCGCGCTCAATCTCCATCGCGATCAGGAGCCGTGGAAGCTTGCCGCTAACCTGCGTGCCGCCTTCTCTGGTATCGTCACCGGTAACGTTAAGGAGCAAGGTATCAAGATGGTAGCTAAAGATGGTCCTTTCACCTTACATGGTGATCCGGATATCTTAGAGAGCATGGAAACGCTTTTAAATGACTATATCAAGCAAAAGCGCTTATTATTATCTGAGCGTGAATATAAGCCTTGCTATATTCTAAAAAAAGACTAATTGCTCTCTAATTAAAGCCTAAACCTGATTTTAAATATCAGGCTTTTTTAGCTTTTATTTATGACAATTGTATTTAAAGATTTAAAATTATATTTAGATAATAAATATAGAGGAGATAGCTATGTTTAAAAAATTTTTAGCTGTAGCTTTATTAGCTTACAGTACTCTAAGCTTAGCTGGGGTTTTACATGCCGATGTTTTTGGTGAGGTCTATGACGGCGATAATCCCTTTCCGGTAGGCAAGATCGATTTTATGGGATCCTCAGGAGCTATACGTAGCAATGCCTTTGGCGATCTCTATGTCGGCGATTCGAGCTTTTCTTTTGGCAAAATCAGCCTCAGTAGTGCAAATGAAGGTGTCCTCCATATGGACAATTTTAACCGTATCTATATAGGCGACAATCCCTTTGAATGTACAGAAGCTCAGGAAATTTTAAATATCAAATAATAAAAAAAGCATAGATCCGAAAACCTATGCTTTTTTTAAAGCATAACTATTACTTAGTTAAAACCTTAACGCCCTCTTCAGTAGCGTATAACACTACCTGAGCTCCGCGCTTGGCAAATAAGCCGACAGTGACGACACCGGGGATGGCGTTGATCTCACGCTCTAAAGTCTCAGGATCGGTGATCTTAAGACCATGAACATCTAAGATCTCACAGCCATTGTCAGTAATGCAACCTGCACGTAAAACCGGATTGCCGCCTAAAGCGCGTAAAGCACGAGCTACGGCCTCACGTGCCATCGGGATTACCTCTACAGGTAAGGGGAACTTACCTAAGGTCTCAACTAATTTAGACTTATCGACAATGCAGACAAAGGTCTTTGACATAGAGGTCAAGATCTTCTCGCGGGTTAAGCATGCACCGCCGCCTTTAATCAGATTGAAGTTAGGATCAACCTCATCGGCGCCATCGATATAGACGTCATAACCTTCAACAGTATTAGGATCGACTACCTTTAAACCGATCTTAGTTAAAAGCTCGGTAGTCTTATTAGAGCTACTGACGCAAGCTGGAATATCGATATGGTGCTTGCCAATCTGCTCGATAAATTTAACTACAGTAGAACCACTACCTACACCTAATACCCCGTTTTTAGGAATGTACTTTAAGGCCTCGATGGCCACCATTTCCTTGAGCTCGTCCTGTGTCATCTAAAACTCCTTTTTTAGGCTACAGTGATCTTAGCAAAACGACGCTTACCTACCTGCCATACGGCACAGCCAGGCTTGACCTCATAATCCTTATTAGAGATTACAGTACCATCACACTTAACGGCATTCTGCTTTAACATACGTAAAGCCTCAGAAGTGGTGGCACATAAACCGGCTTCCTTTAATAAATTAGCTAACGGCTGAACATTTAAGGTGATCTCAGGAATATCCTCAGGTAAGGCACCCTTAGCAAACTGACTTAAGAAGCCCTGTACAGCAGCATCGGCAGCTTCCTTACCGTGATAGCGCTCGACGATCTCGCGACCTAATTCGATCTTAGCATCGCGCGGATTCTTACCTTCCTTCAAGCAACCATCCTTAATGGCAGTGATCTCATCGATGCTCTTAAAGGAGAGCAGATCATAATAGCTCCACATTAAGTCATCGGAGATGGACATGATCTTACCGAACATATCCTTAGGCTCGTCAGTAACACCGATATAGTTGTGCTTAGACTTAGACATCTTGACTACACCATCAAGACCAACTAAGAGCGGCATCATGAGTACGCACTGCGGCTCCATGCCGGCGTCCTTTTGTAACTCACGACCCATCAAGAGGTTGAATTTCTGATCGGTACCACCTAATTCGACGTCAGCCTTTAAAGCGACAGAGTCATAACCTTGGAATAAAGGATATAAGAACTCGTGAATGGCGATCGGCTGATTTGAAGAATAACGCTTAGAGAAATCATCGCGCTCGAGCATACGCGCAACGGTAAGCTTAGCGGCAAGCTTAATGGTACCGGCGGCACCTAATTTCTCACACCACTCAGAGTTATAACGGATTTCGGTTAAATCCTTATCTAAAATCTTAAATGCCTGCTCAGCATAGGTTTTGGCGTTCTCTAAGATCTTCTCACGCGGAAGCTCCGGACGGGTAACATTCTTACCTGACGGATCGCCAATTGCTGCGGTAAAGTCACCGATTACGAGGACAATCTTGTGACCTAATTTCTGGAAGGTACGCAGCTTGTTTAAAATGACCGTGTGACCTAAATGGATATCAGGAGCGGTCGGATCCATACCTAATTTGATGATAAGCTGTCTACCTGATTCAAGTTTCTTACGTAACTCATCAATAGGTATAATTTCCTCAGCACCACGAGCAATTTCACGTAATGCTTCTTCAACTAAAGCCATGACCCTCGATCTCCTCTCAATAAGGCTTTTGATAACTATAGCCCCACACCGGGACTTTAAATGACTAATCTTTCTTTATACCACAAAAGCATGATTTTTTAAACGCCATTGCCGTGGATCGAACGCCGATAATGGCCGTTAAGCGCTAAAGCCATTTCCCCTAAAATCACCAAAGACTTAGATCCGGTAATATTTTTTAAATCTAAAGGAGTAGCTTCAACATAGGCCTTAGCAAAATAAGCAAAGGACTGCGCCTCTAAAATCGAGACGTCGACGCCAAAATCGCTAGTCTTTAAGACGTCAATCTCATCGTGAGCTAAATGATATTTAAAGCGCTCGACTATATAGGGATTGAGAGCACCACCGCCACATAAAAGCAGATCGCCTGCAGGTAAATTATATTTATAGCGCATATGTCTTATGGCATTGACGCAAGCTAAGACCGTAAACTCATCTAAAGTAGCGATAAGATCGTATATAAGCTCGCGCTTTTGTGTGCATAAGAGCAGATACTCGCGGATATAATCGGCATTAAAATCCTCGCGCCCGGTCGACTTAGGCGGCTCTTTTTGTAAAAAAGGATGCCTTAAAAAGTCCGACAACCATTCCATGCGGATTTGTCCTCTATAGGCACAGGCTCCATCCTTATCAAAGCTTTGATTGAGTAAGAGGCGGCAACTAAGATCGCTTAGGGTATTAGCCGGACCACAGTCAAAGCCACAGAGGATCTCGCCTTGTGGGCGCATAACAGTTAAATTGGCAATGCCACCTAGATTGAGCACATAGCGACTGCGCTTTTCATCTTTAAACATATGGGAATGAAAGATAGGCGTAAGCGGGGCCCCTTCGCCTCCTGCGGCGAGATCGGCACTGCGAAAATTGCTGACAGTATCGATATTACATAAGTGCGCAGTCAAGGGCGCATTATCAAGCTGTATAGAATAAGCGCGTTGCGGACGATGTCTTACAGTCTGACCATGCGAACCTATAGCGATAATATCCTCACTTTTAAGTGAAGTTTTCTCTAAAAGAGTAGACACCACACAAGCTGAGGCTCTAGCGATGAGATTTGCCGCCTCACCTGACTTTTCTAATTCATCATCTGATTTTTGGCACAGACTATGCAATAGTGCCGCCTCTTCAGGCTCCCAGCGACGTGAGGCCTTAGCGAGCATCTGTACGCCGTTTTCAAAATCACAGATACAACCATCCATGCCGTCGATGCTCGTACCTGACATCAGTCCTATGTAATATTTAGGCATAAAAACTCCCTAAGCTTTTTTATTTCTTACTTATATTGTAACAATAAGCACTCCTGAAGCTTGAAAAGTAAAGACAATTAGGTATTTTTTACCTAATTTTAGGCAAGTCTCTTGCTAAAATTTTGCCTAAAATAACGCATATTTATAGCTTTAGGAAAATTTGCGATGTCATTTTTACTCTTTAGATCTCATCCCTTTTTAATCGCTTTCATCTTAATCTGGCGTTTTGTCCTGCCTTTAAAACTTAATAAAAAAATAAAGCTACTCTTAGGCGTATGCATGAGCCTCATAAGCTTAAAGCTCTATGTCTACCTCATCTTAGGCGGAAGCCTTATGGATCCTAATTTAAATCGCAGCGCCTCTCTCATTCTCAATGCCTTAAATTTCAGTGCCCTCATACTCGCGCTCTTAGTGCTGCTGCGCGATCTTATAAATCTTATCTATAAAGTTTTACGCTTTAATTTTAAGGCACAGCTCCTAAAGCCTTATAGCTTACTCTGCGCGCTCATACTAAGTGGCATAAGTTTTAGCCTCGGGATTGTGGGCACCTATAATGCCTTTAAAGCCCCGATTATCACTAATTACACCATAAGCTATAAAAATCTACCGCAAAAAGCGCATAACTTTAGTATAGCTATGCTCTCTGATCTGCATATCTCAGCTCCCATCTCTAAAGAAGACGTCGCTACTATTGTCAGCTTAACTAATGCCGAAAAGCCCGATCTCATCGTTATTACCGGTGATTTTGTCGATGGTAAAGTTTCAGATCTTAAAGAGAAGACGGATATTCTCTTTAAGCTTCACGCGCGCTTAGGTGTCTATGCCGTTTCTGGCAATCATGAATTGTATTCAGGTTATAAAGAATGGCTTCATTATCTAAGCGCAGGTGGCATTAAATTTTTAGAAAACACCTCTACCCTTATCTACAATGAAGAGCATCAGCCTTTATTTAATTTAGCCGGCGTATCCGATCGCAATGCCTGGCGCTTTCATGAAACTGGCCCCGATTTTAACAAGGCCCTCGCGCATATCGATACTAAGCTTCCGACTATCATGCTCTGCCATCAGCCGAGTTTAGCCTATGAAGTTGTCAATAAAGTTGAGCTCTTTTTAGCAGGTCACACCCATGGCGGTCAGGCCCCACTTATCAGAAATTTGGTCGCCGCTGCCAATTTAGGCTTAGTCTCAGGACTTTATAAACTCGAAAATACCGATGTCATAGTCTCAAATGGCACTAAGCTGTGGATGGGCTTTCCCTTACGTTTAAATACCCCCGGGGAAATTGTCAAAATCACTTTAAAGTCTGAGTAAAATTTAAGGAGGACTAAGTCCTCCTTAAATGCAAAGCATAGAAGTTTGTAAAGCTCTAAGTTTTTCCTAATTTTTTAACTTGATAATGCTTTTATTAAATTAAGGAGAGAACTTATGCGCAAAACCACCATCTTACTTATAAGCATTGCCTTATCTCTATTGACGCTCAATGCCTGTACTGTCGCCTATCCTAAACCGCGCCCTCACCCTACAGTAAGGCCTTATCACTATAACTATCCTCAGCATTATCATAAGCATCATCGCCACTATGATAGCTTTAGTTTAGAAATGGATGTCAACTTGTGGGAAAACGACATAGTAAAGGAGCTTAAAGCTTAATCATTCCAAGCTAAGCTTTAGGGTGGAAATTTTTGCAGCTGGCTTTTTTATGCCTATACTTAAGTAAAGCTTAAAAAACACCGTCATCTTCTAAGAGACTAAGGGGAAACTATGATTAAATCTAAAGTACTATTGCTGATAGCCTTTATGACGCTCTCGCTGTTTGCCCTCAATGCCTGCACAGTGCATTATGTTGATGACAACGGCTATCATAAAGGTCACTATAAGGTAAAAAAGAATAAGCACTATTATGACGATGATGACGACGACGATGACGATGATTATCGTCGCGGTCGCCGCGTCCATAAAATCGAGCTTGATGATCTAGAAATAGACGATCTTGATTTTGATATAGATCCTGAACTTAAAATCAAGATTTCCGGTTAAAAGGCTCTATACCTAAAGTTAAATCACCAATAGCGCTGAGGGCGGCGATCACAGTCTGATCGCGCACCTCTTCGCGATTGCCTGCAAAGACAAAACGCTTAGCATAAGGCTTTTGTCCTCTATGCATAACCGCAATCCACACTGTACCTACAGGCTTTAAGTCACTACCACCATCAGGTCCGGCAATACCGGTGACGGCTACGGCAATATCGGCATGTGAATGCTCTAAAGCGCCTGCTACCATCTCTAAAGCGGTCTCATAACTCACAGCACCTACAGCCTTTAAAGTCTCATCCTTAACGCCTAAAAGCTCCATCTTCGCTTCATTTGAATAGGTGACAAAGCCGCGATCAAAATAGGCTGAGGAGCCTGGGGTATTGACTATGCTTGAGGAGATGAGACCGGCAGTTAGAGATTCAGCCGTGGCATAGATCTTATGATATTTAGCATATAGAGGCTTTAACGAAGCCCCTAAACGCGCAATTTCCGCTTGATAATCCATAAAAGCCTCTTAGCTGCGACGAGAGAAGGAATCTAAAATACGCAAAAGCTTAATTAAATAAGCAAAGTCGATGTATTTCTCACGATAATACTCCTCAGCATAGGTATGGATGAGCATGCCGTGGGGTAATTTTTCATGCACTTCTATATGATCACGCAATTTAGGTAAAGCTACATATTCAAGCCATTGATGAAAATCCATGGTATCCATAAAAAAAGGAACAGCGCTTGCAAAAGCTTGCTCTTCAGGTCGACCCTCAGCGCCTCCCCATAGCTCTAATTTATGGAGCTCCTCTTCAATCTCATCTAAGATTGCTAGAACTTTATTCTTGTCCATGTGCATACTCACTAAAATACTGCTCTAAGATTGAGGCAGCGGCAGCGGCATCGATACGCCCTTTATCCTTAGCTAAAGCTCTAAAGCCCCCTTGAGAGAAGATCGCATCCTTAGCCTCACAGGAGGTCAAGCGCTCATCGATAAAAACCACCTTAAGCTTATAGTTTTGCGCTAAACGATTGCCAAATTTTTTAGCTTTAAAGGTCAGAGGTTGCGTGGTGCCATCCATATTTAAAGGTAAGCCTACCACTAAAAGCTGCGGGCGCCACTCATTTAATAAATTCTTGATATCCAGATCATTGGGAATACCATCACGGGCCTTGAGAGCTTTGAGGGGTGATACGGTCTTCGTAACATCATTACCCACCGCCACACCAATATGTCCGGTACCAAAATCAAAAGCGATAATTGCAGCCATATTAAATAATAGGAACTCCTTCCACAAATAAAGGGGCACGACGGCTATTGCCATAGAGTATATTCGCGCTCACCTGATATTCTTTAATTGCCTCATAACAGCTATCACCTATGGCCTGATGCACAAATTTAAATTGTACTGGCGTGGAGATAACTATATGTAGCTTTTTTGCTAAACGATAGCGTAAAAGCTCCGAGAAGATCTTTTGATCAAAGATGGTCAAGCCTTCATTATTGCCGCAGAGATCGTCAATAAAGAGCACATCTACCGAGCAATAGCGCTCCCAGTTTTGTTGCTTTTCGGCATTAAGCTCAATGGAATCTTTATTAGTGAAGATACGACAGCGCTTAAACTCGTCATAACTTAAAATCAGGACATTGCGATTGCTAGTATCGAGAATATCATTAGCAATTGCATGTAAGAGCGCCGTTTTACCAGTACCCGGCCCTCCTTGCACAAAATACATCAAGCTTGTTTCAAAGATTTTTAAATTCTTACAAAAGCTTTTAGCATTATCGAAGGCATTATGATTGCTAGTATCGCAAATGAGTTTTGAAAAAGTCCACTGCGCATTGACCTCGCCACTTTTGTGTATATCTTCAATTTGGAGCCGGCGATTTTCACGACGTTGAGCTTGTATTTCCTGACTTGCAAGTAAAGCCTCATGACGGCGCATGGCTGCAAGATCGATTTTCTCACGCGGAGCATTGAGATCGATCTTAATCTGTCCCATCTCTTCAATAGCATGAATTAAGCTATCAAAGCCGCCTTTAACTTCATATGTATTTTTCTTCTCAGCGTCCATAGCAATCTCCTTTAGCAGGATTTTAGCAAAATACCCACGCTTATGTCTAAAAGCACAAAGCCCCCTTAGAAAGCTATTCTAAGGAGGCCTTATTTAGGAGTTTAGATTAAACTCTTAGATCATCTCAAAGTGAGTACCGTTGCAAGCATGGGTCTCGAAGATGGTAGCGTCACGGCCAGCAATTGCCTTGTACTTAGCCTTAACAGCTTCCTTAACCTTCTCAACATTCTCAGGCTCAACTACAGCGACACAGCAACCGCCGAAGCCACCACCGGTCATACGGACTGCACCCTTAGTAGCTCCTAAAGCTTCGCGCACAATCTCAACTAAGCCGTCGATCTCAGGGATGGTGATCTCGAAATTGTCACGCATAGAGCAGTGAGAGGCATACATTAAGTCAGCAAGTTTAGCGAGATCGCCGCTTTCAAAAGCCTTTGAGGCCTCTAAAACGCGCTCATCTTCAGTGATGACGTGTAAAGCACGACGATAGACAACATCGGTCATCTCAGATTTGTGAGCTTCTAACATCTCTAAGCTTGCATCGCGTAATAAGTCAACGCCGATGATCTTAGCGGCCTCTTCACAATCGTTACGACGATCGTTGTACTCAGAGCCGACTAATTGATGCTTAACGTTAGAGTTTAAGATCAAGATGACGAGATCCTCAGGAACCTTAACCTGAGTGAGCTCATAGCTCTTGCAGTCGATACGTAAAGCATGATCGGCAACACCGCAAGCGGAAATGGTCTGATCCATAATGCCGCACTTCATACCGATATAAGCCTCAGAAGCCTGACCCATGAGGGCGATTTCCTGCAGACCTACACCTAAATTGAAGGCGCCATTTACTAAGTTACCAAAGCATACCTCTAAGGAAGCGGAGGAAGATAAACCAGCACCCTGAGGAATGTCACCGGAAATGGTAACATCTAAGCCCTGAACCTTATCGCCACACTTTTGTACTAAGAGCTGAGTCATACCACGCAGATAATTTACCCACAGCTTATCGGCATGCTTCTCGATATTAGAGGAGATCTCAAACTCATCGTAATCATTGTCTAAATCACAAGCAACGATGCGCATCTTATTAGTACCATTAGCTTTAGCAGCCATAGAGGTACCATACTTAATAGCGCACGGCATGACGAAACCGCCATTATAATCAGTGTGCTCACCGATGACGTTTACACGGCCCGGAGCATAGCACTGCATGGTCGGCTTCTCACCGAATTTTGCTACGAAGGCGTCGATAGTTGCTAAGGTTACATTTGCCATAAGTCTAGTCTTCCTCTCTTATTTGTTCTCAGTGTAGTGGATATCGGATAAATCACGCAGTCTAGCAGCAGCCTGCTCAGCAGTTAAATCACGCTGCTTTTCAGCTAAAAGCTCAAAGCCGGCGACAAACTTCTTAACAGTAGCGCTACGTAAGAGAGGCGGATAATAGTTAGCATGTAACTGCCACTCAGGGTGCTCATCACCATCGGCAGGAGCATTATGCCAGCCCATGGAGTACGGGAAGGAGCACTCAAAGAGGTTGTCATAGCGGCAAGTTAAGCGCTTGATGGCAACAGCTAAATCATCACGCTGCTCAGAGGTCAGCTGATCGATGGTCTGTACCTTGAACTTAGGTAAGAGCATAGTCTCAAACGGCGAGAAATCCCAGAACGGTACTAAGGCCACAAAGTACTCAGTCTCGAAAATGATGCGCTCTTTTTTCTCTAATTCAGCATTGACATAATCTAAGAGTAAAGGAGTATTGTGCTTAGCATAATATTCCTTCTGGCACTTTAATTCCTTGAGGATTTCCTCAGGTAAGAAGCCACAGGCCCAGATCTGTCCGTGCGGATGCGGGTTAGAGCAGCCCATGACGGCGCCCTTATTCTCAAATAACTGAACATACTTATAGGTCTTAGATAATTCAGTTAACTGATCGGCCCATAAATCAACAACGCCGCGGATGGCTTCAACCGGCATTACCGGTAAGGTCTTGCCGTGATCTGGAGAGAAGCAGATCACACGCGCAGTACCGCGAGCCGGCTCAATCTTAAAGAGATCGTTGCTCTCAGGAGCATCTAAAGGAGTATCCGGAGTTAAAGCAGCGAAGTCGTTAGTGAAGACATAGGTGCCATTGTATTTAGGGTTAACATCACCACTGACACGGGTATTGCCCGGGCACAGATAACACTTAGGATCATAGCTAGGACGGATCTCAGGCGGTAATTTCTCGACCTGACCTAACCACGGACGCTTAGCGCGATGCGGAGATACTAAGATCCACTCGCCAGTTAAGGCGTTATAACGACGGTGCGGATGGGATGTTACATCAAAGTTGCTCATTATATTTGCTCCTACTAGTCTTCGTAGCCGTTAGGGTTGTTCTTCTGCCAATTATAAGAGTCTGCGGTCATGTCGTCTAAGCTCAAGGTCGCAGTCCAGCCTAATTCTTCCTTAGCCTTAGTAGCATCGGAGTAGCACTGCACAACATCACCCGGACGGCGAGCGGCAAACTTGTAAGGAAGCTCACGGCCAATAGCCTTAGAGAAAGCCTTAACCATGTCTAAAACGCTATAACCTACACCTGTACCTAAGTTGTAGATATGGGTACCGGCCTTATTGAGGCAATGATTTAAAGCGGCAACGTGGCCCTTAGCTAAGTCAACAACGTGGATATAATCACGGACGCAGGTGCCATCGGGGGTCGGATAATCGTTACCAAAGATATTTAAATACGGCAGACGGCCTACAGCAACCTGAGTTAAGTACGGCATGAGATTGTTCGGGATGCCACGCGGATCTTCACCGATGAGGCCAGACTTGTGGGCACCAACTGGGTTGAAGTAGCGTAAGAGCACCATGGAGAACTCAGGAGTGGCCTTCTGTAATTCCTGACACATATATTCGATGTCGACCTTAGTCTGGCCGTACGGGCAGTTAGCACGCTTTACCGGAGAGTTTTCAGTTAAAGGTACGCTATCAGGCTCGCCATAAACGGTAGCTGAGGAGGAGAAGATGAAGTTATAGCAATTGTGGGCCTTCATGACGTCTAATAAGACACGAGCACCATTGACGTTATTGTCATAATACTCTAAAGGCTTCTTGACGGACTCACCTACTGCCTTTAAACCGGCAAAATTGATAACGCCATCGATCTTATAGGTATTGAAGGCGACCTCTAACTGCTCACGGCTTCTGATATCGCCGCAAACAAAGGGGACGTTCTTGCCACAAATCTTGTTGATACGAGCTAAAACTGCTGGCTTAGAATTGCAGAAATTGTCAAAGATAACCGGCTCATAACCTGCATTGACGAGCTCAATTACAGTGTGACTACCGATATAACCTGCACCACCAGTGACCAAAATAGTTGCCATATTTAATATCTCCGTAAAGCCGTTAAAAAAGCTGATGTAAGCGTTTACATGAATTTATTATAGGATCAATTTAACTCTTTTGGTGATTTTTTTTGTGAAACTCTTCACGCTTTTAGATTTTTTTTATTTCATGCAAGCTTTTTTGCGTTCTGTGTTTAGACAAATAGTGTGTAAACGTTTACCATTGAAGGTACTAGCTAGAGGAAAAAACAGAATGTCAGAACCAAACCTAAACCCGGAAAAGGCCCCTACCATCCGCGATGTTGCCAAACTCGCGCAGGTATCTGTAGCCACAGTCTCCCGTGTTTTAAATGGTACGGCCAAAGTCAGTCAAAAAGCGCGCGATGCCGTTTTAAACGCGCAAAGAGAATTAGGCTTTTATCTCAATGCCAATGCTCGCGCCTTAGCCCAAAAAGACAGTGAAATCATCGGCGTCTTAGTCTCCGAAGTGTCAGATCCATACTTTGGTGTCATGGTCCGCTCCTGCGAAGAGGTAGCGCATGAAAACGGTAAAGCGCTCTTAGTGGCGCAGGGTTTTCACGATCCTGTACGTGAGCAACGAGCTATTGAAAACTTATTATCCCATCAGTGCTCAGGCCTTGTGATCCATGCTCTAGCCATACCCGATCGCGTGCTTGCCCGCTATATGCAGGATTTTTCCTATATGGTGATCATCAATCGCATTTTGCCGGGCTTTGAAGATCGCTGTGTCAATATCAATAACTTCCAAGGCATGTATTTAGCCGTGTCCACTCTCATTAAAAACGGCCACCGCAAGATCGCCTTTATCAATTCCTCGCACCATATTGTCGATGCTTCTGAACGTTTAGCCGGTTATCTCTGCGCTTTGCGCGATAATAATCTTGAGGTTAATGAGCGCATTATTCTCTCAGAGCTTCCCCTTTTAGAAGGTGGTGCCCGCGCCGCTGAGACCTTGCTTAAATACCGCGGTCAATTTACCGCCGTGGCAGCCTATAACGATGCCCTCGCCGCCTCCTGCATGGCCTCCTTTATCAATGCCGGCATTAAAGTACCTGAGGAAGTCTCCTTTATAGGCTTTGATAATCTCTTCCTCTCCTCATGCCTAAATCCGGCTTTAACTACCATTACTAACCCCGTAGCCGACATGGGAGCCTCCGCAACAAGGCTCTCACTTGCTCTTTATAAGCATGACTATAGCTTTAAGCTTCCGGACTTTTTAACAATTCTTATCAATCGTAAATCTGTAAGAAACTTAAACTTAGGCTAAAATAACAGGGGGAAAAACTTCATTAAAATTAAGCCTAAGTTAAATTTTAAAGAAAAACATATGCCAAAAAAACCAATCAATTTACATCCAAGCTGGCAGAAGAAAGCTGCCGAAGAGAAGGAAAAAAAGCGTTTCACCATTGTTCAGAAAGGTTGGGGTAAAGGTTTTGTCGATAAGGCCATCTTTGTCAAACAAATGCTCCATCCACATTTCTGGGGCGCTTGGCTTACTATCTTTGCCTTATATCTCATTGTCACCATTCTCCCCTATCCATGCCTCATGTTCTTAGGGCGCAAATTAGGCCGCCTCTTAGGCACCATTAGTCCTAGCCGCAAATATGTCTTAAGACGCAATTTAGAATTAGCCTTCCCTGAACTTAATGACGAGGAGCGTCATACTCTTTCAAAGAAGGTTCAAGAAAACTCAGGTCAGGCCATTTTTGAAACCGGTATGGCCTGGTTTTGGTCTGAAAAGCGTTTACTTAAACACTCCTGTATCGATGAGGAGCAATTAAAGCGGGCACAGGAAATCGCAGCCTCAGGTCGCCCTATCTTAGTTTTAACCGCTCACTTTGTGCATTTAGAAATCATGGCCCGTCTCTATGCGCTCTATGTCACCCCCGGTATCGGCGTTTATCGTCCTACCGATCACCCTGTATGGGAATGGGCACAGGTTCATGGTCGTTTAAAAAATAATCTCGCTTTAGTTGACCGTCGCGATCCGAGGAGTATGATCAAGGCCCTAATGCGTAATTTACCGATTTGGTATGCTCCCGATCAGGATTATGGTAAAACTGCCTCGGTCTTTGTACCTTTCTTTGGTGTCGACAAGGCCGCTACGGTCGTAGGTACTCATAATTTAGCTAGGGTTAAAAACACCCTCGTACAACCGTCTTGGACCATTAGAAAAGACGGCAAATATCAATTATTTGTAGGCGAGCCTTTAGAGAACTTCCCTACTGAGGATGCAACACAAGATACCATCTTGGTAAATCAAGTACTAGAACAGATGATCCGTATGGCTCCTGAGCAGTATTTATGGTTGCATCGTCGCTTTAAAACTACTCCGGAGGGCGAGGACAATCGCTATCCCATGATTAAGCATTAGCTTTAAAGAGAGAAATTAGAGGAAATTTATGAAAGGCTGGTTACTTCCGGTAGCAGCAACATTAGCTTTAAGCCTTAATGGTTGTTATTCAGATCTAGAAATTGCCAAGGCCAATCACGTTATGACCGCTTTGCCTGAAGAAGTACAGGGTTGTACCTTCTTAGGCAATGTCGATACTGGCCCGGTGGGCACTATTCAAACTGCCCGCTTTCAGTTGCAATATGATGCCGCTAAATTAGGTGCTACACACCTAGTTGAGACCCACGCTTATGCTGGCGCTTTAACTTTAAATCTCGTCGGTGTGGCCCTCTCAGGCCGCGCCTACAAGTGTCCAGCCGGTCTTGGCCCTAAGGTTGCCAATAAAAATGGACAGTTAGAATTTGAAATCCCGCCTGCCCATACTGTCTTTGCTGATGATCCTTTTGACATCAACGATTAGGAGAAAACCCTCTCCCAAATCTTAGCAATCTCCACGCAGACTTCCGGGCGATGCTCAATGGCTACAAGGCGCGGTAAGTCGGCAAGTGAGATCTGATGATAGCAATCGCGCAGATCTAAATAAGCTTGTTTAAGCTCATTACATAGCTTTGGATCTAAAAGATTTAAGCGCGCACATTCATCAAAAATACGTACATTATCTGACCATAAGCACATGCCCTGATGTAAAGGCGCTTCTCTTAAGGTCAGATATTGCGCGATAAACTCAATATCCACCATGCCTCCGCGGCTTTGCTTTAAATCAAAGAGCTTGTCGCTACCTCGATCTAAATGCTTGCGCATCTTATTGCGCATCTCTAAAACCTCAGCTTTCAATTTAGCGCCATCGCGCGGTGTTCTTAGAACATCGTTACGAATACGCTTGAATTCAGAGATGATCTTGCGCGAGCCGGCAATAGGACGGGCACGCACTAAGGCCTGATGCTCCCAAGTCCAGGCGCGTTTTTTCTGATATTGCTCAAAGGAGCGAATATCGGAAATGAGTAAACCTGAATCGCCATCAGGACGCAGACGCATATCTAAATCGTAAAGGACACCACCTGTAGTGCGGGTCGCGGAGAGATGAAGCATACGCTGTACTAGTCTTTGATAGAACATAAAACAACTGACGCTATTTTCCCCTTGCGTATATTCATCGGTACTATCGCAGATAAAGACCATGTCTAAATCTGACTTATAGCCTAATTCAATACCACCTAACTTACCATAAGCGATGACAGCCATACCCGGATCGTCAACTGAGCAATTAGGCGGCTCGCCGTATTTAGCGACGGTCTGATGCCAAGCTAGGACTAAAAGCTCTTTGACAATAGCCTCAGCAAGCCAGGTTAAAGCGTCGGAAATCTTCATCACCGGTAAGGTCTGGGCCTTATCTGACATGGCGATTCTAAAGATCATGATCTTCTTAAAGAGGCGCAATTCTTCCATCTGCTCCTCTAAATCGTCATTTTCCACCCGCAGCATGCGCTCTTGTAGCTTTAAGAGATTTTCCTCACAGCTAGGCGGGGTATGATAAAACTGAGGCATCAATAACTCATCTAGGAGTATGGGGTGAGCGGTAATAAGCTCAGAGGCAAAGACATTGCCTCGAATAAGGCCGATAAAGCGCTGTAAGACGCTATTATTATCCGCTAAAAGTTGCATATAGGGCGTACGTGTCGCTACCTGCTCCACTAAGCCTGCAACCTTTTTAAAGAGATTAGGCGCCTCACTTTCAGCACTTACCGCTAAAATAATCTTAGGCATCAAACGCACTAAAGTCTCGCGTCCGACAGGGCCTACTGGATAACGGGAAAGGGTCTTTTTAAGAGAGACTATACCCTCAGCTAAATCTAAAGCTTCCTCAGGATTTTTTAAATATTGTTTTAGATCTGTGGCTAATTCTTCCTTAGTATAATCGCTCTCCCATAGATCGATACCGACGACATTATCCTCATCCTTACCATCATCAGAGACTACCTGACAGAATTCCTGATGCACAAAGGCCATGATCTCGCGTAAAAGCTTTAAAAAATCCTCTAAGGAATTTTGCTTCATGGCAATGAGCATACGCGCAATATCGCGCTCACTATCAGGTAAAGTCTGCGTCTGCTTATCTGAAAACTCCTGAATGACATTCTCTAAGCGGCGCAAAAAGGTATAGGCATCATCAAGTTTTGTCGCGACGCTACCTGGTAAGAGCTCTAAATCAGCTAGAGCTATGAGGGTCTTACGCAAAGAGCGCTCGCGCAATTCCTCATAACGGCCACCGCGCATAAGCTCAAAGACCTGTGCGATAAATTCGATCTCACGGATACCGCCTTCACCTAATTTAAAATTATTGAGGCGACGCTTGCGTCTTAATTCAGCCTCAATCATATGCTTAAGCTTACGTAAAGACTGCACGGCCCCATAATCTAAATAACGGCGATAGACAAAGGGACGCAAAAGTCCTACAAGTTCAGGACCATATTCACCATAAACACTATAACCGCCTAAAAGACGGGCTTTCACTAGAGCATAGCGCTCCCAGGTGCGACCTTGCGTTTCATAATAAGTGGCCATGCCATCGAAGGTTGAAACCATAGGGCCGGCATCACCAAAAGGACGCAGACGCAAATCGATACGATAACAGAAGCTATCGACCGTAATATCTGAAAGGAAATTGGCGCTTCTTTGTACAATGCGCGTGAAGAACTCTCTAAAGCTTAAAGAGCGCGGACCGCCTGTAGTCTCACCCTCTTCAGGATAGGCAAAGATCAGATCGATATCGGAGGAGAAATTGAGTTCGACGCCACCAAGCTTTCCCATGCCATAGGTTAAAAGCGGCATCTGTGAACCGTCTTTACACAAAGCATCGCCATAGGCGCGCTTAAAGGAAGAGCGCACGACCTCGATAGTTCTTAGGACTATGTGCTCAGCTAAGGTACTTAAAGCCCCCATCACCTCTTCAATAGAAGCCATACCGGTAAGATCGCGCCAGGCAATTACCATAGCGCGAGTACGTCTTAAAATACGCAGACGCTTTTTAAATTCAAAATCACTAAGGCCTGTGACTATATAGCTATCAGTTACAACCTTTAGATCATCTTCAAAGCAGGGTTTATCAAAAGCTCCCTTATCTAAAAGCTCACAGCACTCTTTAGGATAGGAAAATAAGGTATTAGCTACAAAATCCGATAAGGCTAATACATATAAAAACTCAGAGCGGGCGGCAAATTTTGCAAAAATTTCCTCAGGAAGATGCTTTTTTAAACGCTCATATTGATTATCGCCCTCCTTTTGCAGAATTTCAGGCAAAGGCGGCAAATTTAAAGGATCGGGCTTAATATCGTACGGCATCATCCCTCCACAACAAAGATCTTAGTATCTTTGATGATTATACCTAATCTTATGGAGGATAAATTTAAATGATCTCGCATTTTTCATGCTAGATCAAAGCATTAGAGACAAAAAAAATTCCCCTCGCACAAGTGAGGGGAAGCTTTAAAGATGCTTATATATCAGAGGAGATATATAAAGAAAAAAGCAAAGATAGAGTATCTAAAATATATAAAGCCTATAAATTTAAAGCAAATATAATTTTTAATAATATAGATGTATTTAACATTATTTTAAATTATATACTTTAAAACTATTTAACTAACATGGACATTAAAAGTCTTAACTTCAAAGGAATTAAGAAAGCCTGATAGCGGCATTCGACCTTACGCATAGCCTCTACTTGCTCTTGAACCTTATCATCGCGATGCGCTAAGGACAGCTTAGTTAACTTCTCTTCGATGACATTACTCTTCTTATAGAGAGACTTTAAGATCTTGATAATGATCTTTAGATCATCTAAATAATTCACAGGCTCACGCTCACCCTGAGCAAAGGCGGCCTTACCGGATTTTTTCAACTGCTTTAAGGCGCGGATCATGGTGTAGAGAGTGGAATTTAAATAGGTAAAGACGAGCGGATCGTGCTTGACTAAGAACAGACCATATAATCTCTCAAAGCACTTAATGAGCTCTAAAATATAATCATTTAAAGTAGTAGTTTCCGAGAGATTAGAAAAATCTAAAGAATTGCGGCGATTTTGCAATACTATAGTGGCTCGATGCATCTTTGAGAAAGGCTCTAAAACTAAGGGTAAACCGCGCTCGGCAAATAAAGTCGCTAAGGTGCTAAAGAGCATGACGATCTCATCATCAGCAACTGTAGTCTCTTTAAGCTCCACCTCAAGCTCGTTAATAGGATATAAAGAGCCATCGGCCATCTTAATGCCACCATGATCGTAGCAAACCTCAAAGGTGCTATTCATGATTTCAAAATCAAAGCTATGGCGCACAAAGTCGATTTGACATACAGCCTTAAGCTCAGCTTGTACTCCCTTAACATCAAAATCAGGACCCCAAGCCTCTTTAGGGAATAAAGATAAAATCGGGGTTTTAGTATCTGAGGGAATAGGAATATTGTATTCACCGCGGGAGTGAATACCGGCGATATTCTCACCCTTAACCTTTAAAGTCTGCTCAGTATAGGTATCAGCGCGGCGAATACGCACACCCGCCTGTACCGCAAAAAGGCGCTGATCGGTAGTATCAAAATAGGTATTAGAGAGATTTTCAGTTCTCTCGCCTGTAACCTTACCCATGCTCGATAAAATGCGCAGTAAGTTCTCAGGCTCGCCTAAAACACCAAATTTAATTTCAACTTCTTTATTATTCATAAATTTCTCGCTCCCGTTTTTTCAAATCTTAACAAACTTTAAAGAGGAGATCTTCAAATCGATGTAAAAGAAAAAATCAAAATTAAATCTAGGTTAAAGAGCCTTACACTAAAGATTTTTAGCGCTTAAATTTTAAATAAATTTAACTTAAGCTAAGGCTCGTCTTAAATGCTGCCTTTAGAGGCCTTTATGCTAAAATTGAAACATTGTTTTTTCAAAGGAAGAGATAAGTGTTAAAGAGTTTCTCTAAAATCGCCGCCTTAGCCTTGCTATCCTTAGCTGCTAATATGACCTTAGCTGAGCCTTTAAAGGCCAATAGCGATGTCTATGTCTCCGATAGTGCTAATGTCTGGACCCGCTCAGGACCTGGCAATAACTATCGCATTACCGGCATTCGTCATGTCGGTGATAAATTAAAGTTCATCCGTTATAGCGATAATGGCAAATTCGTCTTAGTTGAAGATGAAAACGGCCAAAATTGGATGCAGACTAATGACGTGCAGCAAGATCCCTGCGGCCAAGCCCTCGTCGATATTTTGCAAAAGCGTGTTGACGAGCTTGAATATAAGCTAGCTAATTATGATACGCAGTTATCCCGCGATTATGCTGAGGCAAGTTCTAAGCTTGCTGTTTTAGAAAAGGAAAATGCCCAGCTTAAGACCTCCGATGCGGAAAAGAATGCCACCATTCAAAAACTCGATACGCAAAGACGTGAATACGCCGAGAAGCTTGAAACCCGCGATCTCGATATGCAGATGCGCTGGTGGCTTCAAGGTGCCCTCATCGCCCTAGGCGGTGCTATTATCGGTATTGTCTTTGTCTTTATCCCCCGCCCCGGTCGCAAAAAGCGCGAGCGCTACTAATTTAGATAAAGTCCCACCCTTAAGGTGGGATTTTTGTCATTAGCTTAACTTAGCTTTGTACCATACAAGTTCTTAATTTTTTTACAAATTGATAAAATTTTTGCGTGTTTTGCGCGTGCGTATTTGCCATAATGGAAGATACACATCAAAGACAAGGCAAAAGAAAAAATGCAGGTTTATTTAGTCGGCGGTGCCGTCCGCGATCAACTTTTAGGAATTCCCGGAGCTGACAGGGATTATGTGGTGGTAGGTGCAACTCCCTCCATGCTCTTAAATGCCGGGTATGTACAAGCCGGACACGACTTTCCAGTTTTTCTTCATCCTAAAACCCATGAGGAATATGCTCTAGCGCGTACTGAACGCAAAAAGGGCTTTGGCTATCATGGCTTTATCTGCGACTTCAATGAAAATATCACCCTCAAAGAAGATCTAAAGCGCCGCGATCTCACCATCAATGCTATGGCTATGGATGATAAGGGTAATATTATCGATCCTTATGGAGGCAAAGCTGATTTAGACAAACGCCTCCTGCGCCATGTCTCAGAGGCCTTTATTGAAGATCCACTGCGCGTCTTACGTGTAGCTCGCTTTGCCGCGAAATTGCATTGCGAGGGCTTTAGTATCGCTCCTGAAACTTTAGAATTGATGCGTAAGATCGCGCTTTCAGGAGAACTAGACGATCTGACCCCTGAGCGCATATGGATGGAATTGCACAAGGCTCTGTGCACACCTAATCCTGAGGTCTTCATTCAAACTCTGCGTCAATGCGAGGCCTTACGCTATGTACTGCCGGAAATCGATGTTCTCTATGGTGTGCCTGGTCCTAAACGCTGGCACCCTGAAATTGACTCCGGTGTCCATACTTGCATGACGGTACAGCGTTTATGTGCTGAGACTGACAATCCTGTCACCCGCTTTGCGATGCTCTGTCACGATTTAGGTAAGGGTCTTACCCCAAAGAAGCTATGGCCACATCATCGCCTTCACAATGAATTAGGTATTGCCCCCTTACGCGCTATGTGTAAACGTCTGCATGTACCTAATGAGTATGAGGACTTTGCCTATTTTGTCATTCTCTATCACAGCGAGATGCATCACCTTTATCGCAAAGGACCTTCAGGTATTGTCGATCTTTTAGATCATTTAGATGCCTGGCGCCGCCCTGAGCGCATTAAGCCGTGGGTATTATGCTGTAAATGCGACTTCTTAGGCCGTAAGGGCTTTGAAAACCGCCCCTTCCCACGTGCTGATTATTTCTTAGGTATGTTCTCCCTATGCTCTACTGTTAAAGCTAAAGAATTTGTCGAACAGGGCTATAAGGGGCGTGAGATTGGCGAGATGATACGCTTAAAGCGCATTAAGCTTGTGGAAGATTATTTTGAAATCCTGCCTAAAAGCGAGATCGACGACTCTAGCAATGAGATGCCGGCTCTCTTACCGCCTAAGAAATTCCACGAGGCTTCCTTCCACGATCGTAAGCCTCAGCCTTTAAAGGCGAAAAAATTAAAACCTTATTATCGAGCTTTCTTTAAAGTAAGATGCGATTAAAAAAATGGGGACCGCTAAAGTCCCCTTTTTTTTTAAACTAATTTAAAAGCCACAAAAGCACGCCACCTAAGAGCAGACGGTAGATTACAAATACCGCCATGCCAGATTTGGCAATATAGCGCATAAAGAGGTGAATGACGGCTAAAGCGGTGATAAATGACAGCATTACCCCTAAACTCATAGAGAGAATATCGGCCTGAGCTAAAAGTTCAGGATGCTTATAGAGCTTTAAGCCTTCAAAGAGCGCTGAAGCGATAATGATAGGAATTGACAGTAAAAAGCTAAAGCGGGCAGCAGACTGCGGGGATAGACCTAAAAATAGGCCTGCAGTTAAGGTAATACCTGAGCGCGACGTACCCGGAACAATAGCTAAAGCCTGAGCAAAACCGATAATAATCGCCTGCAGATAGCTTAAATTATGCAGACTGTCAGGACGCTTACCTTCATCTTTAAAGTTGTTATGCCATAAAAGATGACGGTTAACATAGGAAGCTATACCTAGAAGTAAACCATAACCTATAGTAGCCCAAGCGATAACCGCTATCGAACGCCCCCAAGTTGAGATCTGACCTTCAAAAAGCAGACCTGCAATACAGGTAGGAATGGTAGCTATAATAATGCAAAAGCCAATCTTACTTTGTACATTTTGCTTACGGCGAATACAGGATTCAAAAGTTGCGGCAGTAATTTTTAACAGATCGGAAAAATAATAAAAGATTACTGCCATTAAAGTGCCCACATGTACCGCTACATCAAAGGCTATGCCTTGATCTGGCCAGTCTAATAATTGCGCAGGAAGGATGAGGTGAGCACTAGATGAGACGGGTAGGAACTCTGTTAGCCCTTGAATAAGGGCCAACACTACCACTTGTAGAATTGTCATAGAGGTAAATTATTCCTCAGAGCCGTTCCAGCTCGGAGCTTCTACAGTCCAATCAAAATCGAACTTAGCAATGCGGTGATTATCAGGTAAACGCGGCTCCATCTCAGTCCAAATATCGCCGACTTTGATATTTAACAGCGGGTGGACTAAGTTAGCGTCAAGCTCGCATAACGGGCATAAAACGAACGGATAATCCTGAATATCGTGACGCGGCAACTTGCACGGAGTGGTGGTAATGGTATCGCCATAGACTAAGATATCGATATCTAAGCGACGCTTAACACCAAAGTTAGTGCCGTTATTGAACATTAACTCTTTACCAGCTAAAGCCTCAATGTCCATGATGGCATCGTATAAATCCTGTAAGGACATCTCGACATCACCACCTACAACCATGTTCAAATAATCAGGCTCAGCGGTGCGAATAGCATGGCTTGACCAAACTGAAGATTTGACAAAGTTTTTGAATAAAGGCTCTAAATTAGCAACAGCAAAGCGTAAGGAGTTCTCTCTATTTAAATTAGAACCAACACCAAGATATACTCTAGTTGTCATCGACAATCTCCGTTCATTTAACGTAAAGTTTTAGAAACTTCAATACCGGCACCTGTGGCCGCTTTTACCGCCTGAGGTTTATTTAATTTTAAAGTCACCTTCTGCGGCTTGAATTCTTTTAAGATCAAATCACAAAGCTCAACGCCGAGCTCTTCTAAAAGCTCAGCCTTACGCTCTATGACATAGGCCTCCACACGTGAGGCTAAGGCGGCATAATCGATACTTAAACTCAGATCATGCTTAATACCAGCTAAAGTCAAATCATGCTCTAAGCTGATATCGATAATTAAAGTTTGTGTATGTTCGCGCTCATAAGGCAAGATGCCGATGATACACTCAACTTTAAGGCCCTCAATAAAGATCTTATCCATGAAAAAATCCTTATAAAGGTTTTAAATCTGAAAGTGGCCAGCGCGGATAGACCTTGACCTTATAATCGCCAATTTCACCGGCCTTAAAGCGCATCATACCTGCCTGAGCTATCATGGCACCATTATCAGTGCAGAACTCCCGGCGTGCAAAGAAGGCTTTACCATGCTCTTTTTCCATGAGCTTTTGTAGGCGATTGCGAATATCGGTATTAGCGCTGACACCACCTGCGACCACTAAAGTCTTAAGGCCAGTCATTCTTAAGGCCTTACGGCATTTATACTCTAAAGTATCAGCCACAGCTAAAGTAAAACCGCGAGCAATATCGGCTTTAACCTTATCTAAATCGTCCTTATGCTCTAAAACAGCATTTAAAACTGCAGTTTTAAGGCCAGCAAAGCTAAAGTCGCAATTAGGGCTCTTTAACATCGGACGCGGGAAATTAAAGGCCTTAGGATCGCCATTTTGGGCTAATTTTTCAAGGCCAGGGCCTCCTGGATAAGGTATACCTAGAAGCTTTGCGGTCTTATCAAAGGCCTCACCGGCAGCATCATCTACTGACTGACCTAAAAGCTCATAACAACCTGGCTTTGAGACCTTGATGAGCATAGTATGACCGCCTGAAATTAGTAAGGCGACAAAGGGAAATTTAGGTTTAGGATCTTCAAGCATCGGGGCTAAAAGATGGCCTTCCATATGATGGACTGGAACTGCCGGGATGCCTAAAGCAAAGGCGAGGGCATTAGCCTCCATAGCACCAGCTAGGAGAGCTCCAATAAGGCCTGGACCTGCGGTATAGGCGATAGCATCAAGATCGGTCAATTGCATGGAAGCTTTTTCCATGACCATACGGACTAATGGCACGACACGCTTGATATGATCGCGAGAGGCCAGTTCCGGAACCACGCCACCGTATTGAGCGTGCATGGGAATCTGCGTGTGCAGGGCATGTGCTACTAAGCCCTCTTTGTCATCGTAGACAGCTACGCCGGTCTCATCGCAAGAACTTTCAATTCCTAAAATTCTCATCCTAAGTCCCCAAAGTCAGGCTATCAGTGTCTTTTTCTTTAAAAGACAAATAATAAACAAAAAAAGCCCTACATAGGCCTCACACAAATGTTTATTTTAGCAAAAAATAATCCCCTTTGCCCGCTTTTTAAAAAACGAATTGCCTAAGCCTCTAAAATAAAGGTAACAGGGCCGTCATTTATCAAGGAAACCTGCATATCGGCGCCAAATTCACCGCATTGAACCTGAGGCCATAAAGACTGAGCATAGGCGACGAGCTTGTCAAAAAGCACGCGGGCCTCATCTGGACGCATGGCACTATCAAAGCTTGGACGCAGACCTGATTTAGTATTAGCCGCTAAGGTAAATTGCGAGATTAACAATAAACCACCCTCAATATCTCTAAGGCTTAAATTCATATGATCGTTAGCATCAGCAAAGAGGCGGTATTTGAGCATCTTCTCCACAAGCTTATGCATATTAGCCTCAGTATCTTGTGGCTCTAAACCAATAAGTGCCACAATCCCCCGCTCGATAGCCCCTAGGCATTTACCCTCAACACTTACTGAGCCTTGTTTTACTCTTTGAATCACAGCCTTCATAAAAAATCCCTAAAAATTCATTAACTAAAAGTGCTTTAATTAATTTAATGCAAATAGAGGAAAAATTCACATTAATGTGATTATGCAAAATTGTGAAGCTATATCACAAAAAAACTCTGATTTAAGGTCAAAAAACTTAGTTAAAGGCTTTACTTTCAGCTTCCTTATATGTAGAATTGTTACGTTTTTTTTACTACTGATCCTGCGATAGGATTAGTGCTGTTATTTTATAAGTGAGGTGGTTTTCCACATGCCAGTCATTAGAGTACGTGAGAACGAGCCGTTCGACGTTGCCTTGAGACGTTTTAAGCGTTCCTGCGAAAAAGCCGGTATTCTGGCTGATGTCAGAGCTCGTGAATTCTACGAGAAGCCGACTACTATTCGTAAGCGCACTAAAGCTTCTGCTATCAAGCGCCACGCCAAGAAGATGGCCCGCGAGAATGCGCGCCGTACTAGGCTTTACTAATCACGCGCCTAAAGTCTAATTAAGACATGGCAGTGTTAGTCTGGCCTTAGAGGTTTAATCCTCAAGGTACACCTAAAAATCTATCACAGATTGAAAAAAAGGGACGAAATATCGTCCCTTTTGTTTTTTCTAAAGTCTAAAGATAGAGCGCCACAGCTCCCTATCCTCTCGTAGCTTTACGGTAATTCATTACCGGCAGCTTGATAAATCTCATACCACTCCTCGCGGCTTAACTCGATCTCACAGGCGGCAACTGCAGTCTTAACACGTGAAGTCTTAGTCGTGCCGATCACAGCCTGCATAAGGCCTGGATATCTTAATACCCAAGCTATAGCCACCGCGGTGCTCTTGCAATTTTTCTCATCAGCAATTCTGTCTAATACACTATTTAGACGCAGATACTTAGGAGAGCCGACAAAGACACCTTCAAAGAAGCCATGCTGCAGTACTGACCAAGCCTGCACCACAATCTTCTTTAAACGGCAATATTCCAATACCCCACCATCGCGATTGATAGCGGGATTATTGTACATATTGACGTTAATGCCGTGATTTATCATCGGGGTATGGCAGACACTAAACTGCACTTGATTAGTCACTAAATCGCAATCTAAACCTGACTGTAGCAATTGCATCTGTAAAGGATTCATATTGCTGACACCAAAGTTTAAAACCTTGCCTTGTGCTTTTAAAAGATTAAAGGCCTCACCGACCTCACATGGATCCATGAGCGGATCGGGACGATGTAGGATCAAGCAGTCGATATGATCAGTCTGAAGGCGCTTTAAGCTCCCCTCAACCGATTCTAAAATATGCTTTTTGGAGAAATCATAAAGATGGGGATTCTTGCGAATACCACATTTAGTCTGCACAAAGAATTTATCTCTAAGTCCTGACTCTAAGGCAAAAGTCTGACCTAAGAGCTCCTCGGAGCGACCTAAACTATAGACATCAGCGGTATCGAGCATATTGATGCCGTTCTCTAAGGCGAGATCTAAAAGCTCTCTTACGGCCTCAGGAGTCTGCAATTGCGGAATACGCATACAACCTAAGACTATCTGCGAGACTTTGATCTTATCTTGGCCAAACTCAATATATCTCATCGTATTTACCTACCTTATTTGAGTATTTAAGCTTTCTCTTTAAGCATAGTTTAGCTTTATAAGCTTTGAGAAATTTTTCTCTCAAAAATTAGCGCTTTACTAAATTTTTAAGCTCACTGCCCTCTAAATAAGCATGCAGGTTACGAGCACTAATGCGGATCATGCGCTCAAAGGTCTCCTGCAAGAAGAAATTACCAGCCACATGCGGGGTAAGCACGATGCGCGGCTCATCCCAAAGCGGGCTGTCAGAGGGTAAGGGCTCAGGTGCGGTTACATCTAAAGCGGCACCTCCAATGTGATCTGCTCTTATCGCCTCTAATAAATCTTCCTGATTTACCGCAGTACCACGACCGACATTGATGATATAAGCGCCCTTTTTCATACGGAAAAGACGCTCTTTATGCATAAGATTGCGGGTTGTCGGACTATCAGGTAAAACCATAGCGACGATATCAGCTCGCGGTAGAACCTTATCTAAATCCTCAAAGGCATAGATCTCATCGACATAATCTGGTTTATTGTTGACATTACGGCGTACACCGATGACACATTTAGCCCCTAAAGCTTTAACCTTTTGCGCATAACTACCACCGATATCACCTAAACCTAAAACGGCAATGGTAGAGCCCCAAATAGAGGTAACATTGCCACAATCACTCCAATCATGAGCGTGTTGTTTATCGCGATATAAGGCTAAATGACGAATTAAATCAAAGCTTAAGGCAAGCATATGCTCACTTACAGTTAGACCATAAGAGCCTACGGCATTACATAAAGAGACCTTAGGATCTAAAACGCCTGGCTGTACATATTGATCATAACCGGCAGAATTTAACTGTAAAAATTCAAGCTTGGAGGCTTTCTTAACTAAATCAGGGCTTACATTACCGATAATAGCCTGCACCTTAGCCACATCGTCCTCAGTAAGTTCTGCCATAGGCTTGATGACAAAATCACATTTGCCACTAGCAGCTTCTTTAAAGAGCTCTACATGCTGATCATTGACATCAACTGCAATTAATACTTTTTTATTCACGATTTTTTTCCTGTTCTAATAAATAAGCATACATAGCCTGCACTCCTAAACCGCCTTGGCCTAATTCTTCCATCTTAGCATAGACATCTAAAACAGCATCGGTCATTTTGAGCTCTAAATTTTTACCTAAAAGCTCAGCGCGGGCATTTTTTAAATCTTTAACTAAGTAACAAAGAGCACCACCAGGTTGCATATCGCCAACACAGATACGCTCACCGTAGAGATCTAAAGAACGCGAGCCAGCAGCCCCTTTTGAAACTGCGGCTAAGACATCAGTAAGATTTAGCCCTTTTGACGTGGCATAGGCTAAACCTTCACACATACCGGCAAGAGCACCGGCGCACATGATCTGATTTACAAGCTTACAATGCTGACCGGATCCGGCCTCACCCATAAAGGTGATCTTAGATCCCATAGCATTTAAAACAGCATAGACCTTATCTAATACCGCTTTATCACCACCTACCATCAAAGAGAGCGTCCCCTCACGAGCACCGACATCACCGCCAGTTACCGGTACATCTAAGCTATTAAGCCCACGCTTTAAAGCCTCGGCATAGAGTCTTTTAGCTAAAGACGGACTTGATGAGGTCATATCGATAAGTGTAGTACCAGCTTTAACGCTCTCTAAAATACCGCCTTCTTTAAAATACAATTCCTCCACATCACGCGGTCCCCCGACCATAGTGATGACGACATCGGCATCACATACTGCATCGTGAATATTGTCATGAAAGACAGCTCCAGCCTCAATAACTACAGTGGTACGCTCGCGATGGCGGGCATAGAAATCGACGCTATAACCTTTTTTTAATAAATTTAGGACCATGGACTTACCCATGATACCTAAACCGATAAAACCAATCTTTTCCATAAAAAGCCTCTATTCAAACGGATATCTAAGTCCAAACTGAGAGCGAATGGTATCCATCTGCTCGAGCATATTAAGAGTATCCTGATGCGGCATAGACGGGCATTCTAATAGCCCCTCTTTTAAGCATTGCATACACTCACGGACTTCGTATTCATAACCTGTAAATTGCTCTGGGCATTTAACTTCCTTAATAAGCTCAAATTTCTTATTAAAGATTTTATAGCCCTGAGGATTATTGATGTTCTCAACCTGCATAAAACCGTTTTCACAATGGATAAAACCATAGCGATCGGAAGCTGCCGCATAGGATGAGCATAAAACCGCCATCTGGGCTGAAGCTTCATAAGTTAAGGTCATAGAATTGCTTAAATCCACACCGCTAGCGCTCTTAATGCAGGAAGCGTCGATTCTGTCCGGGGTACCTAAGATCATATTGGCAAAATTTAAAGGATAGATACCAACATCTAAAAGGGCCCCACCGGCAAGGTTAATATTGTATAAACGCTCTTTTTTAAGCATAGAGTAGCTTAAATTAGCAGTAACCATGCGGATATTGCCGATAATACCTGAGGCTAATTCCTCATTGATAAGTCTGCGCATCGGCATAAAGCGAGTCCAAATTGCCTCAGCTAATAAAAGCTTATGCTCTTTAGCATATTCACAGAGCTTTTTAGCCTCTTTAGCATTGATGGTAAAAGCCTTTTCACACAGTACATGCTTACCGTGTTGCATACACAGCATAGCGTTTTCATAATGGAAATTGTGCGGAGTAGCGATATAGACTAAATCGAGATCGGGATCTTTTACTAAATCCTCATAGGAACCATAGGCTTTTTTTACATTAAAGCGCTTAGCAAAATCATCAGCGCGCTCTTGTGTGCGCGAGCCTACTGCCCACAAACAGATATCCTCGCCATTTGCCACCATCATATTGACAGTTTGCGCCATGACCTCAGCGATCCGACCTGAGGCTAAAATACCAAACTTTAACATGCTAAGGGATCCTTTTAGATTATGCGTTTGAAATTCATGAATTTTTTAGATTATAACCTGAAAATTTTATCTCTAAGAATTAAGTCTTATATCCTCGCAAGTGAAGAGGCGAAAATTACAGGCATTTTCTTGATATTAGCACTTATAGAAATTAAGAAGGAGTTTATATAAGAGAAATTTAGAGGCGTGTATTGTATATAAGACTTAAGCATCAAGGCCTAAAAATTTAGACCATAAAAAACCCGTTAATTGCTAACGGGCTTTTTTAAACTTATGAGAGTAAATTAGAACTCAAAGTCAACGCAAGCGCGCTCTAAAGCGATCGGATGGCAGATCTTCTGGCAGGCAACATGGCGTGGATCGACAGCATACTTCTTTAGATCTTCCATATTGTCAAAGGTGCAAATTAAGGTAGCGTTGTACTTCTCATTAGGGTTGCAATTAACACCAACCTCTAAAGAGCGTAAGCACTCAACCTGACCTACTAAGCCCTTTAAGCCATTTAAGAACTCGTGCATCTGCTCCTCAGAGCCCTCTTTAAACTTCCACATTACAATATGTTTGATCATTTTTAATACTCCAAAAATAACAATGTGCTTATTATAGCGCCGCTTACTAATTATTTAGCACGCGCAAGCTCAACTAAAGTGGCGTCCTTATCATCAACTAATAAGAGAGTATCACCCTCGAGCTTATAGTCGCAGGTTGCCGCTAAAGCCTCTAAGAATACACGCTCTAAATCAGCATCAGGGCACATCATCATGGTGGAGGCTACATTACCAAGCTTTAAGCCTTCTTTTTTATCATAGGTAATATCTGACATGATGCGATTGCAAGAGGAGCTGCCATAAAGACGATTATCCTCGGCTTTAATGCCGATAAAGGCGGGATTGACCTGCTTTACATTCTTAAAATCCTGCCCCTTAACATTGACAACAGTCCACTCACCATCAAGAGCCTGCAGAGACTTCTCAGCAGGAAGATTTTCAGTAGTACTACAGGCAGTTAAGGCAACAGCACAAGCTAAAACACAGGCTAATTTTTTCATGTCTTAAATCCTTTTTAAAATTCAAAGTGTTTTGAGTTTAGCAAAAAAGCTTTAATAAAAAATAGCGAACAATCTTTTATTGAGATTTTTTCTTAAGGCAGATCATCAACAGCCTCACGAAGCATTTCAATAAAACGCCGAGCGGCAATAGGCAAACTCTGTTTATCCTTATAGCCTATAGCTAAGCGTCTGACTATAGGAGGGGAAGTAGGACGGGTTACTATCTTATAGGCACTAGAGCGCATGAGCACAAGCTCAGCTAAGATACTGACGCCTAAACCTGCCTCCACCATACTCATGATGGAATAATCATCATGCATGGTATAGCGCACTGTAGGCTTTAGACCAATGGATTTAAATACAAATAAGGGTTCATAGACATTCGCGCCTTCCTCTAAGAGAATAAAGGGCTCTTGTCCTAAGCTCTCTAAGGGAATGACATCGAGTTTCGCTAAGGGATGATTTTCTGGTAATACCGCCAACATACGTCCTTCTTTCATAAAGATGGATTTAATACCCTGCGCAATTTGCGGGGCGATAAAACCAAAATCCACCACGCCAGTCTTAATCCACTCTAAGATCGAATCATAATCGCCTTGCTTTAAGATAAATTCGATATTCGGATATTGGCGCTTAAATTCCTTTAAGATACGCGGTAGCCAATGTGAGGAAATGGAGGAAATGGTACCGATACGTACTGTACCTATCTCTAAGCCCTTAATCTCATTGGCCTTCTCTCGCATAGAAAAATACGCATAGACGAGCTTTTCAATGGCCGGATAGAGACGTTTGCCTTCATCAGTTAAGCTAATACCAATACGACTTCTATTTAGTAATCTTAATGAAAGCTCATCCTCAAGCGAGGAGACCATTTGGCTGATAGCTGATTGGGTACAACAACAGGCTACAGCCGCTTTAGAAAAGCTTCCTAACTCCACAATCTTCTGCAGTGCTAAATACCTTTGCATTGCCCATGCTCCTCTTAAATTTTAATAAGCTTTTCTTATATTTGAATTAGATAATTTTGTTTTACTTATATTAAAACCGCGTATATATTTAAATCAAGTGAGAAAACGGGTTTAGATCACATTTGTTACGGAGATTTGTATGAGAGCTGTTAATTTTTCCAAGGGCGCAAATTTTGCGTTTTTGGCGCTGATTGCCGCACTCATCTATGCAGTCAGCAACGGTATCCGTGTCAATTTAGGTATTCTGCTTGATCCTCTAAGTGCAAGCTCAGGCGTATCCTATGCCACTTTAAGCTTAATCTTAGCTACAGGTCAATTTGCCTATGGTCTAAGTCAGCCTTTATTTGGTCTTATGGCCTTACGCCGCTCCTATGAAGAGGTATTGCTTACAGGTTGTGCCATGCTCGCCTTAGGCCTTATCGGTACTGCCTATTCAAGCTCGGCTTTTTCCATGTTTATCTTCTTAGGCATTATCTTCTATGCCGCAACTGGCGCTTTATGCTTTGGCTTAGTCTTAAGTTGCATGAGCACATTATTTTCCGCGCGTCAGGCTATTATTTTCTCCGGTATTTTAAATGCCGCCGCCGGTGTGGGTAGTTCCTTCTTCTCCCCAACCTTTGTTTTATTATTAGAAGGCTTTGATATCAGCACCACCCTCTTAATCTTAAGTTCACCAGTTTTACTCATGGTACCGATTTCCATCTATATCGGTAGATTAAATGGTGCTTTAAAAAAGACTGCCGTAAAGCAGAGTCTGCCCTTTAAGGCTGTACTCCGTCAGGCTATTGGCGATAGAAGCTATCAGATCATGCTTATAAGTTTTGCTATCTGTGGCTTCCACATGGGTATTATTTTCACCCACTTATACTCAGAATTTATCGACATGGGCTTATCTAGCGCTACTGCAACCTTTGCCTATACGCTCTTTGGTCTGGCTTTAGCTTTAGGTGCCTTTTTATGCGGCTTTGCTTGCATTAAATATAAGTCAGCTAATGTCTTAGGCTTTTTATATGCGTCTCGCGCTCTAATTGTTTTAACCTATTTATTCTTACTGCCTAAAAATGAGTTTTCCGCAATTTTATTTGCCTGTGCTTTAGGTCTTACCTGCGATGCTACCGTCGCTCCGACCTCTCTCATAGTAAATGCTCGTTTTGGTGCTGAGAAACTTGCGGTGTTATTTGGCCTAGTCTACATCTCTCATCAGGCTGGTTGCTTTGTCAGCGCTGCCTTAGGAGGTTATTTCGTAAATACCTTCAATTCCTATGCGCTGATCTGGCTTGTCGATATCAGCTTATGCGTATTAGCCTCACTTTTATGCTTAAGCCTCACCCATAAAACCCATCCTAAACATCTCTCTTATGTTCAGAGCGTTAGTGCTTAACGCCTTTACATAAAAGCTTAAAGCCCCGCTAAGTGTAGGCACTTAACGGGGCTCTTTTTTAGTTTAAATACTGTTTAAAACTTATTTTGGCGCAGAAGTGAGCTCTTTAACTCATAATACTCAGGACTCATGTCTAAGTAGTGCTTATGCGGATTCTCAAAGCGTTGCTCCTCAGGCCAAATCTCGTTTTCAAGCTGATACTTAACGAAATTGCGGATCTCATTTAAGCTTGGAAGCTCAACAACGCGCTTACCATCCTTGATAATGAGCTTTTGTAAGGACTTGATGGTGCAATCAGTAAAGCTACGACTCTTCCAGCTCTTATGCGGATCTACATATTGATAAGGCTTACTAAAGTCAGGATTTTCGCTAGCTTTAGTCAATAAATCAGCAATGGCATGACCGGTATTGTCATAAACACGGTAGACATTCTTGCGGCCTGGATTTGTAATCTTTTCAAAAGTCTCAGAGACCTTGATACGCGGAATACAGACATCACCCTCTTCTACAGCTGACATCTTATAAACACAGCCAAAGACCGGATCGCTCTTAGCCGTAATGAGGCGCTCACCGATACCGAAGATATCGATGCGACCATCTTGATGATCTAAAATTGAGGATACGGTGTACTCATCTAAGCTATTTGAAGCGATGATACGGCAATCAGTGAGACCGGCCTTATCTAAAGCGGCGCGGACACGCTTTGACAGATAAGCTAAGTCGCCTGAATCAATACGTACGCCTAATAAACGCTTACCGCGCGGCAATAAAATTTCCTGAGCGACACGAATTGCATTAGGAAGACCTGAATGCATGACATCATAAGTATCGATGAGGAATTGGCAATTATCAGGATAAAGCTCAGCATAGCGCTTAAAGGCCTCATACTCATCTTGATAATACATAATCCAGCTATGTGCCATGGTACCTACTACAGGAATGCCGAACATCTTACCGGCTAATAAGGTCGCAGTACCGGCAGCACCACCGATGTAGGCTGCACGCGCACCATAAACGGCAGCATCCATATTGTGAGCACGCCGAGCGCCGAAATCAGAAACAATACGGCCCTTAGCGGCGCGCACAATACGCTGAGCCTTAGTGGCGATCAGAGACTGATGATTTATTTGCGCTAAGATAGCAGTTTCAATGAGCTGAGCGTCGATAAGCGGTGCATAGATGGTGATAATCGGCTCATTGGGATACATGATGGTACCCTCAGGGAAGGCATAGACATCACCGTGGAAACGATAATCCTTAAGATAATTTAAAAAGCCCTCAGAGAAAATGCCTAAAGATCTGAAGTATTCGATATCCTCAGCATCAAAATGCATATTCTCTAAATAATCGACAATCTGCTCTAAGCCGGCAAAAATGGCGAAACCACCATGATCGGGATTTTGTCTATAGAAGACATCAAAGGTAACCTTACGTTGAGCATTGGGATCGGAGAAATAACCATTAGCCATGGTCATCTCATAGAGATCCATCATCATGGATAAATTACGTTTATCAAACTGCGACATAGCAAAATCCTAAGACCTTTAGTCTAAGCACTTAAAATAAGTGATTTTGAAGCTAAAAAGAGCTTCTAAATGTAAAAAATAAGTTAAGCATTTATTTTACGCCTAAATTTATTATAAAAAGTGCTTTCCCTTCATACTTGCTAATTTCACTCAAATTTTTAAGCCTTTAAGGCCACAAACACTTTAATAAACTTAAAAAAAATGAGGCTTCGTGCATAGTTGTGGATAAAAACGAAGTCTCTATATAATATATTTTGCCCTTTTAGATCATTTAACATGATCTTAAAAGTTCTTTGAAACC